>Ga0184637_10002485_pt1 | contig 11878 bp, 3 predicted proteins | sample PLM3_127_b2_FD_133143 | JGI IMG/M metagenome (GOLD analysis project Ga0184637, IMG submission 133143) | Groundwater sediment microbial communities from an aquifer in East River, Colorado, USA - PLM3_127_b2 | ecosystem: Environmental > Terrestrial > Soil > Riparian zone | place: USA: East River...
ATGAGTACCGCCAACGCTACCACCTCGAGCTGGACGAGCCGGCGATCGTGTCCATGGCCGCCGACGCCAACGCCACCTTCGTCGCGGCAGCGGCCGATACCTCCAGGCACGGCCGGCCGTTGGCGGAGGCATGGGTTCCGGCGGACGAGACCCGCATTCTGGCCCGCTACGAGAACGGGCAGTTCACCGTCGGGAACTACCGCCGCTTTCTGCTCGAGGAATCCGGCTTTTCCTTGGGGAAGCGGTCGACCGCGCAAGGCGCGATCGGCGCCGTCCTCGAGCTCTTCTACATGGAGGCAATGCTCCGCGAAGCCAACCGCCTCGGCTACGACCGGGACCCGGATTGGCGGCGGCAGGTGGACCTCAAGCGGGAGGAGTTGATCGTGGAGCGGTTCTACAACGAGCAGGTCATGGCCGGCACCGACTTCACCGAAGCCGAGGAGCGCGCCTATTTCGATGCGCACCCGGAGCAGTTCCGGAAGATGGAGCGCTACCGCTATTCGTACCTGACGATTGACGACGCCTCGGTGGCCGAAGCCCTGGTCCAGGAGCTGCCCAAACTGGGGGCGGCGGGGTTCGACAGCGTGGTGGCCGTCGTCCGGGAGAGCGGTCACCTGGTGCGCTCGGCACGGGACTCGGGTTTCCTGGATGCAAACCAGTGTGGCGCGGTGGCGGAGGTGGCGAAAACGCTCAAGGCCGGCGACGTCGGCCATGTGGTCGAGCTCGACGGATCGCATACCGTGTTCGTCCTCATCCAGGTCCAGCCCGAATCTCCGGAGACCTTCGAGTACTCGCGCGAAAGGGTGCGGAGGACCCTGACGAACATCGCGTCCGAAGAGCGGCTGGTCGCCCTGTTTAAGGAGCTCGAGCGCAAATTCGAGGTCAAGCGGTATCCCGAGCGGCTGGCCACTTCGGGATGAACCTGGGCGATCGTGCAAGCGCCTCGCCGAACCTGGGCGATGGTGGGAAGCGCCTCGCCGAATCCGGAGCCGCCCGGAGCGCTTGACTCAATGCCTATCATGGTCTAGACTTACGTTTCTTAATCGCATCCCAGCCGTCCGGCCGACCGGCCATCGCCCGTCCACCCACGAGCCACCAGGATCTCACCATAGCGACTGGATAACGAGTAGACCGTTCGCTGCCTTCATCCCCGAGCCGAGCTTTGCTTCGGCATGGGGATGGCGGTGCCGACCCCCCTCACGTCGTGTCCAAGGGCCCTAGGCCCCCGAGGTAGAAGATGCATTCCTTCTCCTGGCGATACGGGTGGCTCGCCGGTTTCCTGCTCGGTTCCATCGGGTCCGGATCGTTCACGATCCCCCAGTCCGCTCTGGCTTCGCCGCCATCGCTGCGGGTAGCCACCGTTCCCGGCCAACACCGCCTGCATGTTTCCCTGTCAGAAAAGGACGTGACGTTTGCCTCGACCCCGAAGGGTGAGGTGGTCCATCTGGCGGGAGCAGCCACCGGGCCGGCGGCGAACGGAGCCTCCGGCGTCCCGATGATTCGCCTGATCGTGCGAGTCGACGACGACTTCCACGCCGAAGCGGTGAAGGCGAGCGCGGTACGGGAGGTGTCCCTCGGCATCCACCGAGCGCGAGTGGCGGATGGGTCCGGAGCTTTGGCGGTGATCGAGGGTGAGGGCTGGCTTCGGGGCCGGCGCCTCGTCTACCTGGCGGTGTTCCCGTTCAAGGCCGGCTCCGGGACCGGGGAACTCGTGCTGGCCACGGAGCTCGAGCTCGAGCTGGCCGGCCGATCGGAGGAGCCGCTCGGGCTCCGTCCGCGGCCCGTGCCGTGGGAGTTCAAGGTCGACGAGGGTCTGGCCACTCAAGTGGTGGATCTCCGCCGGAATTCTTCCCGGGACGTTCCCCCGGCGCCGCTGGAATTGCAAATCTGGAGCCCCACGTTCCGGCCGACGAACGACGGTAGCCCGGTCGAGTACGTCATCGTCACCTCGGAGGCGATGCGCTCGGCCTTCGAGACGTTGGCCAACTGGAAGACGGCGAAGGGGGTGCAGACCGTGGTGCGGACCATGGAGTGGATCGCCACCACCTACCCGAACGGCGTCGATCGCGCCGAGCAGCTTCGCTTCTTCCTGGCCGATGCGTACGAGAACTGGGGGACGCTATGGGTTCTCCTCGGGGGTGACAGCGAAGTGATCCCGGTCCGCTTCGGCGCCCATACCGGGGTCGACCCGGCGGCTCTCATCCCGACCGACCTCTACTACTCCTGCCTGGACGGCAACTGGAACGGCGACGGCGACGCCGCCTTCGGCGAAGGGCGGCCGCCGGGGCAGCCGTCCGGCGGCGACAGCGCCGATCTTCTACCCGAGGTTTTCGTCGGGCGGGCGCCGGTGTCCACCTCCGCCCAGGCGACGACCTTCGTCAACAAGGTGCTCGACTACGAAAAGGCGGCGGTGGTCAACGCGCTCTACCCGGCCTCGGCTCTGCTCCTGGGCGAGGAGCTCGCGCCCTCACTCGACGGCGCGGAACTGTGCGAGGACGTCCGCCAGCGCCTGCCGGCGGCGATCCGGATCGTCCGCATGTACGAGAACTATCAGAACTACTTTCCGCCTCCGGTATTGCTGCCGGAGACGCGCCAGGGCGTCCTTGACTCGCTCAACACCGGGTTCGGCCTCGTGCACCACGTCGGGCACGGTTATCGCAACACGATGTCGGTGGGAAGCGGAACGCTCAACAACTCCGACGCCGACAACCTGACCAACGGCGACCGGCTGTCGGTCATCTACGGCATCAACTGCGCCTCGGCGGCATTCGACTTCAACTCGATCGGCGAACGCTTTATCAAGAACCCCAACGGGGGCGCCGTGGCCTACATCGGGAGCTCGAGAGTGGCGATTGCCGGCGACAGTTTCCGCCAGTTGCAGAACGAGTTCTACGAGAGCGTGTTCCAGGACAGCGTCACCGCCACCGGACAGGCGCTGGCGATGTCGAAGGTGCCCTTCGTGACCGATTTCGAGACCAACGACCGCTGGCTCCAGTTCGCAGTCAATCTGCTCGGGGATCCCGAGCTTCCGATCTGGAACCGGGCCCCGCAAGCGATCAGCGCCACCCACGCCTCCACGCATGTCCTGGGATCGTCGGGCTACACCGTGGCCGCCAGCGTCGCCGGCTCGCCGCTCGCCACGGCACGGGTGGCCCTGGTCAAGCCCAACAACCCGCCCACGAGCCTCGATGCCTACGCCATCGACACCACCGGAGCGGGCGGGTCGGCCATCGTGCCCTTCAATCCCCAGTACACCGGCAACTTCACCGTGACGGTGACCCGCCCGGGTTACAAGCCCTACGAATCGAACGCCAACGTCACTACCACCACCCAACCCTTCGTTCACTTCAATCAGGTGATCGTCAACGACGACAACGTCCCGCCCAGCTCCGGCAACAACAATGGCATTCCCGAGGCCGGCGAGACGGTGGAGCTCACGATCCGGTTGCAGAACTCCGGTCAAGGCACCGCCAACAACGTGATCGCCACCGTGATTGCCATGAGCGGAGGCCAGTATCTGACGATCGTCCAGAGCGCGGTGAGCTATGGCACCCTCGGCCCTGGCGGCCAATCCAACGGCTCCAACAACTGCGTCATCCAGCTCGATACGGCCGCCCCGGATGCTTACCAGCCCCTCTTCCAGCTCACGATCACGAGCGCCCAGCGCAGCTGGATCGACAATTTCGTGCTGCCGGTGTCCGGGATCCAGCTCGAGCACTACGAGCACCAGATTACCGATCCGATTCCCGGTGGCAACGGCAACGGAGTGGTGGAGCCGGGCGAGGCGATCGTCTACCGAGTCACCGCCCGCAACAACGGCACCGGCCGTGCTGATGCGGTGGGGGCGACCATGCGGGTGCTGCGGCGGAGCACCATGCAACCCGATCCGGAGGTGACGGTGACCGACGGGACGGCGAGCTTCGGCAACTTGTCTCCCGGCGCCATCATCACCGGCGACCCCATGGCTTTCACCCTCACCCTTGCCGCGGTGGTGAGCAACCTCTTGGTCGAGCTCTCATGGACTGACTCCCACGGTTCGCAGGGCGTCGGTCTCTCCGATCTGATTCCACCCGCCGCGGTGCCGGAGATCTCGGCGACGAGCCTGTCATCCAGTATCAGCCTCACCTGGACCAGTTCGCCCTCCAGTGACACCCGCGGATATGACGTCTTGCGTTCAAGCACGCTACAAGGGCCTTTCACTCGCATCAACGGCCACACCGCCGTCGGTTCGGCGGTGTATGAGGACGCCGGGCTGCCGCCGATCACCCGGTTCTACTACCAGGTGGTTGCCCGCGACTCCTCGTTCAACGCCAGCGTGCCCTCGGCGGTCTTTTCCACCACCACGACGCCGCCCCTGGCGGTCGGCTGGCCGATCGAGACCGCCCAGGAGGCCACCTCCTCGGTGGTGGTCGATGACCTCGACGGCGATGGGGACCTCGAGCTGGTGGTCGGTTCCGACGCCATTTACGCCTGGCACGACGATGGAACCGAGGTCCGGGACGGCGATCAGAACCCGCTCACGAGTGGCGTCTTCACCACGGACGGCCAAGATCCGGAGTTCGGGTTCCATGCCACTCCGGCGATCGCCGATCTCACCGGGAACGGCGACTTCGAGATCATCGGCGTCGCCTGGCGCGAGGCCAAGGTGTTCGTGTGGAACCTGGACGGCTCGCTCGAGCCGGGCTGGCCGCAGGTCATCGGGGGCGATTTCAACTGGCCCTCGCCGGCGGTGGAGGATCTGGATCTGGACGGCGACCTCGAAATCGTGGTGGTCTCGGGCCTCGAAGGCAAAGTCTTCGCCTGGCACCACGACGGCAGCGAGGTGGCCGACGGCGACGGCAACCCGAATACTCACGGCGTGCTTTTCCTGACCAACAGCACCTTTGTTTATTCCTCGCCCGCGGTCGGGAACATCGATGGCGATGCCTTCCCGGAGATCGTCTTTGGGACCCAGGGCGGCCTCGTCTATGCCCTCAACCGGACCGGGGGAGTGAAGCCGGGCTGGCCTGACTCGACGGGCGGGAATATCACCGCCTCGCCGGCCCTGGCGGACTTGGACGGGGACGGCCAGAACGAGGTGATCATCGCCTCCGAGGTGGATTCCGTTTTTGTTCTGCGGGGAAACAGCACCGACTACCCGGGTTGGCCTCGGTATGCTTACATCAACACCTCAACCGGCCGCACGAGCTCCCCGGTGGTCGCCGACCTCGACAACAACGGTCTGCTCGACATCCTCTTCGCCGCGAACAACGGCCGCATGCACGCCTGGAACCGTGACGGGCAGGTCATCCCCGGGTGGGAATCGGTCCTCTTCGCCCAGGGTGCCCTCAACGAGGAGGCGACCCAGGCCACGCCGACGGTAGCCAGCGTGGATTCGGACACCCAGGTCGAAGTCATCCTCGGGGCGGAGGACGGGCTGATCTACGGCTGGAACCATGACGGGACGCTGGCGAATGGCTTCCCGCTGGTGACCGGCGGGGAGGTGCGGGGAGCGGCGACGATCTGGGACGTCGACGGCGACGCCCTGGTCGAGCTCTGCGCCATCACCAACGACAGGAACATGTACGTCTGGGATCTGGACGGCGACTTCCGCATCGACCGAGTCCCCTGGCCCTTCTTCCGTCATGATTCTCGGAACACCGGCCGCTTCGATGCCGACTACCTCTCGATCGGAGTCGCCGAACCCGGGCCGGCGTCAGCCGCCGTCACGCCCGCCCTCCACCCCGCCTACCCCAACCCGTTCAACCCGTTCACCACGATCCGCTTCCGAGTCCCGGGGGAAGCCGGTGCAGCCCGCCCGGTGCGGCTGGCGGTGTACGATATTCAAGGACGCCTGATCCGCCGGCTGGTCGATGGGCCGGTGGAGACCGGTGAACAGGCGGTGGTCTGGGACGGGCGGGCGGAACGTGGGGGACAGGTGGCCAGCGGCGCCTACTACGTCAAGTTCGAGACCGGGGACCAGGCCCTGACCCACAAGGTGATTCTGCTGAAGTAGTCCGGCTTATACGCGGCATTCGCGGAGGATAGCGCGGGCGATCGATGCGCCTCGACCGCTTCACCGTCAAGGCTCAAGAGGCCCTGGAGGCCGCGGAGCGCGCAGCTCGGCAATTCGAGCACCAGGAGCTCGCGCCGGAGCATCTGCTCTACGCCCTGGTCGAGCAGCGCGAAGGTCCGGTGCCGGCTATCCTGGGAAAGATCGGTGTGGATCCCGGCCTCCTGCGCCGAGACCTCGGCGCCTGGTTGGCTGCCCAACCGCGGGTCAGTGGCACCGGCGCCGCTGAGCGCTACATCGGTACGGCGCTCCGGGGAGTGTTGGAGGCGGCGGAGACGGAGGCCGATCGGCTCAAAGATTCCTACGTCTCGATCGAGCACCTGCTCCTCGCCCTCGTCGATCCCGACCGTCATGGAGAAGCCGCCTCGCTTCTCGCCCGCGCCGGGGCCACCCGCGACGCGCTCTTGGTCGCCCTCAAGGAAGTTCGCGGCAGCGCCCGCGCCAACGATCCCAACGCCGAGGAGCAGTACCAGGCGCTCGAACGCTTCGGACGCGACCTCACCCGGCTCGCCCGCCAGGGCAAGCTCGACCCGGTGATCGGGCGCGACGACGAGATCCGCCGCGTCATCCAGGTGCTGTCCCGCCGGACCAAGAACAACCCGGTCCTGATCGGCGAGCCGGGGGTCGGCAAGACCGCAATCGCCGAAGGTCTGGCCCGCCGCATCGTGGAGGGCGACGTGCCCGAGGGGCTCAAGGACAAGCGCGTGGTGGCGCTCGATATCGGGGCTCTGGTGGCGGGGGCGAAGTTCCGGGGCGAGTTCGAGGAACGGCTCAAGGCGGTGCTGCGCGAGGTCACCGATTCCGGGGGCGAGGTCATTCTCTTCATCGACGAGCTCCACACCCTGGTCGGAGCGGGCGCGGCCGAGGGAGCGGTGGACGCCGCCAACATCCTCAAGCCGGCGTTGGCTCGAGGGGAGCTGCGCGCGATCGGTGCCACCACCCTGGACGAATACCGCAAGCACGTCGAGAAGGACGCCGCCCTCGAGCGGCGCTTCCAGCCGGTCATGGTCCAGGAGCCGTCGGTCGAGAATACGATCGCCATCCTCCGCGGCCTCAAGGAACGCTACGAGGTCCACCACGGGGTCAAGATCCGCGACTCGGCGCTGGTCGCCGCCGCCACCCTTTCCCACCGCTACATCGCTGACCGCTTCCTGCCGGACAAGGCGATCGATCTCATGGATGAAGCCGCATCGCGGCTCCGGATCGAGATCGACTCGATGCCGACCGAGATCGACGAGGAAGAGCGCGAGATGCGTCGCCTCGAGGTGGAGCTGGCGGCTCTCGGCAAGGAGAAGGACGCGGCGGCCCGCGAGCGCCGCGAGGCGATCGAGCGGGAGCTGGCCGAGCGGCGGGAACGGCTGGTCGAACTCAAGAAGCATTGGGAGAAGGAGAAGGCGCACATCGCCCGCATCCGCGAGCTCAAGAAGCGGATCGAGGAGCTCCGCTTGGAGGAGAGCCGGGCCGAGCGTGAAGGAGATCTCGGGCGAGTGGCCGAGATCCGCTATGGAAAGATCAGGGAGGCCGAGCGTGACCTTGACCAGGCCTCGCGCGATCTCGAGCAACTGCAGTCTGTGCGCAAGATGTTGAAGGAGGAAGTCGATGAGGAGGACATCGCCGAGGTGGTGTCCAAGTGGACGGGAATTCCGGTGGCGCGGATGATGGAGTCGGAGATGACGAAGCTCGTCCAGATGGAGGAGCGGCTCGGACAACGGGTCATCGGCCAGCGGCAGGCGATCGAAGCGGTGGCGAACGCGGTGCGCCGAGCGCGGGCAGGCCTCGGCGATTCGGCGCGTCCGATCGGCTCCTTCCTGTTCCTGGGCCCCACCGGAGTGGGGAAGACCGAGACCGCGAGAGCCCTGGCCGAGTTCCTGTTCGACGACGAGCAGGCAATGATCCGGCTCGACATGTCGGAATATATGGAACGCCACTCGACCGCGCGGCTGATCGGCGCCCCGCCCGGTTACGTCGGCTACGAGGAAGGCGGGCAGCTCACCGAAGCCGTGCGGCGCCGGCCCTATTCCGTCATCCTGGTCGATGAGATCGAGAAGGCTCACTCCGACGTGTTCAGTCTTTTCCTCCAGATCCTCGACGACGGACGCCTCACCGACGGTCACGGCCGCACGGTCGATTTCCGCAACACCGTCATCATCATGACCTCGAATCTGGGGAGCGCTGTCATTCAGGAACTGGGCGGCCGGGATCGCGCGGCGATGGAGCGGGAAATTCAGCAGCAGCTGCGCTCCAGCTTCCGGCCCGAGTTCCTGAACCGGATCGACGAGGTAGTGATCTTCCGGAGCCTCGGTCGCGAGGATCTGATCCAGATCGTGGACCTGCAGCTCGAGCGGGTGCGCCGCTCGCTCGTTGAGCGCCGCCTGGACCTCAAGGCCACCGACGCGGCCAAGCGCTGGCTGGCTGAGGCCGGGTACGACCCGGTCTATGGAGCGCGCCCGCTCAAGCGATTGATCCAGCGCCAGGTCGAGAACCCCATCGCCCTCGGCATCCTGCGTGGCGAGTTCCGAGAGGGCCAGGTGATCGAGATCGACCGCGGGCGCGGCGGCGAGTTGAGCTTCCGTGCCTTGGAGACGGCTCCCGAGGTCGTGGCCGCCGGTAAGGATTAGGGTCGCCGTCAGCCTCCGCGCTCGCCCCCGTCGCCACCCTAGGACGGCGCCACGCGGAAGTCTTCCCGGTCGCCTCCGTCTCCCCGGTTGCCGCGCTCATGCCGGCGGAAGTGGACGCGGTTCTTGCCGGCGCCCTTGGCGGTGATGAGCGCTTCGTTGGCCCGGGTCCACAGGTCCTCACCCGCCGGCCCGTCGTCGGGGAAGAGGGCGCCGCCGACTGACACGGTGACGCTCACGCGGTGCTCCTTGCCGTCCAGGCCGGTGATCAGGAAGGTGGCCTGTTGCACCGCGCGCCTCAGCCGCTCGCAGATGGCACGCGCGTCTTCGGGCTCGACCGGCGGCGCCAGCACCACGGTGAACTCCTCGCCGCCCCAGCGCGCCACGCAATCGAAGGGCCGCACCTGTCCCTTGAGCGTCTGCGCCACCCGATAGAGCACCTCGTCCCCGCCCAAATAGCCATAGCGCGAGTTGAAAGTCTTGAAATCGTCGACGTCGATGATGGCAAGCGCCAACTGCTGGCCCTCTCGTCGCGCCCGCGCCAGGAGGGTCTGAAACTGGATCTCGAAGAAGGCCTTGTTGAAGATCTGAGTCCGCGAATCGATGAACACCAGCTCCTGGAGCCGCGAGACATTGGCGAGGAGCTCGCGGCCGGTCTCGGCGATGAGCTCGAGCAAGGCGAGCCGCTCGCGGGTGAAGTGCCCCGCACGCGTGCTCCACACCTCGAGCGCGCCGCGGATCCGGTCGCCGGGCCGCCCGATGCAGACGGCCGCGGCGGTGCGATAGCCGGCATTCCCGCCCTGGGAAGGCGCGAGCTCGCGGATCAAGAGCAGATGTCCCCGTCCCATCCCCCATTCGTCGGCCAGCAGTTCGGCGAAAGGCGATCCCGACCCCACCACGGGGGTGAACCCGTCGGGCGCATCCGGCTCGAGGCTCAAGTAGCGAGCGTCCTCGCAGCCGAGCACCTGACGCGTGAAGCTCAGGAGCAGCTGAATGAGCTGCTCCTTCTCCGCCACCCGGCTCCCGTCTTCGGAAAGAATGTGGCTGGCGAGGACGAGCAGCTCGCGCACGGTCTCGATCTTCGCCGGTTCGCCGCCCGACACGACCGGGAGGGGAATCGGAACGATGGCGCCGGGCGGCTCGACCGGCTGATGGATGGCGATGACCTCGCCGGTGAGCAGGTTCCGATAGCGCTGGAGCCGATCGGTCTCCTCCTCGAGGCGAAAGATGCCGCGGCTCGTGAGCTCACGGATGGTGTCCATGGCCGCCCGCTGGGCCGCCCGCGGGTCGTTCGCCGCCAGGGCCTCCTCCACTCGGAGTTGGAGCTCGCGCGGGAGCTGGCCGACGGGGAGGACTTGGCGAAGGAGGTGGCGGAAGTCGATCTCTTGGGTGCGCATCGGATTGGTGTTGATCGCGCTGTCAGGGTGCGCGCGAGGAGCAGCAAGTGGGATCGAGCCGCGCAGGGCCTGATTATAGCACGCTGAACCCGGCTCGGTGGAGGTTTCTTGGCGGGGTGGGCGGGTGTTGTCGCTCGGGTGGGTGTTTCCGCGCGGGCAGGTGTTGCCGCGCGCAGGCGGCCCTAGCGGCGGGCGCGGACGAGTCGGCCGGTGAAGTCATCCTTATCCGAGGGGCCGCGGGCAAGCACGCGGAAGATGTAGAGGCCGTTGGCCACCTCGTTGCGGTCGGCGTCTCGGCCGTCCCAGGCGACCTGGGAGAAGCCGACGGTGCGGGGGCCGGTCAACTCCCGCACCAGGCGTCCGGAGATCGTGTAGATGCGGATCAGGAGCTCGTCGGCAGGGTCGGTGAGCTGATAGGTGAAGGCGGTGAAAGTGTCGAAGGGATTGGGATAGGCGCCCACCTGGCGGAGGCTCAAGGACGTGGACACCTGGAAATCGACCGAACGGTTGAGGGCGAGAAGGCCGTCATGTCGGATCTGGAGGCCCAGGCGATGGGAGCCGGTGCCGGTCTGAATGGCGGCGTTCAAGCGCCAGTCCTTGGCCAGCGGATCGCGAGGCTGGGCCTGGAGGGGCAGCACCGCGTCGTCGAGAAGGAGGCTGAAATCGGAGGGGATGAGTGAAACGGGGGCGTGGAGATTGATCTCGATCTCCGCCTTGGGGGCGAGGAAATCTCCCGGAGCGAGCGGATTGCCGTCGGCGCGGAAGCTCGCATCGACCCTAACTTGAAGTGGGAATTCGACCAGCCGCCCGTTGGCGTCACGGGCGCTCAAGATGATGTCGTAGTCGTCGGGGCGCAGGGGCGCGTCGTAGGTGAGAAAGACGTGCCTGCCGACCGTGGTGTCGGGGTCGTCGACCGACTCGACCCGCCACAGGGCGGGATCGACCGGGACGTCCTTACCGCCCGTGGTCCGCTCGCGGACCTCGGCCAAGGCGATGAAGACCTCGTCGCGGATGTCGGCGGTGACGGTGACGGTGTCGGACTTGGCGGTGAAGGTTTCGATGCGATCGCCGGCGGCGCGCGTGGTGTCGGCGGCGGCGACCTCGAAGCGGGGTGGAATGGCGTCGACGCGGAGCGCCGGGTCGCCGAGCAGACAGTAGGTGAAGATGGGGCCCTCGTGGCTGTCCCGCTGGTTGTAGAGCTCCTTGGCCAGGTTGTTGACCGGCCCCAGAATCCAGCGGGGGCTGGGGGGTTCGCCGGGCAGGCTCGGCTCCGGCGGGGTCAAGAAGAAGGCTTCCCACTGCGGCGTGTTCAAGTCCCACCTGAAGTACTGGCCGGGCTGGTTGAACGGGAGGAGCTCGTAGCCGCTGGAGCCCACCGAGGCGACGAGCCCCGAGTTGGGCTTGGCGAGCAGGAGCTCGCCGATCGTGCGGACGCCGGGGCGCTCGTCAAAGGCTTCGAACTCGTTGGGGTGGCAGGCATAGATGAACCAGATTCCAGGCCGACCCAGGTTGTTGAACGAGTTGTAGTCGGCGTCAACGACAAACGAGTTGAAGATCTTCTCGTGGGCCATCTGCAGGCGGTTGGCGTGCCCCTGGTAGTTCATGATCACATTCCCTTCGGAGATGAGGTCATAAAGAACCGGCGAGCCGAGCTCGTCGAAGATGTTCTGAGCGTTCTCCTGGGTATGTTCCGAGTCCGGCAGCTGGTCGGTGTAGAACGAGAGTTCCATGGCCCGGATGTCGATCAGGTCGCCGAGTCCGGAGTGGGTGCGCACCATGGCGTTTAGTGAATCGCAGATGTACTCAAAGGCCCG
>Ga0184637_10002487_pt1 | contig 11877 bp, 8 predicted proteins | sample PLM3_127_b2_FD_133143 | JGI IMG/M metagenome (GOLD analysis project Ga0184637, IMG submission 133143) | Groundwater sediment microbial communities from an aquifer in East River, Colorado, USA - PLM3_127_b2 | ecosystem: Environmental > Terrestrial > Soil > Riparian zone | place: USA: East River...
GCAGCGGGTACGGCTCCCCGACGATGCGTCGCGACCCCTGCATGGCTGGCCCGCCCCGCTGATAGCCTGGGCCATCAGCGTGGGCTGCGGCTGCAGCTACGCGGTGCGGCGTACCGTCGGCCTGGAGCTTGGCGGGTTCGATGAGGCCCTCGATCTCGGTTCGCCCCTGGCTGGTGGGGGCGACCACGACCTCCTCTGGAGGGCACTGGAGGCCGGCTGGCGCGTCGTGTACCAGCCTCAGGCGCTCGCCTGGCACGAGCACCGGCGCGATCTGGCCGCGGTGCACGGACAGATCATCGGCCATCAACGCGCCGTGCTTGCATTTCTCGGCAAGCACGTGGCGCGCACCCCGGTGAGAAGGTGCCTTCCGCTTCTGGCCTATATGAGCTGGAGACTACTGAAGCCTGGTGTTCGACTGGTGCGCCGCGGCCTGGGGCTGGATCCCCTCCCTTCCTCCGTCCTACTGCGCATGTGGTGGAACTGCTGGGTCGGACTCAGCGCGTATCCAGCAGCGCGGGCGGTTGCCCGGGCGCGGCGGGCGCGGTACGCGGTATGAGCGCCACCGACCAGGTCGCCGGGATCGCGGGATCGGCCAAAGCACCACGCCGGCTCAGTCAGGTGTGGCGCTATCGGGAGTTGTTGCGCAGCATGATCATCCGCAACCTGAAGGTGAAGTACCAGCGCTCCATCCTGGGGTTCGTGTGGACTCTGATCAATCCGCTGCTCACCGTGGCGATTCTCGTCCTGGTCTTCAGTCATGTGGTACGCATTCCCTTGAAGGACTACTGGGCTTTCGTGCTGAGCGGCTACTTCGTGTGGAACTGCATGCTCCAGACCCTGAACACCGGCACCTACATTTTTGCTGAACACTCCCGGCTCACCCGGAGCGTCGCCTTCCCAAGCGAGATTCTGGTGTTCGGCGCAGTCGGCTCACGTTTGCTGGAGTTCCTTGCCGAGATCACGTTGATCCTGGTCGTGCTGGCCGCGTTCCATCATTTCCGCATACCGCCCAGCTTTGCCTTGCTGCCTGTCCTGGTGGTCATTCAGGTGTTATTGGCCATCGGACTCGCGCTTCCGATCGCGACGTTGTCGGTCTTCTATTACGACGTCCAGCACGCCCTGCCGATCGCGCTGACTACGCTGTTCTATCTCTCTCCGGTGTTCTATCCGGTGCAAATGGTTCCGGAAGCCGCCCGACCGTTCTATTTCGTGAACCCCCTTGCCGGCCTGCTCACCTTGTATCACGAGGTTCTCTACAACGGCCGGATGCCGTCGCTCGCCCTCCTTTCCGGGGTGATGGCGACGGCGCTCGTGGTCTACGCCATCGGCTATGCCATCTTCAACCGCTACGCCAGCGTTTACGCCGAGATCGTCTGAGCGCGCCGTCGAGGCCGCCGTCGAGCTTCGGGGCGTCTCGAAGCGGTTCTACTATTACGAGCACCGCACCAAAACGCTGAGGGAGTGGTTCATTCGCCGGATCCTGCGCCGTCCGCTCAACGTGGGGCGCGCTGAGTTTACCCTCCGCAACTTCGATCTCCGGGTGGAGCGAGGCGAGGCGGTGGCGTTGATCGGCTCGAACGGCTCCGGGAAGAGCACGGCCCTCCGACTCATTGCCGGGATCTACGGCCCTTCGAGTGGGGCCATACGGACCCTGGGACGCCTTACGGCGGTCATCGAGCTGGGAGCCGGTTTCCACCCCGAGCTCACCGGCGCCGACAACGTGGCGCTCTACGCCGCGGTGCTGGGTCTGGGGCGCAAGGAATTGGCAGGCCGCTACGACGAGATCGTGGACTTCGCGGAAACGCGGGATTTCATGGATACACCGCTGAAGTACTACTCCTCGGGCATGGAAGCGCGCCTCGCATTTTCGATCGCCGTCTGCCTGGAGCCGGACGTCCTGCTTCTGGACGAGGTCCTGGCGGTGGGAGACCAGAAATTCCGGGCGCGCTGTTTCCATCGTCTGCGGGCATATCACGAGCGGGGTGGGACCCTCATCCTGGTTTCCCATGAGCTCGATCAGGTGCGCGAGCTGTGCTCCCGTGCCGTCTGGCTCGATCGGGGAGTGATGGTGATGGATGGGGGAGTCGACAACGTACTGGCTGCCTCCCGGGCCGGGTCCCGTTGAAAGCCGAGTTCGGCCGCGTCAAGGTGGTGGACCTCGAGCTGAGCCGACCGGCGACCGCCATCGAGGAGCTCGGGGACTATGTCTCCGTGTACGGGTTGGTGCGCCATCACGGGGTCCCCATCGGATGGGTAAGGGTTCCCGTTGCCCGAGCCCGCTGCTCGGCAAGCGAGGTCACCAGGGCGCTGGAAGAGCAGTTGCCCTCAACCATCCGCATCGGAGGCTCGGCGGACCCAACCTGGACCGCACGCGGGCTTCCCTCCGTCACGGTTGCGGTGTGCACCCGAGATCGCCCGGACGACCTGACTCTCTGTCTCGAGTCGCTCAGGTCCCTCGACTACCCGGAGCTGGACCTCCTGGTCGTCGACAACGCACCGAAGGATGAGGGCACTGCACGCCTCGTCCGGGACCGGTTCCCCGAGGTTCGCTACCTGCGGGAGAGTCGGCCGGGCCTTGACTGGGCGCGCAACCGGGCGATTGCCGCGGCGCGAGGGGAGATCATCGCTTTCACCGACGATGACGTGGTGGTTGACGCCGGTTGGGTTCGCGCTCTTGCCGCGGTGTTCCACAGGGACCCGGCTGTCATGACGGTTACCGGTATCGTCGTTCCATATGAGCTCGAGACTGAGGCCCAGGTGCTTTTCGAGCGATACCGGAGCTTTGCCCGTGGCTTCGCGTTCAGCCGGACCCAAATCCCGAACGTCGCGGGCAGATCGGTCGCGTTTCGCTACGGAGCCACCGGTCAGTTCGGCACCGGCGCCAACATGGCCTTCCGGCGAGAGCTGTTCGATCGGCTGGGGCTCTTCGACCCCGGTCTGGGCGCCGGGACTCCCGCTCGAGGCGGAGACGATCTGGACATGTTCTTTCGCGTGCTGAAGGCGGGGCACGCGCTCGTGTATGAGCCCCGCGCCCTGGTCCGCCATCGTCACCGGCGAACCGCGGAGGAGCTACAGCGGCAGATGTGGGATCATGGCATCAGCTTCTCAGCCTATCTGGCTCGAAGCTGGCGCGCCTACCCCGAAGAACGTGGCGGTATTGCCCGGCTGGCTGCCTGGTGGGCCGCCAAGATACTCTACCGCGCTGTCCGGCCGCGAGGCGCACCCAAGGCGGCGCTGCGGCGCCTCGCTCTCGCCGAGATGGGAGGGCTGTTTGTGGGGCCGCGATGCTACCAGAAAGCCACGTCAGCCGCAGCGGTTCAGTCGCTGGGGCGAGCTCACGCCAACATGATGGAGGGTACGTGACATCGGAGCCGCTCGTCTCAGTGGTGATGCCGTGCCTCAATGAAGAGGCCGCGATTGGTGCGTGCATCGAGAAGATCCAGCAAACCTTTGTGATGGCGGGCATCGCCGGCGAGATCGTCGTCTGCGATAACGGGTCCACCGACGCCTCGGTGGCAATCGCCGAGCGCATGGGAGCGCGCGTGGTGCACCAGCCGGTGCGCGGGTATGGCAACGCCTACGTCAAGGGATTCGCGAGCGCGCGGGGGCGCTATCTGGTGATGGGCGACGCCGACGATACCTACGATTTCACCATGATTCCGCAGTTCCTCCTCGCCTTGCGTGAAGGCAGCGACTTCGTGACCGGCAGCCGCTACGCCAATGGCGGCCACGAGCATATCACCACCCTGCACCGCTGGTTCGGCAACCCGGCACTCACTGGCACACTCAACCTGCTCTTCGGCACGCGCTACACCGACGTGTACTGCGGATTCAGGGCTTTTACCCGGGAGGCCTATGATCGCATTCAGCCGCTGAGTCCGGGTATGGAATTCAATCTCGAGCTGGCGATCAATGCCGGGCTGGCAGGACTCCGCACCAAGGAGATTCCCATCACCCTGGGTCCGCGGAAGGGCGAATCGAAGCTGCGCACCTTTCGGGATGGCTGGCGCAGTCTGCGCATGATGCTGCTGTACTCCCCGAACAAGCTCTTCCTGGTGCCGGGAACGGTGTTGCTTGGCTTTGGCCTGGGGATCCATCTCGCCGTCCTGCTCGGGCTGGTGCGGTTCGGCGGGCGCCCGGCGGGAGGGGTGACTGCTGTCTTCGCAACCATCTTCAGCGTCGTGGGACTGGAGATTCTGACTCTGGGCCTTCATGCCAAGACCTACTCATGGAGCCGCCGCTTCGATCGAGACAACGCGGCACTCGCCAGCTTCTATCGCCGGTTCAGGCTCGAAGGGGGACTGATGCTCGGAGCCGGCCTGATCGCCACCGGAAGCGCCATTCTGGTCAGCATCGTTGCCGAGTGGGTAAGCTCTGACCTGCTTCCGCTGCCTCACCCCGAGTGGGTTTCGTTTGCGGCGACCCTGGTCATCGGCGGATTCAGCATCCTGTTCTCCTCCCTCTTCATCTCCGCGATGTCCATGCGAAGACTTGAGGAAAGGGCGTGAGCCTAAGGCCGGGATGGCGTTACCTGGTTGTCCTGCTCGGGCTCGCCGCCGCACTCTGGGTACCGCGCCTCCGCGGCCCACTCGACCTGCGATATGACGGCGGGGTGTACTACATCCTGGGCACCTCGCTCGCTGAAGGAAGAGGGTACCGGATCCTGAGCGAGCCCGGTGCCATCGAGGCGGTGCAGTACCCGCCTCTGCTGCCGGCGCTGGCCGCGCTCCACATGCGGCTGCTCGGCACGGGCGACCCGGCGGTAGTAGGACCGTGGCTCCGGCTCACCCTGTTCGTGATGTTCCTCGCCTACATTGCGGCCGTCTTCTTGATGAGCCGGCGGTATCTGCCCGCCGGATCCGCCTTCCTTGTCGGTCTGGTCACGCTCTTGCACATGCAGACCATTTTCCTCTCGGACTTCTTCACCGCGGACGTCCCCTACGCACTCGCCACGGTGGTCTTCTTTCTGGCCGCCCCGGTGCGGCGCGAAACGGCGAACGGGACCCAGACATCATGGGCTCGCGAGGTGGCATGCGGCACCCTTGGGGTCGCGGCGTACGCGCTCCGCACCGCGGGAATCGCCCTGCTCGTCGCCTGGATAGCCGACAGCCTCCTGGCCCGGCGCATTCGGCAGACGGCGATTCGTGCCGCGGTGGCGCTGGCGGCCGTCGCCAGTTGGCAAGCCTACACGACGCAGGTGAAATCGAGCTCCGAGTACCGGCACCCCAGCTATGCTTATCAGCGGGCCGACTACCAGTTTTATAACGTCGGATACTTCGAGAACATGCAGTACATGGACCCGTTCCGGCCGGAGCTGGGGCGGATCTCTCGAGCCGATTTCGCACGGCGTGTAGGGAATAATGTCCGCCTCATTCCGCTGAGCATCGGCGAAGCCGTGAGCGAACACAAAGGCTGGTGGCGCGGCCAGCTTGGGAAGTGGAATCTGAAGGCTCCGGCGCTCGCCTTACCAGAGTGGCTCGCCGACGCCGCCCTCGTGACGCTGAGCCTCCCCGTGGCCGCGGGGTTCATCCTGCTGGCGATCAGGGGCTACCAGCTCATCGTGCTGTACACCGCGGGCTCCGTCCTGCTCATGGCGCTGACCCCATGGCCGGTGCAGTTCTCCCGATACCTGATTCCGTTGACGCCGTTCTTGGCGCTGGGACTGATGTACCTGATCACCGACCTGGCAGGCCGCTCGGCGGGTGCGCCCACAAGCCGGCGGCGGTGGGCCAGCATGGCGTTCGCGGCCCTGCTGGGATTCATCGTTCTTCAGCAGACCTACACCGTCTACACCTCCTACACCAGGCATCACCAGCCCGCGGTTTACACCGACGCGGCCGGTCGCCGGCACGACTACCGCCTGTTCTTTTACGACCGGACCTGGCGGCTTCATGATGACGCGATCGACTGGCTCGCCGGGCGCGCCAAGGCGGGAGAGGTGGTGGCGACCTCGACCCCTCATTGGGTCTACTTGAAGACCGGTCTCCCGGCCGTGATGCCCCCGTACGAGGCGGACCCCCAAGAAGCCGAGCGACTGCTGAACGCGGTTCCGGTCACGTACCTGATCGTCGACAACCTGAGCTTTCTCGACGTCGGACGGCGCTACACCCTGCCGGTGATCAAGGGGTGGCCGGAGCGGTGGTCCCTCATCTACTTCGCTAACGATACCGGCCCCCGGATCTATCGGCGGGTTGGCCCGGCAGGCTTGACCGCCTCCAAGGCGGCTTCGTCGAGGGCGAAGTAGAGTACCCTGGCGTTCTGAAGCTCCAGCTGCCCGATAGGCTTGGCATGTACCCGAAGCCAATCCTCCTCGGGCGCAGGCTCTCCTACCTCGTGGATTTTGATGAGAGCTACCCGGGAGTGACCCCGGAGCAGTGGACCCAGGTCCGCCGGCACCTGGCGCCGCCCCAGCTGTCCGACCCAGGCTGCGAGTGGAACATCGGACTCAAGGTATCGTGCGATCCCCACCACGCCGGAGGGGATCGAATGGACGATCACCAGGTCGGACGGGCGGGCCCAGGCGTCGACTCGTTCGGCGACCTCGCGATATGGCTCATAGGAGCGCGAGATGTTGCTGAAGACCGCTCGGATTCCGGGCAGCCAACACGCGACCAAAAGCACCAGGAAGGCAAGGTTCAGCGCCGAACGGACGCGGCTCAGCGCAACGCCAACGAGAAGCATTGCGGCAGGCATGCCAGCGAGCGCATAGCGAGGGATGAGCGAGGTGAACGTGCCGCGCCACAGGTCAAACACGACCGGTCCGACGCAGGATGCCATCAACCAGAGCCAGAGCAGGCGCACGGAGGGGCTGAACAACGAGCCCAGACCGGCGCGCGCGAGCATCACAGCGAGAAGGAGAACGAGGCCGGCACCAATGCGGTCTATCCAATTGATGCCGCCCCATACGCCCCAGCCGGACAGAAGATTCCACGCCAGCACGAAGGGCGTGGTCAATGCCTGCTGTAGCGAGAGCGGCATGTCGAGCCAGTGCCCGGTAACGCGCCAACGCACCAGGCTGGTTGGGAGTTGGAGGTACCAGGGGAGCACCAACAGGCCCGTCGCCAGGGCGCTCGCGAAGATCCAGACGCGGCGACATCGGCCAGGATAGACGCAGAGCCAGGTAAAGCAGGCGGCCCACACGAAAGCGAAGAAATAGTGGGTGAGAAGACCCGCCGCCCCGACTATCACCCATAGGAGCAGCAGTGCCGGCCTGCGGCCGTGGTCGTGAAGCCGCAGCGAGACCCAGGCGATCAGGACCGCAAGAAACCAGAGGAGCGAATACATCCGCCCCTCGGCCGAGTAGTAGAGGCTCACGGGGGCGAAGGTAAACAGGACACAGGCGGAGAGCGCCGCCCTGGATCCACCCAGGCGCCATCCCAGGAGGTAGAGCAGCGGAAAGGTCGCGAGTGCCCAGAAGACGGAAAAGAGCCGCAGAGCCCGATCCGAGGTGCCGAACGCGCCGGTCCACCCCTGGAGTAACAGGTAATAGAGGGGCGGGCTGGTGTCCGAGAGGAGCACCGCGCGTACGACGCGCCCGATCGAGGCGGGGGGCTCATCGTGCTGGAGATAGCTACGGTATTCGGCTGGCGGCTCCGGCCGGCTGGCCTCGACGAAATCTCCCTGCGCCGGCTCTGCGTCGGACGCCGGATGCTCGAGACTGTGTCCCGTCGCCATAGCCAGAGAGAACAGCTCGTCCGCCCAGAGACCCTGGCGGTCGACAAGCGCTATCCGCAGGCCGGCGGCGGCACTGAACAGGAGGAGCACCGACACGATGCGAGCGCGGCGAGTCTTCACCTTGGCGGCCCCTGGCTGGGTATTGGATGCGACTCAAGATAACGGCTCCCGTCGAATGAGCCCCGTCCGCCGGCACGACCTCGTCTGCGTAGCTGTGCTCGTACTCCTCTGGCTCGCCGTGTGGGTTCCTCGTCTGCACGGGCCGATCGATTTGCGGTGGGATGCCAGCACCTACTACGTCCTGGGCACCTCCTTGGCCGAAGGCAAGGGATACCGGCTGCTCAACGAGCCCGGTGAGATCGAAGCGGTTCAATACCCCCCGCTGGTGCCGCTGATCGTCGCGGCGTATCAGCGTGGGTTGGGCACCAGCGATTACTTGGAGGTCGGCACCCGACTCCGGCTCTTGTACTGCCTTCTGTCGCTTCTCTATCTCCTTGCGGCGTACGTGCTCGCACGAACTCTCCTGGAGCCGGCTCACGCCCTCCTTGTGGGCACGCTGACGGGGCTCTCGTTCTACGGCTTTCTCTATCTATCCGACTCGCTCTACGCCGAGATCCCCTTCGGCCTGGTTTCGATTCTGTTCCTCATCTGTCACCGGCAGGGCGAACAGCGTCGGTACACCGTTGCGACCGGGATCCTCGGTGGGATCGCATATCTCCTGCGCACAGCGGGACTCGCACTCCTCGTTGCCTGGGTAGCCGAGAGCGTTCTCCGGCGTCGCTTCGGTCAGGCAGCGCTGCGGGCAGTCTTTGCCGCGGTCCCGGTACTACTCTGGCAGAACCATATCCACCAGGTAACAGCTGGCGAGGCATACCGGCAGCCGACCTACTCGTATCAACGGGCGCCGTACTACTACACCAACGTGAGCTACGGCGAGAACAGCTGGCTGGTAAATCCGTTCCGGCCCGAGCTCGGAAGCACCACTAGCCACGACCTGGCCGGGCGGGTCGCCCGAAATCTCACCGCTATCCCGCAGGCGTTGGGCGAGAGCTCCTGGGTAGCCGCGAAATCGGAGCTCTACATTCTAGACAAGCTGGAGCGCGCCGCCGGCTTACAGTTTCCTGAGCGCTGGCGGGCGTTCAGTTCGGACACGCTCCGGGTCTGCCTTCTCGCTGTCGGGCTGCTCGCAATACTCGGCGCGATTCTGGTCGTATCCGCGCGGGAGCGCTTCCTGCCGCTGTACTTCGCATTATCGATTGGCATGATCGTTCTCACGCCGTGGCCCAGTCAGTTTTGGCGATACCTCGCTCCGCTGGCCCCGCTGACACTGATGTTTCTCGTGTACGCTCTTACCTGGCTTGGTGCCAGGCTGGCGCGTCGCGGCACCTCTCGCCGGCGCCTGGTCGGCTCTCTGGTGGCCACCGTGCCGCTGGCCGTCATGCTGCTGGTGCAGGTCTTTATTGCAAGCAGCTTTCTTCGCGCCGGCATGCTTCCCGTGAGCCATTATGACGCTCAGGGTAATGAGAAGTCCTTCCAGCTCCTGACCTACGAGCCGGTGTGGCATGCCCTCGACCCAGCGTTCGAATGGGTCCGACAGCATGCCGGACCGCATGACGTGGTGGCCACGACAGTACCTCATCTGGCATACCTCCGAACCGGCCGGAAGGCGGTGTTGCCACCGCTCGAGCCGGACCCTGCGGTAGCGGCCTTGCTTCTCGACCAGGTGCCGGCATCGTACCTCGTACTGGATGAGCTGGGGCTTCCCGGCATCAGCGAGCAGTATGCAGCGCCCGTAGTGGCCGGCCCATCGAGCGGCTGGCGGTTGGTCTACACCACTCCCGGCGGCAAGGCGCGGGTCTATGAGCGCATCCGCTGAACGGTGGGACAGGCCGGCGGCGCTCGCCGTCTGGGCCGTTTGGGCGGCAATGCTGCTCGGTGGCTTGCTGTTCATTCATAGATTCGCCAGCAACGTGCCGTCCTGGGATGACTGGGACATGGTTCCCACCCTTACGGGCGTTCAGCCGGTCACACCGGAATGGCTCTGGTCCCAGCACAACGAGCACCGGGTGCCGGTGCCCCGTCTCCTGTACCTCGCCCTCAATCGGCTCACCGTCGTTGATTTTCGTACGACCATGTACTTCGACCTGGCGACAATGGCGGGGCTCGCGGCTGCGATGATTGTAGTAGCGCGGCGACTCCGCGGACGGACGAGTTTGACCGATGTGTTCTTCCCGCTGCTGCTCCTCCACTGGGGGCAGGCCGCCAACCTGCTTTGGGGTTGGCAGCTACAGTTCTTCGTCTCGGTGGCCTTGTGCTGCATCGCCCTCCTCGCGATCACCGGCTCAGGTACCCTGCTTCGACCTCGCACGGCAGGCCTGACAGTGGGCGCCTGCGCCGTTCTCCTGACGCTGTGTGGCGCTAACGGACTCGGCCCGGTGCCGATGCTTGCGTTGTGGCCCTTGGCGCTGGCATATCTGCCGAGCCCATGGACTGGTCTGGAGCAGCGCGACCGCCGGGCCCTGGTGGTCGTATCGGTTGCAGCCCTTCTACTCAGCGCGCTGTACTTTGTCGGGTGGCAGGCGGTCCCCTACCACCCGAAGAGCCACAGTATTCATCAGAGCCTGAGGACTGCGGTCCAGTTCCTGACTATCGGGCTCGGGCCGGCTTCCCGGGATGTCTGGCCAGTGTCGGGCTACGCCGTCATCCTGACGCTCACCCTCACGGCATTCATGCTGGCAGTCGTGCTGTGGAAACAGCCAGACGAACGGCCTCGCGCCACAGGACTGCTCTGCTTCCTTGGAGCCCAGGCATCGCTTGCGCTCGGACTCAGCTTGGGTCGTGACGGGTTCGAGACCCGTTACGTCACACTCGCCATTCCCCTATGGTGCTGCGCCTACTTTGCCTGGACTCTGTATGGTCCCGGGGCTCGTGGTGCTCTCGTCCGCGGGATGCTGGCTGTCGCCGCAGCGGCCGCGCTCTGGTCCAACACTGCGTTCGGCTTGGACTACGCCGGAAAGCTCCGGGGGCAGCTCCGAGCATTCGAGCTCGATATGGCCGCGGGAGTGCCTGTTCACGAGCTGATCTACCGCTATGGACCCTGGCTCCACCCGCATCAAGACATTGTGGCCGACTACCTCTTGCTGCTTCGCCGGGCGAACGTGGGTGCCTATGGCAAGCTCCGGGAAGATCCGCCCTTCCGAGCCGTACCGATCAAGCTCGACCCACTGGAGCAAAAGCAGCTCCGATTTAGCGACAGCACCGCCCAGGTGGTGGGACCCAACCCGGCGCTCCTTTTCGGGCTCCCTGCCGACCGGTACGTCACCGGGATCCGTCTCACGTACCAATACCGGAGCGATGATGGTACGCTGCCATACATCGGCGTACGTTGGAAGCCCTCCTCCCAGACCGAGTTCGTTCCCGAACGGTATTACAAGTATTCGCCGACTGGAGACCGGGCTAATTGGGAGCGCGGTGGCTGGACCCGATTGCAAGATCCCGGTACGACCCTGACCATCTGGATCTGCGACACGGTTCGTCAGCTCGGGATCACTCCGGATTTCCGCCCTGCGGTCTTTCGTATCACCGAGCTTTCCCTTCTCGAACCGTTGGAGTGAGCCGGTGTCGCAACCAGCCGTGGTGGTGCTCGGAGGCGGATTATCCGGCGTGGCGACCGCCTACGCGCTTGCGCGGGCGGGACTTCAGAACATCACGGTGATCGAGGGCGGAACGACGCTGGGCGGCTTGGCCGGCAGCTTCGAGCGCGAGGGACACTTCTATCCCCTGGGATACCACCACATCCTGCATCGCGACCGGACGCTGCTCTTCTTTCTCGATCTGATCGGCGCCTTGCCGGAGGTCCGTTGGCGGCGGATCCGCATGCTTTTCCGGCTCGGCCGCGAAGCGTACGACCTGGGCAGCCCCCGAGGGTTTCTGCGCTTTCCCATGAAGTGGAGTGATAAGGCGCGGTTTGTGAGGTTGATGCTGAGGGCATTCGGGAAAAGCGACTGGTCCGACTGGGAAGATCGGAGCGCGGCTGAGCTGGTGGACCGCTGGGCCGGCCCCGGAGTCCGGGAGGCACTCTTTGAACGCCTCACCCGGCTCAAGTTCGACCTGCCCTGTGCCCAGGTGAGTGGCGCTTGGCTGGGCGCCCGTCTGCACTTTCGTGAGGGGTCCGCGCCACTGGGCTACATTCCCCACGCGAAC
>Ga0184637_10002488_pt1 | contig 11872 bp, 12 predicted proteins | sample PLM3_127_b2_FD_133143 | JGI IMG/M metagenome (GOLD analysis project Ga0184637, IMG submission 133143) | Groundwater sediment microbial communities from an aquifer in East River, Colorado, USA - PLM3_127_b2 | ecosystem: Environmental > Terrestrial > Soil > Riparian zone | place: USA: East River...
ATAACTTCTGTATTGCTACGATTCCACTCGTTTTTCTGCGAAAGTAGACAGAGATATATTTCCCCTGTACAAAACATGCTGTCAGCGGGGTGGGGAAGCCAGATCCTAACCCTGAAGAAAGGAGGCTAGGTTATCCCGGCGGGCTCATAACCCGCAGAGCGGTGGTTCAACAGAATTAGAAAATTCGGAAAGTCCACCCCCCGCTACTTTTACTAATTGAAAATTGCTTTTCTCACGCCCGTATCTTTGCATCGGCTTTGTCAGGTGTCGGTGCGCCTTTGGAGTGGGAATATACAGGCCAGTTTTCAGTTCGCGCTCTTTCTGGATCAGGATTTTTTTCGCCCCCGGATCTCTGAACTTGCACCTGTCGCACTGGTAGCCTTTGTTCACGCCTTCGGATTTCATCCGTTTGCCGCACTCCTTGCACAACGGGTTGTGTGATTCGTAAACGGCCGCAAGCTCGATCAATGACAGATATTCAATGTTGAGAATCTTGGGATGCTTTGTCGTACCCTTCCTGACGCCGCATCCGATTTCGATCAGGTCACCGGGCTCAAGCTTCGCCGCTACGCTTGCAAGGCCAGTCGGCTCGTATACAGCTGCCGGCATTTGTACGCCCCCCTGATCAACTGCAAATATCACGTGCCCGCCTTCCATTGCGCGCGGCTTTGTTCCGACCCTGCACCTAACACGGCCTGCGGTGTACGCCTTGATTCCGGCAAGTACCAGCTCATTTTGCAAATGCATGTTAGTTCCTTGGTTTGACCGGAAAATCATGCAGCCATCCAGCTCTTCTTCAGGCTGCAACGCCTCCATTGCAGATGCCACAACTTCAGGCGTTTCGCCTCGCACTCCAAAAAACACTGGATCGGGACCGTGCGGCGCGAGCAGAACGCGCTCGTGTTTTCTGTCATAGTTGTTGAATGTGTTTGGGTAGGTGTCTGCGGCAAACCTGATGACTTTTTGCTCGTCAACCATACGGAGCTTGCCGCAATTCTCGGGCTTTCTGTACGCAATAAGCTCGAAAGTGTAGTCGGAATCGATCATAAGGCAACCCATTGCTCCAAGCGACCCTACGATGCCCTGACCGTTTCCGAATGTATAGTACTGAATGTTAGCAGCCTTGGCCACTTTCTCGGCCATCTGTCTGCTCATCACGTCGTACATCGCTTTGCTGCTGAATTGTTCCATTGACAAAGGAATTCTGTCGCCTTCAAAAAAAGTGACTCCTGGATTGGCACCGTTTCCTATCGCCGATCCTTCCTCCACGGCCTGCCTGACATAGTCGATAATTCTGTCACTATCGTGAGCTTTAAGCCGCAGGCAGACTGCACCATTGCCCCTAGTTTTCCAAGGAATGTTTGGGTTGAGCCGGACAAGCAGCGGATAGTCAACGAGCTCTGCGTCCATCCTTTTCACCTGCTCCACGAGCTTGAACGCCAAGTGAGTGGTGCACCGTCCCTCGCGCGAGTCAGTGTCGTCAAATGCAATGTGGAGGGTTTGCATATGCAACTGTTACCATGCTCAGCGTATATAGTTGATTCTAGCCGATAAGCTAGGTAACAAGGATGGATTCGACAAGCCAAGGTAGCTAGTTTATCCAGCTGAAAAAAGGCGCCGCTTTGCGATAGAAAGCTAATCAGCGTTTACTGCTCATGCCACCGGATTCGTGTAATATCTGCCACTTTTCGAATTATATCGCTGTTATAAAATCGCCATAGGGTTTAAATAGTTTCAGCATAGATCGTTTGAATAAGTGAATTAGATGCCAGTCGCAATACTTCCCGATATTAGCGAACAACACTGCATCGGCTGTGCACTCTGTGTAGAGATTTGCACCGCTCTCGGTCCAGATGTGCTGAGAGTAAAGCCAGTGGAAGGCTGGAAGAGAGGTAAGGCATTCGTCTTTTATCCAGAAAGATGCATCTCAGACGGAGCATGCATTGGCGTTTGCCCAACAAAGGCAATCTTTTGGATGAGACCAATGGATTACACCCCCGGACAGCCAATCCCACTAAAGAAGCACGGCCTGTTTACAAAGGGCTGGGAAGAAGGCTAAGTCCTTCATCAACACTCCTTTTTTCAATTTTTATTCTTTGACAAAATTCTAATATCAGATCTTGGTCGTTTGATCTAACTTGGTCGAATGGGACGAGCAGATCAAGGCACATTTATTCTGGATCTGGGGCGAAGAGGAAGGCTTCCTGAAGCGTGGCAAGGAGGGGATGCTGATAATAACTGACAGACGCCTCGCCTTTGTCTCAAAGACAGAGATGACCTTCAAGATGCACGACACACATTCTATTCGGCAGCTGAACAGATTCAAGAGCGGCGAAAATGTTTTCCGGCCGGCAGAAGGCTACCGCGTCAAACATTTAGAGAAAGACTTGGACAAAAGCCCTGACAATCTCGAGATACCATTCAGGCAGATCCTGGATGTGAGCTCGGAGGAAAAGCGATGGGGGACGCTGCTCAAGGTCAAGGTTAACCTTGGCGACAAGTCAAAACTATACAAGTTCTCGATCGTAAAGGGGTGGGTAAAGTACCCTGCAAAGGACCCTCTTCAGTTCCAGCGAATGGACTGGAGCCCGCTTATTAACCTGGTGAGAACAGCGCCACCCTAACTTTATATTGGAAGGTCGGGAAAGCTCCCGTGACCGGACCGATTTATGACAAAAACAAAAGCATTCGTGTTTATCAATACGGATGCGGGAATCGAAAAGCTTTTGCACGAAGAGATAAAAAAGCTTGAAGGCGTAAAGGAGGTTTATCCTCTTTACGGCGAGTACGACCTCATGGCGATAGTGGAAGATGAGACAGACAAGGACGTAGCCAAAATAGTTTCGCGGGAGCTGCGCAAAATAAAGGGCATCAGCAGCACAAACACCATGGTTGTCGCGAAGTAATTCGAACACTGATTAATTCACCGCAAAGTTAGTCTTACTCTCTTTCCCGCCCAGCTGCGCGGGACGACTATCTGGCCTTTCTTACCGGCAAGGTCAACAGTCCTCTCTAGGTTATGCTGCTTCGCCGCGGGTTTGCAGCTGCAATCGTCGCTCTTTTCCTGAGGCCTGATTTCCGGCGCTGCGGGCTCGGCTGGAGACGCCGCCTGCGTGACTTCACTCTGAAAGTAGACCTGACAATACTTGCATGACTGGTCAAGCTGCTTTACTTTTCCATATCCTATCATGTGCTCTGTTCTATGCACATCTATCTGGGTAATTTCTTCATGGATCGCGATGATTTCCCTTGGAATCGCAGAAGCATTTCTTTCTGGCGAAAAATATGGAGACATCATGGCTGCGTACTTTTGCACTGCTCTTCGACAATCGTTAATTATGGCATGGTCAAAATAAATTAACACCGCGATTTACTTCGGCTCGAAGAGCAGGAACCTATCACCACTGGATATAAATATTGCCAGCTGGGGAAAGGAAAAGGAGAATTCGGGATGCGAGCAGCAGCTGTCAACAGAATCGTAACTCAAAGTGAAATCGATCAAATCTACAAAGCTCTTTATTCCAGTCTGGGAGGCAAGAAGGAAAATTATTTTGGAGTTCTTTATCTCTCCAAGAAATTCAACCTTCCTGCGAGCGAAGCGGCATCATTTGTCGCGCTGGACGGGACTACGGACGCGGGCATAGACGCTTATTATCACGACAAGGACAAGAAAACACTATATCTTTACGTGTTTAGATGGTCCGAAGACCACATATTATTCAGAGAACCTCTGGAAAAGCTGGGCAAGATTGGGATCAGCAAGGTCTTCTTTGATCCAACAAAGTCAGACGATGATCATCCTTTGATAGTTTCTCTAAAGACCTGCCTGTTTGAAAACTGGAAGATGACAGATCGGGTGGTCATTGATTTTGTGTTCAACGGCGATCCTGTAGATGCAGAGCAGAGCAGGGTGCTGGGGTTCCTCAGGGAAACTGTAGAGGACAAGCGAGGCTTTATCGAAAGCTACCTGAGCCGGATAGGAGAGTCGCCGGGTCTGCACGACCTGATATTCCACTACATATCCAACGTGGGCACGCTGGGCAACATCACTTCCTCTAGGCAAACAGCAGAGTATGTTATCAGCTTTGATGGCTCGCTGACAGTTCCACCCGGTGGCGGCGAAAAAGCAGACGTTCCCAGTGCAAACCAGATGACGGTAACTTTTCTTTCGCTGGCAGATCTTTATCGAATGCACAGTGACCTAGGCGAGAGATTCTTTGAAAAGAACCTCCGCTCCGGTCTTGACGAAGGAAAGATGACCAATATCCAGATAAGGAATTCGCTAAAGACCATAATCGATGGGCAGGAGGACCCGCAGAACTTTACCCTGTACCACAACGGAATCACGCTGACAGCGCAGATCCTAGAAATAAACGGCCCTTCGACGGTCCGGATGGTGGAACCCAGGATCCTCAACGGGGCGCAGACCGTAAAAATTCTGAAGCAATTCGTTGATGAAGAATCACAAAAACAGCAGCGCACGCATAAAAGGAAGGACCGCGCTCAGGTCGCGCCGGCAGAAAAGGAAGTCGCCGGAGGCAAGACCATTGACGACAACAACAGATTGCTGACCACCACGACTGCGCCATCTTTGCTGCAGGAAAAACTAGCGGATACGAAGGTAATGGCCCGAATAATACAGTCAAGGGACGAGCACTTTATCAAGAGAGTTACCATCAACAACAACAGGCAGAACCCCATCATGCCCTGGAACCTGAGGGCTAATGATCTGGTGCAGATCAGCTTTGAAGAGATGTTTGCAAAGCTCGGGATATACTACGAAAGAAGAGAGAACGCATACAGGAACATAATGGAGGAAGACATAGAAGCGATTCTGGACGGGGAAAAGGGAGTAATTGAAGTCCGCAAGTTTGCCCAGACCCTTCTTGCCGCCCGCGGCCAGATTGACAGAATGTCGCAAATGAAAGAGGTTTTCGAAAGCGAGACTTGGTACCGGGATACATTCCGAGAACAGTACCTGGCAATAGATCCCCGAACACTCGTTCTGCTCTACAAGATCCAGTTCAGGCTGCAAAGCGTCATCAGAGAAATCAGAAGCGCGGGGGCAGAAAAATACGGCTACGCGCCTAAGGCGAAGAATCTGATCTGGTGCCTGACGCTGCAGGGGCTGATGAACGATAACAAGTTCGAAAGGCTGGTTGAAAACTATGGCAACTCTACCGGCGTGGAAGCGGGTCTTACAGAAATGCTCAAAAGAATGGCAAGCACAAAGATTCGATTCATACTGAGCGATGCCTTTGACAGCAAGAAATACCGCGATCAGATGGCCGAGGGCAAGTTCTCGTTCCTGAGATCAAAAGCGACTCTTGCCGACTGCATGAAAGTGGCACAAACGCGCTTTGGCTGGCAAAAGTTGTCCCTGTAAACCTGAATACAACGTCGCTTTGATACAATCTTTACTACCGCTCGCTGTCTTTCGGAATTCGAGCTAGTGGACCAGGACTATCATGCCGTGCGGGCAGCTTGGCAGATGTCCACTTCAAGCTGCCCCGGCCCCTGATGACCACATCAATCACTCCCTTTATTATCATCAGATCCACAAGATGCTTGTACCCGACGACCATCAAGGGAGAATAAAGCACCAGCTTCAAGTCATCCTCTTCGTCTATGAGAAGGGCGATCGACGACAGAACGAATTGAAGGCAAGTGAATAGCAGAAATGAAAACAGAATAAACATCCACATGCCGTCGAGGATTGCCATGACTCCGGCCACTCCAATAATGATGCCAAGGAATGGCAGACACAGCATCGTGAACACTGTTATGGGGTATCCGTACTGCCGCAACATGGCAAACTTTGAATTGGTAGCTATGTCCTGGTGCTTGATAAACGTCTGCATGTTGCCCCTGTACCACCTGATTCTCTGCTTGTAAAAATCGTGCAAAGTAGCTGGCGCTTCCGTATACGCCATTGCCCGGGAGCTTGCCTGAACTACTTTGCCGCACTTGAGCGCTTTTATTGTAATGTCAAAATCTTCAGTCAGCGTGTCCTTGTCGTAGTTCCCTGCCTGCCTGAGAATCTTTTTGTTGAACGCGCCAAGCGCGCCGGGGACAACCATGACTACTCCAAAAATGTCAAATGCCCTTCTCCACAGGTTGATGCCGACCAAGTACTCGAGGGCCTGGCAGTTCGTCAGGAGGTTGCTGCGGTTCAAGACCTTGACATTTCCTCCAACGCCGGCTACCACTGGATTCTGGAAATACTTTACAATCAACTTCAACGCGTCTCTTGCCACTATCGAATCGGCATCCACAGTCACGACGTAATCCCCCTTTGCGAAAAGCAACCCGTGGTTTATCGCCGAAGACTTGCCGCCGTTCTCTGGCTTTCTAATAACCGAAAATGATCCTTTATAGAATTTTTTGTAATATTGGCATGCCACGACGTAAGTATTATCGATCGAGCCATCGTCAACAACTATTATCTCCTTGTTTGGGTAGTCGGCCTCCGCAAGAGAATCAAGCGCCTTTGCTATCCTGCCCTCTTCATTGTAAGCCGGAACAATGACTGTTAGCAGAGGAAATGAAGCAGGTGCCTTCACACTCTCTTCCTGCTTTTTATGGTAGATCGTCAGAGGCACGTTGAGAAATGTGTACATGAATGTTAAAGCAAGGCTGAACGACACTATTGCGGAATAAATGGAAAAGTTTGCGCCGGCAAAATTCGACGCTTCAAAAGAATATGCAGCGCTCACAGCCAGAGGAATAGCAAAGACGATGGAATAGATCACAAAGACAGAAACTCGCCTGCCGTGACGAGTTTCTTTTTTTCTCCAGATCGCAAGCAAGTAAATACAAAAAATGCTCACCGATACGATGGAGGCCAAAAAAACAAACGATCCCATTACGACAGTGATGGCGACTGCAAATAGAAACGGAAATACGGCCAAGACAACTAGCCTTGGAACAAGAGAATTTCTGTTGTGGGACGTTTAGCTCAAGTCCTGGGTGCTCTTATCTTCAGGCGCATTTATGATCGACCTTAGCATTTTCTCCAGGCTTGTACGGTCTGTATCGCTGCGATCCTCTCCGCCATTCTCCTCAACAACGCCAATAACTGATTGTACCATTTCTTGAAGATGGGTATCATTACTGGTTCTCTTGACTTCCCCTGCCATGCTGGCGGCAATCTTTTCCGATATTTCTCTCGCGTTGCTCCCGTCGGATTCAAAGGCGGTTATGCCAAAGGCATCTGTCATTTTTTTTGCTTCTTCTGTAATGCCGGGAATTCCGACAAGTATTTTCTTTGCAATCTTGGCATCCGTGCATCTTGCAAAGAAATTCAGAACAGCATCGGACCCTACCGGCCCAGCCGACCTAGCAATGTCAACTGCCAGTACCGGATTTTCGAGATCTCCGGGTTCATACAGAATGACATCAAAGCTATGCTGAAGTTGTGACGAACCAAGAATGGCTACATCGGCGACCGCCCTTATACCAGACTTATCCAGCTCGCGCACTATGGATGTTCCAAATTCATGGCCGCTTTCATCCATGACCCTTGAGAGCGCCGCGATTTCAACGGCGTAGGCAAAAAGCGGCTGAACCTTCAATTCGTCGTTTGTAAGAGATCGGCCACAATTCAGACAAACGAATTGAATCCGGCCTTCTGGCGAAAGTGTGTTGCAAGACATACACATGCAATAGGGGCCGGGCTTTACGTAATCGACTCCAATAGCCCGGAGCCTTTTCTTACACTTGCGGCATTTCAGGCCTCCTCCATCCTCGCTGGCAAAGTTGGATTCGAGATCAATGTTGGCGCATGGCAGGTGCTCTATTACCTTGCCCTGATCAGTGTTGGTTGAGCCACAGGCAGCGCATGCTACTTTCATCAGCAGGCCATGATGATCGCAGTAGCTGCACCTTCGCACGTAATCGAAAGATTCCTCTCTGACAACGCCAAGGCCTTCGAGAGACTTTAGAATGTCCAACTGCCTGGCAAAATCGTCATCAGAAAAACCGGTATAGGTCAGTCCTCGCTCCGGCTTGATTATTGGCTCAAATCTAGTTATCCTCTTTTCTCTAATCTCTGCCAACTTTGAGCCTATGGCATTGCTATCAGATTTACCCGGTGGCGTGGTAATCGACCACCTCAAAAATGCGGATCTAATGTATTAAGGTATGGTGACTAATGATTCATGACGTAATGGGCGAAAATTAGCGCGTATTTCAGTAACAAAATAACCATTTAATTAAAGCCAGCTCTAGGCAAGTCTGTTGGCAGGAAAACTGTTCGTTGTGGGCGTCGGGCCGGGCTCGCCAAAGTATTTGACTGATATGGCAAAGGCGGCCATTAAAAAGTCGCGGTTTATAGTTGGATACAGATACACCCTGTCAACAATTGAAGAAGTGATAGACAGGACAAGGCAAGAAGTGCTTGAAGTTACCATGAAAACGCAAGAACAAGTCTACCAAAACGTCCACCAAAAAATGAAGGAAGGCGATTATTGCACCGTTCCATTTACCGGCGACGCCAACTTTTCCGAATCCGAGGTCGTCGACAGGCTCGTTCAAATTTTTGGCGACGGCAACGTTGAGATAATTCCAGGCATCAGTTCGATCCAGGTGGCTGCAGCCAGAGCTGGGGTTCCGACTGACAAGGCTCTTATCGTTACATTCCACGTGACAGGAGACATTGAGGAGAAAAAGGCAGAGCTATTGCAGGCAGTCAAGCAAGGAAAGAGCGTGATATTGTTGCCGAGGCCCTGGCCCTCCGACCCGCCAAAACACTTCATGCAGTCCGAGATAGCAAAATTTCTTCGCTCAGGCGGCGTCGACACTTCTAGTTTGAAGGTGTGGGTTTTTGAGAATCTTACTGCTGAAAAGGAAACTTGCTTTACTGGCAAGGTTTCCGATCTGGAAAACAAAGTATTCAGCGATCTGTCCGTAATGGTGATAGACCAAACAAAGCGCCAGTCGTATCTGGAGCTCTAGGCAGAAACACACTACGCGCTTCCAAAGATGCAGCATCAAGACTGCAATGAACTAAAAACCGGAATGAGTTTAAATATCTAGAAAAGCTTTCTTTTGGCAAATGTCAATAGATAACGAATCTGTTGGCATCGCGCAGGGCAAAGACTCGATAAGATATTGCGCAGAATGTGGTGCAAAGATGCCCAAGTCTCTCAGAGTCTGTCCTGCCTGCGGTGAGAGCCAGGCGTAAACCTCTCCTCTTTTTGTTGCAATATTTAAAATCAGGCTTGCGAACCTCATCATCTAATGAGCGAAGTCAAATATCCGGTTTCTCAGACCTACACGGTTCTTGACGGTTATGACGTATACAGAAGCAGCAATCTGATAGTGGCTCTCGTAGTTGTCCAGAGTCAGTTCGGAAGGGACCTCAGGCTTTACCGCTGGATGAAAAGGAAGGACCAATGGAAAGTCGACCTTTGCAGGATGGGAGTCGGCCGATGGAAGTGGGACGAGATCGCGGCAAAGGCGAATGACTTCATTGAAAAGTACGGCCTAAAAAGCCGCGCTGGGTCAGAGCAGCCGGAAGAACCATCAATGGAGTAGCATTGTTGCGAGTTAGACACCAAGTACGCTAGTTTCCAGACCCCCTAGCTGCTCGATTATTTGCCACTCTATCACGGCCGCGGCAAACAACACCACGGCAGCAATTCCCAGCTCTACAAGGGTCGGGACAATGCTATTCTCGTAGAATGGGCGCCTAGCTTCGGCGCGCCATGGTTTGTCCTTGACGAGTCGAACTATGAGCAGGCCACTTCTGGACATTGCCAGTCCATAAACAAACACCTCCATGATGCCAAAGGGCGTGATGAAAATTATTAAGGACAGGATACCGCTCAGCCCCTGCGTTGAAGCTGCCAGAGCGCTGATCACCTCTCCCGTCCCGAATCCAGCATAGCCTCCAAAGCCAACCCCGGCGGCAGGAATGAACATAATGAGGGAAATCTTGAAATTGTTGAGAAAGACGCCGTTCTGGTCGATGTCTTTGATCTGGTCGGCAAACTGCTTTCTGATCTCGCTTGCATCCTCCTCGGTTAGTGGCACAGCCGCGCCTATCGAGTAGGCAATGAGAAATACGGCCGCGCCAATCGCGACGTAAAGAAGGCGCCGCTTGATCTTAAAACGCAAGACAGGTAGAGCTGTGAGGGACATATTATAATTAGTTTTGTCATTCCTCAGCCGGCATGCTTGTGTTTTTATCCATGCTAATGCTACAATAATTGGTCGTGAATCACACCGCGCCTACCGCGCCACCAATCGATTCGATATTTCCGCAGTTCTTTACCCCCGGGAACGACTCGATCGACTTTGTCATCCAGGACATCGCGATCATTATGGTGGTTGCGGCAGTCATGCTCGCCATTACCTTCAAGCTAAAACAGCCGATGGTCATCGGCTACATCATTGCCGGGATGGTCATAGGCCCCTATACGCCGCCATTCAGCCTTGTCCACAGCCCCGAAACGCTGAACCTCTTTGCAGAACTGGGCATTATCATGCTGCTTTTTGTGACCGGTACAGAGTTCCCTGTCGCAAAGCTGCGCTCCGTCGGAAGGATATCCATTGTCACAGCACTCGCCGAGTCCATGGGGACGCTCTTGATAGTATTCTTTATCGCCCAGAATCTGGGATTTTCGTTCAACGACTCGATCTTCCTTGCACTCGCACTTTCAGTCACCAGCACTGTCATCACAATCAGGATACTGGAAGACGTCGGCCTTGTACGCGACAAGTCGTCGACACTGATACTGGGGATGCTGATAGTCGAGGACATCATCGTGATCTCTGCGCTTGGAGTCATGCAATCGGTGATCACGGTAGGCACAGTGTCGATAGTGGACATCGGGATCACACTTGCAATAGTCGGCGGCTTTATCGGAGGGGTGATCATAGTCGGCAGCAAATTTGTTCCACGGGTAATAGACAGAGCCGGCAGAACCAATGACTATGCGATGCTCTTGATAACGATCCTGGGCCTTGCTTTTGGCCTGTCGTTTATCGCCAATGGCTTGGGCATTTCCGTAGTCATTGGCGCATTTCTTGCAGGAGTGTTGGTGGCAGAGTCAAAGAGCGCTGCGGTTGCCAGGATCATCACAATTCCGCTGAGGGACATGTTCGCCGCCCTTTTCTTCATATCCATAGGCGCGCTCATGAACGTGAGTCTCATCCCGATGTTCATGGTGCCGGCAATAATCCTCATCCTGACTTCGTTCGCGTCAAAGTTCCTGATCGTGACTGGCATTCTAGTAAGGAGTGGGTACGATAATACCACCTCGCTTCGCGCCGGGTTTGGAATCTCTGCAACCAAAGGTGAGATGTCTCTTGTGGTAGCCAAAGGGGGCCAGGACGTCGGGGCGATCAGTTCCTCGATACTGCCCATACTTGGTGTGATAACCATTGTGACTACGTTCATTGGACCTTTCATCATAAGGGTTGGAAGTAAGCTAAAGCTTGGCGAGCCAACCGAGGTTGATTCAAAAGGCGAACGCGGCAAGGAAGGAAGCTAGCGTTTCTTGAATTTATTGCGCAGGACAAGCGCGACAATGGAAGTGCCGGCAAAAGTCGCAGACCAGTAAAGCCAGAGGTTACCAACTGCTCCAGACAGCAGAGCCGGCGCAAGCGACCGGGCAGGATTCATAGAAGCTCCGGAAATAAACGCAAGGAAGAATATGTCTAGTCCCACGATGCCACCGATTGCAATCCCGGAAAAGCCTCTCAAGCCTTTTGTGTAGACAACCAGCAGTATCACCGCCATCAAGAGCGCCGAAGCCAAGACTTCAACTCCAAAAATCAAAGGAAGTGGAAACGAATAGTCTGGCGCATTGGCGCCAAGGTCTGCTTCGCTGCCTATAAAGTACATTACAAATGTGCTTGCAAGGAG
>Ga0184637_10002489_pt1 | contig 11872 bp, 17 predicted proteins | sample PLM3_127_b2_FD_133143 | JGI IMG/M metagenome (GOLD analysis project Ga0184637, IMG submission 133143) | Groundwater sediment microbial communities from an aquifer in East River, Colorado, USA - PLM3_127_b2 | ecosystem: Environmental > Terrestrial > Soil > Riparian zone | place: USA: East River...
AAATGCTAAGCTCCAGCGCACAGAAGATTCAGGATGCCCTGCAGTCGCTCGGTTTGAAAAACGAAGTACGGGAATTGCCCGCCACCACCAAGAGCGCAGCGGAAGCGGCCGCCGCCATCGGCTGCCGGGTGGCGCAAATCGCCAAATCGCTGATCTTCAAAACCCGAACGTCGGGCAAGCCCATTTTAGTGATTGCCAGCGGAATAAATCGGGTGGATGAGAAGAAGTTGGCCGGCTATTTGGGTGAGCCGGTTGAACGGGCGGATGCCGATTTTGTCCACGAAAAAACCGGCTTTGCCATCGGCGGTGTGCCGCCGGCCGGGCATTCCGAAAAGCTGGAGACCTTTATCGACGAGGACCTGCTGCAATACGAAGCCATCTGGGCGGCGGCGGGCAACCCGAATGCCGTATTTCAACTCACTCCGTCAGAATTGGTGATGGTGACTGGCGGTAAGGTGGTTTCCGTTCACTGATTTCTGGTACTGGGTCAGTTTCAGGTGGGCCGGGGCGTTTATTTGGAGAAAAAAGAAGAAATAGTTTTGTACCTCAATTATCTTTTCCAAATCCATCTGGCGGGCCATCTCCTTGGGGCTTTTCAAATTCGACCAACCCAAAGGTATTGGGTGCCGGTCGAGTGAAAATAATACCCTTCCTTACATAAAAGGCCAATGAGCCGCTTAGCGACACCTTGTTTTCTTTCGACAAATCCTTTCCGATTTGAGGCAAGATTTTTTCAACGTGTAATGGCTGTCCAGCTTTTCGAATAGCCGTTCGCGCTTTATCTACTAAGCTCCCCGGTCTGACGGTATCCACAGCATCCGTCGCGGAAGATTTGCTTATCAAGCGCAAAGATTCCCGCATCGCCTCAACATAGGCCTGCGCTTTAATCACTTCGCTTTGCAGGTGGCGAACACTTTCCTGCAAGTGGCGAATATCTTCTTCTTTCTGCTTAATTTTTTTCTCTATTTCTCGTTCTGCCTTCATAATCAATTCCTCCCAACCCTAATATACGCCTTTCGGTGCGAAAAGCAAGGGTATGGTGCCATATGTGGAAATATGCCAACAATAGTTGACAATGTTTCCACTTTTGCAGTTATTCACGCCATACCAGCCACAGCTTGCTGGTAGAGGAGGAGGTTTTGAATAGCTTGGAATTGGTTCTTGCCGCGTTTGACCGGATTAAGAAAATATCTCCGAACGGCGCGGAATACTGGATGGCGCGAGACGTACAAGCCCACCTCGGATACTCCAAATGGAGTAATTTCGAGGAAGTAATAAAAAAGGGGATAGTGGCGTGCAAAAAGGGCGGGAATGACCCGGTAAACCATATTGCCCTAAAGGGCAAAATGGTTCCTATCGGAAGTGGTGCTTATCGCAGCATTTCCGATTACTATCTCTCCCGTTACGGGGCCTACTTGGTGGCGATGAACGGAGACCCCAGTTTAGAGCAAATAGCTCTGGCTCAAATTTATTTTGCGATTCAAACGAGAAGGCAGGAAATAAGCGACCAGGCCGGCGGCGATATTTCCCTACGAATCGAATTGCGGAGCCGGGTTCGGGATGCCAATAAGCACCTTGGAGCCGCGGCGAAGGAGGCCGGAGTCCAAAACTATGGCCTCTTTCACGATGCGGGCTATCGGGGCCTCTATACAATGGGTTTGGCCGACCTAAAGGTTAAAAAGGGATTGGGTGATAAGGAAGACCTACTTGACCGAGCGGGTAGGGTAGAGTTGGCCGCCAATGAATTTCGGATAACCCAAACAGAGGAGCGTCTCAAAAAAAACGACATTAAAGGCGATTCGGGTGCCCAAGATACCCACGAATATGTGGGCAAGGAAGTGAGAAAGACGATTGAGAAAATCGGCGGCACCAAACCGGAGGAGTTACCGACGGAGCCCTCAATTAAGCTAATTGAGCGGGAAGCAAAAAAGCAGTTGCGAATAAAAAGGGGAGCGACCGGCCAAAAGAAAATAAAGAACCCGGACTGATTGGGTCAATCCGGGTTTTAGATTATAAGATGGGGCCGGTCTGGTGACTGCGGCTGGGCTTTACATCCGGGCGGTCGCGCTCCATTTCATGTATTATGACTTCGTGCGGATTCATCAAACCTTGCGGGTTAGCCCGGCAATGGCTGCCGGGGTTACAACTCACCTTTGGAAGATTTCCGAGATTATTGACCCTTTGGAGAAGAAAAAATCAAACTGACCCACTACCTGATTTCTCTTTAGCTTGATTTTGAGAGTATTAAGGGTATATTAATGGGCTTTGCGAAAGGATTAAGATGAAACGAACCTATCAACCTTCTCGGATTAAGCGGCTGCGCGACCACGGTTTCCGCAAGCGGATGTCCACGTTGGACGGCCGGAACGTTATACGCCGCCGCAGGGCCAAAGGCCGCAAACGGCTGGTGCCCACGGTTCCCGGCAAGTAGTGCTCACCTTTCCCAAAAGCGCCCGTCTTTCCGGCGACAAGCTCTTCGGGCTTCTTCTTTCCGAAGGGAAACGCAAGGCCTTTACGGGCGGGGAAATTTTCCGGCGGGAAAACGGATTGCCCTGCGCCCGCTTCGGCATTCGGATTTCCTCCAAAACGGGGAAGGCCTTCCTCCGCATCGGCCTGCGCCGGCGGGTGCGGGAAATGGTGCGGAAAAATCAAACCTTATTCCAACCGGGATTCGATTATTTGATAATCATCCGGAATAAAAACGTTTTTCCGCAAATGCCGGACGAAAAAATGCCGGGCTATCTTTTTTCGCTTTTCGGGCCGGACGTTTTGCAACAGGTTTCGTAATGAAAGCATTGGTTTTGGCCTCCAGCGGGGTCATCCGTTTTTATCAAAACTGCATCCGCATCTGGTTCCCGCCGGTCTGCCGCTTTCATCCCACCTGCTCGGAGTACGCCCTCGAAGCGTTAAAAAAGCGCGGCTTTCTCAAAGGAACGGCCTTGGCCGCTTGGCGGGTTTTACGCTGCAACCCGTTTTCTTCCGGCGGCCGGGATCCGGTGAAATAGATGGTTCGGCCAAGCTCACCATAATATGGACAAACGCACGGTCATCGGACTGGTTCTAATCGCCCTCGTTTTCATCCTCTGGCCGGTTTACGTCCAATGGATAAACCCCAAAAAACCGGCCCCCGTGCAGCCCGTTTCGACCGGGCAGACTGATACCTCGAAGGGGACAACACCCGCTCAAGCGCCCGTTTTAACTCAAGGCGCCGAAGAGAAAAAATCGACTTTGATTCAAACCCCCGCCAGCTCCGTCCCGGTTGAAACGGTTACGGTTGAAACGCCCTTGGCGAGCTACAAATTTTCCACGAAGGGGGCTACTTTTGTTTCGGTTGTTTTGAAAAAATATTATCTGGATGGCCAGAAATCCTTGGAGCTTTTGCCGCCCGGTAATGGCGGCGCTTTCGAAGTGGCGCTGCCCCACCAAAGCTTTTTTACTTCCGCTCTCGATTTCAAGCCAAACGCCAAAAAAATTGAACTTTCCAATGATGAAAAAAGGGATTTGATTTTCAAAAGCCGAACCGCTTCCGGCCAGAGCGTCCAAATCATTTACGGTTTCTCGGCCAAAAGCTACGCCATCGAAACTTCCTTTCTCGTCGATTCCATCGGCGATTGGGGGCGGGACTACCGTATCGGTTGGAAAGGCGGGCTTTTGGTCACCGAAAAGAATCTGGGGGATGCTTTAAACTACTTTGGGGCCTACGCCCGGATGGGCAAGGAGGTCGTCCATCAAAAAAGCTTTAAAGGCGACAGCTTGAAGGAGGACGCCTCCGGAGAAACCTACTGGGTCGCCTCCCGCAGCAAATACTTTGCGGCGGTAATCGTTCCGAAAGAGGCTCCCGGGACCGGCTTCAGGGCGGAAGGGATTCAAGAGTACGATTCGGCCGGGCTTTCCGGCAAAAAAATTTCGGTCTTTCTGGGAAACACCTCCCGCCAGCCATCCGTCCTCTCCGGCCGGTTCACCCTTTTTGTCGGGCCGCTCGATTACAACATCCTCCACTCTTTTAACGTCGGCTTGGACAAACTGCTCGATTTGGGAGCCGCGCCGCTCACGCCGGACGTTGTGGTGGAGCCGATTGCCGTCGGAATGCTCTGGCTGTTCAAAAACCTGTACAAATTCACCCCCAACTACGGGATGGTTATCATCGTTTTTTCCATTCTCATCAAACTGCTGACGCTGCCCCTTTCGCGCAAATCGGCCAAATCGATGGCACGGATGGCGGAAATCCAGCCCCGGCTGGAAAAACTGAAAGAGAAACACAAAAAAGACCCGAAAAAACTTAACGAGGAGACCCTCAAGCTCTACCGCGAAATCGGCTTCAACCCGTTCGCCGGTTGCCTGCCTTTGCTTTTGCAGTTTCCGCTCTTTATGGCCCTCTACGCCGTTTTGTCCACGGCCATCGAGCTGCGCCAGGCGCCGTTCGTTTTCTGGATTTCCGATCTCTCCGCCGCCGACCGTTTTATGATTTTGCCGATTTTGATGACCGTTTTGATGTTCTGGCAGCAAAAACTCACCATCCGCGACCCCAAGCAGAAGATGATGGTTTATTTGCTGCCGGCCATTTTCTTTTTCTTCTTTTTCCAGATGCCCTCCGGCCTCGTTTTGTACTGGACCTTGTTCAACCTATTTTCGGTCCTCGAGCAATATTGGGTCAAAAAACAGTTGGCCCATCCCACGCCGACGGTATCCGCTCCCGTTGCCCGGTAATCCGGTTTTCGCTCCGGCTCGAGCCGCCCAATTCGAGTTGCGGGAAAAAGCTTCCCGTTTTAAAGCTTTTGTTTTTCCGGTTGCTTCGGTCTCTGAAGCGGAGGAAGAACTTGGAGCCTTGAAGAAGGAATACTTCGACGCCACGCACATTTGCTTTGCCTGGGTCATTGGCGTTGGAAAGGATGAAAAAGTCCGCAGTTCGGATGCCGGTGAGCCGAAGGGAACCGCCGGGTTGCCGATTCTGGACGCCATCCGAAGGACGGGGGTAACCAATGTCTTGGCCGCCGTCGTTCGTTACTTCGGCGGCACCAAGCTGGGGACGGGAGGGTTGTCCCGAGCCTATAGACAGGCCGCCTCGGAAGCGCTGACAAAAGCCGGCAAAAAAGAATTGCTGGAAGAGATTCGACTGAAAGCCCCGCTTTCCCTGGCCGACCGGCTGTTGAAACTGTCCATCCGGTTCAAAGCGGAGGTCAAAGAAAAGAAATTTGCGCAAGCGCTGTCGGTTGCCTTTCTGGTTCCCGCCAGCCGGAGGGAAGCTTTTCTGAAAGAGGCCGAAAAGATAATAGGCCGGGCCGCCGGTTGACGGAGTTTTTGGCGGAAAGCCATCTTTTATACGATGAACGGGATTATCGACTTTCTTTCAAAAATAGACACTTCGCTGTTTTATTTTTTTAACGTCCAGCTGGCCAATCCGTTCTTCGACGCCGTGATGCCGGTGGTGACCGCAACCGGCAATTGGCGGCTGGTGGCCGGGATGGCCGGACTCTACTGGCTCTGGAAGGGGAAGGCCAAAGGCCGCTGGGCGGTTTTGTATGCTACCTGCGCCTGGGGAGCCGCCGACCTGTTTAACTCGAATCTCGTCAAATCGATTTTTGAGCGTCTCCGGCCCTGTTTGACTTTGCCCGACGTTCACCTTTTGGTCGGCTGCGGGCAAACCTTCTCCTTTCCCTCCGGGCACGCCGTCACGAGTTTTGCCATCGCGGTTTTTTTAAGTTTAGTTTACCCGCGCGCGCGATGGGTTCTGTTCCCTTTGGCTTTTCTCATTTCCTATTCCCGCATCGCCGTGGGGGTGCATTACCCCTTCGACATCTTGGCGGGAATGGTGGAGGGAGCTTTATTCGGTTACCTGTTCCACCGGCTTTTTGCCGCCCAGCAAAATTATTGGCAAAAAAAGCGGTGGCGGGGCGGCTGGTAAAAAATTCGGCTCGGGTAGCCGCGACTTTAGTCGCGAAACGCCCCGAGGCTAAAGCCTCGGCTACCCAGAGAAAGCCCCTTATTGTCATTCCGAGCGAAGCGAGGAATCTGGGTGGGGTGACGAGGGGAGCTTTTACGAAACTTTCAGCGTATGCCCTTCGCTTTTGGCTATAACCGCGGCCGCGGTGATATCCCCGGTCACGTTCACCACCGTCCGGCACATATCCAAAATCCGGTCCACCCCCAGAATAATCCCGATTCCTTCCCCTGGAATCCCGACGGCGTGCAGCAAAAGCACGATGAAGGGCAAAGAACCGCCCGGCACGCCGGCCGTGCCGACGCCGGCCAAAATCGAGGCCAAAATCACGGTTATCTGCTGCCCCAAGGACAAATCGACGCCGAAAAACTGCGCCAGAAAAAGTACCGTCACCCCTTCGTACAACGCCGTGCCGTTCTGGTTGGCGGTGGAGCCGAGGGTCAAAACAAAGTTGTTGATTTCCCTTGGAACCCCCACTTTTTCCTCCGAGACTCGCAGGGCGTCCGGCAGGGTGGCGTTGGAGGAACTGGTGGAGAAAGCAATCGCCATCACCTCGTCGATGGCGCGGAAGAATTTAAGCGGGTTTAGCTTGCCGATGAATTTTATAATCAGCCCATAAACTCCAAACTGCTGCAGGGCCAAACCTAAAAGCACGATCAAAACGTATTTACCCAAGGTGAAAATGACGGAGAATCCCAGCCGGGCGGTCACGGAAAAAATCAAGGCCGCCACGGCGTAGGGGGCCAGCTTCATCGCCAGCCGGATGACCGTCATCACCACCTCGAAAACCCCTTCCAGCAAGCGAATCAAAATGTTGGTCTTGTCCGATTTGGAAAGGGAGAGGGCAATCCCCAAAAAAATGGCGAAAAACATCACCGCCAGCACGCCGCCCCCCTTGTAATTATCCGCAAAAATACCGGCCATATCGGCAAACGGGTTTTTGGGAATTATGTCCAAAAGCGTCTCCGACCAGCTTTTGGCCTCGGCCGCCTGCTCCAACGTTTTTTGCGTTCCGCCAGCGCCAAAGGTTTGTTCCAGTTTTGCCCGGTTTTCCGCAGAAATGCCCTCTCCCGGCTTGAAAAGATTCACCAGCGTTATGCCAATGATTACTGAAATGGTCGATACCACCACCGTGTAGGCCAAAGTTTTCAGCCCGATTTTCCCTATTTTCCGCAAATCCCCCATTTCCGCCGTCCCCAGAGCGAGGGCGGAGACGATAAGCGGAATGACAATCATAAAAATCAGCCGCAAAAAAATCTGGCCGAAGGGGTAAATCAGGTTTTTAATCAGCCATTCCAACTGTGGGCTGCCGCTCCAAAGCAGGTTGGCAAGGATGCCCGCAACCGCGCCAATACCCAAGCCGATTAAAATCTTGGTATGCTGGGGCAATTTTTCTTTCGGCACGGGGCGAATATATGAATCAATCCCAATGCGGGAAAGAATTATTTAAAAGCCACAAGGCAGGCGAAAGACCTGCCTTCTTTCATGTCGCAGACCTATTTCTTTAGCCCTTTCAAAGCATCAAAACGTGTTGTCCAAGGCACTGTCTTTATTAAATTGTATGAGTTGCCATCCCACCTATAAACACGTGTGGATTCCGGGTAAACCCTATTACTACTTTTTTGAAGCACAGAACCCGAAGAGAACAACAATTCTGTAGAACCATCAGAATCAACGTCTACAATTTCAGGCATCTCTTTAACACCATCTTGTAATACAAGTTTAATTTTCCCTTGGTCATCTACTGTGAAGATATTTACATGAACTGCACTGCCAGAAGTCCAGAGGGTCATCAAATTTCCGTCATATAGATGAAACATATTCAAGAAACTCATTTCTTCAAACTCATGAATCTTCATTAGATTATGGTTTGCCTTCTCATAAAAACTGAGTCGCTCGAAGGGGATTGTGCTTTCCTCAGTTTTCTGAGTATCAGAAGCTACTATACAAAATAATGTCCTATCCCGAACGTCCCACTGCAAGATTGTTAGAATATTCTCCTTATCGATAATATCTGATAGACTGCTGTTTTTCTGCGCTCGATTAGAGGCACAGCTAAAGCAGAGAATTAGCGAGGAAAGCACAAGCGTCGCGATGCCAATTTTGTAGTTCTTCATAGTATACCTCATCAAGGTTAACGGTGAATTATGTTCAAGCATTCTTGGGGAGCGCACCCTTTATCCTTCAAACACCTAACACATTTTAGGATGTTATTAGCGTAACCGGGGCCTGTTCCGTAACCGTTTAATCCTCTTACGGTGTTTCCACCTTCCCATTCAATTCTAAGCTTCAGGTAGGTGCTTCCAGCCTGGATATTATATGCAGGATCAAATAATCGGTTGTAGTCGAAACCGGCGTCTTTCGCTGCATCCTGCGTTACCTGCATAAGTCCTCTGGCTACCTGAGGAACCCCCCTTCGATTTCTAAAAGGGGTTCCTGTTACACCCGGGTTAAAACTGCTCTCTTTCCAAATTACGCAAGTAATTAACTCGTTGCTGTTACCAGAGAAATTATTTGCAACAACGAGAGATTTTATTTGTTCATAACTTAAAAGACCCTTTGGATCTGTAAATCTTAAGGAATTATTACGGCTGTATTGGTAGAGTTCGATAGCACCTGTAAAGCCGAGACCATCCACCTGATAATACCTTCCAATCTTCGACTGATAATACCTATTCCAGTTGTAGTTCAAGCCGCTTTCCCTGTCGAGCACTTGGCCGGGAAAGCGCAGTTCGTTTGATAAGCTGATTTGTTCACTGACGGATTCACCAAAGGGGTCTAAGCTGATTTTCCACACCGTATTCTTGAATATGTCCGTCACTACGTAGGGGGTTCCCAAATGGTCGGTATGGTACCAGTAGTGCGGCTCTGCTTCCCCGCCGCCGTTTCCGTTCCCGTTCGGCACGGGGCGAATATGGCCGACCGACCGCCGGTTTGTCAATGCATTCGCAAGGGCGGCCAAAAACTCCTTGACAACAGGGGGAATAAGCGGATATTTAGGCCGAATTTTTTTATGATTTCAAAAGCGAGAAAAACAAAAGCCCCGCGCGTTCGGGGAAGGCAAAAAGGAGCCGGGTATGAAGTTTAGCGTTCGGGAACAGGATGGAGTGACCATTCTGGCCCCCAAAGGGAAAATTATGGGGGGGCCGGACTCCACCGAGCTGCAAGAAAAACTGCGCGATTTGATAAAAGGCAATACCAAACGGGTCATCATCGACCTGTCCGACGTGGACTGGATGAACTCCACCGGCCTGGGCATTATGATTGCCGGCCTGACCACCATGCGCACCGCCGGCGGCGAACTGAAGCTGGCCCGGGTAACCGACAAAATTCAATCCCTCTTGGTTATCACCAAACTGGTCACCGTCTTCGAAAGCCACGAATCGGTGGACGCAGCCATTAAAAGCTTCAGCAAATAGGGCCTTACCGGTTCTTTGAAATGCGGGTGGCGGTAACGGAAGAGTCGGGCGTGGTCGTCTTTGTCCCCCGGGCGGCAGTGATGGGAGAAGAGGATTCCACCGAACTGCACGAAAAGGTTCGCGAAAACGTCAAAGCCCAAAAATACCGGATGGTGGCGGACCTTTCCGGGGTGGAATGGATGAATTCGCGGGGATTGGGGTTTCTGATTGCCGCCCTTTCCACGGCAAAGGCGGCGGGCGGAAACCTGCGGCTGGCCCAAGTCAGCCCGAAAGTGCGCCAGTTGTTGGGCATCGTCGGGCTTATCGCCAGCTTTGAAATGTACGCAACGGTAAAAGAGGCGGTCGGCAGTTTTAACCCGGCCTCTTCCGGAGAAAAAAGGAAAAACCGGCCATGAAACACGAAATAAGCGAAAAGGAAGGAGTGGTCATCATCACCCCCAAAGGTAAGATGACCACCGGCCCGGATTTGGAAAAACTGCACGACAAAATCAAAGAACTGGTGCGAATCGGCTCCCGCAAAATGGTCATCGACCTGGGGGAAGTCGAGCTGATGGACTCGCGCGGGCTGGGAATTTTAGTGGCGGCTTTTACCAGCTTGAAAAACGTCAACGGGGAGCTCAAGCTGGCCCGCATCACCAACAAAATCCAGTCCTTGCTGGTTATCACTCAATTGTCCACCGTTTTCAAAACCTTTGGTTCGGTGGATGAGGCCTTAAAAAGCTTTTAGGCCGGTTCGCAAGTTTTCGGAAGGCAGGGGAACCTGCCTTATTTTAGGCAATTATATAGTTTGCAAACCCAATCGGTTCATTTCCTATGACGTTTCTTCTTTTTTTGTTTATTAGATGGAGGAATCCTCAATAACTTCTTAATAACCTCATCAAAAGATTCTGAATACGGTTCTAATTGTTTGATTTCTTTCGAAGCTACATTGTTACTTGGTTTTTTTGTCAAATCCCAAGTTCCCTTGATATGCAAGATTTGGTTTTCCGATACGGAGCACAGGATTGCCAAGTTTCGCATCCAACTTCAATAAATCTTCATCAAAGGTATCCAAAGTGAGGATTTTTAGTTCGAATGCAGTAGCGACGTGAATTGAATCCTTCGGTCTAAGATGGGAATACTCCCACATCAATTGCCTTGCCCTTTCCGCAATAATCCTATCTACATTCCTAACAACAATATATTCTTGTTCAAAAAATTTTTTAATGGTTTCTTCTTATTCGGGCTTTAAGCGAGGTTTTCCCTCTAATCTAATCACTTCTGTTAGAGTAATTGCGGAGGTAACGATAATAAGCTTGCCATCTTCGGCGTGGGCTAAAACATTTTCACATAGGTTGGCCCTTCCCGCTTCATCATTAAACCATGCCAAAAACGCATTCGCATCCCAATATCGAATTGGTTTCATTCACCTAATCCCTAAGAATTCCCCTCACATCTTTATAGGACGGTAAATTTTTATCGTCGGCCAATTTCCGAAAGCTTTCGATTTTAATGCTTATTGGCTGGCCATCTCTACGATATTTAACTTCACCGTTTGCTATAATACGCTTACGAAAAGCCCCTAAAATCTCCTCTTCCTGCTCTTTCTCAACTTCACATTTTACAGGATGGCCGGTAAGAATATCATCAATAAAACAATGAAAACCCGTTCTATCGGATAGAACCGCAAGTTTTCCCTCGACCGTTGCCTTTGCTACTCTATAAGTTCCCAAGAGTCCCTGAATATGGGCGTAGGTGTTGAGAGAAATTCGATTTGGTTTTTTGTAAACAGAGATATTCACGGCGTCAAGCTTTTTACCGTTTTCCCCAATGAGTTTTGCTAAAGTGCTAAGATGTCCGAGCGCAGAATCGTCAAAATGCGGTGGCCGTTTCTCCGACCTTTCAATAATTCGCAATCCATCTTTAATAGAGGCGACCGTAGTTTCGATTCCGATTCTATCCATTTTTGTGGTTTCCGGTTCGACTATAATTCGGATGCTTCCCGGTTCAGCCCTTACTATCCAATCAACTGCTTTCTTTTGTTGAGAAATGTCTTCTGCAACAGCATTTACAAATCCAAAAAAAGCGTTAGTAGCACGCAAGAATGTATCTGCCGTAATTTTGGTTCCTTTTAACTCCAGAACCAAAGATTCGCTATGGATTTTTGGTTTTCGAGTAATGGATGGCACTTTAGATTCTCTCCCTATAATGAGTGTCGATACATCAATCTTTTCCCCTCAATTCCCCTTAAAGCTATTTTGGCCCGTTCCATATCTGTAATATCCCTGTTATTATATCGGAAGTCAAACTCCCTAATATAGCGTTTCAAATGCTGGGAGCCAACGTGGTGAAATGTTCGGTGGTGTCCTAATTTAGAAAGTTTGCCTACATTGGAGTAAAAGGCGAGCTTCCTAATGGACGAACTGTTGCGATGAAGATGGCAGAGCAGTGGAGACAGAAAGCCCGACAACTCAAGCTGGAAGTCTACGCGCTTTACTTTGCCTGTCGCGACCCACGCACCCCTTGGTACGCGAAG
>Ga0184637_10002491_pt1 | contig 11869 bp, 10 predicted proteins | sample PLM3_127_b2_FD_133143 | JGI IMG/M metagenome (GOLD analysis project Ga0184637, IMG submission 133143) | Groundwater sediment microbial communities from an aquifer in East River, Colorado, USA - PLM3_127_b2 | ecosystem: Environmental > Terrestrial > Soil > Riparian zone | place: USA: East River...
CCGCCTGCTGCGCCATCGCTCCGGCACCATGATCATCGACCTCAAGCTCGACGGGGGAGCCCATGAGGGACTGCTCACGGTCATTCGCGAGATCCAGCGCGATCCGGTGACCGGAGACGTCTTGCACCTCGATCTTCAGCGCATCTCCCTCAAGGAGAAGATCCACGTCCAGGTGCCGCTGCACATCCTCGGCGTCGCCCCTGGAGTCAAGGAAGAGGGAGGCATTCTCGAGTATCCCGTCCGTCACCTCGAGGTCAAGTGCTTCCCGAACCGGATCCCGGAACGCATCGATGTCGACGTCTCGAGCCTGCACATCGGGCACAGCATCCATGTCCGCGATCTGGTTCTCGACCGCGCTGAGCTCGAAGTCTTGAGCGAGCCGGAGATGGTGGTGGTGACGGTCAGCGCACCGCGTCTGCTCAAGACCGAGGCCGAGCTGGCGGCTGAGGCCGCGGCGGCGGTGGCGGCGGAGGAAGGTGCGGTCGCAGAAGGCGGAGCGGAAGGGGCGGCGGAAGGCGAGGAGGGAAAGAAGGGAGAGGAGAAGAAGGGAGACGAGAAGAAGGGCGAGGAGAGGAAGGGTAGGGAGCGAGGCAGGGAGAAGGAGTAAGGGGTGCTGCTGGTGGTCGGTCTTGGCAATCCCGGGGCGGCCTACGCCGCCAACCGCCACAACGCCGGCTTCCGGGTGGCGGCCGCCTTCCGGGAGGCGGCGGCTCTGGAGCGCTTCGCCCGCGAGGGCGAGGCCGAGGTTGCTCGGGGTCGCCGGCGCGGGCGGCCGGTGGTGGTGGCGCGGCCGTTCGCCTACATGAATCGCTCTGGCCAGGTGGTGAGCGATCTCATGCAGAAAGAGGGAGCGGGTATCGAGGACATCTTGGTGCTGGTGGATGACATCTATTTGCCTCTGGGACGCCTTCGCCTGCGACGCAAGGGGGGAGACGGCGGCCATCAGGGCCTCAAGTCGATCCTTGACACGGTGGGCGACGACGGGTTCGCCCGGCTTCGCTTCGGCATCGGCACCCCGGCGCCGGAGTGGGACATGAAAGACTGGGTCCTCGAGGACTTCACCCCGGCCGAGGAAGTGGTGGTGGCTCCGGCCGTCGCCACCGCGGTCGAGGTGATTGATGCCGTGCTCGCAGGCGGGCTCGAAGCAGCGATGAGCCGATTCAATGCGCCGGTCCTGGATGCGACCGACGATCAGGAGGTGAGCACTTGAAGGAATACGAAACCGTCATCGTCCTCGAACCGACTCTGGACGAGGGGCGCGTGAACCAGGAAATCGAGACGGTGGGCAACGTGATCGCCCAAGGTGGAGGCGAGGTCCTTGAGATCCAGCGATGGGGCCGCCGGCGGCTGGCCTATGAAGTGCGGCGGCGTCGCGAGGGGATTTACTCGCTCATCCGCTTCCGTTCCGAGCGCGCTGTCCTCGAGGAGCTCGAGCGGCGCTTCAAGCTGAACGAGTCGATGATGCGCCACCTGACCGTGTTGAGCCCGGGGCCGATGGCCGCTCCGAGCGCCGAGGAGCACGGGTCCGGCGAACGGCGCCATGACCGGTACGAGGGCCGCTACGGCGATCGCTACGGCGACCGGCACGGCCGCGAGCAGGGCGAGGAGGGCTTCGAGGGCCGGCGCCGGCGTCAAGACGACGACGATATCGACACCCGCGTCCCCGTGGGTGAGACTGAAGACAAAGACGACAAGGATCACGATGATGCCGAGTAGGAAGGCGTCCAGAAGGCGAGCGGGCCAGTGGCCGGCAAGCGGCGAAGCGGCCGGCCTCAGAAGGGAGAGCATCAGTTGGTGAGGACCAGGGAGCCCAGGCAGATCCGGAAGAAGGTCTGCAAGCTGTGCGTCGACAAGATCGAGCTCATCGACTACAAGGATGACCGGCGGCTTTCGCGATTTATAACCGAACGCGGCAAGATCGTGCCCAGGCGGATCTCAGGCGCTTGCGCTCGCCACCAGAAGCAGATCACGGTGGCGGTGAAGCGCGCCCGCATTTTGGCCTTGCTGCCGTTCACCTCCGACCAGCTCCGCTGACGCGGCCGCGTCGAGCGGGCGGAGGCGGAGATGGAGCTCGTCCTAGTCCCGATGATCATCCTGGTGGTGATGTACGCCGCCAGTCGATCGCTCCCCGCGGGCTTGCTGGCCGGCGCGTTGTTGACCGGGATGCTGGCGCCGGCGGGAGGACGGGCGGCGCTGGTCGCCGCCGCCGGAGTGGCGAGCTCCGGAGTCCTGCTCGGGCTCGCCGCCCGCGGCGGCAGCTGGGCAGGGCGGGCTTCCGCCGCCGGCGGAGTGCTCATCGCCGCCATCCCGCTGGCCGTGGGCCAGGGGATGACGGCAATGGTCTGGGAGCGAGACCTACTTCGAGAAAGGTTGGTCGATCTGGTGGAAGGACAAGTAGGAGACGCGATGACGGCCGAGAAGCGCGGTGAGCTCGCCGACTTCTTGCTCGGACTCGCTCCGGCGAGTGCGGCGCTCATTGGCATGGGTCTCGTGTTCATCTGCTACGCCCTGGCCCGCCGTGTGTTCCCGCGGCTGGGGGCGCAAGTGCAGCCGCTCGGGCGGCTGGCCTCCTTGCGGTTGCCGTTCGCTCTGGTGTGGAGCTTCGCCGTGGCTCTGCTCTTGTGTGTGGTGGGGATGGGAACTGAAATCCGTTGGCTCCTCCTCGCCGGACTCAACCTGGGACTGGTGCACGGGGTGGCCTTCTTCGTCGAGGGGTTGGCGGTGGGCCGTCACGTCCTCGAGGCGCGGGCGATGCCGGGTCCGGCGCAGATGGTGCTCGGGCTGCTCGCGCTGATGATGCCGATGCCGCTCCTGGTCGGAGCCATCGGGTTGCTCGACCTATGGTTTGATTTCCGCCGGCTCCTTCTCCCGCCCGCGAGCGGGGCGGGGCCGGTCGAAGGAGGTTGACGGGCATGGAAATCATCCTGCTCGAGGACGTCGAAGGACTGGGTACCCGCGGCCATCGCTTGCGGGTGGCCGATGGCTATGCGCGCAACTTCCTCATCCCCAGAGGGCTGGCGGTGAACGTTCGCGGCGCCGGGGAGGCGCTGTTCCGCGAGGCGATCCGCACCCGCGAGCGGCGGGAAGCCAAGCATCACCGCGCCGCGGAGGCGCTGCTCGACCAGATACGTGGAGTCGAGGTCCGCATCCACGCCCAGGCCGGGGAAGAGGGGAAGCTCTTTGGCTCGGTGACCGCCAGTGAGATTGCGGTGGCCTTGGCCGAGAAGGGTTACGACATCGATCGCAAGTCCATCCAGCTCGAGGAACCGATCAAGCAGACCGGAAGCTACGAGGTCGGCGTGCGGCTTGCTCCCCAGGTGTTGGGCCAGATCAAGGTCTGGGTGGAGAAGATCGCTTCGTAGCCAAACTCAGGGAGAGGAGGATCGACGTGACCCGATTTGCCAGGCGGGTTTTGGGGCGGGGCTTGCGGGGGATGGGCGTTGCTTGCCTGCTGGCGGTGGCGGCCTTGAGCTGCGGCGGTGGCGGCAAGCGAGACGCCTCGGAAGGAGACCCGCAGGCGGTCCTCGCCACCGTCGGGCGCTACAAGATCACCCGCGAGGACCTCGATCGGCGCGTGAGCCAATTGCCGGAGAACACGCGCGCCTATTTCGCCTCGCCCGAACGCCGGGTCGAGCTCCTCAAGTTCCTGGTGGAGGAGAAGCTGATCGTCCTGGCCGCGGAGGCCCGGGGCCTCGATCGCGAGCCCGAGCTCGCCGCCCGGTTGGACGACGCGCGAGCCGATGCCATCAGCCGTTACTACAGCGAAAAGGTGCTCTTCCCCTTGGCCCAGCCCGACTCAGCCGATTTCGCTCGTTACTATCAGGATCACCCGGACGAGTTCCGAGTGGCCGAGCGAGTGGCCGGGCGGCAGATCGTGGTCGCCAGCGCCGATGAAGCTCGCAGTTTACGCCGGCGCCTGCTCCGCGGGGGGAAGGCCGACTCGCTGCTGTTCGTCTCGCTGGTGGCTGAGCGATCGATTGACGAGGAGACGCGCAACCTGCGGGGAGCCATCGGCTACGTCTCGCGCGGCGTCCCGGTGCGCGGTCTCGGCGGCCCCGACGACGCCTTTGTCGAGGCGCTGATGAAGGTGCCGGTGGGAGAGATCTCGGAACCGATCAAGACCTCCAAGGGGTACCACCTGGTGAGGGTCGAAGGCCACGAGCCCGAGCGGGTCCGGGATCTCGAATCGGTGCGAGAGTCGCTGGTGCGAAAGCTCCCGCCGGTCAAGTTCCAGGAGATCCGCCTGCGGTTGATCGACTCGTTGAGTGCGGCTTACAAGGTCAAGGTCGATACCCTGGCGGTGCTCGGGGACCAGGCTTACCGCACCCGGGAGGCCAAGGAGCTGTTCGATCAGGCGCAGAACACCGAGGATCCGGCGGCACGGCTGAAGATCTACGAGCAGATCGTAGCCCAGCACGGTGACACCCAATATGCCGCGCAGGCACAGTTCATGATCGGTTTCATTTATGCCGAAGAGTTGAAGGACAAGGAGCGGGCTCGTGCTGCGCTCACCGCTCTGATCGAGCGCTATCCCAGCTCGGAGTTGGTTGACTCCGCCCGGTTCATGCTCAACAATATGGACACCGAGACCCCCAAGTTCGAGGACGGTGCCCCGGCGGGGACCGGCCGACCGTCAGGAGGCAGTGGCGGTGATTGAGGTCCAGGTAAGCGGACTGGCCATCGACGAGAAGACCAAGAGCCCGGTCGTCATCTTGCAGGAAGTCGAGGGCAAGCGGATTCTCCCGATCTGGATCGGCCAGAACGAGGCCAACGCGATCGCGCTCGAGATGGCCGGACAAAAGTTCCAGCGCCCGCTCACCCATGACCTCCTGATCACGGTGATCAAGGGACTTCGCGCCAGCGTGGTCAAGGTGTTGATCTCCGAGCTCAAGGAGAACACCTTTTATGCCACGATCCTGCTCCAGTACGATTCCGAGATGCTCGCGGTGGACGCTCGGCCAAGCGACTCGATCGCTGTCGCTCTGCGGGCGCGTTCGCCCATCTTCGTCTCCGAGAAACTCTTTGACGGCGGCGCCGGAGAGAGGGTGGACGAGCAGAACCTCCGGCAGCCCTCAGAGAAGGAGCGAGCGGACGAGCTCCGCCGCTATCTGGAGAACCTCGATCCTGAGGACTTCGGCAAATTCCAGCTCTAATGGGCCTGGGCCTTTCCCGCCATTGATTCGCCCCTAGGGATGATTCGCGCCTACGACGGTAAGACCCCGGACCTGGCTCGGGCCGCCTTCGTTGCCCCTGATGCTGCGGTGATCGGCGACGTCGTCCTCAGCGAAGACGCGAGCATCTGGTACCACTGCACTCTGCGCGGCGACGTCAACTGGATCCGGATCGGCCGGCGCACCAACATCCAAGATGGGTCGGTGGTCCATGTCGATAGCGGGCGATGGCCGACCCGGATCGGCGACGAGGTGACCGTCGGTCACCGGGTGATCCTCCACGGTTGCACGGTCGAGGATCTCTGCCTCATCGGTATGGGGGCAATCTTATTGAACGACGTCGTGGTGGGCGGCGGGTCGCTGGTTGCGGCCGGCGCGGTGGTGCTGGAGGGGATGAAGATCCCGCCCCGCTCGCTGGTCGCGGGCGTGCCGGCCAAGGTCCGGCGCGCGGTGAACGACGCCGAGCTCGCGAGCTTCGGCGGATCCGCCAGCCACTATGTGGAGCTCGCGCGAGCCCACCAGGCGCTCGATCGCACGATGGGCGGAGTCGAGCGGCATGCGTAGTTTCATGATGCGTAGTTTCTTCCCGATCGTCCTCCTCGTCACCATCCTGACCTCGCTGGTTGGGGGAGGGGTGGCTTGGAGCCAGGCCCCCGCCGGCTCGATCCAGCAAGTGATCGAGGATCTGACCCGACTGGCCGCGGCGACCAAGCGCGACGGCGCCTGGGCGGATGCTGTGGCCGTGAACGTCGGGGAGCTGATCGAGGCGGGCTACAACTATCGCGCCGCGGAGTGGGCCGTGGCGCTCGCCGCCGGCCGGGGAGTGGCGGATCCGCGGGCGCCGGAGCTCGTCGAACGCATTTCACCCCGGGCTCTGGCCGACGACGAGCTCCTCTACCTCGGCTATCTCGCCGACCGCGGTGGTCGCCCGGCGGCGGCCACCCTCCTGGCTTTGGCGCGCTTGGCCCACGACGATCGGCGGGCGGTCACGCCAATCCTATTGTCGGGAGCGCGAGCCCTCGGCGCCGATTCGTCGGCGGTGGTGGCGGTGGGCGCCGGCTGGCCGCCGGCGCGCCGCCTGGGCTTCTTCACCCTCGGTCTCCTCGCCCCGCTGAACGGGCGCATGGCCCGCCAGGGCGAAGCGATGGTTCGCGGCGCCCAGCTCGCCATCGACGAAGCGAACCGCGGCGCCCGCTTCCCGCTCGCCATCGAGGTCGGCGATACGCGCGGCGACCCGCTCGTCGCCGCGCGGGCCGTGAGCGAGCTCGTGGCCGCCGGAGTGGGCGCGCTCGCCGGCGACATCATTGTTGCCACCACCATCCCCGCCGCGGCCGCGGCCGAGGTCGGCGCGGTTCCATTGGTCTCCCCGGCTTCGGGCCGAGACGACTTGGGGACGGTCGGACCGCACGTCTTCCAGTCGATCGCACCACGAGAGGTCCAGGCCGCCGCTCTGGCGCGGGCGGCGGTGCGCGAGTTGGGCTACCGGCGGGTGGCCATCCTCGAACCCAACACGCCGCAGGGCAAGGCGATTGCCGGCCGCTTCGCCGCCGAAGCCCAGCGGCTTGGCGCCGAGGTGGTCGAGCGCTTGGTGTATCGCTCGGGAGAGACGAACTTCTCCGACCTCGGTCGACTGGCGCAGCTCGCCACCGAGGGTATTTTCATGTGCGGGACTCCGCGCGAGCTCATGTCGGCGATTCCTCAGCTTGCCTACTACGAAGTGGGCGGAAAAGTGCTGGGGGTCGAGGATCTGGGGTTGAAGGAAGTGATCGAGGCGACGCGCGAATTCCTCGAAGGTGCGGTGTTCGCCGACAGCTATTACTTGGTTCCGCCGCTCGACGGCGAGACCTTCGCTCAGCGCTACACCCGCCGCTTCCGGACCGAGCCGGACGGCTATGCGACGCGTGGTTATGTGGCGACTCGGTTATTAGCGGCGGCGATTGCCGGGGGCGCCCGCTCGCCGGCTGCAATCCAGGCCGCGCTTGCGGCGCAGAGCCTGCCGGGAACGGGACTCATCGCGGTGACGGAGGAGGTGGGCGAAGTGGCGCTTTTCCGCCTATCCAAGAGCGGCGCAGCGGAGCCGATGCATCTCACCCGCCAAGCTGAATAGCTGCAAACTCTCGCCTGGCAGCTGACGATCCGTAGCGGTTTTACTTGCAACCCGAGCGGGGACAACCGGGGGTTTTCGGGATCCACCGGGAGGAGGCGCCCGCGACTCAGTGAAGAGCGCGGGCGACGGCCCTCCTGCTCCCGGCAATCATCTATCGGCTGAAACACAGGCTAGGTGAGCGGTGGAGACCGAGGCAAGCAAAAAATTGCCGATGTTACGGAATTATGATTGGCTTCTAACTGGTTGTAATGCAGTTAGATATGTAATCGATCTAACCTTCGGATCGCACCGGTAAACAACTTCTGGATCGCTCCCGGTGGATTTGGCGGTATCCTGATTTTGGGGAGCTTCCCCTAACCCGAGGGTAGGGGGCTTGACCATGTCTCTTGGCGAGAGGGGTCTGGGCGGGGCCGGCCGGGCGCGGTCCGTGGACCCGCGCTTTGAAGTGCTTGAGCGGCTGTCGAACGAGCCGGTCCCGCTGCTTCGCGTCCGCGACCACCTGCGGGGCACCGAGGTGGGGATGCGCCTCCTGGCGGCCAGCGAAATCCCGCCCTCGGCTCTAGAAGGGTTCCGGCAACTCTTCGCCGACTTGAGCCGCTTTCATCATCCTCATCTCGCCCGCGTCTTCGACCTCGGACGCACGCAATCCGCTGTCTTCTACACCCGCGAGCTTGGGCCGACGCAGAGCGCGTTGGAGGCGCTCGCCATCGGCGACGAGCATGCGGTGGTCCAGTCCCTGGTTGGGCTGACTGACGGACTCGCGATGTTGCACGCGTCCGGAATGGTCCATGGACTGGCCACCGCAGACCACTTGCGACTCTCCTGTGTCGAAGGTCGCCTCGGCGGTGCATGCGTGACCGACAGCGGTCTCCATCGGCTCCTTCCCTGGCGACATCTGGCGGCGAGGCGAGGCTATTGGCCTCCCGAGGTGACGGCCGGAGCCGAGGCAACGCCGGCGAGCGACCTCTATGGGTTAGGGGCAACCTTCCTCGAAGCCTTGGGCGGCGAGGAGGCGCTCGATCTCCTCGCCCGCGGGCGAACCCGGCCCTTCCGAACCGCCATTCGTGGCCTGGACCGCCATCTCCTCGATCTCCTCGACCGTCTGGTCGCTCAGGACCCGCGGCAGCGTCCGGCAAACGGACTCGAAGTCCTGAGAATGATGCGCAATCCCGACTGGGCTCTTCCTCCTCGCCCGCGATCGGTCGAGCTCTTCCTTTCTCCGCTGATGATGGGTCGTGAGCAGGAATTGGCGAGCTTGCTCGGACTCCTGCGCCGAGCCGCGGGTGGCGGGGCTCATGCGGCGGAAGTTGTGGGCGCGTCGGGCCTCGGCCGCTCGCGGCTCCTGACCGAGCTGGCTGCCAAGGCCGAGATCGAGGGCTGGACGGTGGTGCGAGTCGAGCGACCCAGCGCAGCCGATGGAATCGGCGAGCTTGCCCGGAGAGTCGAGATGGCACTCGGTTGCCGCGGCTTGACCGCGGCCGGACCCGCTCTGGTCGAGGAGCCAAGCCACCATGGGATCGAGAACGGCTCCGAGACGCCACGCTACGCCCATCTCACCGCCGCCCTCGGCGCCGCGGTCGATCGGACCCAGTGCCGGCTGCTCCTCGTGGCTGATCATGCCGACCACCTGCCGCCGGACCTCCTCGCGGCGCTTTGCTACTTGGTGACCGAGACCGGCAGCCGTTCCATCCTGGTGGTTGCATCGGGGCTCACACCCCTCGGGCTGCCGCATGCCGAACAGGTGGAGCTCCGCCCGCTGGGTGAGACGGAGCTCCGGCGCCTGCTTGCCCCACTCCTCACCGAGATCGTGAACCCCGAGCCGGCGTTCAGAGCCCTGGAGAGTGCTTCGGGCGGAAACCCGCTCTGGGTCGGCCTCGTCCTCGCCTCTTGGCTCCGGAGCGGCCGGCTCCGCTTCACTCAGGGGCGGCCCTGCTTCGACGAACAGGTGGCCGCCGACATCCCGCCATCGATCGCCGCGGCGGTGCACGAGATCGTCTCCGCTCTGGATCCGCCGGAGCGAGACCTCGTCGAAGCGCTGGCCGTCTGGGGGAGGCCGCTTCCGGCTTCGCTGGCCGCAAAGCTCCTCCCCGGTGGCGTGATCGCCCGGCAGCCGCTGGTCACGGCCGATGGGACGGGGTCGCTTCGCTTTGTCGCGGACACGTTCGGTGCCGTGATCCTCGAGGCTCTCGCCGGTGACCGCCGCCAGTTCTGGCACGCGGCCATCCTCGCGGTGCTCGAAGGGCAGGAAATATCCGCCGGCGAGCGCGCGTTCCATCTCATGGGGGCGGGGCGCACCGCCGAGGCGGTCCGAGATCTCCTGGCCGGGGCGCAGCGAGCGGAGGAGATCGCAGCACTCGGCCAGGCGCTGGAGTACTTCCGCCACGCCCTTGCCAACCTATCCGCGCTCGATCCGGGCGAGGTCGACCGCCCAGCGTTGGTTCTGAGGGCCGCTCAGCTGGCGGTGCAGGTGGGCGAGCTCAAGTGGGCACGCGAAGTGCTCGACGAGCTCGACCTGCCGGTGTCCACCGAGTCCGAACGTCGCCTGCGATTCGAGGTCGTCCTCGCCCGAGCCAACGTGCGCCGCGAGCAGCGTCTCCCGGTGGAAGCGGCCCCGATTTATGCCGAGGCCCGGGCGTTGGCGGCGAGAGCCGGCGCTTCCGCCACCGAGCTCTTGCGCCTGGACATCGATGAGGCGACCAACGACGGCTTCGGCGGCCGCTGGCAGGTCGGGGTCGAGCGGCTCCGGCCCGCGATCGCCGGGCTCGCCGCGCAGGGACCGCTCCCGCTCTTGGCGCTGGCGATGAGCCGCATGGCGGTGCTGCGCGGTGAGTCAGGGGATGCCAAGGGAGCCGCGATCTATTTGCTCCGAGCCGTCCGCCTCGCCAGGCGGGCGAGGGACCCATTGTTTGCGGCCCGAGCTCTTACCAACCTAGGCTTCTTCTATCACCGGCTCGGGCGGTACTCCCGCGCCCTCAAAGCTCTTGACCGGTGCCGTGACCAGCTGGCGGCTTGTCCTCATGACGGATTGGCTGCCTCCGAGCTGGTGCATCGCGGGAACGTACTTCTCAGCCTCGGTCGATTCGAAGAAGCCGAAAAGGCGCTCCTTCATGCGCGCATCATCCGGATTCGCGCGGGCGAGCGCGGGCAACTGCCGCCCCTGCTGATCGAGCTCGGGAGACTACGCCGGCATACCGGGCGCATCGAGGAAGCGGAGGAATCCTACACGCAGGCCATCGCGATCGCGGAGCAATTCAACCTTCCAGCGGTCCACACCGCCCGCGCCAACCTCGGCGAGCTGTTGCTTCACATGGGTGAGTTCCGCGAATCCGAGCGACTCATGCGGCTCGGCCTCGCCGATCCCCGACCGGACCACCGGGGCCTGAGTCTGTTGAACTTGGGCTCGCTGCTGCGACTCCGGGGAAGATTCCGTCAGGCGCTTGAGGCCCTCTCCGAGTCGGCGACCACCCTCGCTCGCCACCTTCCACGGCAACACCCGCTTGCCCTGATTCAATCTGCGCGAGTTCACCTCGACCGAGGTGACCCCGAGGCGACCGAGCTCCAAATTGAAGGGTTGCAGCTTGCGGCTGAAAGTGTCGATGAAGAGGTGCGCGCCAACTACCACCTGGTGCAAGGGCTCCTCCTGGTTCGACGCCGAAGAGAGCCGTACGCGGCGTTCGGCCGCGCCATCGAGGCCGCGCGCCAGTCCGGGGACCCGACCCTGCTCGCCGAAATCCTGATCGATGCGCTCGGCGCCGCGTTGGAGCGACCCGACCCGGACGCGGCCTGGCTCCGGCAAGGCTGGAGAGACCTCGAGCAGGCGGCAGCGCGAACCAACGCTCGACGGGTCGCCGAGGGGTTGCGTGGGCTCCGTGGGGAAGTCGCGATGCGCTGCCCCGGGAGGCCGTCCGATGCGGAGCCAGCGGCCGACTTCGCTCCCAAGGTGACGGCGTGGGGAGAGAGCTCGCTCGACATCATCGTCCAGCAGTTGATTCGGGAGTCCGGCGGAACGGCAGGCGCGCTGGTGTTGGTGGCCGGGCTCACCCCGGAGGGAAGGTTGAGTGTGGTGCCGGTCGATAAATCTCCGGAAGGGGAGGACGTGCGGCCCTACCGGGTTCGCGCCCGCGAATTCGACCGCCGGATATTCCGTGACGCGCTCGAGGCCGTCGGTGGGAACGTGCCGCGGGCAGCGCGACTCCTACGCCTGCCGGTGTCCACCTTCCGTTACCGGGCCGCCAAGCTCGGGCTCCTCGAGCGAGGCGGCGACTCCATGTCCCAGAGCGGCTGAGCGCGCCCGGTTTGCTGGCGCCCGGCCGGCTGAACCCCATGCGCCGGGTGCGCACGCGTTCACCTCCCTTTCTCTCGCCTAGCTCTCGATTCTCGAGTCTCACCTCAAACGATGCAGTTTCCCCGTCAACCGCCGGCCCGTGCCGGCAGGAGGTGCGCTATGTCACGCCCATGGGTTGCGCTGCTCTTGCTCTTGGTAATCACGGTGTCGCCCGCGCAGGCGGCGCCAACCATCCCTGAAGGAGACCTCCAATCCTTCGAATCCGGCTGTTCACTCGCGGTCCTCGAGGGCGGCTCGAGCCGATCG
>Ga0184637_10002492_pt1 | contig 11868 bp, 13 predicted proteins | sample PLM3_127_b2_FD_133143 | JGI IMG/M metagenome (GOLD analysis project Ga0184637, IMG submission 133143) | Groundwater sediment microbial communities from an aquifer in East River, Colorado, USA - PLM3_127_b2 | ecosystem: Environmental > Terrestrial > Soil > Riparian zone | place: USA: East River...
AGGAGGAATGCGTTCTCGGTCGTCGTCTCCAAAATCAGCGCCGCGAAATCCACCATACGTCGGCGCCGCGGGAACCGCCACTCTCGGCGCCCGCTCCTTCGGCTCCTCTCACGGCAACCCCGAGAGCGGCGAGAAACCCCTCGACCGCGCGCGCTCTCCGCTCGGAAAGACCACGGTCTCCCGGCCGCTCCTCCGCGAGTTCCGTGTGCCCCGTGATCCAGACTTCCGCGGCGCCCTCAGCAAGCTCGGTCAAGACCTGGCGAGCCTGACGATCGAGCCGTTCGAGACCCGGTGAGAAGCTCACTCTCGTGACCGCGGCGCCGCGGGAGCGCTCGCGGGCCGGAAGCGTTCTCCGAAATGCCCGATCGGCGGAAACGGCGACGAAACCCGCTTTCCCCATCTCCGCCTGCCCTTCACTCGAGAGGAGGCTAGCGAGAAGGCGTTGCAGATCCTCGTCGGCGCTCCCCCGGCTGTAGAGCCAGAGGACCCGGCTCCAGGGATACTCTCCCGGCTCCACGGACTCGGCGGAGGGAACGAGCGGTGCATCCGATGGCGCCGCTCGTCTGAGGGGAACAGTTCTCACGCGCGAGCGATCGAGGCTCATCGACACGAGTCCTACGGCTCGTGGATCGGAGGCAACGGTCGAGAGAACCGCGGCGGCGGTGGAGACGAGCTCGGCCGAGGGCGGGAGTCTGAAGTCACTCCCGGGAGAGATCCTTCTCAGGGCCTGATATTCACCCGACGATGGCGGGGGCAGAAGCAGGCGAACCGGGCGGTCGCTTCCCCCGACGCCGTACCAGCCGAGGATCTTCCCGCTGAAGAGCGTTCGGATTTGCTCGAGCGACAGGCTCTCCACCCGGTTGTCGGGATGGACGACGACCGAGACGGCATCGAGGGCAGCGATATGCTCGTGAATCTCCAGGGAAAGCTTCGCCGCCAGCGCCTGCTCCCGCGGCTCGATGCCACGAGGGCTCACGAGCAGATCGGCGGAGCCATCGAAAAGCGGGTCGAAGGTAACTCCCGCCTCATAAGGCACCCAGGCGACGTCGAGATCGGGATTCCAGCGCGCGATTGCTTCCGAGAGGCCGTCGAAGCGATCGAGAACTTCCGCCGGACCGCTCACCGAGATGCGCTCCTGAGCTTCGGCCTTGGACAAGAGGGCGGAGAGGAACAGGGTCGCGGCGAAGGGACGCATATGGGTCAGCGAAACTCGACGGTCAAGCTCGTCCACGTGGGCACGATCTGCCCTTCGCGCCTTCCGGGCTCGAACCGGTAGGTCCGCACCGTGTCGAGAACGGTTTTCTCGAAGAGCTCGAATCCAGGACGAGGAGCCGCGATCGAAGCTTCCGCGACGCTGCCCTGCTCATCGATCAGGATGCGGCATTCGATCTTGGGACGGCGGGGACTCGCGGGAAGCGGCGACTCGGGGGGATCTCCCTGGATCAGCACCGGCCTCTTGTCGAGCAGCGGATCGGTGAAGAAGTCCTCATCTACCGGAAGAGGAGTTGGGCTCCGGTCCCGCCGCCGAATGAAATCGACGGGCCAGTTGATCTCGATGGGAACGGGCACTCCTTCGCGAAGCGCGGGAGCGAAGCGGTACGCCTTGAGCGCCTCCGAGGCCGCCGCTTCGAACGAGGCGAGTCCCTCGCGGGCCTCGCGGGGCCGTTGAGGGTGGGCGACGCCCTCGCGGTCGATCCGGATTCGGTAGAGGATCGTGGGATGAACGGTCGAATCGGCGTCGGCCGGAGCGATGGCCGGGCCTCCGGAAAGGAGGATCGGCAGGGCATCGCGCGGACCTCCGAGATCCGAGAGGCGCACGACTTCCCGGTGCGAGCTCGAGCTCAACGTCCCCGTCCGTACGCTCGCGAAGACGAGCCCGGCGACGACCGCGACCCCGAGGGGCAGCGCCCAAAGGAGCGTCGAGCGTCTCCTCATCGTCGAGATTGGAGTCTCGGGCTCGGCGAAGAGGAAGTGTCCCGTGGCTCGCCGCAGGGCTTCGGCTTCCGGGCTCTTCCTCGCTTCGTGCGAGCGCGGCCGCGGGGGCTCCCTGCGGCTCGATACACTCGTCCCCATGGTCACCGCTACGAACTTCGGGCGCTTCAGAACTCCTTCGTCGAACCGGCGCATGGCCTCCAGGAGGAGCTCCTGCGCGCTGAAGTTCACGGTCTCTCCCGGAATGTCGACGTCGGCTTCGACCTTGAAGTCGACGGCCTCCTCGGTCACGAGCAGATAGGCGGCGTCAGCAGCCGGAAGCTCGCCGTAGGCGGCGTGCACCACGCGGCCGCCGCGGATGAGAAGTAGCCCGTCGCCCGCGGGCCCGGCGAGCCTCAGCCGGTAACTCCCGGGATCCTGAGCTTTCACCAAGATGAGATCCGCGAGAGAAAGCTCCCGCGTGTTCCCGGATAATGCCATGTTCGAGCCCCGTCTCTGGCCGGGGATTGTATCAGAGAAGACGCAACCGCTGGCGTGGAACTGCGCCGAGGAGAGCCGCGCGCTTGGCGAGAGCGGACGCCGTGATATCATGATTCGTTTCGACCTCGTCGAAACGTACTCGTGCGCCTTCGAGTCGTCACCTACAATATCCACAAGTGCATCGGGGGTATCGACAGACGATACGACCCGCTGAGAGTCGCGCAGGTCATCGCGCGGTACGAGCCGGACCTCGTTCTGCTCCAGGAAGTCGATCAGCACGCGCGCCGTTCGAACGCCGACCGCCAGGTCGATCTTCTCGGCGACTTTCTCGGCCTGAGGCACCGCACGTACTTTGCCAACGTCAAAGTTCTCGGCGGAGGTGAGTACGGAAACGCCATGCTCAGCCGTTTTCCGATGACCGAGACGTCCAATATCGATCTGACCGTCCCGCCCAAGAAGCGGCGGAGCGTCCTTCATGCCCGCTACCGGGTTCGCCTGGGCGGAGAGCCGGGAAATCCCACGCGCACCATCCACGCCTACAACCTCCATCTCGGGCTGTCGGGTTTCGAGAGGAAGATCCAGCTCCGGAAGTTCCTCGAGAGTCATCCGTTCGTAGGGCTCCATCACCAGACGCCCATCATCGTCGCCGGGGATTTCAACGACTTCTGGGGTACGCTCGGGCGAAAGCTTCTCGCTACCGCGGGCTTTCGCGGGCTCGGGCCGCCGGTCCGCACGTTCCCCGCGTGGGGACCGATCCGCGCGCTCGATTCGGTCTACGTGCGGGGGAACATTCGCCTCCTCCACGTCTACCGCGCTCGTCTCAGGCTCGCGAGACGGGCATCGGATCACCTTCCACTGGTGGCGGAGCTCGAGATCCATTGATGAACTGGGAGCCGGTTCTCGAGGCCCAGAGGCGGTACTTTCGGAGCGGGGCGACGCTGTCGTTCGACTTCCGTCGCGGACAACTCGAGAAGCTCGCGCGGTTGCTCCCCGAGAACGAGTCGCGCATCAATGAAGCTCTTGCCACCGATCTGGGAAAGTCTCCCTTCGAAGCCTACGCGTCGGAGATCGGCTTCTTGAGATCCGAGACGAGCTTCGCCCTGAAGCATCTCGCGAGCTGGATGCGGCCCGAGCACGTGCCCTCCCCGATCACTCTTTTTCCCGCAAAGAGCCGCATCGAGCGCGAGCCTCGGGGTGTGGTGCTCATCATCGCGCCCTGGAACTTCCCCCTTCAGCTTTCCCTCGGTCCCTGGATCGGAGCCCTCGCCGCGGGGAACTGCGCGATCCTCAAGCCGTCCGAGCTCGCGCCTCGCGCCTCGAGCCTCATCGCCGAACTCCTGGGCGCGAGCTTCCCGAAGGAGCTCGTGGCGGTTGCGACCGGAGGGGCGGAAACGAGCCAGGCGCTCCTGCGGTTGCGGTTCGACCACGTTCTTTTTACGGGGAGCGCCTCCGTCGCCCGCGAAGTTGCGCTAGCGGCGGCGAAGACCCTGACGCCCTTGACCCTCGAGCTCGGAGGGAAGAACCCGGTCATCGTCGATGCGGACTCGGACATGGCGCTCGCGGCGCGTCGCATCGCCTGGGCCAAGTTCATGAACGCGGGTCAGACCTGCATCGCTCCCGACTACCTTCTGGTTCCCGAGCGCCGAAAGGACGAGCTGGTCTCCGGAATCGCCGCGAACGTGGGTCGATTCTTTGGCGACGACCCGCGTCGAAGCAAGGACTACGGCCGCATCGTGAGCCTCTGTCACCTCGACCGGCTGTCCTCTTACCTCGAGCACGGGCGAGTCACCCTCGGCGGAGAGCAAGATCGCGACGCGCTCTATCTCGCCCCGACGGTGCTCGAGGACGCTGCCGCCGGGTCGCCCCCGCTCGAAGAGGAGATCTTCGGGCCGATCCTCCCCATCGTTACGTATCGCGAGCTCGACGAGGCGATCGAGATCGCGAACCGACATCCGGATCCGCTCGCTCTCTACGTTTTCTCAAACCGCAAGGACGTCCAGCGCCGCGTGCTCCGGGAGATCCCTTCGGGAGGCGCCGCGGTGAACGACCTCGTGATGCAGTTCATGAACCCCCGCCTTCCCTTCGGCGGGCGCGGGACGAGCGGCGTCGGCGAGTACCACGGCCACTTCGGGTTCGAGCTCTTCTCCCACAAGAGAGCCGTGGTCCAGGGCTCACGCCTTCTGGACATCCCGATTCGATACCCCCCGTATCGGGGCAAGCTCCGGTGGCTGAAGAAGCTGCTTCGCTAGTCAGTCTAGTCTGTCTTGTCTAGGCTGGACGCCGCTCTCGCTTCCTGGATCAGGCGTTGCCTTCGAACCTCGTCTCGGACGGCGGCAGCGGGAAGGACCTTGAGAGCGACGGCCCGATCGAGGCGGCTGTCTTCGGCCTTGTAGACGTCGCCCATGCCTCCGGATCCAATGTGCTCCACGACCCGGTGGGGGCCGAGCGTTGCGCCGACGGCGAGGGACATGGTCACTCGACCGGGCCGAGATAGCGATCGAGCCAGTCGTGAGTCTCCCGCATGACGGGGTTGGCTGGAAGAAAATGCTCCGCCTCGTAGACCACATGCCGTTTGTGCTCGGCCGGCGTGCCGAGCATCTGGAACAGGATGTTCTGCGAGGTCTCGACGGGGTAGATGGGGTCGCGGCGCCCGTTCAGAATGTTGAGCACTCAGCGGCGGTCAACGTTCCCGAACAGCTCCTCGAGGGTGCGCACGCGGTCCGGAGCGGCCTTCTGGACGGCGGTTCGAAGGAGCTGACGGTCCGCTCCCGACTCAACGATCGCTTCCACGTCCGCCAGGTCCTGAGTACGCCCGGCGATGAGCTTCATGATCACGATGGTGTCCACGGGTGCGATGGGAACTCCATCGCTCATCTGCGCCCGGTCGAGTCCGTCCTCGATGACGCGAAGTGCCTCGGTCAGCGGGACTTGATCGATGTCGATCCCGTCGAATTCGATCACGGGCACCCGCATTGTGACGAAGCCCCCGGCATGCGCTTCGAACGCTTCGTCCCCGACCAGAAAGTCGATGTCCTCCGTCGTGCGCGGTCGATTGCGGTACGCGTTCGCCCCGAGCGCGCCGACCAGCGCATGGCGGATGCCTGCCTCGGAGAACATCTTCGAGACTTCGCGCACGGCTCGCTCGAACGCCGGGACGGGCCGCAACGCGCGCTTGAGCTCAGGTGGACCGCTGGATGTCATTTTGGACCTTCTATGGAGGGCAATCTCTGGTCTCATACTCATCGTCCGGGACGTTGCTTGCGGACGATCGTAGCATGCCGGTGTTAACACTTTCGACTCTCCGGCTGGACTCGCTCCCGCTGGACGACGGGCCTTCACTCGCGGCGCAGGGCCTGCATAGGATCGACCCGGGCGGCCCGGCGTGCGGGGACGTAGGCAGCGAATCGTGCGGCGAAGGTCCTGGATCCAGGGTCGCGAACTCGACGAAGTGGTAGGTCGTATCGGGCCACGTGCTTTCGACGCTGCCGCGGCGTTCGAAAGTACCCTTGTAGATAGGAACCACGAGGGCTCGCCCGCTCCGGATGACGAAATCGAAGGGAGTGTCTTCGGCGCGCAGGGAATCGGCCCAGATCGCATCGGAGCCCGGAAAGTAGATGACGCTGGAACGGCGGAGAAACCGACTTCGGCTTGAAGAGATAGACAATTCCACGCTCCCCGTAGGCCGCGTCGAGCGTTACCTTCTCCGCCACCCAGTGTCTCGGAGTTTCATCGACGCATCTGCCGCGATATCGTCGGCGACTGAGAGAGACCTTGGCTCCCCGCAGCGTCCGCCTCTCCCCCGTAGGCTTTCGCCAGACCGAAGTCGAGGATCTTGACCGTGCCGTCTTTGGTGAGCTTGAGGTTCGCGGGCTTGAGGTCGCGATGAACGATACCCTTCTCGTGCGCGGCCTCGAGGCCTTCGGCGATCTGCTTCGCGATCAAAACGGCTTCCTCGACGGCGATCGCACCGCGCGTCAGCCGCTCGGCGAGGTCTTCGCCTTCGACCAGCTCCAGCGCCAGCGCGACGACGCCCTCGCTCTCCTCGAGCCCGTGGATCGCGGCGATGTTGGGATGGTTGAGCGACGCGAGCACCTGGGCTTCGCGCCGGAATCGAGCGACACGCTCGGCATCCTGGGCGAAGGCCGCGGGCAGGACCTTGATGGCCACGTCGCGATTGAGCTTCGTGTCCCGCGCGCGGAACACCTCGCCCATTCCTCCGACCCCAAGGGGCGAAGCGATCTCATAGGGGTCGAGTATTGTGCCGCGAGAAAGCGTCATCGCCTGCCCGCCGGCGCGATACGGCGCAGCTCGTCGAAGAAGTTCTGGATCAGGATGACGTGGTCCCGCCTGGCCTCGGCCTCGTCCCCTGACGCCTTCAGCACGGCGACCCGCTCGCCGTCCGGGTGCAGGTCGTAGGTCCGGCCGAAGAATCCCCGTCCGGGCACGAGCCCCGGCGACCACACCCGCGGCTTCTCGGCGCGGAAAAAGTCGCCTTCCACGGTGTACGCGGCCACCATGATCCTCCCGCCCTCGGCCAGGTAGAAGAGCTCTCTTCGGCTTCGGCTTCGAGACCATGTGGGCCAGCCTCCGCCGGTGGAGACCTGCCACTTCCCTCCCGGACCCGCCTCCGCTCTCCGAGCTTCGGCGGGCGGGCCCAGGAACGGACGCACGTACACCTCGACGCGTCCCGACTCGTTGGAGGCATACGCCAGCCAGCGCCCGTCCGGCGAGAAGGCCGCCTGGTTTTCGAGGAAAGGACTGTTCAGGAAGACCGTGGGCTTCCCCGGCTTCCACCCGGAGGCCTCGTCGCCCGTGAACGGCAGAATCAGGATGTCAAGGCTCGTTTGCGCGTTGATCTCCTGGAAGGCCAGGAACTTCCCACCCGGATGCCACGACATCGGGACTTGCTGGTTCTTACTCTCCGTCAGGCGCTCCGCATCGCCCGTCCCGTCGGCTCGCTGCCAGTAGAGGTTTGCTGTCGCCTGGTCCGCCCGCGTCGAGGAGAAGGCGATGCGCTGGCCATCGGGGCTCCATAGGGGTCCGCGATCAACGCCGGGATCGAACGTGAGACAGGAGAGAGTGTCGCGCCCCCATTCGTAGACACACACGTCCAGGTTCTTGCCCTCGAGGATGTCGAGCGCGAGCCGGCGGCCATCCGGGGAGAACTGGATTGCCCGTCAACATCTCGAACAGCACAACCCCGAAGGCCCAGATGTCCGCGCGCCTGTCTACCGTCGCTCCACGCGCCTGCTCGGGCGACATGTACGCCGCGGTGCCGAAGATGACGCCGGCTTCCGTCATCTGCCGAGACATCGTCGGCGACTCAGAGAGCCCTCCGTCGGTCGTCAGTTCGCCTTCGTAGGCTTTGGCGAGTCCGAAGTCCAGGATCTTGACCGTGCCTTCGTCTGTGATCTTCAGGTTCGCCGGCTTGAGGTCGCGATGGACTATGCCCTTCTCGTGCGCGGCCTCAAGGCCTTCGGCGACTTGCTTCGCGATCGCAACGCTCTCCTCGACGGGGACCGCGCCTCGCGTCAGCCGCTCGGCGAGGTCTTCGCCTTCGACCAACTCCAGCGCCAACGCGACGACGCCCTCGCTCTCCTCGAGCCCGTGTATCGCGGCGATGTTCGGATGGTTGAGCGACGCGAGCACCTGCGCCTCGCGTCGGAACCGGGCGATGCGCTCGGCATCCTGCGCGAACGCTGAAGGCAGGACCTTGATCGCGACGTCGCGGTTGAGCTTCGTGTCCCGCGCGCGAAACACCTCGCCCATCCCCCCGGCCCCGAGGGGCGAGGCGATCTCGTAGGGGCCGAATCTTCTGCCAGGAGAGAGCGTCATCGCGGCTTGGGCAAATGGAGGAGACCGTTGCTCGACGCGGATGGTACCATGACGGCGCCGCTCTTCAGTGGGCTAGACGGAAAACCCCCGACGGATTCCATCCGAGCAAACTGTTCCGGAAGCCGGCTTCTCTTCAACTCGCCTGGAAGTTTGAGACGTCCAAGCGCGCGCGAAAGCGGGCGGACGTCGAGGACGACCTCGACGCATGAGATCCTCTTCTCGTGGGTGAAATCGAAGCCGTCGTCACCGATACCCACCTACTTCTCTACCACGCTCGCGGAGGAAGGTCGCTCGGGAAGAGGGCCCGCGCGGCCTTCCTCGCTTGCGAGGAGCGGAAGACCCTCATCTACGTCCCGGTGGGAGTCGCGTGGGAAATCACCGTCCTGGTCCGTGCGGCCAGGGTCACGCTCGCCCTCTGTGGCGTTCGGTTCGAAGCTTCTGCGACGACATCGTTTCGAACCCGGCGTTTCAACCGCTCGATATCACTCTCGAGCAGGCGATGATCGCGGACGAGGTTCCGATCTGAGAGACCCGTTCGACGCCCTCATCTGTGCAGCGGCGCTCAGCCTCGGGCTTCCGCTCTTGACCCGCGACCAGACTATCGAGGAGTAGGGCGTGGTACACACCATTTGGGAGTGAGCCTCTGGAGCGCTCTGCGCTTCACCCGCTCGGCGATTCGCCTTGTCTTATGGAGAGCCGCTCGTCAAGATATTAGCGGTCGAGCACGATATCGATCCCCTCCAGGACCCGCTCGAGTAAAGGAGCCGGCAGCCGGGCCACGTGCTCGGTCAAGAGACCCTTGTCTACGGCGATGATCTGAGATGCGTTCGCAACCGAGTCCCGAGGAAGACCCGCCACCTGCCTCTCGATGAGCACGTTCCCCGGAGCGTCGGACCAGGCCAAGTTGCTGGTGAGAGGAACGCAGATGACGGTCGCGACTCCGCTGCGATTCAAGGGATCGCCCTGGACGACGATCACGGGCCGCCGAAATCCGGGGCCAGAACCGCGGGGGGCCGACAATTCCGCCCACCAGACGTCGCCCTGCCGGATCACCATTCGGTCCGTTCGAGAATTCGTCGGGCAGCGTCTGTCACGAGCGTATCGGGCCGCGTGTCAACACTCTCGCAGACGCGGTTCATCTGCTCGGTGATCGCATCTGGATCGTGGCGCAGTACGTACTCAGCGACTGCCTCGCTATAAAGCTGGCTTCGAGACTTCCGAAGCCGACGCGCCAAGCGCTCTGCTTTCTTGAAGATCCCGTCGGGTACCGAGATCGCGGTTTTCATACCAATAGTATAACACTACCCCAGGAGCCGCCGAGTCACTGCTCATCGCCTGACCACGATGCCTGCGGACGCTTCCAGGACGGAATCGCAGGCGTCACTCGAGCGTCAAGCGTGTGGATGCAGTAGAGAGCGCAGGAGGGGATCTCCTCAAAGACCCGCACTTGAAAAACCACTACGACCGCCTTCGGGCCAAGGGCAACAGCTACGCCAGAGCCTGGGGAGGTGTCATGGACCGCGTTCTCGCCATTGCCGTCGTATGCTTCGGGATCAAACCCTGTAGGATCCGTCGCGGCGAGTGCGCGGCGAGGAACGTTAGAAAAAAGACTTCCTTTTGACTAGGGAGTTCATCCCCCCGGCCCCGACGGGCGAAGCGATCTCGTAGGGACCAAGTCTTGTGCCCGGAGAGAGAGTCATCGCCTGCCCGCCGGCGCGATACGGCGCAGCTCGTCGAAGAAGTTGACGATCAAGTCGACCCGGTCCCGCTTGGCCTCGGCCTCGTCCCCCGAGGCCTTCAACACCGCGACCCGCTCGCCGTCCGGGTGCAGGTCGTAGGTCCGGCCGAATCCCTGCACGGGCACGAGCCCCGGCGACCACAGCCGCGGCTTCTCGGCGTGGAACGAGTCGCCTTCCACGGTGTACCCGGCCACCATGATCCTCCCGTCCTCGATCACATAGAGGAGATCTCTTCGGTTTCGAGACCACGTGGGCCAGAGTCCGCCGGCGGTGGAGACCTGCCACTTCCCTCCCGGACCCGGGAACGGACGCGCGTACACCTCGTTGCGTCCGGACTCGTTCGACTGATACGCCAGCCAGCGACCGTCCGGCGAGAAGGCCGGCAACAATTCGCCGAAAGGGCCGTTCAGGAAGACCGTGGGTTTCCCTGGCTTCCACCCGGAGGCCTCGTCCCCCGTGAGCGGCAGGATCAGGATGTCCCAGCTCGTTTGCTGGTTCGTCTCCTGGAAGGCCAGGAACTTCCCGCTCGGATGCCACGATGTCGGGTATTGCGGGTTCTTGCTCTCCGTCAGGCGCTCCGCCTCGCCCGTCCCGTCGGCGCGATGCCAGTAGAGGTTTCTTGTGGCCTGTTCTGCTCGCGTCGAAGAGAAGGCGATGCGCCCACCATCGGGGGTCCACACGGGGTAGATATCCTCGCCGGGATCGAACGTGAGACGAGAAAGCGTGTCGCGCTCCCATTCGTAGACCCACACGTCAAGGTTCTTCCCCTCGCGATTGTCCAGCGCGAGCCGGCGGCCATCGAAAGAGAAGTGAATGTTGTTATAGGTGCCGGGCGCCGCGCGCAAAGGCTGAAGCTTCCCTTCCCGGTCCATCCATTGAATGGGCGTGACGATACTGATGCCCTCTCCCCGCTGGTACACGAGCGTTCCGTCCTGGGAGAAGGCGAACTGGGCTCCCGCGTTGTCCGGGTTGGCGCTCACGCCCGCGAGCACGGGCACGGGTTGGCCCGTCAGCTCCAGCCGATCGAGATCGAAGGGCGCGGCGAAGAGAGTGCCCTCGTGAATGAAGACCAGGTGGCCGCTCGCAAGGTAACGGCCATGATATCCGCCGCGATGCAGCACTTTCCTCGTGTCGCCGTCGAGCGCGTGCACAACGAGGCTCGCCTCCTCGAAGTTGCCCCTCGTGCTGCCCGCCATATACAGGACGCCCTTGCCCCCGGGCAGGGCCTGGGGCCAGCGGTGTGTGAACTCTTGGGACGCCGGATCGGGTGTCGTCACGGTCTGCGGCGTGCCTCCCGCTGAGGACACACGCGAAAGGCCCGCCGAGACACTGGGCGTAAAGAAGATCGTCCCGTCCTCGGCCCAGGTCCCGCCCCGGTCGTCCGCCGCGTCGCAGAGCGTGACCGCCGCACCGCCCGAGATCGAGACCTTCTTCAGCTTCCCGTCGGCGAAAAACCCGAGCCACTGCCCGTCGGGCGAGAAGAACGGATCGCGGGCGCCTTCCGTCCCCGAAAGCGGCGCGGCGTCGAGCTGTTCCAGACGCCGGAGGTGGAGAAGCGGGCGTCCCTCCGCGCCCTGGCTTGCGACGAATGCCAGGAGGCGACCGTCAGGCGACAGGATCGCGGCGGGACCGAAGTTGGTCGAAAGCGATCCCTCGACGCCCAGCTCGACGCTCACGCGCAGGGGTGGCGCCGTCTGGGCGCGGGGCGCCACGGCGCCCAGAGTGCCACCGCCGCGACCAGCGCCAGCAACAGGGTGAGAGCCCACGGCAACGCCCGAAGTCCCGAAGAGACGCGGACAGTATCGGGCGTGCCGAGCGGCTGCTCGAGGGCGATCCGCGCCTCGCCGATCGCCTGCAGCCGCTGCCTCGGCTCCTTCGTCAG
>Ga0184637_10002493_pt1 | contig 11866 bp, 9 predicted proteins | sample PLM3_127_b2_FD_133143 | JGI IMG/M metagenome (GOLD analysis project Ga0184637, IMG submission 133143) | Groundwater sediment microbial communities from an aquifer in East River, Colorado, USA - PLM3_127_b2 | ecosystem: Environmental > Terrestrial > Soil > Riparian zone | place: USA: East River...
AGTGCGGCCAGCATTTTTTCCGACACCGAGGTACCTCCAAGTCCGGCTCAAGCCGGACACTACGTACGCCACTCGTAGAGGCGGGCCTTCGCGGGGCCCCCGCCGCGCACGCCTGCGCGGTGGGGTGCGAGATCCGCCTGGGCCGGCCTAAAGGCCGGCCTCTACGATCGTCAATAGAAGTGAGCGCCCGACCTAAATCTTAGCCGTTCGAAGACCTTTCTTCCGAACCTTGGTCGTCATGTTGAAGCTCAGCCTCGGTGGCGCTCTCGGGATGAAACGATTACCAGCCGCGTAGCTCGTTACGGCCGCAGTAAGCCAGCAGACAGACGCTTCGCCTCGCGGCGCTCGTGCGCGCGCCCGCGATCTGCTGCACACCATTCGGGTTGCAGCAACGCGAGGTCGAGAGGCCTCATGCGCGTGGCGGGGCATACCGTTTGCGCCTGCGTCACGTGAATCGACGACCCGACGATCTCAAGCCGTAAGCCAAGTTTCGAATTCGGTCACTGACAGGAGAGAACACGTGAATAAGCAGGTAAAGTACGCAAGCCTCATAACAGTGATTCTTGGACTTGCCGGGGCCTCCTTCGCCATGGCCCAGGATGGCTCGCGCGGGCCACGGCATGTCCGCGCCGATCTGAATGGGTACCAGGAGGTCAACTCGATCTCGACGACCGGCGAAGGGCGCTTCACGGCGAGCATCGACGACGAGAATCAACTCATCACTTACGAGGTCAGCTACTCAGGGCTCGAGGGAGCCACCACGACTCAGTCCCACATCCACTTCGCTCAGCGCTCCGTCAACGGAGCCGTCCATGCGTTCCTCTGCGGCGGAGGAGACAAACCGCCGTGCCCGGCAACCGAGGGGACCGTCACGGACGTGATCGATGCCGCCGATGTACTCGCCAGCGTCCCAGACAGGGGAATCGAAGCCGGGGCGTTCGAAGAGTTCGTCCAGGCGATCCGTGCCGGCCACACGTACGTGAACGTACACACCACCAAGTGGCCGGGCGGCGAGATCCGCGGGCAGATCCATGACCGCGATCAGAAGGAGTCCGTCCGGTAAAGAAGTCAGTAGGGGCGAGGCATGCCTCGCCCCTACCTAGATCCTCGCCGCAGGCGCGCTGAGGCGCGGATAGGCGGCCCTGACGTTCTCCTCGAAGATCTTCTTCCGGTCCTGATCGGTGAGCCACGGGACCGCGTCGACGAGCCGCTTGTTGTCGTCGAACGATCGGCCGGTTGCGGGATCGATCGCGTTGACGCCTCCCAGCATCTCGGAGGCGTACATGATGTGATCCACGCCCACCACCCTGATCAGCAGGTCCATCGCCTCCTGGCTGTAAACGGTGGTGTCGAAATAGAACCGCTCGAGGAAGTCCTCGAACGATTCCCACTCGTGCATGAGGCTCAGCGCCCGGTACCGCGCGGCCTGGAACGGCACGTTGCCGCCGCCGTGCGCCAGGATGATGCGCAGCCTGGGGAAATCACGGAAGACGCGCGACTCCAGCAACTGGAGGAACGCGGTGCTGTCGACGTTCAGATAATGGGAGCCCACGGTGTGGAACGCCGGGTTGCACGTGGCGGAGGCGTGAATCATCGCCGGCGCGTCGAGCGTCTCCAGTTTCTCGTACAGCGGATACCACCACTCGTCGCCGAGCGGCGGATCCGTCCAGTAGCCACCCGAAGGGTCGGGGTTGAGGTTGCACCCGACGAACCCGAACTCGTTGACGCACCGCTCCAGTTCCTCCGCGCACTCCCGAGGGCTCACGCCCGGAGACTGCGGAAGCGAGCAGACGCCGACAAATCGGTCGGGGTACAGCGTGCACGCCCGGTGCACGAGCTCGTTGTTGACCTCGGTCCAGTGACGGCTGATGAGCGCGCCGCCGAAGTGATGGCCCATCGCCGATGCCATGGGCGAGAAGAGCATCACGTCGATGCCCCGCTCATTCATCAGCTTCAGCTGTCCCTTCTCGAGCGACGCCCGTATCTCGTCGTCGCTGAGGTTCACGGCTTTCTTGGCCGGCTTGCCCATCTGCGAGATCTGTAAGGCCCGAAAGACCCGCAGGCCGGCAGGCACGGTGGTGTAGTGGCCGTGGGCATCAATCAGCATGCCCAGCATTCTAGTTTGGGCCGCGCAGGCTGAAGCCTGCGCGGCTACAGGTCCTGTAGCGCGGCGGCTTCAGCCGCCGCGGAACGAGTTAGGCGATCATCACTTTTCGCGGATACTGCGAGTTGTCTTCGAGGAACGTCTTCTTGTTGACCAGTTCCTCCGTGGTCGGCTGGACCTTCCCGGTGACGTCCGTCACGCGCGAGACGAGCGTGTGCTCGCCGGGCGTGGCGCCGTTCCACACATAGTTGAACAGCTTCCAGGAATACTTTTCCTTCGTGGAGGGATCCAGCGTCGCCGGCTGCCACGGGCCGTCGTCCACGCTGACTTCAACCGACCGGATGGGCGTCCCGTCGTTCAGCACGACGCCGAACACGTTGTGACGGGTGCCGTCGCCGGTGACCCGCGCGATGAACGACTTCAACTGCAGGTGGGTGACGGCGGTTTCCTTCCACTTCATCTCGCCGTTGACCATCTCGCCCCTCAAGGTGCGGTACCAGCGAGCCTGGAACTTGCCGAGGTACTGATCTTCCTGGACGTGGATCTCGGAAAGGAATTTCACGTTGGCCACGCCGTACCATCCCGGCACGAGCAGCCGCAGGGGGAAGCCCTGGTGTTTTGTCAGCGGTTCGCCGTTCATGGCGTACGCGAGCATGGGCTCAGCCGACAAGGCTTTGTCGCGCGACAGGCTGCGGCCGAACTGCTGATCCACTTTCGTGATCGTCCCGCGGAAATCCACCTCCTCTTCGCCGTGATCGGCGCCGAAGAAGACGAACTCCCGTGCCTGGGCCTTCACGCCCGCCTGATCGAGGACCGCCCGCAGCGGCACGCCGGTCCAGCGTCCGTTGCTCGAGAGACCCTGGAGCGGGCGGCGATTGCCCGAGCATTCGAATCCGAAGACGATCTCGGTGCTGCGCATCTTCCGCAGCTCAGCCAGGGAGAGCGACAGGGGGCGATCCACCAGTCCCGAGATCTTCAGACGAAAGGCTGCCGGGTCGATCTCAGGATGGCCGTAGTGCTGCGTCGTGAAGAACTGATCCCTCGGCGTGAACGGACCGTCGATCTTCCGAATATCGATGATGCGCCGGTCGGCCGCCGGGGTCAGGTTGATAGTCGGGGGCAGGTCGGTGAAGGGCACCACGTCTTCGCCCTGCGCAAGGGCGGGAAGCACCCAGTCTGGTATGCCGAAGACGCCCAGTCCTGCAACGGCGAGGCCGCCCTTGAGAATGTCGCGACGGGTGCTCTGTGTCGTCATGTTCAAGCCCTCTTCCGAAGACAGTTGCTATCTCACCGGCGTGGCCGCGAGACATCGATACATATCATGCGCTGTGGCCTATCCTAGCATTGGAGAAGGCCTCAGGGCTCAGCCGAGATCCCTGAGGCCTGGGGCCTGAGGCCTGAGGCCTGGGCCCTGATGTCTTGCGTCCGATTGGGCGCGGGGCCATGATAGGCGCCTGTAGCAGGGAGGTGAAACGTGCGACGCAGAACCGTCTTCGCGGTGGCCCTGGTGTTAACCGTTACAGCCCTCGTGTCTGTGACCAGTCGAACGGCGGCTCAGTCAGCTTCAGTCGCTCTGACGGGCCTCGTGGGCTCACAGGAAGAAAACGCCATGGAAGGAGTGCTCGTCAGCGCGAAACGCGCCGGTTCGACGATCACAGTTACCGTGGTGAGCGACGCCCAGGGCCGCTACGCCTTTCCTCGGAACCGGTTGGAGCCCGGCGCGTACTCGATTCGCATTCGAGCGGTTGGGTACGAGCTGGAGGGTCCGGGAACCGTCGCCGTCACGGCCCAGCAGACAGGTCAACTCGATCTGAACCTGCGCAAGACGCAGGACCTTGCCTCTCAGCTCTCGAACGGCGAGTGGCTCACGAGTTGGCCCGGCCGCGACGAGCAGAAGCACGGGCTGCTCAACTGCACGCAGTGTCACACGCTCCAGCCGATCGTTCGCTCCCGTTACACCGCGAGCGAGTTCGTGCCGATCATCGAGCGCATGGGACGGTACTCGCAGGGCAGCACGATGGCGCGCCCGCAGCTGCGCCCGAATACCCGTGGCGGTGGAGCCGTGAACGCGATCATGGGCGAAGCGAGCACAACAGGCCGGGAAGGCGAACGGCCCGTGCAGCAGTCGCGCACGCAGGCGACCGCCGAATATCTCGCCTCGATCAATCTCAGCTCCGGATCCCACTGGTCGTATCCACTGAAGACGGTCCCGCGCCCCAAGGGGAAATCGACGCGCGTCATCATCACTGAATACGACCTGCCGCGGCCCGAGGCGCTGCCCCACGATGCCGCCGCGGACACGAACGGGATGATCTGGTATGCCGATTTCGGATGGCACATCCTCGGGATGCTCGATCCGAAGACCGGCAGGTCGTCCGAATACCCGATGCCGATCACGAAGCCCGGCGCGCCGGTCGGGTCACTCGATCTGGTGTTCGACAAGCAGGAGAACATCTGGCTCGGCACCATGTATCAGGGCAGCCTGGCGAAGTTCGACCGGAAGACCCAAACCTTCCAGACGTGGGGCTCTCCGACCTACAGGGACCGCGATGAAGCGCGGATCGCGATGGTCATGCCGATCAACCACGACGTCGATGGTCAGGTCTGGATCGGGGGCGACTTCGAATATCAGGTGGATGTGAAGACCGGAGAGTGGAAGGCGATCGATTATTCGGTCGGCCTTCCGAAGGACTCGCCGATCATCCGGCAGCTCAGCTCGTACGGAGTCGCGTCCGATTCGAAGAACAACTTCTATGGCCTGAATCTGAACGGCACCTACATCATCAAGGTCGACGCGAAGACCAAGAAAGTGACGCCATATCCAACACCCACGCCGAATGCCGGGCCTCGACGCGGGCACATGGACGCGCAGGACCGGCTCTGGTTCGCGGAATTTCGCGGCAACAAGATCGCGATGTTCGATACCAGGACCGAGAAGTTTCAGGAATGGGCGGTGCCGACCCCGTGGACCAACGTCTATGACGCCATTTCCGACCGGGCTGGATACGCGTGGGCGGGCGGCATGAACAACGACCGTGTCGTCCGTCTGAATACCGCGACCAGCGAGATCGCAGAGTACCTCCTTCCAACGACGACGAACATTCGCCGGGTGAACGTGGACAACTCAACAAGTCCGCCGACATTCTGGGTTGGCGACAACCTCGGCGCAACCCTGATCAAGGTGGAGCCGCTGGATTGAGCAGAAACGCGTAAGGCAAGAGTCAAGGGTCAAAGGTCAAATCATGTCCAGGACAGAATTTGCCTTTTGCCTTTTGCCTTTTGACCTACAGGCGTAGGAGGACGCTATGCCACGCAATCAGACAACACGAGAGGTGAAAGACCTGGAGGTTGTGGCCGGAAACGGGCTGCTCCACCGCCGAGCGTTTCTCTCGGGCGGCGCGGCGTTCGCCGCAGCCGTGACGGGGTACACGCTGAGCGAGGACGCGGCCGCCCAGCAGCTGACCGATGCTCCCTGGAGCAAGGGACGCGGCGTCGCCGTCCAGGAGTACGGCACGCCGTCGCCGTTCGAGAAGAACGTCGTACGCACGCTGAGCAACCCCAGGGGCGAGCCGCGCACGTCCCACGGACGTACGCCGCACCACTTGATCAACGGCTCGTTCACTCCCAACGGACTGCATTTCGTGATTTCGCATTCCGGGAATCCGGACATCGATCCGGGTCAACACCGTTTGGCCCTTCACGGTCTGGTGAGACGGCCGCTCGTGTTCACGCTCGACGCGCTCGCCCGGTATCCCATGGTGTCGCGCATGACGTTCGTCGAATGCGGCGGCAACAGTGCGCCGCTGTTCTCGAACGAGCCGGTGCAAGCCAACGTGCAGGCGATTCACGGGCTGGTCTCGTGCGCCGAGTGGACCGGCGTGATGCTCTCGACGCTCCTCGAGGAAGCCGGCGTCGATCCGAAGGCGAAGTGGCTGATCGCGGAAGGCGCCGACTCGCTCGCGCTCAGCCGCAGCGTGCCGATCACCAAGGCGCTGGACGACGCGATGATCGCGCTGTACCAGAACGGCGAGCGGCTCATGCCCGGCAACGGCTACCCGATGCGCCTCCTCCTGCCCGGCTGGGAAGGCAACATGCAGGTCAAATGGCTGCGGCGGATCAAGCTCGTGGAACAGCCCGCGATGAGCTACTACGAAGCCAGGACGTATGCGCCCATCCTGCCAGACGGAAAGGCGTATCAGTTCTACTTCCTCCAGGAGGTGAAGTCGTTCATCACTCACCCGTCTCCGGGATTGAGGATGAACGGAGCAGGCTTCTACGAGCTCTCGGGTATCGCGTATTCGGGCAACGGACGCATCGCGAAGGTGATGGTGACGGCCGACGGCGGCAGGAGCTGGGCGCAGGCGGCGCTGCAGGAACCGGTGCTGCCGAAGGCGTTCACCAGGTTCCGCGTGCCGTGGCGCTGGGACGGCGGGCCCGCGTCGCTGCAAAGCCGCGCGTGGGACGAGGCCGGCAACGTGCAGCCGACGCGTGCCGAGATCATCGCCAGGCGCGGTCAGACCAAGACACCCGTCACGAATCCGGCGGCGTTTCCGAGCCAGCATTTCAACGGGCCGAGCAGCTGGGCCGTCGAGGCGAGCGGCGAGGTGAAACATGTGTACGCGTAGAGCATTGTTCACGCGGAGCGAGCCACAGAGGCGCAGAGGCACAGAGCGAAATAGCAAGAAGTCTTCTCTGTGTCTCCGTGTCTCTGTGGCCCGTGGATGTGTTGTGGCGTTTGCGTTCTGGGCGAGCGCTGTCCTTGCTCAAGCGCCCTTCAACTCCGCTCAGGGGAGGCCCGATCTCGGAAAACCAATCTCCGAGGCGGAGATCGCAGCCTGGGACATCAGCATCCTGCCGGACGGCTCCGGCCTTCCACCCGGCAGCGGCACACCCGAGCAGGGCGCGAAGATCTACGCCGCAAAGTGCGCGCTCTGCCACGGCCCAGAGGCGAAAGGCGGAACGAATGCGGCGCTCGTTGGCGGTGCCCCGCTCACGAACGGCATCGACACCCCGAAGACCATCGCCAACTTCTGGCCCTACGCCACCACGCTCTTCGACTTCACGCGGCGGGCGATGCCCTGGCAGCAGCCGCGGACGCTGACCAACGACGAGGTCTACGCGATCACGGCGTACATCCTCTCGCTCAACAAGATCATTGGCCCGACCGACGTCATGAACGCCAACACCCTGCCCAAGGTGCGCATGCCGAACCGCGAGGGATTCATACCGCGGTTTCCGGAGAGGATGCCGTAAAAGCGCCGATGCGCCCGTTACGAGACCGATGCCTTCAGCCGTGGCAGGAGTCTCACGGCGTTCTCGCGGTCTATGGCGCGCATCGCGCTGTCGTTGAACATCCCGAGCTCGGCGAGGAGCTGTGCCACGTCCCGGCTGGTGCCGCCCGGCGGAAAATCCGTTCCGAACAGAATCTGCGAAGGGGTCACGAGCTCCAGCAGCGACGCCATCGCACCACGATTCGCCGCGCCCGCCGTATCGTAGAAAAACTTCTTGACCTCGGCAATGAAGCCGTTCGGCATGCGGTCCTTCGCGTTGCCCGAGCCCCCATCGATGCGCCCGGCCAGGAACGGCGCCGAGCCGCCGGCGTGCGACCAGATGAACCGGATATCGGGGAACCTGGCAGCGTCGCCACTGAACGTCACGCCGATCATCGCGCGCGTCGTGTCGGTTCCGTATTCAACGCTTCCCGGCGCGACGCCGTAGTCCAGATTCCTGCAGCAATTGGCTGCCGTCGGGTGGACATGGACGACGGCTTTGCGCCTGTTGAGCTCTTGCATCACCGGCCTGAACGCAGGGTTGCCCAGCCAGCTGTCGCCATAGCTCGTGAACAGCCCGATGCCATCGGCTTTGAGCGTGTCGTAGGCGTACTCAATCTCTTTCAATGTGGCATCGACATCGGGCAGCGGCATCGCGGCGAACAACCCAAACCGGGTCGGATGGTCCTGCACCAGCCGCGCACCGTACTCGTTGCACGCCCGAGCCACCCGGGTCGTCGCGGCGTTGTCGCCGAACCACAGCCCCGGATTCGTGACGGAGGATGACGGCGGCCCCGACGCCGCCCTTGTCCATGTCGTCTATCGACTGGGCGGGCGTCCACCTGGTATTGGCCGGCTGCAGCAGCGGCCTCCCCTTGACCTCCGCGATCCATGCCGGCGGCGCGAAATGATGGTGGATATCTATGCGGTTCAGCCTGGCGGGAGCAGCCGCTTGAGCGAAGGCTGACACGACACGACCGCGAACCGTCGCCGCCAGCCCCAGCGACGCGACAGCGCCGAACAAGAAGTGTCGTCGGTCAATGTCGGTCATGAATCACCTGCGCATCTATGTTCGTGGCCCTCGGAATTGGACGAATCCTATACCCGGTGCAACCCGGTGTGTAGGGTGGCGGACGCGGCGTATGCGCTACCGCGTGCCGAGGATCTCGCCGCCGAAGTCGCCGGTGAAGTCACGCCAGAGCGTGTGGACGTGGCCGACGGCGTTGTTGCGGTTCTGCGCGTATTCAATCAGGAACGTCGGTCCCTGGACGATATACGCGTGTGCCTGGCCGGGCTCGATGCCGCCCGCCCATTGGAAGGAAATCTCGTCGAGCGCCGCGCCTTGGAGCAGACGCTGCCGGCGGTCGGCGGCCACGTCGGCCGGGATGCGGGCCAGATATTCCTCGACGAGCGCCACGAGCATCACCTTCTGCTGGGCGTTCATCTGCCGCGCCGGCAGCCCGGGAGAACCGAGCGGCGTCACGCGTCGCGTGTTGATGCCTGACAGCATGTCGGCGTCGCGCTTCTCGGTCCGGTCGAAGACGGCAATCGCCCGCTGCTTCGTGTCGAGCGACTGCACCAGGGCGCGGGCCTTGTCTTCCTCCGGTCCCATGATCCGCCCGGCCATCGCCGGCGGAATTTTCTGCGACGCGGCCAGCGCCGTCCCCTCGAGGCGGGCCGCCGGCAGGTCATTCGGCTGGGACCCAATGAACATCGGCGCCGTCGCGACCTGATTCCCGCGGACGGTGAAGTGCGTGGAGATGTGATGCCCTTCGAAGGTCCATCCCCACGGGGTGGTGGCCGAGGGCGTGCCGAAGATCGTGATGTAGAAGAGATCCGGCTGACGGACGGCCTGACCTTCCGGCGCCTTCTGCTGCGCGCTCAGCACGGTTTCGCGCGCCATGCTCATCTGGATTCGTTGATAACCGCCGTCGCCGACGCCCGTGCGCAGAAGCGCGATCGCCAGCTTTCGCTGGGCGTCGTTGAGATCCCGGAGCACGACCCCTGAGCGGACGCCCGGCGATTCCTGCCAGACGAACCGTTCGGGATCGTCGAAGCTCATCGCCGCTTTGGCTCGCTGCTCCGGCGTGAGCGCCGCGAGGAACGCATTGGCAGCCTGTACCATTGCGCCCGCGGTTTTGGCCTGCGCGAACGTCTCGCTGGGCCAGAGCGCAACGATCGACACGAGAGCACAACAGCATGCGAGTGCGGCGCGTCTCGAAGAATTCATACCGGACCTCCTTGCGTTCTCTACTGGCCTGACCCGATGTCTCTGAGCGTCAGGGCCGATCGCTCGCACGGGTGGCGGATGATAGCGTACCGTCATTGCGGCAGCGCGAAGACGTACACCGCGTTACCGCCGCTGGGCGTGTCCGCCTCTGGAGTCATCCCCACGGCGAGCGCCGCGATCGGGCCGCCGCCGGCCGTGATGGCGATGTATTGGCGGCCGTTGACCGCGTACGTCACGGTGCCGCCGACCGCTTGCGCGGCAAGCCGGGTCTGCCACAAGACGCGGCCGTTGTCGGCATCGAGCGCGCGCAGGTAGCGGTCCATGGAGCCGTTGAACAAGAGCCCGCCGCCGGTCGCAAGGATCCCCGAGTAGTTCGAGACCCGCGTCTCCCAGCTCCAGAGTGTCCTACCGGTCTCGACCGAGATCGCGTCGATGCGGCCGACTTTGTCCTTGCCGGTGGCGAACTTGCCGACGTTGTTCGTGTTGTAGACGAATTGCGGTTGAGGACCGCGATCGGTGCGCGCCGTCGAGTCGATGCACAGATTCGTCAGCTGCACATACATCACGTTGGATCTCGGATTGTAGGCGCCGTACGGCCAGTCACGGCCACCGCCGTAGGTGGGACAGATGTGATAGGTCTTCCCGACTTCCTTGAGCACGGCGTCCTCATTCACCGTGACGAGCCCCTTCCCGTCGATCCTGGCGACGAGGTTCTGCTCGTTGGTCGCTCTCGCCCACAAGAACTCGCCGCTCGCGGCATCGAAGCTCCAGGCGATGCCGGTCTTGCAGGGGACGCCCGTCAGCGTCTTGCGTGGCCCGCGGCGCGCGTTCGGGTTGACCGACAGCATGCCCGCGGCGTCGGGATTGACCGGCGTATTGATGATCATCATTTCGAAGGTGCATTCCTGATCCCAGTTGTCGCGCGGCAGGACCTGGTGCTTCCAGACGACGTCGCCGGTCCTGGGCCGAACCGCGAAGCGCGTGTTGGTGCCGGCCATGGTGGCACCCGGCATCTTGCGCTGAGCCTCCGAGGCGGGACCGACGGCGCTTGATCCGTAGTAGACGAGATCGAGCTCGGGATCATACGTGAGATGACCCCAGACGCCCGTCATCCAACGGCTCTCGAAGGGCGAGCCGGCCCAGGTCTCGTCCCCGGGCTCGCCCGGGCGCGGAATCATCGTATTGCGCCAGAGCTCCTTGCCAGTTCTGGCATCGTGGCCGGTGACGTAGCACCCGTAGCCGGCATACTGGCACGTGCTGCCCGCGACGACCACGCCGTTGGCCACGATCGGGCCGCTCGAGTTGCTGACGTACAGGTCGCCGCCGCGATCGGTCTGCCAGACCTTTTCGCCCGTGCGGGCATTCAGCGCGAGGACGATGTTGTCCCAGGTGACCGTATAGACGTTGTCGCCGTACAGGGCGATGGCGCGCTTGCGCTGTCCGAGCTGGTTGCGCATCGCGGTCAACGGCGGCAGCGGGTGCCGGTGCTCCCACATGAGATCGCCAGTCGCCGCATCGATCGCCTGAATCACGTCGCCGGGATTCCCCAGATACATCACGCCGTTGTAGATGAGGGGCGTGGCCTGGTTGGTGCCGGGCTCCATGACGCGCGACCAGACCAGTTGCAGATTCTTGACGTTCGTCTTCTTGATCTGGTCGAGCGGACTATAGCCCCACGCCTGATAGTTGCCGCGATAGATCAGCCAATTCTCGGGTGTGGGCGCCCGCATGATCTGGTCGGTCGCCGTGACGAAATTCGGGACGGCTCGCAGCGTTCTCGTGGGCGGGGTCGCCGGTGCGGGCGTGGGCGCCTGGGCATACCCCGTCAGGCCCAGGGCGCACAGCAGGGCAGTACTCAGGAGCAATTCCTTGAATCTCATCGCACACCCCCCTTGGTGAAACTGGATTCTGATCAGGCAGCGCATGATCGGTCCGCAGCAACCGGCATGTCAAGGACTACGGGCCAACACTGTCAACGCGAAATAGAAATGTCCCCGTTCTTAGCGAAATAGAAATGTCCCCTCTCGTTCTTCGTTCCTACAGGAGAAAAAGCCAGTACGGCCTGTGGGCGCTGTGGGAAACCCGCTTTGTGGGTTTTCCAAGGAGCGGTGGGCGCGTTCTGTGCGTCCACGGCTCCGGCAGCGTCCATCGGCCTCTTCATGGGCGCGCCAGATCGACGGCGCGCTGCTGACGTTCCACGTACCCTCGGCGCCACGGGTGATCGGCGCTCGGCCGGCAGAGGGGGCGGCTGGCCGGGGCTGG
>Ga0184637_10002494_pt1 | contig 11864 bp, 8 predicted proteins | sample PLM3_127_b2_FD_133143 | JGI IMG/M metagenome (GOLD analysis project Ga0184637, IMG submission 133143) | Groundwater sediment microbial communities from an aquifer in East River, Colorado, USA - PLM3_127_b2 | ecosystem: Environmental > Terrestrial > Soil > Riparian zone | place: USA: East River...
AGCCGACCGCGACGAGGAGGGCTACCTGCTCCAGATCTTCACCAAGCCCATTCAGGATCGGCCCACGTTCTTTTTCGAGGTCATCGAGCGCCACGGCTCCCGCGGGTTTGGGCTCGGCAACTTCAAGGCCCTGTTCGAGGCGATCGAGATGGAGCAGGCCAAGCGCGGCAACCTCTAGTTCAGGACCCTCCGCCTCCCCGCGCTGGTCATGGCGTCTGCGTGCGGGGGAGGGGACCTGTTCTCGTAAGGTTCCCGGCGTACCAGTCAGTGGTTGCGAGCACCGAGATGGTCATTTCCCGCAAGACGATGGTTTCCGCGCCCCCTATTGTCTCGAACACGACCTCGAACGCGAGCAGCCGCTCGAATGGCGGGCTGTATCCCATCCCTGAGCTGGGCCGGACGATGCTTGCCCACTCGCCGCGAACGACGTAGGCGGCGCCTTCGACGCCCAACCGCCCCGCGAAGGTGTGCGAAAAGAAGTCCCCCGGTGACTGTCCGGGCCAGTTGCTGAGTCCGATCCACCACACGCACTCGCGGGATTGACGGACGTAGAAGAGGGTCGAGGCACTCGTCCATGTGCCAGTCAGGTCGACCCGATTGCCCTGCGGACTCAGGAGGTTCGGCTCTTCGCAGGTCAGCGACGATGCGGCCGACGAAGGATTAGGCGCCGGTGTGGGCCCGACGCTCTGAGCCGGCGAGGCGAGGTTGCAGGCCGCGAGTCCCAGCAGCGCGACGGCGACCACGGTGGCCACCTCCGAGCGGCGATTGGGCCGGCGCGTGGCCGTCATCGATTCGAGCCTGAGGACGAGGATCTCGCGGGCCGGCATCAGTTCTGGTGTCCTCTGTCCCGAAGGTGGGTAAGAATGGCGTTCAGCATACGCGCGAGGGTCCACCAGATCGATGACCGTCACTCATTCGCAGCTTGTCTCCCTGGACCGCATTCGGTACGCCGCTGAGCGGATCCGTGGCGTGGCGGTCCGCACCCCGTTGCTGCCCTGGGACGACGGCGTGTGGCTCAAGCCGGAGAGCCTGCAGCCGGTGGGCGCATTCAAGATGCGCGGCGCCTATTTCCGCCTGTCAACGCTGACCGATGTCGAGCGCGCCGCGGGGGTGATCACCTATTCCTCGGGCAATCATGCGCAGGCGGTGGCACGGGCTGCGCGGCTGCTGGGAATCCATGCCGTGATCGTGATGCCCGAGGACGCGCCGGCGCTCAAGGTCGATCGGGTGCGGGCCGACGGGGCGGAGCTGATCCTGGCCGCTGCCGGCAACGACGCCCGGCGGGCGCTGGCCGAAAACCTGGCGGCGGAGCGCGCCCTGACCCTGGTACCGCCCTACGACGACCTCGAGATCATCGCCGGCCAGGGTACGTGCGGCCTGGAGATCGTCGAGGACCTGCCCAACGTGGGCGATGTCCTGGTCCCGGTGAGCGGTGGCGGCCTTATCAGTGGCATCGCCGCGGCGGTGAAGGGCCTGGCCCCCGAGGCCCGGATCATCGGCGTCGAGCCCGAAGATGCGGCCGACGCGCGCGAATCCCTGGCCGCCGGGGAGGTCCGCGCCTGGCCCACGGAGCGAACGCATCAGACGATTGCCGATGGGCTGCGCGTGAACCGGCTCGGCAACGTGCCGTGGGCCCACATCCAAGCCCTGGTCGACGACATCGTCACCGTTTCCGATGACGACATGCGCGAGGCCATGCGACAGCTGGCGATCCGGGCGCGGCTGGTGATCGAACCGTCCGGGGCGGCAAGCATGGCCGCGCACCTGACCGGCGCCGCGGGGCCGGTCCACGCACCGCGCGTGATCGTCCTGAGCGGCGGCAACGTCGACCCGGAGCAGTATCGGTCCATCCTGGCCGGAGGCCAGTGAGCATGCCCTCCGATCAGCTGCGGCCTATCACTGCCCTGTTCGCTGACATCACCGGATCGACGGGCCTGGGGGAACGGCTGGCGCCGGACGAGGTCAAGGCGCTCATCGGCGAGTGCGTGACCCGTATGAGTGGGGCGGTCGAGGACTTCGGAGGCACCGTGCAGGCCTACCAGGGCGATGGCATCTGCGCCTACTTCGGCGTGCCAACCGCCCACGAGGACGACCCGGAGCGGGCCGCGCGGGCCGCGCTCCGGATCATCGACCTGATGGCAGCCTACGGCCGGGAGGTGGAAGCCGCGTGGGGTATCGCCGGCCTGGGTGTCCGAGTGGGGGTGAACAGCGGACAGGCGGGCGTGGGCGAGGTAGGAGCCGCGGACCGCCAAACGGTGGCGCTGGGCGATGCGACGAACATCGCGGCGCGGCTCGAGGCCGCCGCCGAGCCGGGGACGATCGCGGTCGGAGAGGCCACCGCACGACGGCTGGCCGGCCGTTTCATTACCCAACCCCTCGGGCCGCTGCAGGTCAAGGGCCGAGCCGAGCCCGTCAAGGCCTGGAGGCTGGTCGGCCCGCAGCTGGGCACCGCCGGGCCGGAGGCATCGGCGGCTCACCCAGTGATCGGACGCGACGAGGAGATGGCCCGGCTGACGAGGACCCTCGGGCAACTGGCCAATGGCCAGGGGCAAGTGGCCGTCATCGCCGGGGAGGCCGGCATCGGCAAGACGCGACTCCTGGCCGAGTTGCGCAACCTCGAGAGCCCCCGCCTGACGTGGCTGGAGGGGCATTGCCTGTCCTATGGCGCCCGCTCGCCGTTCGGGCCGTTTGTCGAGATGCTCCGGGGCTGGCTCGGGATTCCGGAGGGCGAGACCGACCTCGCGGTCCGGACCCGACTTCGGGCGCGACTGGGTGCGGACGGAGCCGATCGGCTGCCCGAGCTGGGCCGCCTGCTGGGCATCCGCCTCGACGCCGATGCCGAGAGCCTCCTGGCCGAACTGTCCGCCCCCGACCTGGCCGCCCGGTTGCGCTCGGCGTACCTCGGATGGCTGCGCTCCCTGGCCGCCAATGGGCCGCTGGCCATCGCGGTGGAAGACGTCAACTGGTCGGACCAGTCCTCCGCCGAGCTTGCGGCCGACGTCATGGGATTGACCGATCGAGAGCCGATCGGTCTCATCCTTACGCTGCGGCCGGAGACCGGCACACCCGGTTGGGCCCTGCGGACCCGGGCGCTCAGTGAGTTCAGCCACCGGCTCACGAGCGTTGACCTTGGGCCCCTCAGCATCGCCGCCGCCGAGGACTTGGCCACCCAGCTGGTGCCCGGTGACGGCCTGGATCCGGCGACGCGCCGGACGTTGGCCGAGGTGAGCGAGGGGAACCCGCTGTTCCTGGAAGAGCTATTGGCTCGTCTCGAGGAGACCGGCGCCCTGGCGCATCACGAGGCGTGGACCTTGACCGTGCCCCGCAACGTCCTGCCGCCAGCGATCGAAGGACTGTTGGTGGCCCGGATCGACCATCTCCCGGGTGACGTAAAGGCCGTCGGGGAAGCGGCGGCGGTGATCGGTCGCCAGTTCAGCCGGACGATCCTGGACGGAGTCGTCGATGGCGAGGTCGAGGCAGCCCTGGAAGCCCTCATCCGCGCCGGGATCATCGTGGAGCGTGGGCGGTATCCCGAGGCGGCGTACGAGTTTCGCCACGGCCTGCTCCACGAGGCGGTCCTGGGCACCCTGACCGATGCCCGCCGAGCCGAGCTGCACCTCGCCATTGCGCGGGCGTACGAAACCCGTTACGCGGCTGCCATCGACGGCCACCTCGAGGAGCTCGCCCATCACTACGCGCGGGCGCATGACCTTCCCAAAGCGCTTGCCTATCTCGAGCGCGGCGCGGCGCGCGCCGCTGGGCTGGGCGCCGATGACGAGGCCGGTCGGTTGTGGCTCCGGGCGTTGCGTGCCGCCAATCGACTGAAGGATGAGGCGGCCGCTGAACGAATCCGGGAGCGGATGACCGAGCCAGCGAGCGCGGGCTAGCGTTCAGTCCCGCGGCGAGATCCGGACGCGGTCGACCAGGCGCGATCCGGGGAATTCATCCATGGGGGTGAGCACCAGCCCTTCGACCCAGGGCGCAATGAGCGCGTATCCGCCCGGCCACTGCAAGAACAGGGCAGCCGAGTCATCCACCAGCAGCCGTTGCGCGTCGGCGTACGCGTCCAGCTGAGCCTCCTCGTCGCCGGTGCGAGCCGCCCGGTCGAGGAGCTCGTCGAAGGCCGGATTGCAATACCCGCCGTTGTTCAGGGGCTGCTGGCATCCCCACAGGGGTTCCAGATAGGTCTGGGGGTGCGGATAGTCCGCAAACCACATGAGCCAGAACATGTCGAAGTCGTGACCCGAAAAGAGGCGCTCGAAGTACTGCTCTGGCTCCAGGCCGACGAACTCAACGTCGATGCCCAGGATCGTGCGCCATTGCAGCTCCAGGTAGCCTGGCCCATCGCCGACCAGGGTTCCGTGCAGGAACGTCAGGTGCAGGTCGCCGACATCGTTCAGACCCAGTTCGTCGAGCGCCTCTTCTAGGCTGCGACGGGCCGCGACGGGATCGAAGGGCGACGCGAGGTCGGGATCATGGCCCGGCACACCCGGCGGAATCGGGCTGCCGGCCACCGGACCGGCAAAGCCGACCGCCGCGTTCAGCTCATCGCGATCCGTTGCCAGGCTGAGCGCCCGACGCAGCGCCGGACTGCGAGCCGTGAGGCTGTCCGGCTTCAGCATGTCGAATCCGATGAACCAGAACGAGGCGCCGGGCCGTGGCATCGCCAGGGCATCGAGGTCTTCCTCCCCAGGCAGCGCGATGAGACCCAGGACGTCGAGCTCGCCCCGCCGGAACGCCTCCAGCGCCTCGTCCTCCGAAGGGAACACCCGCATTTCGATCCGATCCAGCCCGGGCGGGTCGCCCCACCACATCGGGTTGGGCTCGAAGGTCCGCCGCTGATCGTGAACCCACGCCGTCAGCACGAAGGGCCCCGACGACACGAATGCACCCCCCTCGGTGGCGCCGGGGCGTGAGATCCAGGACTCGGGAATGGGGGCGGTCGCCGGGTGGGTCACGACAGTTGCGAAGTACGCGGCAGGCCTGGCCAGGTCGACCTCCAGCGTCCGTTCGTCGGGGGCTGAGACGCCGAGGCCGGCCAGCATGGTGTCAATCAATTCGTCGGCGGGGACTGCGCCGGGGGTGAGGGCCAGGAGGTCCGCGGCGCCGACCACGTCGGCCAGCAGGAAACCCCACCGACCGGCAACTCGCGGGTCGAGAAGGCGCCGCCAGCCGAACACGAAATGGGCGGCCAGGATCGGCTCGCCATTGCTGTAGCTGGCCTGGCGCAGGTGGAATGTGAGATGGGTGCCCTCTCCGGTCACGTCCCATGACTCAGCTATGGCGGGGACGGTTTGCATCGCATCGTCAAGCCCGGTCAGGCTTCGTACGAGCAGATGAAGGGCGCCGATGTCGCCGCTGAGCGCCGGATCGAGTGGACCAATCTCCGAGTAGTTGAGCCGGAGGATCTGCTCGGGTCCGCCGCCTCCCCCGCTGGCAGTGGGTACCTCGGATCCGCTGGGGAGCGCCTCGTTGCACGCTGCCAGGAGGAGTGCGGCCAGCAGGACCAGTCTGCTCAGCGGTCTCAGTTGGATGCGTCCTCTCGAACCCAGCGCTTGATGAAATGGATGTCGCCGGTAGAGTCCCGAAGGTGCAGCTCGACCTCGGAAATGCTACCGGCTGGCACGAACTCCACGCTGACCGTTATCGCGCCACGACCACCGTCGGGCAGCTCATCCCAGAGTCCCACGATTGTGAAGTCCGGGCGGACGTGGCCCGAGAAGGTCTCGATCCAGGATTCCCCGAGCGCTTCCCCCTCCTCCGCGCTCAGGCCGACCCACACCACGCAGCTGTTCGTCTGCCGGATGAGAAATACCGATGGCCGTGGAACCGCATCCGGATCACCGCTGCCGATCCAACGGCCGGTCAGAAAGACGATCTGCCCGTCAGGGGCGCGAAGGGGGACGTCCTCGCATTGAAACTGGAGCTGCGCCGTGCCATCCGGTTGCGAAGGGCCAGGGCTGGTCGGAACACTCCCTGTCGAGCAGGCCGTCAGCACAGCGGCCGCCATCACCGCGGTTGCGGCCTTCCCCACTCTGTGCTCCTCGTCCGCCACCCATTCCTTCTCGTCCGACACGGCCACGCCCACCGGCGCACCGCCGATCGTGATAGTGGCAACCAGCTCGTTCGTCTCGGAATCGATCCGCCACACCGTCCCGTCGCCGGAGCAGGCGACCCATAGGCCGCCTGCACCAACGGCGATGGCGCCCGGCCGGGAACCAACCGTGACGCGCGCTTCCTCCGTCCGCGACCTGGTGTTGAACCGCACGACAGCGTCGTTGGCGGGGTCCACGATCCACAGCGCGTCGGCGCCCGAATCCAGTGCCAGCGCGCCCGGTGTGAAGCCGAGGGCGATGGGAGCGTCAGCGCTGGTCAAGCCGACCGTCAGGCGCGACAGGCTCTGGTCCAGGCTGTTCGCGACCCACACCACGCCGCCGCCCGCCGCCACGGCAATCGGCTCGGCCCCGACGCTGACCGGGGTCCCGATGAGCGCAAGCGACCCGGCGTCGATCTCGGTCACGCTGTCGGTCTGGGTGTCGATGACCCACAGGAACTCGTCACCCAGCGCCAGCGCTCCGGGGCGGAAGAGGAGGGCCAGGGTGGTGGGTGCTCGGTCCGCGTTATCCGCGTCAATCTCCGACAGCGTCTCAGCCGTCGTATTCGCAACCCACACCAGGCCGTTTCCCGCCACCATTCCCCCCGGTCCGGCTCCGACCGGGATCGATGTTACGGCGTGGGGGGCGGTCGCATCTACGCGCGAAACGCGGCTGGCCGAAAAGTGGGTCACCCACGCCGCGGTCGCATCTGCGGCGATCGCGGTCGGCTCGTCCGCGAGGTCCGCGCCCAGCGAAGCGCGATTGGTCGCGACGTCGATGATCGCCACCCCGTGACCAAGGAGCACTGCAGCGGCGGACTGGGTGCTCTGCCACAGGACGTAGCCTCCAATCGCCAGCACCGCGACCGCCGCGGCGGATCCGAGACCGATCGCCACACGGCGGCGGCGCTTTTGCGCCGCGGAGCGAGTCCGCCGGACGGCGACCGGCAGCGATCCACTCCCCGTTGTCGCGCCCGTGATCCGGACCAGATCCTCGGCAAAGTCGCCGCACGAGTCAAAGCGGTCCGCGGGCTTCTTGGCCGCCGCCCGGGCCAGTGCCCCGTCCAGGGCCGATCGGATATCCGGCCCCACCGCGTCACCGAGACTAGGGAACGGGTCGCGCAGGTGCGCATACATGGTCGCGACATCGGTTTCCCGCTCGAAAGGCCGATGCCCGGTGAGGCACTCGTAAACCAGGCACCCCAGCGAATACTGGTCTGCCTTGGCATCCACCGGACGACCCTCGATCTGCTCCGGTGCGACGTAGGCGATGGTACCCAGGAAGGCCGACGACCCGGTCACCCCCGATTCGGACAGGACCCGCTTGGTGAGTCCGAAGTCGCCCAGGTACGCGTGCTCGCCCCGGCCAGCGCCGCGCGCCGGGAGCAGGACGTTGCTGGGCTTGACGTCCCGATGGACAAGTCCCGCTTCGTGGGCCGCGTCCAGAGCGCTCGCGACCTGGGCCACGATGCGGGCCGTGCGTGCCGGCTCCAGCCGCCCGTCGCGGGCAATGAGCGTGGCCAGGTCCACGCCATCCACGAAACGCATCGCGATGTACAGGACGCCGTCCGCCTCACCGGCGTCGTAGATCGGGACCACGTTGGGATGGTCCAATGAGCCCGCCGTCCGCGACTCGCGCAGGAAGCGCTCGCGGAACTTCGGCTCGCGCGCGATCTGGGGCGCGACGACCTTGAGCGCCACCTTGCGCCCAAGGCGCAGGTGCTCGGCGCGGTAGACCACGCCCATCCCGCCCCGGCCGATGATTTCCTCGACCTGGTAGCCGGCGACCTCGCGCCCGAGGTAGCTATCCGGTTCGGAGGTCACCGCGCCGCCTGGCTTTCCCGGGCCTGGAGCCCGGCCAGGAAGCTGACGGCATTGGCGCCGATCGCGTCCAGCGCGTACCCGCCTTCCTGGAGCGCGATCACCGGCAGGTCCAGGGCCCCGATCGCGGCCCCGATCCGGCGGTAGTCATCGGTGGTGATCGCGAAGTCGGCGATCGGATCGCGATAGAAGGTGTCGAAGCCCAGGGACAGGATCAGCGGGGCATCGGGATCGTGGTCCCGGATCGCCTGCAGGCCAACGTCGAGGGCCGCCAGGTACGTGGCAACGTCGGTCCCTTCCCCGAGCGGGAGGTTGAGGTTCATGCCCTCGCCCGCTCCGAACCCGATCTCGTCGGCGTATCCGGAGTAGTACGGGTACGCGCGGGCCGGGTCGCCGTGGAGCGAGACGTACAGCACGTCGTGTCGATCCCAGAACAGCTGCTGGGTCCCGTTGCCGTGGTGATAGTCAATGTCCAGGATGGCGATCCGCGAGGCGCCGCCCCGGGAGAGGGCTTGAGCCACGATGGCCGCGTTGTTGAAGAAGCAGTAGCCACCGTAGAGGGCGCGCCCCGCATGGTGGCCGGGGGGCCGGCACAGCCCGTAGGCCAGGTGTGCCCCGCCCAGGGCACGGTCCATCGCGGTCAAGGCCACGTCGACCGCCACCCGGGCGGCGCGGTAGGTGCCGGCCACGATTGGCGTTGCGGTGTCAAAGGTGTAGGCGAACAGCCTGTGTCCCGGTCCCGGCAGGCCGGTGGCGTGACCCGCGGCGTAGCCGGCCGTGAGGAACGTGCCCGGGATGAGCGGCTCCGTACCGTCCGTCAGTCCGGCCGCGAGGGCCTCATCCCACGCCGCCGCCAGCACCTCCAGCAGGGCAGGATCATGGACAGCGAGGATCGGCTCGTCACCGTGCTCGTCCGGCTCCTCGAACCGATACCCCCCAGCCTCGACCAGCGCCCGCTCGATCTCGACCGCCCGGGCCGGCACCTCATAGCCGGGAATGGCACGGCCGCGCTCGACCTCGACCAGGCCGTCGTGGGCGAGATGGGCATCCGAACGGATGACGGGGACCGGCATGGGCGCCTAGGAGTGTACGGGTAGACTGGCCCGACCGATGGGCAGCCTCGCCAGCTACCGGCGTGTCTTCGCCAACCCGGCCCTCGCGCGTCTGCTGGTCGGGGAGTTCGTGTCCTCCATTGGCGACTGGCTGTACCTGGTTGCCCTGCTGGTGGTGGTCTACAAATCCGGCGCGTCGCCGGTGGTGCTGGGGATCGTGGGCGCCGCCCGCATCGTCCCCTACATCCTGCTCTCGGTCCCCGCCGGGATCGTGGCCGACCGGTACGACCGGCGCCTGATCCTGATCGTCACCGATATTGCCCGCGGCGCCATCATGCTGGCCCTCACCGCGCTGACCCTGGTCGACGGCTCGATCATCCTGGTGGTGGCCCTCAGCCTGCTGGCGGCCTGCTTCTCGGCCTTCTTCAGCCCGGCCATCGGCTCGCTCATCCCCAGCCTGGTGACCGATGAGCGGGAGCTGGGGCCCGCCAATGCCGCGTGGTCGAGCCTGGACAACCTGGCGTTCATCATCGGCCCGGCGGTGGCGGCCATCCTCATCACGGTGGGCACCATCCCGCTCGCGTTCTTCCTGAACGCGGTGACCTTCCTGGTGGTCGCCGCCGTCCTGTGGCGGCTGCCGACGGATCGCGGACGGACCGCCGCGGCGCCTGCGGTTTCCAGCGAGGGGGGTGGCATCAGCTTGCGCGAGTCGGTTCGCCCCGTCCTCCGCCCCCTGTCGGGGCTGGGCCTGATCAACCTCTTCGACGGCTTCGTCTCCGGCGGGCTCGCGGTGCTGACCGTGGTCATCGCGTTCGAAGTCCTCGGCGCGGGGGACGCGGGGACCGGCTGGCTGAATGCCGCCATCGGGCTGGGCGGGTTGATCGGCGCCGTCATCGCGGGACCCATCACCCTGCGTCGGCGGCTGGAGATCCCGCTGGCGGTGGGCGGCGTGACACTGGGCGTAGGAGTCATCCTGGTCGGACAGTCGACGGTCCTGCTGGCGGCCATTGCCGCCATGGCGGTTGCCACCGCCGGCATGCTCCTGCTCGAGGTGGTCGCGACCACGATCTTCCAGCGGGCAGTCCCCGACTCGATCCGGGGGCGAACCATTGGCGCCATGGACACGCTGACCGTATCAGCCTATGCGCTGGGTGCGTTCCTGGCGCCCATCCTGGCCGCCGCGACCGGCCCGGTCGTCGTCCTGCTCGGGTTCGGGATGGCCATGGTTGCCGCCACCCTGGTCGGGACGGTCCTGGTGGGGAGGTCCGCGGCGTTGGCGATGGACCCTGGCGCCAAGCGGTTCGTCCGGCTTCCGCTGTTCGATGGCCTGGCTCCCGCCGCGCTGGAGCAGGCCGCCCGCCACCTGACCCGCGTTCGCGTGACGCCGGGCCAGGTCGTCGTACGCCAGGGCGACCCGGCTGACCGCTTCTTCCACGTCCTGGACGGTACGTTCGAGGTCGCCCAGACCAAGGACCCGGGTGGTGCGCCGCGGTTCCTCCGGAATCTCGGGCCTGACGACGTGTTCGGCGAGATCGGGCTCCTGCGTGGCATTCCCAGGACCGCCACCGTCACCGCCGCCGCGGACGGGACCCTGCTCGTCTTGGACGGAAGGCGATTCCTGGAGCTGGTCGGCGCCGGACCTGGCCTGACCTCACGACTGCTCGACGTCCATCGGGGGGCATCGGCGCGGCTGGACGGGTCAAGAACCGACGGGTCTCGAACCGATGGCTGACGATCCGACCCTGACCCTGCTGGCGCGATGCCCGCTGTTTGCGGGCGTCCTGCCCGATGACCTGCGGGACGTGGCGCGTCACCTGCGTCGCCGCCGCTTCCGGCGGGGCGAGGTGATCTTCCACCAGGGCGATCCGGGCGACGCGCTGCACATCGTGGCCTCGGGGTCGGTGAAGATCGTGCTGCCCTCGGCCGAGGGTGACGAGGCCATCATTGCCACCGTCCACGCGGGCGACTTCTTCGGTGAGCTTGCCCTCCTCGACGGGGCGCCCCGCTCGGCGACCGCCGCTGCGGTGGAGGCCACGGAGACACTGAGCCTGCCCCGCGACACCTTTCTCGAGGAGATCGGCCGCAGCGCGAGCCTGCGGGATGTCCTGCTTCGATCGCTGGCCGGGGAGCTGCGCCGGTTGACGGGCCACGTGGAGGAGCTCCACTTCCTGGACCTGGCCGGACGGCTGGCCAGCCGGCTGTTGAGCCTGGCCCGCGAGGCGGATCCCGGGCCACACCGAACGGCGCAGGGAACCTTGGAGGCGAAGCTCGACTGGCCCTTCACACAGTCTGATTTGGCTGCCATGATTGGGGCAACGCGGCAGAGCGTGAACCGGCTCCTCAGCGACCTCGTCGAGCGCGGGCTGATTCGCATCGACCGCGATACGCTGGTCATCACCGACCTCGAACGGCTGGAGCGGCTGGCCGGCCGCTGACCCGGTCGCCAGTGTCACCCACTTGACAGCCGGACTGTCACCGGGGTGATCGTGAAGACGGGGGACGCTAACCTACCGTCAGGCCCGAGATTCCGGGCCATTCGGTCCGGAAAGAGAATCGGGAGGCAGACGCCAACTATGGATAAGAACATCAGAGTCCGGGGCAAGGTCTCCGGGGACGACGACGACGTCGAAGGCCACGCCCATAAGCGGGCCGAAGCGAAGGCCGTCAAGCGGGCCGACGCCACGGCCGTCAAGCGGGCCGACGCCACGGCGCGCAAGCGCGAGACCGACGACGACGTCGCCGGCCACGCCCACAAGCGGGTCAACATGAAGGCCGTCAAGCGGGCCGACGCCACGGCGCGCAAGCGCGCGACCGATGACGACACCGAAGGCCACGCTCGCAAGCGGGCCAAGGCGACAGCTGTCAAGCGGGCCGACGCCACGGCGCGCAAGCGCGCG
>Ga0184637_10002495_pt1 | contig 11860 bp, 10 predicted proteins | sample PLM3_127_b2_FD_133143 | JGI IMG/M metagenome (GOLD analysis project Ga0184637, IMG submission 133143) | Groundwater sediment microbial communities from an aquifer in East River, Colorado, USA - PLM3_127_b2 | ecosystem: Environmental > Terrestrial > Soil > Riparian zone | place: USA: East River...
ACCCCCGGATCGGAATCCCAAATGGAAGCAGAACGACTCAACGCTATCGAAAAACAACTCGAGGATCTCGATACCCGGGCCAAGGAACTACGGAGGTATCTTTGACTTCGATGGCAAACGCAATCGCCTGATCGAAGTCGTCAAGCTGACCGAAGACCCCGCCTTCTGGAACGACGCCAAGCGCGCCCAGGACCTTGGGCGCGAGCGCAAGAACCTGGAATCGGTGGTCACCACGTTGGAGAAGCTCGATCAGGGGCTGAAGGATGCGCGCGAACTGTTCCAGATGGCGCGGTCGGAAAGCGACGACGCCACCCTGAACGCCGTTTCCGACGACGTCGCCGGCATGGAGAAGATCGTGGCGGACATGGAGTTCCGCCGCATGTTCTCCAACCCCATGGATCCGAACAACTGCTTCCTGGACGTTCAGTCCGGATCGGGCGGCACCGAGGCCCAGGACTGGGCATCGATGCTGGAACGCATGTACCTCAAGTTCTGCGAGCGCCGCGGCTTCAAGGTCGAGGTGCTGGAGGAGTCATCAGGGGAGGTAGCCGGGATCAAGAGCGCCACGCTCAAGGTCAACGGCGACTACGCCTATGGCACTCTGCGCACCGAAACCGGCGTACACCGCCTGGTGCGCAAGTCCCCATTCGATTCCAATGCGCGCCGCCATACCTCGTTCGCCAGCGTTTTCGTCTATCCGGAGGTGGACGACACCATCGAGGTCGCAATCAACCCCGCGGACCTGCGCGTTGACACTTTTCGCGCCAGCGGCGCCGGCGGCCAGCACATCAACAAGACCGACTCGGCGATCCGTATCACCCATGTGCCAACCGGCATCGTCGTGCAGTGCCAAAACGACCGCTCCCAGCACCGCAACCGCGCCGAGGCGATGGCAATGCTGAAAGCGCGCCTGTATGAACTCGAACTGCGCAAACGCAACGAGGAAAAGCAGCTGATGGAAGACGCCAAGACCGATATCGCCTGGGGACACCAGATCCGTTCTTACGTGCTCGACCAGTCGCGCATCAAGGACCTGCGTACCAACGTCGAGATCGGCAACACGCAGGCGGTGCTCGACGGCGCTCTCGATCCGTTCATCGAGGCCAGCCTGAAACAAGGCCTCTAGGACAACTCTTGTTCACAGTGCACAAATTTCCTAAATTCAATGGCTTACAACAAAGACTTGATCTGTATTGTCTGAAACGCCTTTGCCTCCAGGGCGAAAAATGACCGACCACGAAACGAGCAAGCACCAGGACACCAACCAGATCGTCGAGGAACGACGTGCCAAGCTGCGCGAATTGCGTGCGCAAGGCAATGCCTTTCCCAACGACTTCCGCCGCCGCCACGTCGCCGCCGACCTGCATCGCGACTACGGACCCAGATCGAACGAGGAGCTGGAGCCGCTGAAAGTCGAAGGCACGGTTGCCGGGCGGATGATGCTCAAGCGCGTCATGGGCAAGGCGAGCTTCGCCACCATCGAGGACATGTCGGGGCGCATCCAGATCTACGTCACCAACGACGTCACCGGCGAAGCGGTGCACGCCGCATTCAAGCACTGGGATCTCGGTGACATCGTCGGCGCGACCGGAACGCTGTTCAAGACCAAGACCGGCGAACTCACCGTCAAGGCCACCAACGTGCGCCTGCTCGCCAAGTCGTTGCGTCCGTTGCCGGAAAAGTTTCACGGCCTGGCCGACCAGGAAGCCAAATACCGCCAGCGCTATCTCGATCTGATCACCAATCCCGAAACGCAGCGCGTGTTCAAGACGCGTTCCCGGATGATCCGGGCGATGCGCGAATTCTTCGTCGCGCGCGGTTATCTCGAAGTCGAAACGCCGATGATGCAGCCCATCCCCGGCGGTGCCGCGGCACGGCCGTTCGTAACGCATCACAACGCTCTCGACAGGGACCTCTACCTGCGCGTCGCGCCCGAGCTTTACCTCAAGCGGCTGGTGGTGGGCGGGATCGAGAAGGTGTTCGAGATCAATCGCAATTTCCGCAATGAGGGAATCTCGACCCGCCACAACCCCGAGTTCACCATGCTGGAGTTCTACGAGGCCTACCAGGACTACAACTTTCTGATGGATCTCACCGAGGAACTGCTGCAGCATGTCGCGCAGGAAGTTCTCGGCACGACCACGCTCAGCTATCAGGGCGAGACCATAGTCCTGGGCAAACGCTTCGATCGGCTGACCATTACCGAGGCAATCGCCAAGTACAACCCGAAATACCCGTTGGCGGACCTTGTCAAACCGGCTTACCTGCGCTCGGCGCTCGATGCTTTCAAAGTCGAGGTCTTCCCTGGCGACCGCCTGGGATTGCTGCAACTCAAGCTGTTTGAGCAGACCACGGAGGACAAGCTAATCCAGCCGACCTACATCGTTGCCTATCCGACCGACGTCTCGCCTTTGGCCCGCCGCAACGACGCCAATCCGGCAGTTACCGACCGCTTCGAGCTGTTCATCACCGGACGCGAGATGGCGAACGGATTCTCGGAACTGAACGACCCGGAAGATCAGGCAGAGCGGCTCTCGGAGCAGGCCAGGGCCAAGGAGGCCGGCGACGAGGAAGCAATGTACTACGACGCCGATTATGTGCGCGCGCTCGAGTACGGCCTGCCGCCCGCTGCGGGCGAAGGCATCGGCATCGATCGCCTGGTGATGCTGTTCACCGACAGCCCTTCGATCCGGGACGTGATCCTGTTCCCGCAAATGCGCCCTGAATAAAAAAGATCTCACCGCAAAGATTCTTTTCAATACCCCCTTGAGGGGTGCGCAAAGAGCGCAAAGAAAAGCAAAAAATAACCGGGGAAAACCTGCAATGTGCAGAAGCTGCTTTCGTCGCGAGTATCGGCTATCCGGGTATTGAACGACATGAGCCGCTTTTTCATGTTATCCGGGTTTCCTTTGCGTGCTTTGCGCACCCCTCAAGGGGGTATTGAAAAGAATCTTTGCGGTGAAAAGGTTTGATTTCCATGGCCACGACCACAAACACCCCTACCGTGCTGTGGCGACCGTCGCGGGAGCGAATCGCCAGGTCCAACATCACGCGCTTCATCCACCTGGTTAACCAGCGCTGGAATGCCGGGGTCAAAGACTCGCAGCAACTCTACGACTGGTCGGTGCGCGAACCGGAGCGATTCTGGACCGCAATCTGGGATTTCTGCGGCGTGGTGGCCGAGACTCGCGGCGAACGGGTTCTGGTCGATGGCGGCAAGATGCCGGGAGCGAAGTGGTTTCCGGATGCGCGATTGAACTTTGCCGAAAACCTGCTGCGGCGGCGCGACAATGACACCGCGTTGGTGTTCTGGGGCGAGGACAAGGTGCGCCGTCGCATGAGCTACGCCGAAGTGTACGACGCGGTTTCCCGCACCGCGCAGGCGCTGTCAGCCGCAGGCGTGAAGGAAGGCGACCGGGTCGCGGCCTTCATGCCGAACATGCCCGAGACCGTCATCTTCATGCTTGCCGCCACCAGCCTCGGTGCGATCTGGTCGTCGTGTTCGCCGGACTTCGGCGCCCAGGGTGTCCTCGACCGTTTCGGACAGATCGGGCCCAAGGTGTTGTTCGCGGTGGAGGGGTATCACTACAACGGCAAGACCCACGATACCCTGCCGCGCATTGCCGAGATTGCAAGGAATCTGCCGACGCTGGCGCGCACGGTGATCGTTTCCTACACCCGGGAGAAACCCGACATATCCGGCATCAGGAACGCGGCGCACCTCGCCGACTTCGTCGGACCGTATCGCGGCCGCGAAATCGCCTTCCGGCGCCTGCCGTTCAACCACCCGCTCTATATTCTCTACTCCTCCGGCACCACCGGCGTGCCCAAATGCATCGTTCACGGCGCCGGCGGCACGCTCCTGCAGCACCTCAAGGAACATCAGCTGCACACCGATCTGAAACGCGGCGACCGACTGTTCTACTTCACCACCTGCGGCTGGATGATGTGGAACTGGCTTGCTTCCAGCCTCGCCACCGGCGTGACGCTGCTACTGTACGACGGCTCGCCGTTCCATCCCGGACCAAGCGTGTTGTTCGACTTCGCCGACGCAGAGCGCATGACCGTGTTCGGCACCTCCGCCAAATACATAGACGCGCTCAACAAGGCCGGCGCCCGGCCAATGGATACCCACCGGCTGGACTCGGTCGAGACCATCACCTCGACCGGCTCGCCGCTGGTGCCTGAGGGGTTCGACTACGTCTATCGCGCGATCAAGAAAGACGTCCTGTTATCCTCGATTTCCGGAGGCACCGACATCGCCTCCTGTTTCGTGCTGGGCAATCCGACCGCTCCGGTGTACCAGGGTGAAATCCAGTGCCGCGGCTTCGGAATGAACGTACAAGTCTTCGATGACGACGGCAATGCGGTCATCGGTGCGAAGGGCGAACTAGTCTGCACCGCGCCCTTCCCTTCGATGCCCATCCATTTCTGGAACGATCCCGACGGCGACAAGTACCGCGCCGGGTACTTCGAGCGTTTCCCGGATACCTGGTGCCATGGCGACTACATGGAACTGACCCCGCGCGGCACAGCCATCATCTACGGACGCTCGGACGCCACCCTCAATCCCGGCGGCGTACGCATCGGCACCGCCGAGATCTATCGCCAGGTCGAGCGACTCGATGAAGTGGTGGAAAGCCTGGTGATCGGCCAGAACTGGGACAACGACGTCCGCGTGGTGCTGTTCGTGCGCCTGCGCTACGGACTGGCGCTCGACGACGCGCTGGCGAAGAAAATTCGGGACCAGATTCGCGTCAACACCACTCCACGCCACATTCCCGCAAAGATCGTCCAGGTGGGCGATATTCCGCGCACCAAGAGCGGCAAGATCGTCGAACTCGCAGTGCGCAATGTCGTGCACGGCAGCCCGGTGAAGAACCTGGAGGCGCTCGCCAATCCCGAAGCGCTGGAGCAGTTCCGCGACAGGCCGGAACTCACCTCTCCCTAACCCTCTCCCCCTGACGGCGGAGAGGGAACCAGATTCCTCAAGACGAACTAGTGACGCTCGATGTGAATGATGCGCTGGTATAGCATTCACAAATGCGAGACCAAACCTCATGAATCGATACCGGTAACGCGTTGCTGTTCACTCACCCTCTCCGCCCGCTTGCGGGGGGAGAGGTTTCGCCGACACGGCAGTTGCGGAGCAAGAGGGGCGGGAGGCGAAACAATAACGCGCTACCCGCAATCGGCCGACCTTGTCGGTAACGTGTCCGCGCGTTGGGGTGAGGTGGGAGGGGGTATGCAGGGTACCCCACCCCGGTACTTGACCGGTACCCCCTGAGGGTACTAGAATATTCATGCCATGGACTCGCCGAACGTCCCCGCCCCTGCACGCACCGTCGAGCTTGCGATCGACGGCATGACCTGCGGCGGCTGCGTGCACAGCGTCAAGAATGTGCTGGAGAGCATCCAGGGCGTGACCAGTGCCGAGGTGTCGCTGGAAAAGGCCCAGGCCACCGTGACCTATGATCCCGCGAAAGCCGATGTGAACAGGATGAGGGAGGCGGTGACCGATGCCGGCTACCAGGTCGCCTGACAAGGCAAAGCGCCAGCAAACCGTCGAGCGCGCCAACAAGGCGGAGCTGTCGAAGCGCCTGAACCGCATCGAAGGCCAGGTGAGGGGCATCGCCAGGATGCTCGAAGAGGACCGTTACTGCCCGGACATCCTTACCCAGATTGCCGCGGTGCGCTCGGCGATGGATGCGCTGGCATTGCAACTGCTCGAAGGCCACTCGCACGGATGCCTGAAGGACGCGATTCGTTCCGGCAAAGGCACGAAAGCAGTCGCCGAGTTGATGGACGTAGTCAAACACTTCGCGCGATAGTCGCCTGCCCGTGCTAGTGTTGCGTCCCGCCAATAACTTTACTAAGTCGTTCGAGTTTGGCGAAGATCGAATCGGCGGTAGCGGTCCAGGCGAAGGGGCGGGGGTGCGCGTTCCAGTGTTCGACGAAGCGCTCGATGTGGCGGCGCAGATCGGCGGTGGAAGTAAACGAGCCGCGGCGGATGGCTTGGCGCGTGATCTGACCGAACCAGATCTCGACCTGATTGAGCCAGGAGCTGTAGGTCGGGGTGAAGTGCAGGTGATAGCGCGGCCGTCGAGCGAGCCAAGCGCGGACGCGCGGATGCTTGTGCGTGGCGTAGTTGTCCACGATCAGGTGCACATCGAGCCGCTCGGGAACCTGCATCTCGAGGTGGCGCAGAAAGGCGAGGAACTCCTGATGCCGGTGGCGGGGTTTGCACTGGGTGATCACGGTGCCGTTGGCGACATCGAGCGCGGCAAACAGCGTCGTGGTGCCGTGCCGGTAGTAGTCGTGGGTCACCCCTTCGAGGTAGCCCAGTCCCAGCGGCAGCAGCGGCTGCGTGCGTTCCAGGGCCTGGATCTGGCTCTTCTCATCGACTGCAAGGACAAGCGCGTGCTCAGGCGGGTTGAGGTAAAGCCCGACGATGTCGCGCACCTTCTCGATGAAGAAAGGGTCATTGGAGAGCTTGAAGCTGCGGCTGCGGTGCGGCTGCACCCCGAACAGGCTCAGGTAACGCTGCACCGAGCTCTTGCTCAGGCCCGAGCGCGCCGCCAAGCCGCGCACGCTCCAGTGCGTCCCGGTCTTGGGGCGTTGCCCAAGCGCCGTCTTCAGCAGCCGCGCCAGACGCTCATCGCCATGGCTACGTGGCCGTCCGGGCTTGAGCTGATCGTGCAGCCCCGCCACGCGCCGCGCGCGAAAGCGCCCGCGCCAGAAGTTCACCGTCGGTGCACTGACCTTGAGCCGACGCGCGGCTTCGCGATTGGGCATGCCCGTCTCGGTCCAAAGCACCATCTGCGCCCGGCGTACCAGCCCGTGCGGCAAACTGCGCGAGGCGATGATCGATTCCAGTTGCGTACGTTCCTCCATACTCAGGTCAAGCGATTGTCTCGGGCGGCCAATTCGCATTGCGCGCTCTCCGTGGGTAGCGATCATACCCATTGGACAGCACTTTGTTAGATAAGTTACATACGGGACACAATACTAGGGAAGCTCTGCATAAGTCCGACGACGCGCGTTGCGCCAGGTGCGGATGACTGCTAGGCGTCGCTCCGCAGTTGCGGCTGAAGCCCCAGCAAGGAGCGTAACAACGCAGGCGCCGCACCTGGCACAACCCAATGACATTTCGACTCTTTCGAGGGACCGGGCGATTCGGGCCGATGTCTGCGTCGGCTCCTCCTTATGTAGACCGGCTACACGGCGTCCTCACCGTCTTGCCCTCGACCCGAATCGCCTCGGTCGCGCATGCGGGACTTATGCAGAGCTTCCCTATGCGCTCCGGCGTGACCATGAACCGCGGCCGCATCCTGACGCCCACGCGCCCGTCACATCACCAGAGCTTCCACCACGCTTTGCTGTGACGGTGATTGGCGCCGGACTGGGGAAAATTCGTGTCCAGCGGTCGCTTGGCGTCGTCGCGCAGATCGGCAAGCCCCATCTCGTCGTAGGCTTTGACCAGCACCTTGAGGGCGCGTTCGATCGCCGGTGCCTCGGGGTAGTTGATCAGCGCGAAGTGGGCGCGGTTCACCGCAGCAACATAGGCACCGCGCCGCAGGTAATACTCGGCCACATTCACCTCGGCTGAGGCCATTGCATTCACCAGGTAGTTCATGCGCGCGCGCGCATCGGGCGCGTACCGGCTTTGCGGAAAGCGCGATACCAGTTCGCGAAACGCGTCGAACGCCTCCCTCGCCGCTTTCGGGTCGCGCTCGGTCATGTCTTTCTCGGCGAGATAGCCCATCAGTCCCAGGTCTTCGTTGAAGTTGATCCGCCCCTTCAGATAGTAGGCGTAATCCACGTTGGGATGATCGGGGTGCAACTTGATGAAGCGATCGCAGGCCGCCAGCGCCTGGGCACCTTCGCCGTCCTTCCAGTAGGCGTAGGCGCTTTCGATCTGCGCCATCTGGGCGTAACGCCCGTACGGATAGCGGGATTCCAGCTTCTCGTAATAGCCGATCGCCTTCTGGTAATTCTTGCCGTCGAGTTCCTCCCGCGCGGCGCTGTATATCCGCTCCGGGCTCCAGTTCTTGGTTTCGTCGACCGGGTCCAGCGCGCATCCGGCGGCCAGCAACAAGGCAAGAATCGCTACACTACGTTTCATGACGGAATCCGCAACAAATTTGCCGAATTATATAGAAAACCCTTCGTCTGACCGGCATCATTGCCTCGCCGTTCCCGCCCAATGCGCAGGCATGCGCCTCGATCAGGCGCTGGTTCGGCTGCTGCCCGAGTACTCGCGCAACCGACTTCAGGCATGGATTCGCAGCGGGCACGTGACCGTGAACGGCGCGCCCACCTCCGCCAAGGCCAAGGTGTGGGGCGGGGAAACCATCGTCGTTGCGCCGCAGCCCGCCCCCGACGACGCGTTGCACCGTCCCGAGGACATCCCGCTGCACGTGGTGTTCGAAGACGACCAGATCCTGGTCATCGACAAGCCCGCCGGTTTGGTCGTGCATCCCGGAAGCGGCAACTGGAGCGGCACGCTGTTGAACGCCCTGCTCCGCCACGCGCCGCAGCTCTCCGGCGTGGCCCGAGCTGGCATCGTACACCGACTCGACAAGGACACCAGCGGCCTGCTGGTGGTGGCAAAAACATTTCCTGCACAGGCCGATCTGGTGCGGCAGTTACAGGCTCGCTCCGTTACCCGCGAATACACTGCAGTGGTGCACGGCGAAGTGGCGCGCGACGGTGTCGTCGAGGCACCGATCGGCCGCCACCCGGTAAGCCGCACCAGGATGGCGGTGATGGCCAATGGCAAGACGGCCACCACGCACTACGCCGTGCTCGAGCGCGGGTCGTCCTGGTCGCTGCTGCGCTGTCGCCTTGACACCGGGCGCACGCATCAGATTCGCGTGCACTTGCACTCCATCGGACATCCGTTGATCGGGGATCCGGTGTATCGCCTCGGCAATCGCAGCACGAAACTGCCTGTGGAGGCGCTGGATTTTCACCGGCAGGCGCTGCACGCCGCCAGGCTCGCCCTCGTTCATCCGCAGACCCGCGAAACACTGACATGGCAGGCGCCGATGCCGCCGGACATCGCGCAATTGTTGTCGGTTCTCCGAAATGCTTGAGCCGCCTCGCGACTGGATCGTTCCCGACTGGCCGGCCCCGGAAAACGTGCGCACGCTCATCACCACCCGCAGCGGCGGCGTGAGCACAGGTCCTTTCGCCAGCATGAACCTTGGGCAACGCAACGATGACGACATACAGTCGGTTCGGACCAACCGGGCATCGCTGCGGGATCTCCTTCCTGCCGAACCCAAGTGGCTGCTGCAGATCCACGGCGCACGGGTGGTGGATGCCGACAGGCTGCACCAGCCAGTGGAAGCGGACGCCGCAGTCGCTAGGAATGCAGGCTCGGTGTGCACAGTCATGGTGGCGGATTGCCTGCCGGTGCTGCTCACCGATCGCACCGGCAGCGTGGTCGCGGCGGCCCACGCCGGGTGGCGCGGGTTGGCGGCGGGCGTACTGGAAAACACGGTACGCGCAATGGCTACCGCTCCCGATCAACTGCTCGCCTACCTTGGCCCTGCCATCGGCCCTTCCGCCTTCGAGGTCGGCGCCGACGTGCGCGACGCGTTTCTGGCGCGGAATGCAGATGCGGACTCCGCATTCGCGGCCCACAAGCCGGGCAAATGGCTGGCCGACCTGTTCGCGCTCGCCCGGCAGCGTCTCCGGGCAAGCGGGGTGACGCAGATCTACGGCGGCGGCCTCTGTACTTACTCCGACCCGCGGCGTTTCTTCTCCCACCGGCGCGACAAAGTCACCGGTCGCATGGCCGCCTTGATCTGGCTTACCGAATGAGGCCTTGAAAGCCCGGCTATACTGGCCGGCAGTTCATCCTTCATTCCTCGTTCTCGTTCATGTCCACTCTTGCCTGGATTGTCGCCGCGACCATCGTCGGCGCGGTGTTGAGCGTGCTGGCTGCCGCTGCGTTCGCGCTGCGCGCATCCCCGGCACGCATCCCGATGCTGATCAGCTACGCCATTGGTGCGCTGCTCGGCGCAGCGTTCCTCGAGATCCTGCCGCACGCACTCGAGCAGGCCGCGAGCGTGCATATGCTCACCGCCGTGATCCTGTTCGGGGTTCTTTTGTTTTTCGTGCTGGAGAAACTGGTACTGTGGCGCCATTGTCACGCCGAGGAGTGCGAAGCGCACGATCATCACGCCGATCCCAGCGACCACGGCCGCAGCGGCATGATGATCATCGTCGGCGACACCATCCACAACTTCGTGGATGGCATCCTGATCGCCGCCGCGTTCATGGCCGACACCGGTCTGGGCATGGTCACCGCAGTGGCGATCATCGCCCACGAAATTCCGCAGGAAGTCGGCGATTTCCTGATCCTGCTGCACTCCGGTTTCAGCCGGACTCGCGCCTTCGTCTTCAATCTGATGTCCAGCCTCGCTACGCTGATCGGCGGTTTGCTGGCGTATTTCGCACTGCAGCCGCTGCAGGAGTGGATTCCGGTACTGCTCGGACTGGCGGTGGCCAGCATGCTCTACGTTGCAGTGGCCGACCTGATCCCGGGGCTGCACAGGCGGCCGGAACTGCGCGCCACGCTCGAGCAGGTGTCGCTTATATCGCTGGGCATCGGCTCGATCGCGCTGGTGGGCTTCCTCGCAAGGGGTCACGCTTAGTCAAACGTCCACGCAGCGGTGTCTGCAGCTTGACTTGACTGGGGGTGCAGACAAGAATCCCAACCGTGTTGTGACCTCGATTCTTCCGGCGTCCACCGGGACATGAACTCACCTGCAGAATCCCCGCCTGGCGCCTATCAGGAACTCGCCAAAGCCAATCAGGCCCTGGTCGAGGATTTCCTGCGCCAGCTTCCCTCGTCCGGCCGCCTCGAGTTCGCCGAACTGATGCGCATGCTGGCGTTCGGTTCGGATGCGCAGCGCGAGACGCTGCGCTCGCTCCAGGAACGCCTCTATCGCGAGCACCTAGCGCTCTGGGGCAACCTGCTCGGCGGCGGCAACGACACCGCAAAGGATGCCGCCGGCGCCGGCGATCACCGCTTCGATGCTCCGGAATGGAGCGAGTTGCCGTTCTTCCGCTACCTGCGGCAGACCTACCTTCTGAACGCGCGTTTCCTCGACGAACTGGGCGAACTGGCGGAACTCGACGCTCACGCCAAGCGGCGGCTGCAATTCGTGCTGCGCCAGTTCGCGGACGCGATCGCGCCCACCAATTTCGCCGCGACCAATCCTGAAGTCATCAAGCTCGCCAGCGAGAGCCGGGGCGAAAGCCTGACGCAGGGGATGAAGCTGCTCGCCGCAGACCTCGCGCGCGGCCACATTTCGATGACCGACGAGCGTGCCTTCGAAGTCGGCCGCAATCTCGCGCTCACACCCGGCGCGGTGGTGCTGGAGAACGAGGTGATGCAGCTGATCCAGTACGCACCGTCCACCGACCAGGTTTTCGAACGGCCGCTGCTCATCGTGCCGCCGTTCATCAACAAGTACTACATCCTCGACCTGCAACCGGAGAATTCGTTCGTGCGCTACTGCGTCGAGCAGGGCTTCATGACTTTCATCGTCTCCTGGCGCAACATCCCGCCTGAGCTCGGACACCTGACCTGGGACGACTACGTCCGCGAGGGCGTAATGGCCGCGTTCGATGCGGTGCGCGCGATCACCGGCGCCGAACAGATCAACACTCTGGGTTTCTGCGTCGGCGGCACGCTGCTTGCGAGCGCGCTCGCAGTCAAGGCGCAGAAGAACGATGCCTCCGTTGCCTCGCTCACATTGCTCGCCTCGATGCTGGATTTTTCCGAAACCGGCGACATCAGCGTCTTCGTGGACCGGGAATTCGTCGAGCGCGCCGAGCGGGA
>Ga0184637_10002496_pt1 | contig 11852 bp, 9 predicted proteins | sample PLM3_127_b2_FD_133143 | JGI IMG/M metagenome (GOLD analysis project Ga0184637, IMG submission 133143) | Groundwater sediment microbial communities from an aquifer in East River, Colorado, USA - PLM3_127_b2 | ecosystem: Environmental > Terrestrial > Soil > Riparian zone | place: USA: East River...
GCGGCGCCCACCTGGCGCTCTCGCTCGAGCGCCTCCAGGCGCTCGCCGACGCGCGCGGCGCTGGGAGCCGGCCCCAGCGCATCGGTTGCTCGGCGACGGTGAGCCCGATCGAGTCCGCCCTGACCTTCCTGACGGGCGCCACGGGCGCGGACGCGGTTGCCATCGACGCGGGCTTTACGCGCGACCTCGACCTTCAGGTGATCGCGCCGGTGGACGACTTCCTGACGGCGCCGAGCGACACCATCTGGGAAGCGGCGCTCCAGCAAATCGCCGAGCTGGTGCAGGCCCACCGGACCACGCTCGTGTTCGCGCAGAGCCGACGGGCCGCCGAGCGGCTCGCGCGCGACCTGAACGACCGGATCGCCGACGGGCGCGTCGCGGCGCACCACGGCTCGCTCTCCCGCCGTGCGCGGCTCGAGGCCGAGAATCGCTTGAAGCAGGGCGAGCTGCGCGCGCTCGTCGCCACCTCCTCGCTCGAGTTGGGAATCGACGTCGGCGCGATCGACCTGGTCGTCCAGCTCCAGTCGCCGCGCAACATCGCCGCCGCGCTCCAGCGCGTCGGCCGCGCCGGGCACCTGCTGAGCCGCACCTCCCGGGGGCGGATCGTCGTGACCAAGGGCGAAGAGCTGCTCGAGGCTGCGGCCCTCGTCCGGTCTATTGGAGAGCGCCAGCTCGACCGGGTCGTGATGCCCGAGGCGCCGCTCGACGTGCTCGCCCAGCAGGTCGTCGCCTCCGTCGCCGCCGAGTCATTGACCGTGGACGCGCTCCACGCGCGCTTCCGGAACGCGGCGCCGTACCGCAGCCTCTCGCGCGACGACCTTCTGGCGGTCGTCCGCTCGCTGGCCGAGCCGCTCCCGGCCGAGGTCAAGGGCGCGGCGCCCCGGATCCTGTGGGACCGTGTGAACGACCGGCTGCACGCGCGGCGCGGCAGCCGGTTCCTGGCGCTCACGTCAGGCGGGACGATCCCCGACAACGGCCTCTTCGACGTCTTCGTGGCCGAGACCGACCTCAAGGTCGGCACACTCGACGAGGAGTTCGTGAGCGAGAGCCTGCCGGGCGATGTGTTCCTGCTCGGCTCCCACGCGTGGAAGATCGTCAAGGTGCGTGCGGATCGGGTTCTGGTCGAGGACGCGCAGGGGATGTCGCCGACGATCCCGTTCTGGAAGGGCGAGCATCCGTCCCGCTCGTGGGAGCTCGGGCTGGCGGTCGGGCGGCTCCGTCGCGACGCCGCCGAGAAGGTCGATTCGCCGGATTTCGAGTCGTGGGCAGCGACGGCGTGCGGGCTCGACGCGCGCGCCGCCGCAGCGATGCGGGCCTGGCTCGTGAAGGCCGGCGAGGTCCTCGACGGCGTTCCGGACGACCAGGGCATCGTGGTCGAGTCGTTCTCGGACGAGATGGGCGGCCGCCACGCGATGATCCACGCCGTCTTCGGCATGCGGATCAACGGCGCCTGGGGCATGGTCTTGAAGGAAAAGCTCCGGCGCACGATGGGCCTGGTCGCCGAGGCGAGCCACGTGGACGACGGCATCTTGCTGTCGTTCGCGCCCGGCCAGGTGCCGCCCGCCCCGGAGCGGCTCGTCACGCTCGTCGCGCCCGAGGAGGTCGACGCCTTGCTCGGTCGAGCGCTCATTGGAACCCCGCTCTTCGCCACGCGCTTCCGTCAGTGCGCGATCCGCGCGCTCTTCATTCCGCGCATGTCCCGCGGCCAGCGGACGCCCGCGTATCTGCAACGGCTCAAGGCCGACGCGCTGCTCGAGGCGGTGGGCGGGCAGGCCGAGTTCCCGATCGTCGCGGAGACCCTTCGGGAGTGTTTCCATGACGCTCTCGACGTCACGCGGTTCAAACGTCTGCTCGAGCGCCTGCACGACGGCGAGATGTGGCGGCGGCACGTGGACACGCCGCTTCCCTCGCCCTTCGTGTACCCCTTGCTTCTCGCCTGGGACTGGGCGTACCTCGGCGCCGGCCACGCTGAGGAGCGGCGGAGCGACGCGGTCACCATGCGGAAGGCCTGGTCGGTCGCGCCGGGCCCGCTGAAGCCGGAGATCGTGGCGGCGGTCGAGGCGGAGCTCCAGAAGACGTCGCCGGAGCGGCGAGCCCGGGATGCGAACGAGCTGGCGGGAATTCTCGACGATCTGGGCGACCTGACCGACGCGGAGATCGCTGCGCGCGTCGCCGCCGACGCCGGAGCGCTGATCGGTGCCCTCGCCGAGGAGCGGCGCGTCGGCGCCCTCGACTTCGCGAGCGGGCGGAGAGCGTGGGTGCCGTCGACCGACGCCGCGCTCTATCGGTCGCTCGACACCGGTGAAGGGCTCGAGCGGGTCACGTTGCGGCTCCTGAGAACGCGTGGGCCCGTGACCGCGGCCTGGCTCGCGGAGCGTTACGGCATCGCGCTCGACGGCGCGACCGGTGCGCTCGAACGCTTGACGGCGCGGGGGCTCGTGCGCCAGGGCGCCTTCCTCGCCGACGCTCCACCTCCGCAGTTCGTGCACATCGCGGTGCTCGACGAAATCCAGCGCCGCCAGGTCCACGCGCGCCGCGTCCCACGGCCCGTGGCCTCGGCCGAGCAATTCTCGGCGTTCCTCCTTCGTCGCCACCATCTCCATCCTGATCGACGACTGGTTGGGCCGCCCGGGGTCCTCGCGGCGCTCGAGCTGCTTCAGGGCGAAGACCTTCCCGTGCGCGTCTGGGAGCAAGACCTCCTGCCCGCCCGCGTGGAGAACTACGAGCGGGAGTGGCTCGATCGTCTGGGGCTGGCGGGCGAGATGGTCTGGACGGTGTTCGGCCGCGCCCCGGGCGAGCCGGGTCGCTCGACGCGAGTGGGTGCCGCCCTCCGCGAGAACATCGGCTGGCTCCGCGAGGGATCGGCGCCGCCGGCCGAGATAGACGCGCATGTCAAGAACGTCCTGCTGCACCTCCAGCTCCGCGGCGCCTCGTTCGCCCAGGACCTCACCCGGGCGACCGGCCTCGGTACTCCGGACGTGCTCTCAGCCCTCTGGGAGCTCTTCTGGGCCGGGCGGGTCACGCCCGACACCTTCAGCGCGATCGCCGCCGGCATGACGCCGACGCGCCGGCCGCGCGAGGCCGCGAGTCCCCGCCGCCGGCGTCGAGGGCAGGCCCGCGGCGTGCTCGCGCGCCTGCCCGTGATCGGCCGCTGGAGCGCGCTCGGCGACGAAGAGCGGCTTCCACCCGAGGAGCGGGACGAAGCGCGCGCTCAGCTCCTGCTCGCGCGCTACGGCATCGTCACGCGCGAGCTCGCCCGGGGCGACTGGGCCACGCTCCGCCACACACTGCTCCGCATGGAGTACGGCGGCGAGGTGGTCCGCGGCTACTTCGTCCAGGGCCTCTCGGGCGAACAGTACGCGCTGGCCGAGGCGCTCCGCGACCTCGACACGCCGGCGCGGCGCGCCGAGCCGCACGTGCTGGTCAACATGATCGATCCCGCCAATCTCTGGGGTCGCATCTTCGCCCTCTCGCGACGCGACGGCTCGCGCGTTCCAGCACCGCGCCTGCCCCAGAACTGGCTCGTCTTTCGGCAGGGCCGTCCTCGCCTCCTCGCAGAAGGCTCCGGCCGGGACCTCACCCCCCTCGCCGGCTGGGAAGATGTCGACCTTCCCGGGGTGATCGCCGCGCTCCAGTCGATGATGGAGCGTCCTCTGACCTTGCGGCCGGTGCGCCGGCTCGAGATCGTGACCTGGGATGGACGCCCGGTGCGCGGCAGCCCGGTGTTCGAGCCCCTCGTTGGGGCCGGCTTCAGCGCCGACGGTACCCGTCTCTCCTGGGACGGCTACCCAGGTCCACGCTCGGTGAGGTGATCGCCCCATGAGCGGACGGCTCAGCGGCAGGATCGCGATCGTGACGGGCGCAGGCTCGCGAGGCCCTGGCCTGGGAAACGGCAAGGCCGCCGCGATCCTCTTCGCCCGCGAGGGGGCCCGGGTCCTCTGCGTGGACCAGGTGAAGGAACGCGCCGAGGAGAGCGCCGGGCTGATCCGTGCCGAGGGCGGCGAGGCAATGGCCCACGCCGCCGACGTGACGCGCGCCGCCGAGTGCGCCGCGATGGTCAGGACGGCGGTCGAGCAGTGGGGCGGCCTCGACATCCTCCACAACAACGTCGGAATCGAGTCGCGCAAGGACTTGCTCGACACGTCCGAGGAAGAGTGGGATCGCGTCATCGGTGTCGACCTCAAGTCGATGTTCCTCGCCACGCAGGCGGCCGTGCCCGCGATGGTCCGCCGCGGCGGGGGCGCCGTCGTCTGCGTCTCGTCGATCGCGGCACTGCGTGGTTACGGCCGTACCGCCTACGCGACGGCCAAGGCCGGCGTGATCGGGTTCGTCCGCTCGGTCGCGGTCCAGCTCGGCCCCAAGGGGATCCGCGTCAACGCGATCGCGCCGGGGCCCGTGTGGACGCCGATGGTCGAGGACCTCGGCCCCGACGCGCGCGAGCGCCGGCGGCGCGCGAGCCCGCTCGCGACCGAGGGGACCGGCTGGGACGTCGGCTGGGGCGCGGTCTACCTCGCGAGCGATGAGGCGCGCTGGGTCACGGGCCAGACGCTCGTCATCGACGCCGGTCTCACTTTGACTACGCCTGAAGGCTCGCTGGGCGCGACCGGGTGAGGGCCTGGGGAGTGGCCCGGCGGCATGGGACACCGGACCACGCGGCACGCGTTCGCTGCCCCCGGGCGGCTGGGCTCCATCCGGACGCGCCGTGCCCGCCGCCGCGCTGCAGGAACGGGTCCGGTCGACCCCTGCCGCCGGGCCACTACCCAAGCCCTCATCGGGCCGCTCACGGCTGATAACATCTTCATATGATCAAGAGGGGGCGCGGCGTCGCCTATTCGCTCTTCTCCGTGCTTCTCCTTCTTCTCGTAGGCGGGTGCGGGCGGGTGTCGCAGATCGAGTGGGAGAGCCCGGTGGCGCGCGCGCATCCGCTGGTGGGACGCATCTGGGACGTGAAGGCCGGCACGGTCATCAGCGAGGAGACCTTGCTCTCGCGGCTGCGCGGGAGCCGGTTCGTGATCCTGGGGGAGCGGCATGACAACCCCGATCATCACGCGCTCCAGGCGAAGCTCGTGCGGGCGCTGATCGACGCGGGGCGACGCCCGGCCGTGGGATTCGAGATGCTCTCGACCGACGACGCCCCCGCGCTCGCGCGCTATCTGGCGCGAAGTCCGAAGGACGCCGCCGGGCTCGGCGACGCCGTGAACTGGACGCGCTCGGGCTGGCCCGAATGGCGCTTCTACCAGCCGATCGCCCAGGCGGCCCTCGACGGGAATTTGCTAATCGTCGCCACCAATCTGTCGCGCCCCGCGACCGAAGCCGTTCGCCGCAATGGCCTGCCGGGACTCGGCCCGGCGCTCGCGACGCAGCTCCGGCTCGCCGAGCCTGCCCCGGAGACCCGGAGCGCGATGGCGCTCGAGATTCGGGCATCCCACTGCGGCCAGGCACCGGAGAGCATGCTCGATCGGATGGTGGACATCCAGTGGGCGCGCGATGCCCGCATGGCCGCGAGCCTGGCGCGCGGTGGTCAGCGCGACGGCGCCGTGCTCATCGCGGGCGCCGGGCACGCGCGCCGAGACCACGGAGTGCCGGCCCACCTGGCGCGCCAGGCACCGGGCGCCGCGGTCGCGAGCGTCGCGTTTCTCGAGGTGGACCCGGCCGCGGCCAGAGCCGGCGACTATGCGCCCAGGTTCGCGAGCGATGCGCTTCCGTTCGACTACGTGTGGTTCACGCCGAAGATCGACGACGTCGATCCGTGCGAGAAGTTCAAGAAGCCGCTGGGGACGATCGGAAAGTGATCGCGGTCAAACGCGTCTATGACCCGGCCGCGGCGTCGGACGGCACCCGCGTCCTCATCATGCGGCTCTGGCCGCGCGGCATCCGCAAGAGCCGCGTGGACATCTGGCTGAAAGAGCTCGGTCCCGTCCTTCCACTGCTGCGCGCGTTCCGCGCCGGCGAGATCGGCTGGGCCGAGTATCGGCGGCGCTACCGCAGAGGGCTCGCGCGGCCGGAAGCCCACGCGCATGTGGCGGCGGTCCGCGCCTACACGAAGGCGGGCCGCGTCACGCTGCTCTGCGGCTGCCATGACGAGGCCCGGTGCCACCGGTCGCTGCTCCGTGCGTATCTGCTAGACTGAGCCGCGTGACGCGGGCCGCGGCGCTCGTTCTGCTCGTGGTGCTGACGCTGGCCGGCACGCCGGTGGCTGCGGAGCACGAGGTGTATTACCGGTACGTGGTCCTCGGCTTCGTGAAGGACGCCAGGGGCCACGCGCTCAGCGGCCGCGAGCTCGAGCTCATCCGGGACAAGACCGGCTTCTCGTATCTCGCGGCGACCGACGAGCAGGGCTTCTTCCTGATCATCGCGCGCCTGGGCGACGAGAGCGCCGGCGAGGCCCTGACCCTGAAGGTCGGTTCGGCGGTCACCAGGCTCAGAGCATCCTTCGATCCCGCGAACCACCGTGACGACCGTGGCACGCGGGTCGATCTCGAGGGGGTGAAGTTCGTCGAGCGGAGCGCGCAGTTCCGCTCGACGCTGGTCGACGCGGTCGGCACCACGCAACGCTGACGGGCGCGGCAGGAGGACCACATGGCCAAGGGCGGACAGAAAAAGATGCGCGCGTACGTTCTCATCGAAACGGCGCCGGGCAAGACGAAGGCGGTGAAGAAGGAGCTGGCGGCGATCGAGGGCAGCGATTCCACGGTCGTCAACCTCGACGCGGTCACGGGCCCCTTCGACTTCATCGCCGTGGTCGAGGGTCCGACCCTCGACGCCGTGGGCCGGCTGGTCACCGACGAGATCGGCTCGATCGACGGGGTGACCCGAACGACGACGTGTCTCGCGGTGGCGATCGGCTGACGCGCGGCTCCGGTGACCCGTCCGACCGTCCTCGTCTACCACGCCGACCGCCGCTATGCGGAGCTCGTCCGCGTCCCGAAGCGCGGGGTGAGCGTGCGTATCGCCGCCACGCCGAGCGAGGCTGCCGGGGCCATCGCGGACGTCGAGATCCTCTACGCGTGGAAGTTTCCCCCGCACCTCTACGCGAAGGCCGGCCGGCTCAAATGGTTGCAGGTGATGGGCGCAGGCGTGGACTGGGCGTTGGTGCCGGAGCTGCCGCGGAGCGTGCAAGTGACCCGCGCGCCGGGCGTCTTTGGGCCGTGGATGGCCGAGTACGTCCTTGGCTGGTGCTCCTGGGTGACGCAGCGGATGAAGGTGTACCGGGACGCTCAGCGCCAGCGCCGCTGGGACGACCACGTGCTGCCCGACCGGCTGGGCGGCAAGACCATGGCGATCGTCGGCCTCGGGGATATCGGTCGCGACATCGCACGCATGGCGCGGGGGCTCGGGATGCGCGTGCTCGGCGTCTCGCGCCGGGGCCGGCCGGTGCGCGAGGCGGCGCGCGTCTACCCCGTCGCCGCGATGGCGCGCGCGCTGCGGGAGGCTGACTTCGTCGTCCTCCTCCTGCCCCTCACCGCGGAGACCCGGGGAATCATCGGCTCCGATGCGCTCGCGGTCATGAAATCGACCGCGTGGCTCATCAACATCGCCCGCGGCGCCGTCGTGAACGAGCCGGCGCTGCTCGAGGCGCTGGAGCAGAAGCGCATCGCGGGCGCCGTCCTCGACGTCTTCGACCGCGAGCCGCTCCCGCCGAGCCACCCGCTCTGGCGAATGGACAATGTGGTGGTGACCCCGCACATTTCGGGCCCGAGCACGCCCGACGCGATCGCGCCCGTCTTCAACGACAACCTCGCGCGCTATCTCGCCGGCCGCGCCCTCCGCCACGTCGTCGACCGCCGCCAAGGATACTGACGATGCCGTCCCGACGGCACGACATCACCATGTCCGACGCGGAGCTGATGCGCTTCCTCGACGAGGAGCGCGTGCTGACCTGCGCGACCCTCGGGCCGAACGGCCGCCCCCACCTGATGCCGCTCTGGTACGTGCGCGAGGGGCTCACGCTCCTCGCCTGGACGTACGGCAAGTCCCAGAAGATCCGGAACCTCGAGCGCGACCCGCGCGCGACCGTGCAGCTCGAGGCCGGCCGCGACGTGTACGGCGAGCTGCGCGGCGCGATGCTCGAGTGCGACGTGGCGATCGAGCGCGATCCAGCGCGCGTGGGCGATCTCGGGCTCAGGCTGATGGCTCGCTATACCGGCGCCGAGCCGCCCCCCGAGGCGCGTGCGGGCGTCCTCAAGCAGGCGCCGAAGCGCGTGGTGCTCCGCTTCACGCCGACGCGCATCGTCTCCTGGGACCATCGGAAGCTGGGCGCCACCTACTGAGGGGCTCCCGGCGCGCTCGATCTCGTTTGCGTCGATCCCTTTATTGACTAAACTATTAACATGGTCAAGATGGGGACGCGCGCGAAACAGGCCGAGGCCCACCAGATGCTGGAGCTGCTGAACTCGCTCGGCGGCACGATCTTCCGGCAGCTCCTGTGGCAGAAGGCCTCGGACATCGATCTCACCTACGCCCAGTCGCAGGTCCTGTTTCGCCTCGCCGAGCACCCCGGCTCGCACATGGGCGACGTCGCCAAGGCCTTCGGCGTGACCCTGCCGGCCGTCACGCACATCGTCGATCGCCTGGAGGAGAAGGGGCTGGTGACACGCGGCGATTACCCCGCCGACCGGCGCGTGTACGTGCTGGACCTCACGCGCGCGGGCAAGACCCTCGTCGATGAGCTCGAGGCAATCCGCCTCCGGGGAATGGAGCGCGTCCTCGCCCGGATGTCCGCCGCGGACAGGCGGCAGGTCCTGACCGGGCTGGAGGCGCTCGTCGACGCGGCGGCGAACGTTCCCGAGGATGACGCGCACACCGGCCGCGCCCGGAGGACCCAAAAGTGATCGGTCGCCGCCTGACCGCCGCCGGCGCCTGGGCGTTGGGTGGTGTCCTGCTCCTCGCCGGGTGCTCGGACAACGCCGCCGGCAAGGCTCGTGTGCAGGTGCCGCCCGTGCCCGTGACGGTGAGCGATGTCCTCGAGAGGACCGTGCCGGTCCAGCTCACGGCGGTCGGCAACGCGCAGCCCTACACGTCGGTCGGCATCAAGTCGCAGGTGAACGGGCAGATCATGGAGGTGCGCTTCAAGGAGGGGCAGGACGTCCGCAAGGACGACCTTCTCTTCGTCATCGACCCCCGGCCCTTCGAGGCGGCGCTGCGTCAGGCGGAGGCGGCGCTGGGCCAGCGCCAGGCCGAGGTGCAGCAGGCGCAGGCCAATCTCGAGCGCGACCTCGCCCAGCTCGAGAACGCGAAGGTGCAGGAGCGCCGGTACCGCGATCTCGTGGACCGGGAATTGATCGCCCGCGAGCAGTACGACCAGCTCCGCACGAACTGGGCGGCGCTGGAAGCGACGGTGCAGGCCGACCGCGCCGCCGTCGAGAACGCGAAGGCCGCGACCCGGGCGGCGCAGGCCAACGTGGACAGCGCCAGGCTGCAGGTCGCGTACACGGCCATCCGGGCGCCCATCGAGGGCCGGACCGGGAACCTGCTCGTCCAGAACGGCAACATCGTGAAGGCCAACGACGACAACCCGATCGTCGTCATCAACCAGGTCCGTCCGATCTACGTCTCCTTCGCGGTCCCCGAACAGTACCTGCCCGACCTCAAGAAGTACTATCGCGCCGCCGGCGCGCTCCGCGTCGTGGCGCGGCTGCCCCGCCAGCAGGAGACGCTCGCGACCGGCGATCTCACGTTCGTGAACAACACGGTGGACCAGACGACGGGGACCATCCAGCTCAAGGCGACGTTCGCGAACACCGACAACGCGTTGTGGCCCGGACAGTATCTCGACGTGAATCTGGTGCTCACGAGTCGAGCGGCGATCGTCGTGCCCTCGCAGGCGATCCAGCCCGGCCAGCAGGGCCCCTATGTGTTCGTCGTCAAGCCCGATCAGACGGTCGAGTCGCGGCCGATCGTCCTGGGCACCCGGCTGGGCGCGGAGACCATCATCGAGCAGGGCCTGCGAGCGGCTGAGCGGGTCGTGACCGACGGCCAGCTGCGCCTGGTGCCGGGCACGAAGATCGAGATCCGGCCGGCCAAGCCGTCATGAGCACCGACCTGTTCATCCGGCGGCCGGTGCTCACCACCCTCCTGATGGTCGCCATCCTGCTCTTCGGGATCATGGGCTTCCGGCTTCTACCCGTCAGCGATCTGCCGAACGTCGACTTTCCAACGATCCAGGTGGCCGCCGCGCTTCCGGGGGCCAGCCCCGAGACCATGGCGTCGGCGGTGGCGACGCCGCTCGAGAAGCAGTTCACCACGATCGCCGGCATCGATTCGATGACCTCGTCGAGCGCGCTCGGGCTCACGCAGATCACCATCCAGTTCAGCCTCGAGCGCAACATCGACGCGGCCGCCCAGGACGTGCAGGCAATGATCACCAAGGCGGCGCCTCTTCTGCCGCCGAGCATGCCGACGCCGCCGACCTACCAGAAGGTGAACCCGGCGGATCAGCCGGTCATCTACCTGGCGCTCAGCTCGCCGACGCTGCCGCTCTACATGGTCGACGAGTACGCGCAGACGAGCCTCGCCCAGCGCATCTCGACGATCACCGGCGTCGCCCAGGTCCAGGTCTTCGGCTCGCAGAAGTACGCGGTCCGCGTCCAGCTCGACCCCCGGGCGCTGACCACCCGAGGGATCGGCATCGACGAAGTCGAGCAGGCGCTCGCGCGCAGCAACGTCAACCTGCCGACCGGCACGCTCTACGGCACCCACCAGATGTTCAACGTCATGGCGACGGGCCAGCTCCAGAACGCTGCCGCCTTCCGCCCGCTCATCGTCGCGTACCGGAACGGCTCCCCGGTCCGGCTCGAGGAGCTGGGGCGGGTGGTCGACGGCGTGCAGACCGACAAGGTCGCCAGCTGGTACAACGACGAGCGCGCCGTGATCCTGGCGATCCAGCGCCAGCCGGGCACGAACAGCGTCGAGGTCGTCGACGCCATCCGGGCGCTCCTGCCGCGCTTCCGCCAGGAGCTGCCGGCCTCGGTGAACCTCAACGTCCTCTATGACCGATCGGTGGCGATCCGCGAGTCAGTCCACGACGTCGAGTTCACGCTCGGGCTGGCCATCGCCCTGGTCGTGATGGTCATCTTCCTGTTCTTGCGCAACCTGTCGGCCACGATCATCCCGAGCCTCGCCGTCCCCCTGTCGATCGTCGGCACCTTCGCGGTCATGTACCTGCTCGGGTACACGATCGACATCATCTCGCTGATGGCGCTGACCCTGTGCGTCGGCTTCGTCGTGGACGACGCGGTCGTGATGCTCGAGAACATCATCCGCCACATGGAGGAGGGCAAGGGCCGCCTCGAGGCCGCGCTGATCGGGGCCAAGGAGATCGGGTTCACGATCCTGTCGATGACGCTCTCGCTGGCGGCGGTCTTCATCCCGGTGCTGTTCATGGGCGGCGTCGTCGGCCGGCTTCTCCACGAGTTCGCGGTCGTGATCACCGTCGCGGTGCTCGTGTCGGGCTTCGTCTCGCTGACCCTCACGCCGATGCTGTGCAGCCGGTTCCTCCGTCCACCGAGCGCGTCGCACGGGCGCCTCTACATGGCCTCGGAGCGCTTCTTCGGCGGCATGCTCCGGACGTACGACCACTCGCTCCGGTGGACGCTTCGCCACCGGATCTTCACGATGGTCGTGATGCTCCTGACCTTCGTGCTGACGGCCGGGCTGTTCAAGATCATTCCCAAGGGCTTTATCCCGACCGAGGACACCGGCCAGATCTTCGCGTTCACGGAGGCGGCGCAGGACATCTCGTTCGACGCGATGAAGGACAAGCAGCGGGCCGCCGCCGCGATCGTGCGCCAGCAGCCCTACATCGACCAGCTCATGTCGTCGATCGGCGCCTCCACGATCAACGTCGTCCCGAA
>Ga0184637_10002497_pt1 | contig 11848 bp, 6 predicted proteins | sample PLM3_127_b2_FD_133143 | JGI IMG/M metagenome (GOLD analysis project Ga0184637, IMG submission 133143) | Groundwater sediment microbial communities from an aquifer in East River, Colorado, USA - PLM3_127_b2 | ecosystem: Environmental > Terrestrial > Soil > Riparian zone | place: USA: East River...
CCGTTGGTGCCGGCCTGATGAATAACAAAGGTGCCGTACGGAATGTTGTCCGGCTCCACCGGCCGGTAACCGTAGTTCAGCACGAAAAGGGGGTAGAGGTTTAGCAGGTCGGTTTTCTCGGACAAATCCGAAGACTCCGCCTTCCGAGCCAATTCGCTTGAGCTCAAGGTCGTGTAATCTTGTAAGCCTACCCCCCTGGCCAAGCAAGTCTGAACGCATAATTGGCTCACCTCGCTTCCTTCAATCTTCAAAACGGCGGCGGACAGACAGTCTAATAAATAGTTGAAAAAAATGGCACGAAAAGGACCCCCGTTCTTTTTGGAATCCTCGGTCGCGAAATTAAGTCCGAACTCCGGACGGAGGGCATCGGCACTTTCAATCCGATAATGACCGCGGTGGGAAGAAAGCATTTCGTTTCTCAGGAGATCTTCGCGCATCTTTTCAGACCGGTCGGCGGCCACGTAGCAAAATCTGTCGTAATAATCCTTGCCGTCCCGCAGGCAAAGCAACCGAAGAGTGTCCAGGAAAAAACGGGCGAAAAGCCCGGTCCCAACCCCAATCTCCAAGGCATAAATTTTCGACTCGAGATTTTCGCTTTTTTCGGCGGCGGCGAGGCTGGCAAAGAAAACTTCGGCGGCCTTTTTGGAAAGGTTCCCGTCGTTGGTTATTTTAAAGGGAACGTTCCCGCCGAGGAAAACTCCACACCCGGACTGCTGCCAGAAAAGTTGGCCCAGTTCCCAATCGAGGCTTTCAGCCAGCGGCCGGTAATCCTGAATCACAAACCGCTTACCCAAAGCCGTTGCAAGAGCCGAGAGCGGAGTGGAGGTGGAATTTTCACCGGAAGAGTTGCCAAAAATCTCTTCGGTCGCCACCCTGTTTAGCCGATTTGACTCCGGTTGTCCAATTTGGTGCGATTGCCGCTTGAATTTTAGATGCATAACCTGACCGCTTCAGCCCTTTTCGTAACTCTTGCCGCCAGCATCACTTCCCTTGCTGTAGCCGCTGCCACTGACTTTGCCAGATTCTTTACCATAGCCCCCTTCAGCACTTTTACCGCCAGACTCACTTTCCTTGCCGTAGCCACTACCACCTCCTCCTTCGCCACCACCTCCACCGCTTTTTTCGTAGCCGCCACTACTGCCTTTACCGCCACTTTCACCTTCACCGCCCTTTGCGTAGCCGCCGCCACCGCTTTTGCCGGATCCTTTGCCATCACCCCCACCACCACTTTTACCGCCACCCTTGCCGCCTCCTTTTTCCCAGGCTTCCTTATCCAGATTCGGGAAGGTCACCTTGCACGAGCCGGGGTCTATCCCCTCAACGCGGGCATAACCCTTGTGATCCAGCGTTCCCTCCGCCACGCTCCCGTCAGGTAGCTGGATTTGATATTTTTCCCCCGGCACCGGCTGGCTGTCTTCGTCAACCAGTTCAATCTCGACCCAGCTTTGCTTTTCCTCGTCTTTTTTGTACGGCTTGGCCGGTTCGGAGCCGTATTTGCCCGCTCCTTTTTCACGCTGCTCTGCTTTGATTTTTTCTGTCTCGCCCGGCTCCGCCACGTCTGCCTCCTGGGCCTTATCGGGAGCACCTGGGGAAACGGCAGAACCGGCGCTGCCCGAACCGGCCGGGTCCCCCGGGCCGGAGGCGATTTTGACCATTCCACCGTCAACGGTGATCATTCCGCCTGAGAGCGTGACGCCCGCCGGCCCGACGACGACACTTCCTCCCCCGCATTTAAGGGTCAAACTGGCCATGGCTTCCAGCACCAAATTCATCGCCTTCAAGTAACAATCGCCGGTTGTTTGTTCCGAATGATTGGCCTTGAACACCTCGATCACGTCCCCTTTGACGGTGAAAGAATGGCTGCCCCCGACTTCGATCGCCTCTTTGCCTCCGACGGCAAGGTTTCGGTCCCCTTTGATTTTCTCCAGATGGTCGCTGTCGACCGCCTCGTGCCGCTTGTTTTCCACGTGTTCGAATTTATCCTGCTTTACGACCAGATGGCGGTTGCGCCCCACCCACTCCCGGCGGTCGTTTTTGATGCGAACGTCCATATCCTTTTCGGCGTGGATGAAAATCTGCTCCTTCCCCTTGTTATCTTCAAAGCGAATCTCGTTAAAACCATCTCCTCCTTTGGAACTATCCGATTTGAGGGTGCTTTTGGTTTTTTCATCCGGCAATTTGTACGGGGGCTGATTGTTGCCGTTGTAAACCCGGCCGGTGATGATGGGGCGGTCGGGGTCCCCTTCGATAAAATCGACCACCACCTCCTGCCCGATTCTGGGAATATAGATACTCCCCCAACCCTTGCCGGCCCAGGCGCTGGAAACCCGCACCCAAGAGGAGGATTTGTCATCCTTTTTCCCTTCCCGGTCCCAGGGGAACTGCACTTTCACCCGGCCGAAGGAATCGGTGTAAATCTCCTCCCCCTTGGGGCCGGTCACCAGGGCGGTTTGCACCCCCCGCACCGTCGGCTTGGGAGTTAGGCGGGCGGGGCGGAAAACGACATCCTTGGGGATGCAGGCAAAGCGGTTGTCGTAGGTCATCTTGGGGGCGCCGGCGGCGGGAACCGCGGGCTGGGAGCCGGAATGCTCGACCGACACCAAAAGATACTCCAGGCTGAAATCGTCGCGGGGATGGCCAGCCAGCTTGAAAGAAAAACCGGGCAGAAAACGGCGGCAGAGGGAGTTCCCCTCGGCCCGGCGCCGGGTCGCCTGCTCCTCTTCCAGCCGGATTTGCGCCAGATCTTTTCCCAATGCGTTCAAATCACCGCTTTTGAATTTTTCGGCGTCGCTTGCCCCGCCGCTTTCCGAAACGCCGTAGTAACCGGGATAGTCGTAAATTTCCAGCTTGTCATCCCGCTTGGCCTTGGCCTCTCCCTCCACGTACACGTCCGGCCGGGTAAAATTGTAATCCTTCAGGGCCGCTTTTCCGCTCTTCAACTCCTGGGCAAAGCGGAAATCGTACACCGCCTCTTTTTCGGCGGCGGTGGCGGAGGGCTCGCGGTAGGGGATTTTTTCCGGCGAGGGTATCGCCACCACGGCGTCGGGGGAATCCCCCATCACCAGAACGGTTTCCTTGTCCTTTTGCTCGAAAAAGAAAAAAATCCCCTCCTCCTCCAGGAGGCGGGAGACGAAGTTCCAGTCGGTTTCGCGGTACTGGACGCAGTATTCCCGCACCGGCGGCGACCGCTTTAAGGCGAAGCGGAAATGGCTGGAAGAAATACCGGCCCCTTTCAAAACCTCCTGTACGATATCCTTGACGGTCTTTTTCTGGAAAATGCGGGAACGGAAAAAGCGGGTCAAAAGCCAGGCCTCCGGCACCAGCTCGACCTTGTAAGGGGCGAATTTTTCTCCTTTACCTCCCTGTTCCATCCGGGAAACGATGCCGTGGACGGTTCGTTCCCCTTCCAGCCCTTTGATAGTTAAGGCCGCCGGCTGGCCGACGACGGCATCGAGGTCAACTTCCCAATCTTCGCCAGCCAGGTCCAGGTGAAAGGAAAAAAGCCGGGAAATGGCCTCCCGTCCGGCCACCTGCACCACCCGCAAATCGCCGGAATACCCTTTCGACTCAAAAAGAAAGTCGGCTTCCAGGCCGCGGCGAAGAATGGCCACCTATTCCGCCACGCCCGCTTTTTCCGGAAGGGCGGTCTCGGCCTCTTTTTGGGAAGCGGGCCGGGTGCCTTCGGAAAACCGGAAAGTAAATTCACCGCCGCCGTCGATCCCCAAGGTCAGCTTTTCCGGCAGGGGGCCCAAACTCATCCGCTGTAGAATCTCGGTGGAGATTTTCGGCAGCAAGGTCCCCTGCATAATGTGGTCGATGTTGCGCGCGCCGGTCTCCACTTCCCGGCAGCGGGCGGCTATCTGCTCCACCACCGAGTCCTCATAAACCAGCCCCATCCGGTGGCTTTCCCAAAGCCGATTTACCAGGCGTCCAATCTTAAGCCGGACGATTTCCGCCAACGCATCCGGCGGCAGGGGGAAAAAGGGAATCACGGTCATTCGCCCAACCAGGGCGGGCTTAAAGTGTTTGTTTAAGGTTGGCCGGATGGCGGCGGTAATTTCTTCGGCCGATGGCCGGGGCTTGGCAAATCCCATCTGGGTGATGATGTCGGTCGCGAGATTGGAGGTCATAAAAACCACCGTGTTTTTGAAATCAATCAGCCGCCCCTCCCCGTCGGAAAGCATCCCCTTGTCGAAAACCTGATAGAACAGGTTCATCACTTCCGGGTCGGCCTTCTCGACCTCATCCAGCAGAACGACCGAGTACGGACGCTGGCGCACCGCTTCCGTCAGAACCCCTCCCTCCCCATAACCGACGTAACCGGGAGGGGAGCCGATGAGGCGGGAAACGGTATGCTTTTCCTGAAACTCGGACATATTAATGGTGGAAATAAACCGTTCCCCGCCGAAAAGCAGGTCGGCCACGCCGAGCGCGCATTCCGTTTTGCCGACGCCGGAGGGGCCGACGAAAAGGAAAACCCCTATCGGTTTCGACGGGTCGTTAATCCCCGCCTTGGAGGCCCGAATCCCCTTCGCGACCATTTCAACCGCGTAATCCTGACCTTTAATCCGCTCCTTCAGCCGGGCGTCGAAGTTCAACACCGCGGCGGCATCGTCCGCCACCATTTTGCCGACCGGAATGCCGGTCCAGTCCGAAACCACCCGGGCGATGACTTCCGGGTTGACCTCCACCGGAATCAAGACCTCCTTGCCGCGAACTTTTTCCAGCTTTTCCCGTTCCGCTTTCAGTTTTTTGGACAGGTCGCCGTTGTCCCGACCGGTCGGGATTTTTTTGGCTTCCTCCGCCAGCTTCTTGCAGGCGGCCAAAAAATCATCCACCTGTTTTTTTTCGTTCTGCCACCGGTCCACGAGGCCTTTCAATTCTTCCCGGCGTTTCTCGATTTCCGGGGTAATTTCAGAAAGCCGTTCCCGGTTCACCTCCGCCCCGACCGACTGGTCTTTTTGGTAGGCGGAAAGCTCCCGCTCCAGGGCTTGAATTTTCCGTTCCAAATCGTCAATATTGGCCGGCTTGGAGGAAAGGGCGATTTTTACCCTTGCCGCGCAGGTATCCATCAAATCGACCGCCTTGTCCGGCAGCTGCCGGCCGGAGATGTAGCGGGAAGAGAGCCGCGCCGCGGCTACTAACGCTTCGTCTAAAATGGTTAAAGGATGGTCGCCGGAACTGTGATACTTTTCGTATTTATCCCGCAGCCCGCGCAGCATCAAAACGGTCGATTCCTCCGAGGGCTCATCCAGCTTCACGAGTTGAAACCGGCGGGCCAAAGCGGCGTCCTTTTCAAAATATTTCTTGTATTCCGACCAGGTGGTGGCGGCGACGGTGCGCAGTTCGCCGCGGGCCAAAGCCGGCTTAAGCAGACTGGCGGCGTCCGAGCCGCCGGCGGCAGCCCCGGCGCCGATTAACATATGGGCTTCGTCAATGAAAAGAATAATCGGTTTGGGGGAGGATTTCACTTCGCCGATGACCGACTTCAAGCGGTTTTCAAACTCCCCCTTGACCCCCGCCCCCGCCTGCAAAAGCCCCAAATCCAGCCCCAGCAGCGTAACGTTTTTCAAGAGGTCGGGCACGTCCCCTTCGGCGATGCGCAAAGCCAGCCCTTCCACCACCGCGGTTTTACCCACGCCGGGGTCGCCGACCACGATGGGGTTGTTCTTTCTGCGCCCCGCGAGAATGTCGATAATCTGGCGGATTTCCACGTCCCGCCCAAAGACCGGGTCGATCTCCCCTTTTTTGGCCCGGGCCGTGAAATCGGTGGTAAAGCGGCCCAGGGCCGTATCCCCTCCCGGCGCGCCCGCCTCGCCGCCTCTGGAGGGCTTGGCGGTTTCTTTTTCCTCCGAGGAGGAAACGAGGATGTCAAAAAATTCCTTGTGCAACTTTTCCTTGGAAATTTCGTCAATCAAATCCCCCGCTCTTCCGGTCAGATACCGGTGCGGGTTTTCCATAAGCCCGGCAAAAAGGGCGCCGGAGCGGAGTTCGGTCAGGCCGAAATCGAGCGAGCCGAGCACCCAGCTTTCCTGAAACCATTCCGGAACGAGCGGCGAAAAAACCGGCTTGCCGGGGTTGCCGCTTTTCATATCGTCCAGATCCCTTTGCAAAGCCGAAATCAAGCGCGGCGTTTCAATTTCGAACCGGCGCAAAATCAGGGCTACGTCGCCGGTGATATCCTCCACCATCTTGGAAAAGAGATGTTCGGGGGCGATTTCATAGTGCGAGCGGGAGACGCAGAGCCCGGCGGCGGCTTCCAAAATCTTATGGCAGGGGTGGTTCAGTTTCTGGATAAGCGCTTTCAACTCTACTTTGGCCATAGCCGTCCTTTCAAAATATTAAAATTTTCACCATAAAGATAAGGCCGAAATTGGGGGGAAGCAAGGGGTAATTGGAAGGGGGATTTTGGGGCGGTAATCTGTAGGGGTGAACCTTTAGGTTCACCCTGTGGGTTTTTTGTAATGGTTTTGACTCTAAAAGGTGTTAAATTATAAGATAACGCGGGCGGGCCGTCGAACGGCTGGCTTGCCAACCCCCTAAAGGTATTGGCTGGTTTGCCGCCGACAGCCCGCTCCTTCTTTGTTTCTTTATTTTCCCTTCAATAACTCTTCATAAACCGCGTTGAATGATTTAAGGAATCTTTGTATTTCTTTTGAATCACCTACATCTTCAGGTCGAGGCCCTCTGAAATAAATATCCCCCAAGTTGTATTCAAAAAATTTCGCTCCGGTAGGGGGGCGTTCATCACGAGGAGGTTTTCTTAATCGGTCGGGCGAAGATTTATTGGTACCGATTTGGTTGGAACTCTCTTGGCGAGGTTGCGACTTTCGGAACGCCTTGAACGCCTCACTATCCAAACCGGCTTCTATACAAAGATCACCAAACACCTTCACCATTTTTTGGCGAGAAGCAACGGAATATTTGGTGAAAAATGAAGTCAGCTCGTTATAGGTTACCTTTGATAAATCTTTGTAAAGTGCAAAAAAGTCCGAATACGATTTCTTTATTACTTCTTCCAACGATTTTTTAAACGTTTCGCCAACGGTTTGCAGTTTTTTGAAATCCTCTGTAGCGTAACCTTTCGAATCGATAAGACCTAAAAATCGGAGCGCGCTTAAGAGCGCCGGCTCTTGGCCTTGGGAAATACCCCATTCCTTTAGAGTGCTTGCCGTAATGCGGTCTTTCGGGGAATTAATCTTCTTAATTTTGGCAAAGAACTCACCAATGGCGGAACTCGATACGTATGGGGGTTTTACCTCCATGGCCTCTTTTTCCATTTTGACTTCGGTCATTGTCTGCCTCCTTCATTGCGGTATGTGTTAAATGCAATACCCATATCAATCAACTACAAATATATCTCGTTTTCCGAGGGTGTCAAGAACTTTTTTGCCATAAGCTCGTTTTTTTTAGCAGCCTAGTGGCAATACGGGGGCGAGGTAGCCACCCGTATTGCCCCAAGCAAATTCACCCCCAAATCGGAGGTAACGCTGGAAGGGGCCCTTATAGTAGAGGGACGTGGTGAAGGGGTTTAGGATTTTCACTAATCCCTAATCCCCAATCCCTGATCCCTGTTTTGTGCAGCGGGTCGGTAGAGGCACTTACTGGCGTGCCAAAGCCGAACCCCAAAAGGACAAGGGAACCGGTAACGACCAAAGAACACGGTACCCCCCCTTCTGGGGTTGTTTTCCCCTCAATTGGTCGGGGGAAAGAACAGCAGGTTCCTCCAAGGGACGGCTTATCCTTGAAAACGGAGAAAAAAACGGGATAAGTGCAGTGGCCCAGTCCGCCGGCGCGGGGCTTGCCGCGCGCAGGCAGAACAGATACACAGGCAGGCCGCCGGAGAAGCGCCGAAAGGTCTTGCTCCGACTTTCACTGCTGTTTTAAATCCCGCCGCACGAAACAAAAAAAAGAAACAAAAAAGGAAAGGTGTAGGGGCGGGTTTCAAACCCGCCCCTCCCTCTCCTTAAATACTTTTTCCCTCCCCTTGAGGGGAGGGGCAGGGGTGGGGTCATCCCCACCCGCAATATCACTTGCAAAATCGTTCTGATTTTGCACACCTCCATAATCGTATGGGGGCTTTTTTTGTTTATTTTTACAAAATCGCAACCAAATCCCCTCTGTTTTTGCTAATCCCTGATCCCCCAATCCCTAATCTTTGTTTTTTTTTAGGGGCGGGGTTTCCTCGCCCCTACAAATACGAAACGTAAAAACGGGCAGGTTTCAAACCTGCCCCTACAAAAACGGAAATAAATTGGCTTAACTGAAAACCACCGACAAATCGGGGCTGGGGCGGTAGTACAAGCCGGTGGTCCAGCCGAGGTAGGATTCCTGGGCAAGGGCGACGCCGAGGCGCGGGGTCTCCTCCCCTTTCAAGGTGACCTGCAGGTCAAAATCGAGACAGTCGGGGGCAAAAAGTTGGGCGATGCCCTTGAGCGCTTCCAGGTTTTCCCGGCCGGGCAAGAAGGTGAGATAGTCGTCGTAACCGACCGGCCCGACCGAAACCAGAAATTTCCCCATCCGGTCGGGCACCCGATCCCCCAAAGCGAGATTTTCCCCCAGGCGGCAGTTTTGCTTTCCCAGCTTGGCCTTCTGGTCTTCTTCCAACGCTATTTTGGCCGGAACGAACTGTTTTACTTCGGCCGGAAGATGGAAGTAGCCCCGCACCATTTCCGATAGTGATTCGGCCGAGTGGGGCTTTTGGGTCAAAGGCCCCAAAAAACGGAGCAGCCGCACGGCCGGAAAACCGGCGCTTTCCCGAAGCTCCTTGGCGCCCAACCCGGCCAGGGCGAAAAGCCGGCCGGAGAATTCATCCCGGCCTTCCGGGCGGAAAAGCACGTGGGGGCGGTATTTGGTCCAGGAACGGAAAAAAAGCGAAAGCAGGCGGTGGTTAAACAGGTCGAAAAAGGCGCGAAGCGGGCCTCCCTCCTGCTCGTCCATGATAATCGATTCGGAATAAAAATTGGGGATGGGGGAGGTGGTGCCGTACAACCCCATAAAGCTGGCGGTCAGGCGATACGGCGGGGGATGGTTTTCCCCCAGATTTTCGATGGCGGATACGTCGCTTTTTGGAAAACCCAGACCTGCATCGGAGCGAAGACGCACCGCCTCTTCGGCCGGCGGCCCCTGGTGTCCGAGGGAAACGGCCCCCTTGCGGCTGGCCTCTAAAAGGAGAATGGCCTGAAAGAAGGAGAAACGGTGGGGCTCGGACAGGAGGCGTTCAAGCAGGGTCATCGGGCCATCTTAACGGCGAGAAACTCTCCCTTCCCCATAGAGACAATACTCGTCGTGAAATCGGCGTCAGCTTTGGCGAGCGCGACGAACGGGGCCATCTCTTCGGGGTGAGAAATCGCGTTATCGACCACAAGCAACCCGCCCGGTCGAAGCACGCGCTTCAGGTCTGGCCACCAGCCAGGATACTCCGGGCGTTCAGAATCAAGGAAGATCAGGTCAAACGACGCGTTGACAGCGCGTTCGAGCACTCGCCCAGCGTCGTCCTGCACCAGCGTGATGGAAGAAGCAAGGCCGGAACGGCTGAAGTTCTGTTGGGCCAAGCCAACCTTGTAGCCAGAGGGCTCAATGGTGGTCACAGCACCACCGGTCGCACGTACGGCGCTTGCGAGCCAGAGCGTGGAATAGCCGTTCGAAGTCCCAATCTCCAGCACGCGCCGGGCAGCGGTGGCCCGGACCAACACCGACAAAAACTCTCCTGTATCTCGCGTGATATTGAGCATTCGTTGGGAGCGCTCTGCGTTAGCACTGTCGTTTGCCTCCCCGAAGCGTTCAAGTTCAGACAGCAAGTATTGGAGCGATTCAGTCATACGCACTTCTTGATAAGGAGAGGGGAAAGAAAAAGGTCACAGAAGCACCTGGCGGCCGGAAATCGGGTTGAAGCGGTAAATCTCCCCTTTTTCGGCCCCTTTGACTTCCAGCCGGGAAAAGGAATTCAAACTGGTGTACAATCCGAAAAAGCGGTTCAGAATGGAGGCGAAAAGATACATCTCCCCCTCGGCGGAAAAACCGGACTCCGCCAACTCCAGCTCCACTTTCAAACCGCGAAAAACGTCCCCTTTGAGGAAGAGATGGTCCGGCCGGCTTTTAACCTGCCGAATGGCATCCAGACGAAGTTCGCCGGCCCGCGCCGCCTGCCGGTCGAATAGCGCGGCAAAGTTGTACAACTCCAAAACCCCCCTTAAATTTTCGACGCTCAAAAGCGAAAGATGGTTCAGCGACAGGTGGGAAATCAACCGCCAGAGCATCCCTCCTTCCAGGGGAGGAGGTGTCGAAGAGGTGACCCGGGTGACGTTCTGAAAGGAGGCGAAGGCGGGGGATTCGGTCGTTGGAACGTTTACGTCCCCCGGCTTCAGTTTTTCCCCCAGATTCCGGTTGGAGCAAACGAGTTCCACCGCAACCGTGCTGGTGGATGGAATCGCGGCGGTATCGCTGCCGGTCACGAAAGAGATGTAGGTTTCCGTTCCACGCTCCACCACCGCCGGGCGCAGGGTCAGGTGATAGTATTCGCTTTTCCGTCCACCTCCCCCTAAAGAATGCTCGTAGGAGAAAAACGGGCGATATTCCTTTTCTTCAACGTTCCCGGCCGTCCAGCCGGAAACCTTGGCTAAGGAAAAGATTTCGTAATGGTCCGGATTGGTTCCTTCCGGGCGGAGCCGATATTCGGTTTTTTCCTGTTCCACCCGCAAGGGGGTGGCCCGGTGCGGGAACAGGTTTACGGCCGGCGTGCAGTAGAGCCGCACGGTACCCGGCTTGACCCGGACGGCCTCCTCGGGGCGGCGGTTGAATTCGAAAATTATCTCGAAGCGGTCTTTGACCCCCAGCCGCGCCAAGGGAGAAATATCCGGCAATTCCAGAAACAGAAATTTTTCCGGCAGGGTGAAATATTCCTGCAAAAGCCGGTAACCGGAAAAGGCCGGAACCGGGTACGGAAAAAGCGCTTGATTCTCCTCCCAACCGCCGGTGCGCAAGGCCTCCGGGCCGAAGACGGCTTCCTTGCGGCTGGCAACCGAGCGGAAGACCACCCGCTTGAGATGGTGGGTCAAAAGCAGATACAGGCCGTAGGCGGTTTGGGGTTCGCCGGAAAGGAAAAACGAAAGGTCCGATAATCGGATTTTGGAGAGGTCCGCTTTTCCCATCTGGAAGCCGAGCCGCAAAAAGGGGGCGCCGGTGGCCGGGGCTTCCAGGGCAATTTCCTTCAAGGAAAACGGGTAGACGCTTACGTCGGAAGTGGTTTGAAAGCGGCAGCGGGTGCCTTCCACCGGCACGGACTCGACCGCCGTGCCGCGGGGAATGGTCTGGGTATCCTGCAGGGCGCCGCCGGAGGGGTCAAATTCCAAAATGGTGGCGGAGGGAATGGGCCGGAGATAGTGCGGCCAGAGCAGGTTGACGAAATTGTGGGCCAACTCCGGCAGATCGCCGTCCAACTTCTGGCGGATCCGGCCGGAAAGAAAGGCGAACCCTTCCAAGAGCCGTTCCACGTCCGGGTCCGCGCCCGATTCCGCCAGCATGGGCGCCAGCTTGGGATAGGCCCGGGCAAACTCCTCCCCCAACTGGCGCAGGTAGGAAAGCTCGTCCTGGTAATATTTGTTGAACATTACCTTTTTGGACGGTTAGGTTTGACTCCCGACGAGTGGTCGGGCGTGTATGCCGGGTAAACGCACATTACAAAAACCAATGTGCGCCACCGAAAACGAGAGGAAAACTTATTTAACATTATTCCAGAACCTGTATGCCGCCGGCGGAGCCCAGTTTGGTGCTGAAGGCGAAGGTGACCGCCTCCTCCGTTGTTTCCATTTGGGCCTGAATTTCGAAGCGAATCTCCAGGGGATTTTCC
>Ga0184637_10002498_pt1 | contig 11847 bp, 6 predicted proteins | sample PLM3_127_b2_FD_133143 | JGI IMG/M metagenome (GOLD analysis project Ga0184637, IMG submission 133143) | Groundwater sediment microbial communities from an aquifer in East River, Colorado, USA - PLM3_127_b2 | ecosystem: Environmental > Terrestrial > Soil > Riparian zone | place: USA: East River...
AAGAGCAGAAGAAGAGCCGGAGGCGAGCGTAGCAGTGGCCGAAGCCAGGGTGAGAGGAACAGGCGACAAAAGGTTCGAGAACGGGACGAGGCGCAAAGATACCTCGCCCACCTTAGCTGATTGCCAATCGGTCTCAACCGTCAACGTCGCGCCCCGCGCCAGATGGTCGGCGCTAAACTCCGCGCGCACCAAGCGCGTGCCATCCGTGAAGCGAACGACATCTCGATGAGGATAGGCCAGTTGCACGAAGTCCATTGACAAGGGTAAGCTGCTCTCGGCTGCTGGAGGACGAGTGTGCAAAATTACCGCGCCGATAACAAGTAATGACAACAGGATCAGATGACTGCGTGACACACCCCCAAAAACTTTGCGCCCTTTGCGCGCTTCGCGAAAAAATGCCGCCAGTGGAATCACGAGCGCGAACAGGCTGAGCGCCTCGGCCAGGGAACGCAGAGGGGTGGGCTCGAGGCGAAGCGTGACGGTGTGCGTATCCAGGGGCAGGTCAAACGCGATCCAACCCAGGCTCTCGGCAGCGCGCACCGAGAGCGGCTGGCCGTCGGCCTCGGCCTTCCAGCCCGGCCAGTAATGAGTCGGCACGGCCACAGTCGCCGGGCCCTTCGTCACCTCGATCTTCCACTGCTCAGCAGCGCCGCGCTTCCAAATTTGCTCGCCCCTCGCCGCGCCGCTTAACACCTTCAAGCGCGGCGCACGGCCCAGCGCCGTCTCCGAAGTGTAGGGGCGTGGCTGCACCGCGCGCGGTAGATACTCGTAGCCAATCGTGCTGCCGATGTTGGCGGTGAACATCTCGTACAACTGCAAGCGTTCGGGCGTCACGTCCGCGTCGGCGAGCGGGATGAAATCGGGGCGGAGGCCGCCAAGGGAGAAGACGGCGAGGACCAGAGAGCAGGCAGCAGGAAGGAGGGAGGAGAAAATCCCAACTCCCCGCTCGGAGAGCGTCCAACTTCCAACTTCCAACTTCGTATTTGCGGTCTCAACCGGCATCACGCGGGCGATGACCAGGGCGGCGAAGAGGGATTGAATGGACAGAAAGCGCCACGGGAATTGGGTGTACTTCACCAGGGGCGCATGGTCCCAGATCCAGCGCGAGGCGGGCGTCATCATCCATGTGGATAGCGCCAGGCCCAGTACCACAAACGTCTCCGCCCACGACCAGCGGCGTTGGCGAAGGGCCTGCCGGGCCAATGCGATAAGACCGCCGAGTGTGGCGAGCGACTGCACCAGCCCCAGGCTGAACGGCGTGGGTTGGTCGGGCGTTGGCTCGTAATTGAAAAACCATCGTGGCTGAAGCAAATCGGCGGAGCGGAAGTGGTTGGCGTAAAAAAAATAGCCCTGCGTTACATCGCCGATCTGCACGGATTTCGTCTCGCTCAACGCTGGGAGCCAGAAGAAAGCGGAGAGGGCCAGGCCCCACAGAAGCGTCCCCATTAGAACTCCAACCCTCTTCACCGCAACGGGCGCGGAACTTAACGCTTTACTTTCTTCACGCCCTTGGCGATAAAAAAATGTCCGGCTGCCAAGTAGAAGATAGAGTCCCAAGAACGGCATGAAGTTGAGAGCCGAGATGTTGTGGGTGCAGATGAGCAGGGCCACGCACAACGCCAGGGCGAAAGCGCGGCCCGGGGTGGGCTTCTCCAGACAAAGTTGAGCGCGCCACAGAGCCAGCGGATACCACGCCATGGCCCACAATTCAGAAAGTGAATCGCCGCGCACGTACAGGTTAACCAGATGGAACGGGGCGAAGGTGTACGCCGCCGAGGCCAGCACAGCTTGAGCCGGACTCAGCTTCAGGCTTCGCGCCCAGGCGTACACGCCAGCCGCCGCCGCTAGCAACGCGGCCAACTGAGTCAGCTTGAGCGAGAGGACAAATGAGCAACCGTAAAGCTTGAAGAGTGCAGCGAGGTAATACGGAAATGCGGCGTAGTAATTGAAGAACGGATAGCCGTAGCCGAAGTCGGCGTCCGGCATCCAGCGTACAGGGAACTGGCCGCTTTGCAGGGCGGCCAGCAGTTGGTGCAGGCGCAGAATCAGAAAAGGGCTGTCTCCCCCGCCGCGCGTGGAGAGGAAACCAGGGTTGGAGAACAGCGGCGCGGCGGCGAGGGCGGCGAAGACAAGAGTGCTAAGTAACGAGTAACGAGTGCCAAGCGAGGCGAGCTTATCAAGCCTTACATTTGCCCGCACTCGTGCAAACACGGGTGTCATGCTCCGCGATCACCCGTCACCTCATCGGCGGCGCATGAAGAAGAACCCCGCCACCCCGGCGGCGAGCAGCAACAGCATCACGCCCAGCGCGCCGAAAAGAGCTGTCTGGAAGCGCCGACTGTTATCCACGGAGCCGGACGTGGCCTGAGACGAGCCACCGGGCTGCGCACCAAACTCCATGAAGCTGGTGTCACCCGCCTTGATTTCCAGCGTCGCAGAACCGGCCCGGGTGGGGTTGTAGCCTGACGGAGGGGTCGCCGAGACCGTATACTGGCCGGACGGCAATTCAAAGCAGTGGGGCTCATGCTCGGTGGTGCCGTCGGTCATGTAGGCCCCTACGGGCGCACCCGAAGCTAAATCCACCACTGATAACTGGCCGTCCGCCAGCAAACTCTCGTTGGCGTCGCGCACCGTGTTGCCATTGGTATCGTTCCATATCAAGACGCAGATTTTGCCGTTGGCCACCGCCACCTGGGCGGGGGTGGGAGAGAGGGCAGTTGTCGGCGCTGCGTTCGGGTCGGTCGTCGGCGGCACGGTGACGACCGGCGTAGCCGCGTTAGGATCAGGCGTGTTGGTGGGGGGGATGGAGGGTTGGCCCTGGCCGATGATGAGGCGCTGACCTATACTGATGATGTCGCCCGTCAAACCATTGAGGGCTTTGATTTCGTCCACCGTTTTGCCCGTGATACTGGCGATGCGCCAGAGCGTGTCGCCCTCTTGCACAATGTAGATGATGTTGCCATCCGGGCCAGGCGTGGGCGTGACGAACACGGTTGGGACAACTCCTGCGCCTGATCCCCCGCCGCTGCTTCCGCCGCCGCCGGAGGGCTGTGTGGCGGGGGGCGGGTTACCCGTGTCCACGACCACGGCTGACACATCATCCCACCACGCGTCAAGGTGGTAGCGGCTGTCGCCCCGGTAGTTGTTGGCGAGGAAGAGAGTAACTTTGCCGCTCGCCCCGGCGGTTACGTCGAAGGTAAACTGGACCCAGGTGTCGTGTGGGTTGGCCTGGCCCGACCACCTAACTGCGCTGGCAAACCATTCGATGCCGCCGTTCGGGTCTGCGCCGATCTGCATACGCGACTGGACTTCGGGGTTGGACGGGCTAGGCCAATCGGGGGTTGAGGCAAACACTCTGCCGTAGGCGGTGATACGCACCGTCGCCCCCGGCGGCACGCTGATCGTCTGCCGGATGCCGCCATACCAGGGGTCCCAGCGCCGCCCAATATGCTGCGCGCCTGAGCCACCGTGCACGAAGGTCAGGTTGGTTTCAGGCGCCCATTCGGGCTTAAGCGCGTAATCCAGACTGCCGGTGCCCGGGTTTGGCGTTTCCTGCCACCAGGGGAACCAGGAGGTTGCCATCCCCGAACCATCAAAGCCGTCCAATCCACCGTTCACCACCAAGTTGGTTTGGGCCACGGGCTCGGCTTGTACCGACGCCAGAGGGCGGCCCACCAATGTGCTCGCGGCTAACAAGCTGGCAATGATGATCAGGGATGAGAGACGTTCAACTTTCATTGCATATCCTTCAAGTCTTCAGGGTGAAATGTCTAGTATGTCGCCTGGAGTGTCGGTGCGCGGCAGGCGCTGGCCGGTATTTGGATCGTACACACCCACTTGCAGGCGAGTGACGTCAGTCCAACGAACTCCAGTGGGCAAGTTGAAAGTGCGTGTTTCTAAGACAACCTCGCCTGCCCGCCACCCATCGCTCGGGTATAGGTTCGTACCCAACGGCCCATCGGCCTGGGCGACAAGAGTCTCCTCGACGAATGCCGCTGTATAAACGTGAAGTTCCCTACCCGGCGCGGCGTCCGAATACCAGAGCAGGCGCAGTTGCCCATCTCCGACCAGGTCTTTGTGCCAGAGCAATTGCAATCCGCCTTCAAACTCGGCCAACACTAGGCGCTGACCATGATACAGGCGAAGCTCGTAAACGCTGTATAGCGAGTAAGGCTCTGACTCCAAGTCGCCTCGGGCTAGCGGCCCGGCCCTGGGCACGATCATCATGCCAGGGGGGATGCCGCTTAAGGCCGGACGCTGGTCCTCGTAAGGCCACAGGAAAATCGTACCGGGGCCGGGTGAAGTGGGCAGGTTTTGATTGTCAAAGATGATCAACCGCTCGTTCGGCAGAATCAGGAACCACAACGAGGGGAAATTATCCCACAGGCGGCGATCAAGGTAAGCCTCGCCTTCGTCGGCAATAGTGGCATTGATCTTGAGCGCCAGGTCGGCCGCCGCCGACTGGAACAGGTAGCCCGTGTTCGGGTCGCGTACGTAGCGGCCGAAGTAATCGCGCACGGTCAGGCCGCCCCCCGCAACGACGATCAGTACGGCCAACATCACGCCGAGCGTCCGCCGACCCTGCCTTTCTAGCCCACTTATCGCCGCGTCCATTCCCAACGCCGGGAACAGGCAGGCTACCGGCAGTACGCCCACCGCGCGCAGGAAGTGTGGCGTATCTTCCGCGAGCACGGTAGGAAGCAGCATTACCCCAACCCAGATCAGCGTTAGCGCCGAAGCGCGGTCACGCTGTTTGACCATGCGCCAAAGGGCCCAGGCTACTCCCAGGACAAAGACGGCGCCGGTCAATGGGTCGAAGACAGCGCGGCCCGGCAAGTTGTGGCGGGCGATCTCGTCGCCGCGCCAGACAAACATGCCGAGCGCCGCCTCCAGGTTGTGAAAGAGCGTGCCCCACAAATCCCCGCCGTTGACGGTGGGGTTCAATATCGAGACCTGCCCCACGCGGCCCAACACGAGCCCAGGCTGTTGTGCGGCCAAAAGGGCGAAAGGCATGACCACCAGCGCGGCGGGCGTTGCGAACATAACCAGCCAGCGCCTAGGTGGGGCTGTTGAGGGGCTGGCAATATACCAGAAAATCAGAAAAGCAAAGAGGGCCAGCGGGGTGAAGCGGACGGCGAGATAAGTATAAAAGGCTAACCCGTAAAATATCCCGCCCAAGATCACCTGCCACGGTCGGCGCGAGCGCCACCCCGCGACGGCGCACGCCAAGCTGAGGGCGACGAGCAGGGGCAACGACCCCGCCCGAAACCCGATACGGCTGAGGGCCAGCGGCCAAAAGGTGAGGGCGACGACCGCCGCACCCAACAGGCCAACTCGCCGACCAAACAGCGCTCGGCCCAGAGCGTAAGTTGCCGGGATCAACGCAATCCCGATCAACGCGGCGGGCAAGCGCTCGGCGGCGGGGGTGCGCCCGAGGACGCTCACGCTGAGTGCAACCAGGTAGATGTAAAACGGCTCGCGGCCATTGTTGGCCGGGAAGTACAGCGGGCGCTCGCCCGCGTCCACGCGCAGGGCATCCAGGCCATTGTAAGCTTCATCCTGGTACAGGCCCGGCGGCAACGCGCCGATTTGCCACAAGCGCAGGGTTGCGCCCAGGGCGATGATTAAGAGCAAAACCGCCCATTCCTTGTGGAATGGGCGATGACTTGGTTTACTCAAACCCTAACTCCTCACTCTAACTCACGGGTGCCAAACTCAACTCATCCACATACCATACCCCCATGGGCACCGCGAAGCGCCCGCGCACTTCCACCGCCACTTCCGCCCGGTCGCCCGGCGCTGTAAATTCGACGGCCAACCGCTTGTACTTACCATAGGGCACGCTCTGCCCGTTCAACCAACCCGTATCGAAATTGTGATCACCGCTAGTGACCACCAGCCGTACCTCGCTGACCACAGGGTCACTGGCATAAGCCCGCACCGGGTGAGTGCGGACGATCATATCCGGCATCACGCTGAGGGTGAAGCGATATTTTGCCGCCGGCCTCAGGCCGCTCACCGATTGGAACAGCCGCACCCACACGGGCGCGTTGCCGCCGCTTATTTTCCAACAATATACGCCGCCCGCAAATACGCGCTCGCGGTCTTCCGGAGTCACCGCCTGACTGTTGATGAGTGCCGTGATAGGCAAGCCCCAGGGTTGGCTCTGGCGCTGCTCGGGCGGGGTTTTGTCATTGTAGTACGCAAATGACCAGCCCGCTGGGATGGCTCGCTCGCGCGTGTCGTCCGCGAAGTAGGTCAGGCCTTCCTCAAAACTGGCGTTGCTCAAGATGTTGGGCACCACTTTGGGAGAGCCTGGCCCCGGAGGCACGGTGACCGGTTCCTGGGTGGACGAGGTGACGACGGGCGTAGGCGGCGACTGCGGCTGTGGGGGCTGCTCAGGTTGAGGCGATATTTGCGGCTCAGGGTGCGGTGTGGGTTTAGGGGCTGTTTGCGGCGCTGGTTTTGCGCTCTCTACACGGATGTAATCCACCACGTACTGAGTCACGCGCGTCCCCCCCATGTCAAACTTCTCCCACTGAGCGCTCATCGTGCCCACCGTGAACAGAGTCGCGCCCGCCACGAACGGATCCTTCTGCAATTCGCGGTCGTACCACATCAACTGCTCGACGTAGTAACGCTCGGGGTCGCGTTCCCCCGCCGGTGCCGTGCGCCAGTAATCAATCGGGTCGCGAGCGCCGTCGTAGCCACGCCAGAAGTCGAAGTGCGTCTTCCACGAGCCGCTGGTGTGGTTGGAGCACACCGCGCCCACCGAATCCAAGCCGCACTCGGTGACGACGAGCGGGACATCACCCAGGCCGTTGGGGATGAGATACTGCCGATAGACCTTGCGATAACGCAGGGTGAGGAAGCCGGTGTCGCCCTCGCCTTCGATGGGTGTCTTGCCATCGCAATTGCTGGTCTGATATTTGCCGGTGAGCCACCACATCCACGGCGAGGAATATTCATGGAGGCCAAGAAAGCCGTTGTGCTCTTCGGCAGCGTCTACGGCCGGAAGGAAGGCCGTCCACAGGGGCAGGTCGGGCGTGCCGGTGGCGAAGTTGCCCACCACGCCCCGCAAACCCATGTCGGCCAACAGGCGCAGGCGCTCGGCCTCGTAATGGGCATACCACTCCATGGCGCGCATGTTGGCCGGATCGTTCGCGTTGCCAAAGACCGGCTCGTTAGGGCCCTCCCAAATTTTGATGAGCGGGTTGAGGCGATACTTTTCCCGCTGGCGCTCGATCAGCTCGCGCGCCGCCTGCTGAGGCGATTTACCGCTGCGGGCGGCGGCGTTGGCATCAAACTCTTCAAACGCCCGCCCGACGACGATCAAGTCGGGCCGCCGGGCCAGCAGTTCCTGGGCTTGGCCGAAATTGTCCACGAGCTTGACTAGCGGGCAGCCCGCCTCCACAAAGCGCAGCACGTCCGGGTGGGCGTTGAGGGTGTGCGGGCAGAGTTTGCTAGGCATGAAGGTCTCCACGTGAGAGTGGACGAGCGTGCGGCATTATACTGCCGGGCGAGCCAGACTCAAATCGAATCCACGAAGGCGCACGAAGTTTCACGAAGAAGGTTAAACTTCGTGTGGCTTTTTTGACTCACGGCGTGGGCGTGGGGGTTACGGGTGTGGCACTCAAGTCGGGGGTGGGCGTCAGCGCGCAGTTGGCCTGGGCGGTTGCTTGCGCGTCGGCCAGGGCGAGGTCAGCCAGCAAGGCTTGGGCATTCGCATATTGGGCAGCCGCGCCACAAGCATCGCCCGCCGCCGACAATTGCTCGGCGTAATTGAGGGTGGCCTGATACAACCTGGAAGACGTATCGCGGAAATTAGGGGCTAAGAGATACAGCTCTTCCAGAATCGCCACCGCCTGCCCCCAGTTCACGCCCCAATAACTCTGTGCGGCCAGGTAATACGTGGCCCACAACCGATGGTTGGCAGCCTCGGCGTCGAGCGGCGCGTAGGCCTCCGCCTGGTTCAGGTCGCTAATGCCGGCCTCCATCTCATCGCCCTGGATGCGCTCCACACCCCGGTTGCGCAGCGCTTCGAACAGCAACTGGTCAGCTTTGAGTGACTCGTAGTTTGGGTCAAGGGTGCGCAGCAACGCCACCTGCGTGATGACGCCACCCCAATTGCTCTCGGTGTGGTAGCGCTGGGCCAGCGCGAAAATCTCCGCCGGGTCAGCGGAGGGCGTGGGGCTAGAGGTGGGTAAACTCTCCGTGGTGGGAGTGATTTGCATCGCCTGGCGCGCCTCGACCAGTTTTTCGGCGGCGCCGGGGTAATTGGGGTCGTACTGCACAACGTACGCAAAGCGTTCGGCGGCCAGCTCGTAACGCCCGGCGGCCAGGTCGGCCACACCCAGATCGTATTGCAATTGGAGTTCGACCGCCTGGGTCGCGCGAGCTTGGGTCGCGTGTTGCGACAACCCGGCTCGATAACCGGCGTAGGCGGCCCCCCCGATCACGCCGAGCAGAATACCAGCCAGGCTCAGGCCAAGCAGCCAGAGCGGACGAGCCACACGGGCTGGCCCGGTGGGTGAGGTGGGCGAGGTCATTTCAGGCGCAGACATATGGGATCAGCGTTAAGCGGAGTCGCGGAATTATAACCCATCCGTGCTCCCGGTCTGGCTCTCTGCGGCTTGCGCTGCAACTTAACGATTGCCCTTCGCTAACCCATTCTGAGGCAATTTTCCTTGACGCTCCTATTGCGTTAGTGTTAACATGCGCAAGAGAAAGTGATTATCTTATGTATCTGAGTGGGAGTCATCCAGACCTGCGCCGCCGGGCGCGGCGCTCTAATCCCCGCCGTATTTTTTTCTTCATTACGCTGATCGCGGCCGGGCTGTTCCTATTCGTCCTGCAACGGCAGGGCACGGTCAAGCCCTTGTTCATCCCCACGCCCACCGCCACGCGCAATCCCATCTCTTTTGCCGACGAAGGCGCGGCTCAATTTGCGGCCGGCAACCTGAAGCAAGCCATCGTGGCTTACACCAAGGCGGCCGAGACCGATCCGAAAAACGTGGATTACAAGGTTGCCCTGGCCCGGACCCAAATTTATTCCGGGCAATACGCAGACGCTTTGGTCAACGCTCAAAACGCGCTGTTGGTCGCCCCGAACAGCGCCAAATCGAACGCCATTTACGCCTGGGCGCTGGACTGGATCGGTGATTTGGATGCCGCGCAAGCCGCCGCGACGAAGGCGATTGCGCTCGACAGCAATTACGCGCCCGCCAACGCTTACTACGCGGAAATCCTCCTCGATCAAGGCCAGTGGGATCAGGGTTCTAACTACGCAGAGATGGCCCTGAGACTGGACCCCAACCTGCTGGAGGCCCGCCGGGCGATGGGCTACGCTTACGAGGTGCAGGGCGATTACGAGCAGGCCATCCAATATTACAAGAGCGCCCTGGAGATCAACCCCAACCTGGCGACGCTCTACATCAAGTTGGGCGTGATGTACAGAAGCGGCTTGCAAAACCCCGAGCAAGCCATCATTTACTTCAGCAAAGCCAACGCGCTGGACATCGAAAACGTCGAGCCGTATTTGTACTTGAGCCGCACCTATTATCAGATTGACAAGATCGGCACGGCCATCCAATATCTGCAAGAGGCCCTGACCCACGACCCGACCAACCCGCGCGTCCACGGCGAGCTGGGCGTCCTACTGTTCAAGCGCAAGAACTACGAGGGGGCGCTGCCGGAACTTAAGTTGGCCGTGTTTGGCGGCTCTCTGACGGACGAGGAAGGCCAGGAAGTCAAAGATAAGAACGGCAACCCGGTCACGGTGCAAGGGCTAGAGTTAAGCAATCTATCTTTGGCATATTACTACACTCTGGGGAACCTCCGCGCTTTCAATGCGACCAGCGCATCTCCTGAATCCTGTGGCAGCGACCCTGATGATGCCCCAACACTCCTCCGACTGGCCCTCAACTTTGCCCCCGATGACCCCACCGTACAGGGGAGCTACGCAGACAGTATGGCCATTTGTGATCGGGTGAACCAGGGCCTGCCTCCTATTTCCGAGACGCCAACGGAACCCGCCTCAACCCCCGAACCCTAGTTATCATTTTTAGCACTCTCACCCCTCGTTTGCCAAAACGGCCTTGACATCCACTGAGGGATGCGCTATTATCCGCCCAGCGAGTTAGCACTCAAACGCCCGAGTGCTAACTTGTAGCCTTGTCAGTTAAAGCCTTCCCCCAAATCAATTTCTTATCTTAGGAGGTCAACAAGATGGCACTTAATCTCAAACCCCTTGGCGACCGGGTCGTAGTCGAGCCGATTGAGCAGGAAGAAATGACGGCCAGCGGCATCGTACTCCCCGAGACGGCCAAGGAAAAACCCCAGCGCGGGATGGTCCTCGCGGCCGGCCCCGGCGCGCGCGACGAGGGCGGCAAACGTATCGCGCTGGATGTATCGGTCGGCGACACTGTGCTGTACGCCAAATACGCCGGCACCGAATTCAAGGTGGACGGCAAGAAGCTGCTCATCCTCAAAGAGAGCGACTTGCTGGCCATTGTCGAAGCCGGCACCGAGCCCAAGAAGAAGAAATAAAAGGTTTTGTGGAGGTCAGAAGTTAGAGGTCAGAACGCTCTCTTCCGACTTCCGATATCTAACATCTCACCTCTACAATAAGGAGTAATACCCCATGGCTGCTAAACAACTCGTTTTTTCGGAAGATGCCCGCCGTCGCTTGCAGCGCGGCGTGGATGTGCTGGCCAGCGCCGTGGCCACCACCCTGGGCCCCAAAGGCCGCAATGTGGCGCTCGACAAGAAATTCGGCGCGCCCACCATCACCCACGACGGCGTGACCGTCGCCAAGGAGATCGAGCTGGAAGACCCGTACGAGAACATGGGTGCCCAGTTGCTCAAGGAAGCCGCCACCAAGACCAACGATATCGCCGGCGACGGCACCACCACCTCCACCGTCCTGGCGCACGCCATCGTCACCGAAGGCCTGAAGAACCTGGCCGCCGGTTTCAACCCCATGCTCCTCAAGCACGGCATCGAGAAAGCCACCGACACCGTGGTCGAGGCGCTCCGCAAGCAAGCGCAGAAGATCGCCACCAAAGAAGAAATCGCCTCCGTCGCCACTAACTCCGCCGCCGACCCCGAGATCGGCAGCCTGATCGCGGAAGTGATGGACAAGGTGGGCAAAGACGGCGTGATCACGGTCGAGGAAAGCAAGTCCCTCCAGTTCGAGACCGAGTACGTCGAGGGCATGCAGTTCGACCGCGGCTACATCTCGTCTTACTTCATCACCACCTCCGAGGCGATGGAAGCCGTCATCACCGAGCCGTACATCCTGATCCACGACAAGAAGATCTCTGCCGCCGCCGACATCGTGCCGGTGCTGGAGAAGTTGGTGCAGATCGGCAAGCGCGAGCTGGTCATCATCGCCGAGGACGTGGACGGCGAGGCGCTGGCGACCTTGGTGCTGAACAAGCTGCGCGGCATGCTCAACGTGCTGGCCGTCAAAGCCCCCGGCTTCGGCGACCGCCGCAAGGCCATGCTGCAAGATGTTGCCGTGCTCACCGGCGGCACGGTCATCACCGAAGAGCTGGGCAAGAAGCTCGAGTCCACCACTTTGAGCGACCTGGGCCGCGCCAAGAAGGTCGTGTCCACCAAAGACGACACCACGATCGTGGACGGCGCTGGCGCCGCGAAAGCCATCAAGGGCCGCATCGAAGAAATCAAAGTCGAGATTGACAAATCCACCTCCGATTACGACAAGGAGAAGCTGCAGGAGCGGCTGGCCAAACTGTCGGGCGGCGTGGCCATCATTCGCGTGGGCGCCGCCACCGAGACCGAGCTGAAGGAAAAGAAGCACCGCGTCGAGGATGCCTTGAGCGC
>Ga0184637_10002499_pt1 | contig 11830 bp, 12 predicted proteins | sample PLM3_127_b2_FD_133143 | JGI IMG/M metagenome (GOLD analysis project Ga0184637, IMG submission 133143) | Groundwater sediment microbial communities from an aquifer in East River, Colorado, USA - PLM3_127_b2 | ecosystem: Environmental > Terrestrial > Soil > Riparian zone | place: USA: East River...
GGCGCGAAGGGCGCCGTCGGGACGCCGCGGTCCGCGAGAAACGTCTTCTCACGGGCGCGCTGCTGGGCGGTGTGCAAGGCGACGCCCGACGGACGAACGGGCGCAAGCGCCTCCACCGCGTCGATCGCCTCGAGTGGAATGTTCTCGAACTCGAACGTGACGACATCCACGCCGCGTGCGAACGTGCGTAGCGCATCGAGGTCTTCGTACGACGCCGTGACGGCCAGGTCGGCGATCTGCCCGGCGGGCGAGTCGTCTTCCGGGGAGAACGTGTGGACCTTGTATCCCATCCGCCGTGCCGCAATGGCGAACATGCGTCCGAGCTGGCTGCCTCCAAGCACGCCCAGCGCGGCGCCCGGCGCGATGACGCGCGCTTGGGCGCCGAAGCCGCGCGGCGAAGGCGGCTTCACGGCAAATGTTCCCGCCGGACTTTCTCCGTCTGCTCGTCACGGAACGCGTGAAGTTTGGCCCGCAGGTCAGGTCGTGAGTTGGACAGGATCGAAACGGCGAGCAGGCCGGCGTTGGTCGCGCCCGCCTTTCCGATGGCGAGCGTGCCGACGGGCACACCGCCCGGCATCTGCACAATCGCCAGCAGCGAGTCCAGGCCCTGGAGCGCCGGGCTTTGCATCGGTACGCCGAGCACCGGCAAGACCGTATACGCCGCGAGGACCCCCGCCAGGTGCGCCGCGCCACCGGCTCCCGCAATGATCACTTCGAGACCACGCGCCTCCGCGCCGCTCGCGAACTCAGCCGCCAGGACGGGCGCGCGGTGCGCGGAGATCACGTGGCGTTCGTGCGGCACGCCAAAGCGTTCCAACGCTTCGGACGCATGCTTCATCGTCTCCCAGTCCGACGATGAGCCCATGACGACAGCCACAAGAGGTCCTTCCATCAGGAAGGGGAGATTCTACCTTTAGTCGATGGTGGCGATCAGGATTAAGAGCGTCCCGAGAAACGCGCCCACGCCGCTCGCCACGCCGAGAGCGACAGCTTTACCCGCGCCGATACCGCGCGCCTCGTCCCGTTCGATCAACGCCACCTCGTCATAGGGGACCCGCTGCACGGGAACCGGCACGCGCGTCCTCGGCTGCAGCAGCAGCGCCTCGGGGTCCGCGCGTATCAACGTCGCGGTGACGCGCTGACCATCGTGAAGACGAACCTTGATGCGCGCTCCGGCGTCGATCTTCTGCGCAAAGACGCGCCAGATGTCGCCTTGCGGGGGCACCTGCGCGAAGGCGCCGTGAGTGCCGATCGTGGTGATCATCATCATCATCGCGAAGAATTTCATAAGTCAGCTCCAATGCCAGCGGCCCAGACCACGTGGGGCGTGCCGCGGTGGGAAAACGACGCCTGGATACTCGTGCGCAGGAACGCGCGCTCGGCGACATACCACTTGAATCCGGTTGTGACGAACGGCCGCGCGGCATACGACACCTCCGGCGCGAGAGTGACCGCCGGCAGGGCAACCATGGGCACGCCCGGGGCGCGTTGAGGCAGGAACTGTTCAGGGACACGCACGCGATGGTGCTCGCGCAGGATTTCGACCCCGCCGCCGACGAACGGGTGAAACCACTGATTCTCGAGAAACTGATACGACGCGCCGGCGCCGACGGAGGCGGTTCGAAAGTAGTGTTCACGTGAACGGAACACCGGAAAGGGCTCTGTCAGGGGCACGGGATCCCGGCTGTAAATCCGGCCCTCGCGGGTCTTGGCGGCGTGGATCTCGGCCTTGAGATGTGGCGTGAGATAGCGGCCCGCCGACACGCCGCCCGCGAAGGCGTTGTACCAGTCGTCCCACTCCGCGCCGATGTCTGACTTATCGCTGGCCAACCACCCCACGTGTCCCGCGATGTCCCACTGTGCGGACTCGACGGGCGTCAACGAGAGCGCCGGCCGTTCCTGTCCGGCGGCGGCGCCGGCGACGAAAAGGGCCGCCGCCATGAAGGCGGCGGCCAGCGGCATATTCATCATCTCTCCCCCCACCCTAAAGGTGCCGAAGGGAGAATTCAGGCTCAGGGCCCTCGACGCTGCTCGGGTCAGGGCCTAACGGTTCCACAGTCACGTGTGCAAGGAGGCCTCCACGCGACGCTCAGCTCGGGCTCATCGGGTTGCCGTGCGATACACTCAACCTCAGGAGCGCGCGTGATGAAGTCAGGCATCGTTCTATCGCTGATCGGCCTCTGTTGGCTCCCGCTGGGCGCACAGGCGCCGCCCGCGAAGCCGCTCGAGGTTCCTTACGAACAATTCACGCTGAGCAATGGACTGACGGTGATCCTGCACCGGGACAGGAGCGTTCCGGTGGTGTCGGTCAACGTCTGGTATCACGTCGGCTCGGCGAACGAACGCCCCGGACGGACCGGATTCGCCCATCTGTTCGAGCACCTGATGTTCGAGGGGTCCAAGCACGTCGAGGAGGGCGCGTTCGACGTGCTGCTCGAGGGCGCCGGGGCGAGCAGCAACGGATCGACCGACCTCGACCGCACCAACTACTTCATCGATCTGCCGGCGAATGCGCTCGAGTTGGCGTTGTTCCTCGAATCGGATCGCATGGGTTACCTGCTCGACACGATGTCGCCCGCGCGCGTCGACGGCCAGCGCGACGTCGTCAAGAACGAGCGGCGACAAAGCTATGAGAACCGGCCGTACGGCATGGCGTCCCTCGAGATGGACAAAATGCTCTGGCCCGCCGGCCACCCCTACAGCTGGCCGACGATCGGCCACATGGAGGACCTGACCGCCGCCGGCCACGAAGACGTCATCGCGTTCTTCAAGACGTACTACGTGCCGAACAACGCAAGCCTCGTCATCGCGGGAGACATCGATATCGCCCGCACCCGGGCGCTCGTGGAAAAGTGGTTCGGCGAGATTCCGCGCGGCCCTGCCGTGCAGCCGGTCGCGCCGCCAGCCGCCATCCTGACCGAGGTCAAGCGGCAGACGCTGACCGACCAGGTGCGCTTGCCGAGGCTCTATCTCGCGTGGCTCACGCCGCGTGCCTATGCGCCCGGCAGCGCGGCGCTCGATGTTGCCTCCTCGATCCTCGCGGACGGCAAGAACTCACGGCTCTACACACGCCTGGTGTACGAGACGCAGATCGCGCAGGACGTGGCGGCGTTCCAGCAGTCCGGCGTGCTCGGGAGTTCGCTCCAGATCATCGCGACGGCGCGGCCCGGCCATACGGCTGCGGAACTGCAGAAGGCGATCGACGAAGAAGTCGAGCGCCTGCGTCGCCAGCCTCCGGACGGGCGGGAAGTACAACGTGTGCTGAATCAAATCGAGGCCTCGTTCTATCGAGGGATGGAGCGCGTCGGTGGCTTCGGCGGCAAAGCCAACCAGCTGAATGCGTACTACTTCGCCGGCGCCGGGCCGGATTTCTTTGCGGAGGATCTCGCGCGGTACATGTCGCTCTCGCCGAGCGACGTGCAGGCGGCGATCCTTCGCTGGCTGCCGCCCGATCGGCGGGTCGAGCTGATCGTGGAGCCGGAGGCCGCGAAATGATCGCCACGAAGAACACGAAGACGGATCAGCCACAAAGATCACGAAGGGCTCAAAGGGTTTTTTTCCATAGTGTTCTTTGTGTCTTTTGTGGCTATTCCGTCTTTGTGCCCTTGGGAGCGCAGGCGCCCGACCGCAGCCGCCCGCCCGCGCTGGCGCCGACGCCCCAACTCGATCTTCCTTCCATCCAGAAGCGGACGCTGTCCAACGGCCTTGCCGTGTGGCTGGTCGAATCCCACGAGGTGCCGGTCGTCCAGGTGAACGTCGTCGTGCGTGCCGGCGCCGGAGACGACCCCGCGGCGACATTCGGGACGGCGAGCCTGACCGCGGCGATGCTGGACGAGGGAGCGGGGACACGCTCCGCGCTGGAGATCGCCGACGCGGTCGAGTTCCTGGGCGCGACGTTGTCGACTACCAGCTCGTTTGATGCATCGGCGGCACGGATGAGCGTGCCGGTCCAGCGCCTCCAGGATGCGCTTCCCCTGTTGGCCGACGTCACGCTTCGTCCGACCTTCCCGGAGATGGAGCTCGGCCGGCTCCGCCAGGAACGGCTGACGTCGCTGCTCCAGGCTCGCGACGACCCCCCCTCAATCGCGGCGATGGCGTTCGCACGGGTCGCGTTCGGGCCCGCGCATCGATACGGCACCGGCATGATCGGAACCGAGGCGACGCTGAAGGCGCTGTCCGCCGGCGATCTCACGGCATTCCATGCCGCGCACTACCACCCGTCCAACGCCACCCTGATCGTCGTCGGCGACGTCACGGCAGACGCGGTGCTGCCGGACCTCGAGAAGCACTTCGGCTCCTGGAAGCCGACCACGCCTCCTCCGCGCCGCGCGCCGGTGCCGGCGGCTCCGCAGCTCGCGCGGGGCCAGATCTATATCGTCGACAAGCCCGATGCGGAGCAGTCGCAGATCCGGATCGGATGGGTCGGCGTCCCGCGCTCCACGAGCGACTACTTCCCGTTGCTCGTCCTGAATACCGTGCTGGGCGGGGCGTTCACGTCACGACTCAACCAGAACCTTCGCGAAGAGCACGGGTACGCGTACGGCGCCAGCTCCGCGTTCGACATGCGGCTGTCGGCGGGTCCATTCGTGGCGGCTGCCGGCGTCCAGACCGACAAGACCGCCGAGGCGCTGCGGGAATTCTTCAACGAGTTCACGGCCATTGCCGCACCCATCGGCGCCGACGAGCTCGCCAAGGCCAAGAATTACATTGCGCTGGGGTTCCCCTCCGAATTCGAATCCTCCAGCGACCTGTCGCGCCAGCTCGAGGAGCTCATCGTCTATCAATTGCCCGACGACTACTTTGAGCGATACATCGCAAACGTCCAGGCGGTCACTGCAGACGACGTGCGAAAGGCGGCCGCGACGTACATTCAGCCGTCGCGCTTCGCGTCTGTCGTCGTGGGCGACCGGAAGACGATCGAGGCGGGGATTCGCGCGCTCAATCTCGGGCCGGTGCGCGTCATGAGCGTCGAAGAGGCGCTTGGGCTGTGAAGATGGACACCTACTACCACCCCAAAGATCTCGCCCGCTTTGCCGAAATGGGCCGGGAAGCGCCTGAGCTGTGGCAGAAGTTCCTCGAGTGGTACAACGCCGTGTTCAAGGAAGGCGCGCTGACGGAACGCGAAAAAGCCCTCATCGCGCTCGCGGTCGCGCACGCGGTCCAGTGCCCATACTGTATCGACGCGTACAGCACCGCGTGCCTGGAGAAGGGCTCGACCCCCGAACAGATGACGGAGGCGGTGCACGTGGCCGCCGCCATTCGTGGAGGCGCCTCGCTGGTCCACGGTGTGCAGATGCGAAGTCACGTGGACAAGTTGTCGATGTAGTTGGTAGTTGGTAGTTGGTAGTTGGTAGTTGGTAGTTGGTAGTTGGTAGTTGGTAGTCGGTCGTTGGTAGCTAAGGTTCGAGGTTTATAGTTCGGTGGCACTGCTTACGTTGCTCAACAGCCGGCATCCGCTGGCCGACGCCGCCGCGCAGCGCGCGACGCTGGCTGCGCTGCCGCTCGGGCGCACGTTCGAGGCGGCGGCGGCGTCGGCCGGACACGATCCCCTGCGGACGACCGACATCGCGGTGTTCCAGATCAACGTCGGCAAGCGCTGCAACCAGGCCTGCCACCATTGCCATGTCGACGCCGGCCCGGATCGAACCGAGGTCATGGCGCCGGAGGTCGTGGACGCCTGCCTTCGATTTCTCGAGGCCAGCGATATTCCGACGATTGACATCACCGGAGGTGCGCCGGAGCTGCATCCATTGTTCCGCGACATCGTCCGCCGCGCGCGCGATGCGGGCCGTCACGTCATGGATCGATGCAACCTGACGATCACGCGCCTGCCGAACTACGCGGACCTGCCGGAGTTTCTCGCGGAGCACGCCGTGGAGGTGGTCGCCTCGCTCCCGTCGTTTGCGGAACGTCAGACCGACGCGCAGCGCGGGGAAGGGGTATTCGCCGACTCCATCGCGGCCCTGCGACGGTTCAATGAGCTGGGCTACGGGGTCGAAGGCTCGGGACTGCTGCTCCACCTGGTGACGAATCCCGTGGGCGCGTTCCTGCCTGGATCGCAGGCGGCGCTCGAAGTCGACTGGAAGCGCGAACTGCGGCGGCGCTACAGCGTGAGCTTCAACAGGCTGTACACAATCACCAACATGCCCATCAGCCGGTACTTGCAGTTCCTGATCGACTCGGGGAACCTGCAGGGCTACATGGACCGCCTCGCCGGAGCCTTCAATCCTGCCGCGGTCGAGGGGCTGATGTGCCGCTCAACGCTGTCCGTGGGATGGGACGGGCGCCTCTACGACTGCGACTTCAACCAGATGCTCGACATCGGCACCGCCGGCAAAGCCCCGCAGACGATTTTTGACGCGACGCCCGCATCGCTCGCCTCGCGCCGCATCGCCGTGGGGCCCCACTGCTTCGGCTGCACCGCCGGCGCCGGCTCGAGCTGCGGCGGTGCCACGACCCGCTAGACTTCGCTTCCACAAGCCACGGAGGCACAGAGACACGGAGTAACCAAGATAATTTGCTCCGCGTCTCCGTGGCTCGTCTCGTTGGACTACACCGAATTTCACCAGTACGTAGTGTCCGGCTTGAGCCGGACCGGGTATTCTCGGGCCACGTTCGAAGGTCGGGCTCAAGCCGGACACTACGTACGAAGGAATACGCGCTAGTTCGACATCCGTTTCTTGAGCTCGCCGTCGACGGCGTTCATGTACTCGTCGGTCGTCAGGTGCGGATGGTCCGCGCTGATCAGCGTGGCGAGGTCCTTCGTCATCCGGCCCGACTCGACGACGTCGACGCAGACCTGCTCGAGGGTGTCCGCAAACGTCACGACGTCTGGCGTGTTGTCGAAGCCGCCGCGATACTGCAGCCCGCGCGTCCAGGCGTAGATCGACGCGATCGGGTTGGTCGACGTCGGCTTCCCTTGCTGGTGCATCCGGTAATGGCGGGTCACGGTGCCGTGGGCGGCTTCCGCTTCCACCGACTTGCCGTCAGGTGACATCAGGACCGACGTCATGAGCCCGAGCGATCCGTAGCCCTGCGCGACGGTGTCGGACTGGACGTCGCCGTCGTAGTTCTTGCACGCCCAGAGGTAGCCGCCGTTCCACTTCAGGCTTGCCGCGACCATGTCGTCGATCAGGCGGTGCTCGTAGGTCAGGCCCTTTGCCTCGAACGCCTGCTTGAAGTCGGCGTCGAAGACGCGCTGGAAGGTGTTCTTGAAGGTCCCGTCATACACCTTCAGAATGGTGTTCTTTGTCGAGAGGTACATCGGATAGTTGCGTCCCAGCGCATACGTGAAGCAGGCGCGGGCAAACCCCTCGATCGACGCATCGAGGTTGAACATGCCCATCGCGACGCCGCCCCCGTTTGTCTTGATCACCTCGCGCTCAATCGGCGCCTCTCCGCTGCCGTCGGCCGGCGTCCAGCTGATCGTGATCGTCCCCGCACCAGGGAAGTGGAAGTCCTGGGCACGGTACTGATCCCCGAAGCCATGGCGCGCGACGACCACCGGCTTGTTCCAGTGCGGAACGATGCGCGGGACGTTGCGGCAGACGATCGGCTCCCGGAAGATCGTGCCATCGAGGATGTTGCGAATCGTGCCGTTCGGCGACCGCCACATCTGCTTGAGGTGGAACTCCTTCACGCGCGTCTCGTCTGGGGTGATCGTGGCGCACTTCACCGCGACGCCGAACTTCTTCGTGGCCTCCGCGGACTCGACGGTGATCCTGTCGTCGGTCCGGTCGCGCGACTCAATTGAGAGGTCGTAGTACTTCAGGTCGATATCGAGATACGGCAGGATCAGCGTCTCGCGGATCTTCTGCCAGATGATGCGCGTCATCTCGTCCCCGTCCCTTTCGACAACGGGGCTCTTCACCGTGATCTTTGTCATCCGTGCTCCTGATTGACGGCTGCGAAAAGTATATTTTATGGCGAAGGACCGCCCACCACAGACGTGCCCGGGTACGGTACGCAGAATGTGCCGCCTCGATCGCGCCCTGGCATTGCTGTTTGTAGAAGGTTGAAGCCTTGGATTGTGCTTTTCCTCAGGATTTCGAGTGGCAGATGTTCTGCTTCTCGAAACCAGCCATGCGCGTTTGAGGATTGCCTCGGACGACGCTATGCTGAGGAGGCGCTGGGATGGCCAGAGTGGAAGAACGGGTTGCTCATCTCGAGGGGCAGATGATCGAATTATCACAGGGATTGTCGGAAGTGAAGGGCACTATCCGCCACCTCGGGGAACGTGTCGATGCGCGGTTCGACGCCGTCGACCGGCGGTTCGAGGCGCTTGACGACAAGATGTCCCGCCAGTTCGATGCACTCCACAGCAAAGTATCTCGCCAGTTTGTCTGGTTGGTCGGGATCGTCGTCACCGCCCTGGTGGCCATGGCCGGTGCCGTGCTGTCGCGCGGCTGACAGGAATGTCCGTGGACCCGTTCATCGAGAGGATCGCCCGGCAATTCGACGCCCTCGAGAACAAGCTCGACTATCAGTTCCGCTGGCTTGCCGCTTTGCTGATCCTTAACGGCATCGTGGCCGTGACCAGTATTCTTTGGGGGCCCTGAGCGCCGGCCTCTTGACGAGTCAGCAGACCTCACTTCTCGTATAATCCGCCACATCACGCATGTCCCTCGAGGTCGGTGCCCGCATCGGGCCGTACCAGATCACCGGCACCCTCGGTGCCGGAGGCATGGGTGAGGTCTATCGTGCCCGCGATCCGCGGCTCAATCGCGACGTCGCGCTGAAGGCACTCCCCGACGTCTTCGCTGCTGACCCCGAACGTCTGGCGCGGTTCCGGCGCGAGGCGCAAGTGCTCGCTTCGCTCAACCATCCCAACATCGGCCACATCTACGGACTCGAAGAAGGCGGAGACACGCCCTTGCTGGTGTTGGAGCTGGTTGATGGACCCACGCTCGCCGATCGCATCGCGGACGGCCCTATCCCGCTCGCCGAGGCGCTGGCGCTGGGAAAGCAAGTCGCTGAGGGGCTAGAAGCGGCGCACGAGCATGGCGTCGTCCACCGCGACGTCAAGCCCGCGAATATCAAGATTACTCATGATGGCGTCGTGAAGGTGCTCGACTTCGGCCTTGCGAAGGTGGCGAGCGGCGACACGGCGAGCCCTGACCTGACCCGGGCACCGACGGTTACCGTCGCGGGAACGCGCGAGGGAGTGATGCTCGGCACCGCAGCCTACATGAGCCCCGAGCAGGCGCGCGGAAAACCAGCCGACAAGCGCACCGACATCTGGGCGTTCGGCTGCGTGCTCTACGAAATGCTGACGGGACGGGCGGCATTTTCAGGCGCAACAGTATCAGACACGATCGCGGCGATTCTCGAACGGCAGCCAAGCTGGGCGGCGCTGCCCACCACGACGCCACCGAACATGCGCCGCCTGCTGCAACGCTGCCTCGAGAAGGATCCCAAACGTCGCCTGCGTGACATCGGTGACGCGCGCTTCCAGATCGAGGACGCCTCGGGTGAGCCTTCTATGTCAGGTCCAGCCGTTTCGCGGATTCGCAAGAACCGCGAGCGGGCATCCTGGCTCGCTGCAATGGTCGTCGTTGTCACTTCCTCGATCTTGACAGCACCGTACCTTTCGCGTGCCCCGGTCGATGCACCGGAGATTCGACTCGAAATCACCACGCCGCCCACCACCGATCCCGTATCGCTGGCGATTTCACCCGATGGACGGAAGGTTGTGTTCACGGGCACGTCCGAGGGTCAGACACGGTTGTGGGTACGTTCGCTGGGTTTGACGTTGGCGCAACCCTTGACGGGCACTGACGGTGCGACGTTCCCATTCTGGTCACCAGACAGCCAATCGATAGGTTTCTTTGCTGATCGCCAGCTCAAACGAATCGACGTCGACAGCGGAACGATTCAGGCGCTCGCAGGGGTCGAAGGCGGTCGTGGCGGCGCGTGGGCTGAGGACGGTACGATTCTGTTTCAGCCGACGCCTGGCGTCGGCCCGCTGTTTCGTATATCGGCCGGCGGCGGCAGACCAACCGCCACCACGGCGCAGTACGGACGCTCTCCCCAATTCCTACCCGATCAGCGTCACTTTTTCTATTTCAGACCGGGAGCTCCAGATGTCCGAGGCGTGTATCTCAGTCAGCTGGAAGGTTCGGATGGACAGCGGCTGCTCGACACGGAAGCGGCCGCGGTCTATGCCTCAGGGCACCTGCTCTTTGTCCGCCAACGCACGATGTTCGCGCAAGCGTTCGACACCGCAAGCCTCGCCATGACAGGCGATCCATTTGCGATAGCTGAAGGGCTGACGGTGAACGGTCCGCTGCTCAGCGCACCCGTCGCCGCATCCTCGGCCGGTCCGATCGTGTATCGGACAGGTTCGTCGGGTGGCCTGCGGCAGTTTGCTTGGTTTGATCGCTCAGGGAACGAGATCGGCAAAGTTGGAGGGGCGGTTGCGAACCTCTTGAGTCCATCAATATCGCCAGATGAAAGCCGGGTGGCGGTGCACCGGCTGGTGGCTGGGAATACCGACATCTGGCTGCTCGAGACGAGACGGGGAGTGCTCAGCCGTTTTACCTCCGATCCGGTGAATGAGTCCAGCCCGCTTTGGGCTCCGGATAGCACCCGTGTCGTGTTCAGCTCGTCTCGAAACGGGCCCGGGGATCTGTTCGAGAAAAATGTGACAACCGGGGCAGAGGAACTCCTGCTGGAGACACCTTTGGAAAAATGGCCAACAGGCTGGTCACCCGACGGACGGTACCTGCTCTATCTCACCAGAGACGCGACAACGCGCCGCGACCTGTGGGTTCTGCCCATGCAGAAGGACCGAAAGCCGTTTCCAGTGGCCAACACCGAAGCCGATGAAGAGGACGGCCAATTCGCTCCCGACGGGAAATGGATCGCCTACCAGTCCAACGAATCGGGCGCGGTCGAAGTCTACGTTCAGCCGTTTCCAAACCCTGGAAGCAAGATACAGATTTCCACTAACGGTGGAGCTCAAGCGCGTTGGCGACGGGACGGGAAGGAGCTGTTCTATATCGCCCTAGATGGCCGCCTCATGACGGTGCCGATCAATCTTGCAGGACCTGGCCAGAGTGTCGAAGTTGGAACCGCCGTTGCTCTGTTTGCCACCCAGGTTGGCGGCGCCTTGCAAACCAATTCGAGGCAGACGTACATGGTCTCCGATGACGGCCAGCGGTTTTTGATGAACACACTCACTGAAGAAGCTGGCACGCCCATCACGGTCATCTTGAACTGGAAGCCGAAATCGTGAGATCAGGAGACGACATCTCTCAGAGTCCCGAGTTAGATCTCCCGTCAACATCGCGACCGGTGTGGCCTCCCAAGTAAAAGAGCCTACCTCAGGGTACCAGTTCGAAGATTCCCGTCTCTCGATTCTTCCGCACCCTGTCCCACGCGAAGTGCTGGCCGTTCATCGCGATGTAGACGCCCGGCGGCAGCACCTGCGCGAATGACAGCGCGCTGCCCAGGTTGAACAGCCCGTCCGAGCTGCCGAAGGCATACGGGATCATCGCGCCGGTCAACACGATCGTCTTGCCCGGCACGCCGCGCGCCAGCGCCGCGGCGGTTTCGACCATCGTGTCGGTGCCGTGGGTGACGACGATCCGCGAGTCTCCGCACTGAGCGCAGTGGCGCACGATGACATCCCGATCGGTGTCCGTCATGTCGAGGCTGTCGATCATCATGAGCGTGCGGATCGACACCTCGACGCGCGATCGTCCGAGGCGCAGCATCTCGGGCAGGTGCGTGTCGCCAAACGACAGCCGGCCGCGGATCTCGTCGTACGTCTTGTCGAACGTGCCGCCGGTGACAAAGATACAAATCATTGGAGATCCATGTAAGTCAA
>Ga0184637_10002501_pt1 | contig 11828 bp, 8 predicted proteins | sample PLM3_127_b2_FD_133143 | JGI IMG/M metagenome (GOLD analysis project Ga0184637, IMG submission 133143) | Groundwater sediment microbial communities from an aquifer in East River, Colorado, USA - PLM3_127_b2 | ecosystem: Environmental > Terrestrial > Soil > Riparian zone | place: USA: East River...
CAAAGAAGTGTGGGATCGCCAACTCGTATTCGCCCTCCCGCACTTTTTCTCTGATGAAATCGATGATAGCCAGAGTCGTCGTTCCTCACAAGCTGTTTGGTAAATCTTACCACCACCATCGACAAGCCGAGAAAACCCCGGTGCTTGACACTCCGCGCAACGCTCCAATAGTCTTGCTCGGATTGGATCGCAGGAAAATTACAGGCCGTTTAAGCCTGAATTGCGTCGCGCCCCCGATATGCTTAAAAAATCAGCCTTCATCGTCTACTGCCTGCTCTTACTTCAGTCGGCCGTAGCAGCCCAGCAACCTGTTGCACAAGTTTCTTACGAAACTCTTCTCGAGAAAGTGAAGAAACAGGATCCGGCGGTTAACTTCAAAGAGCTGCGTTTCGCTTACACGGAGACAAAACAGTACAGCCCGTACGGTGGCGACAGTGAAAACAGAAAAGCGATGTTTGCCGCCTTAAACGCCAAGGAATACGACAAGGCACTGGCGTCGAGCGAAAAGATTCTCGCTTCCAACTACCTGGATATCAATGCACACTTTGTTGCCTACGCCGCCAATAGACACCTTGGCGTTTCGGAAAAAGCTGATTATCACAAGTATGTTTTCGAGAACTTGCTGAAGTCCATTAGTGATTCCGGCGATGGGAAAACTATGGGAACGGCTTTCTTCGTGATCTCAACCGAAGAGGAATACGCTCTATTCAACTTTATGGGGCTGCGGCCCGCGGGTCAGGCGCTCATTGAAGACAAAGGTCATCATTACGACAAGATGACGGCGATAGATCCTAAGACGAATCAAAGCAGCATCTATTACTTCAATATTGACAAACCTTTCAATTGGCTCGGCAATAGCCTCAAACAGTAAGTTGTCGCGAGGAGCCAAACGACAGACGCCGAAAACGGCGGACGAAGGTTCGCGTTCCCCGGACAAAGGAAAAGCGGTTACATGGTCAAGGAACAAATAATTGCTCTGATTAAAGCGAAGCGTGCGCATGTCGGAGTGGTTGGCTTAGGGTATGTCGGCTTGCCACTGCTGGCCGAGTTTGCACGCGGCGGCTATCAGGCGACTGGCTTTGAGGTTGATGAGAACAAAGCAGCTCAGATTAATGCGGGTGGTTCTTATATCGGCGACGTGCCCTCCTCGGTAGTCAAAGAACTTGTCGAGAAACAGCGCCTGCGTGCAACCACCGATTTCGATCAACTAAAGGAATGCGACGCCGTCATCATCTGTGTTCCCACGCCGCTCAGAAAGACGAAAGAGCCGGACGTTTCCTACATCCTTGCGGCCGCCGAGGACATCAAGCAGCGGCTGCACCAGGGACAGTTGATCATTCTCGAGTCAACCACTTATCCCGGCACTACAGATGAAGTGTTGCTGCCGATATTTGAGGAGACCGGTCTCAAGCTTGACAGCGATTTCCTGTTGGCGTTTTCACCTGAACGAGTTGACCCGGGCAACCTGGAATTTCAAACGCACAATATTCCCAAAGTCGTCGGGGGCGTGACACCCGATTCTACGGAGGCTGCCGCTTATCTCTATTCGCAAATTGTCAAAGACGTCCATGCTGTAAGCTCGGCGCGCGTTGCCGAAACAGCCAAGCTGCTGGAAAACACCTTTAGGGCAGTAAATATCGGCATGGCAAACGAGATGGCGCGGCTTTGTTATGCGCTGAACATCGATACGTGGGAAGTGATTCGCGCTGCTGCCACGAAGCCGTTTGGGTTCATGCCTTTCTATCCCGGCCCGGGCATCGGCGGCCATTGCATTCCGCTTGATCCGCACTACCTGTCGTGGAAGGCGCGCCAACACGGCTTTGATTCGCGCTTCATCGGTCTGGCGGAGGAAGTGAATTCACGAATGCCGGAGCACGTGGTGCAACTGGTTGCGGATGGCTTGAACGACGAAAGCAAGGCGATGAAGGGTTCGCGCATTCTGTTGCTGGGCGTTGCCTATAAAAAAGACATTGACGACGTGCGCGAGAGTCCGGCGTTGTCGATCATCGATCGGCTGCGCGCGAAAGGCGCCGAGGTGCGTTACCACGATCCATTTGTGAATGAGGTCCACTTTGACGACGCGCACACTGAGGGCGGTGGCGAGCCACTCGGCTCCGTGCCGTTAACTGATGAAGAGTTGCGGGCGACGGATTGCGTGGTGATTGTCACCGATCACAGCGCGACGGACTACAAACGCGTTTGCCAACTTAGTTCGCTGATAGTTGATACGCGGAACGCGCTCAATGGTGATGTCAGGCGCGACAGCAGCGCGCGGATAATCAGGTTGTAAGTCCAACGTCCAAAGTCCAATGTCCAAAGTCAAGATTCGTAAGCGGACATTGGACCTTGGACGTTGGACATTGGACTTTGCCGAATGCTGAAGGTAATCAACGTTGTCGGCGCTCGACCCAACTTCATGAAGGTCGCGCCGATTGTAGAAGCGATGAAGCGGCGCGAGCGAGAGTTTACGCCGCTTGTTGTTCATACGGGCCAACACTACGACGCGGCCATGTCCGAGGCTTTCTTCCGCGATCTGGATCTGCCCCAACCCGATGTCCACCTCGGCGTCGGTTCCACCTCACACGCTGCGCAAACAGCCGCCATCATGGAGCGCTTTGAACCCGTCGTGCTGCGTGAGCAGCCTGACTGGGTGCTGGTCGTAGGCGATGTTAATTCCACACTTGCCTGCGCGCTAGTTTGCGTGAAGCTGGGCGTGAAGGTCGCGCACGTCGAGGCGGGATTGCGCAGCCGCGACCGCACAATGCCGGAAGAAATCAATCGACTGCTAACAGATCAGATTGCCGATCTACTCTTTACTCCTTCCGCCGATGCAGATGAGAACCTGCGCGCCGAGGGAATTCCGCCGGAGCGAATACGCATGGTCGGCAACATCATGATCGATTCGCTCTACAAACACCTGGAACGATCCCGGCAATCGCGAGTTAAAGATCAATTGGGACTAACGGATCAGAGCTATGCGGTGCTGACTTTGCACCGACCTTCGAATGTCGACGACCCGGCCGTCTTCGGAAGAATCCTCGAGGCGCTCGAAAGAATCAGCGAACAGCTTCCGATAGTTTTCCCGGTTCATCCACGCACCAGGAAGACAATTGCTGAGCTTGGCCTGGACGCGCGAGTGGAGAGAATGAAAGGCTTGCGATTGATTGACCCGCTCGGCTACCTGGATTTTCTTGGTCTCTACAGCGACGCGCGTTTGGTACTCACGGATTCTGGCGGCATTCAGGAAGAGACGACCGTTTTGGGTATTCCTTGTCTGACCTTGCGCGAAAACACCGAACGCCCAATTACCGTTACGATGGGGACGAACACAATAGTCGGTAGCGATCCCGCGAAGATCACTGCCGCAGCGTTCGCCGCGCTTAATGAAACCGCGAAACAACCTGGTAGCATCCCGCTCTGGGATGGCCATACGGCAGAGCGTATTCTCGCTGTACTCGGTTAAAATGCGGTCTACTGTTGTAACGTAAACTGTTAGTTTGCGTGCGGGCTGTGTTTGTAAAGCAGGTTCCAGGTAGCACCAACGTTTTCTCTGTGTTCTCTGTGCGTGCTCCGTGTTCTCTGTGTTGAATGTTTTCTCGACGCAGCTCACCAGAGAGACACAGATACGCGGAGGTGGCACAGAGGTCTTTAGCACAACGTCCCGTTGGCGATTGCGTGTCCCCGTGGATCTGAATTCGAAAGCAGTTCTCAATTGCCAAACTCTTCCGAGCGCCCCAACAAATCTCGTTCTAGATCCCTGACGACGGGTGTTCGCAGCGTGCTGCGCGGGCGAATAAGCTTCACCCAGGCGACGCGCGAAGCTTTTCGCCTTGGGCGGTCTGCGGTTAGCCGTCGTCGGGAACGTACGATGCTTGAAGAGCTGGCCTCCCAACCGGCGCGGCTGCGAACTGAATTTCAACGCTTCTCGGCCTCGGATTTGCTGAAACACTTTCGCGAACGCGACGCTCCTGCATTTCTTCCCGGATTTGCACTGGCAAATGTTTCCTCTGCGCCGCAACGAAATCTTTTTCCTGAAGAAACTGAGCGGTTGATCGAATCCGCCTGGCTCATTACTAAAGAACATCGCTGGCCCTTATTAGGTTTTGGTGAGCAAGAATTCGGTGAGCCACCACCCCACGCGGGCTGCCCGCGTGGGGACCCCGGCCCGATAAACTGGCATCGCGATCCTCTATCAGGAAGAATCTGGCCGCTCGATTATCACGCTGACATTCCTTTGTGGCACAACGACGGTTCAGACATCAGAGTGTTGTGGGAACTCAATCGCCTGGGCCACCACATCACCCTGGGCCGCGCCTACGCGCTGACCAGAGAAGAAAAATTTGCCTCGGAGTTTTTCGCTCAGGTGGAGAGCTGGTGCCAGCAAAACCCGGTGGGACGCGGAGCTAACTGGTCATGTGCGATGGAAGTTGCTTTGCGCGCCATTAACTTGCTCGCGGCCTTCTCGCTTTTCCGCGGATCGAGAGATCTGAGCGAAGAGCGACTGCTAATGTTGCTGACAATGTTCGATCAGCACGGCGCTCACATTCGTCGCAACCTCGAGTTTTCTCACGTGGTTACGAGCAACCACTACCTCTCAGATGTCGCGGGTTTGCTCTGGCTCGGCATCATGCTGCCGGAGTTGAGCGTCGCCAGGGAATGGCGCGAATGGGCCCTGGCTGAAATGCTCCGAGAGATGGACAAACAAATCCTGCGGGACGGCGCCGACTACGAAGCCTCAACGGGTTATCACTGTTTTGTCCTCGAACTGTTTCTCTATACGTTCATTCTTTGCCGCGCCAATGAGATTCCGATCGCTCCGAAGTATTGGCGTAAGCTACACGCCATGCTCGTTTACCTGCGCGGCATAGTGCGGCCCGACGGCATGACGCCGCTCATCGGTGATACGGATGGTGGCCAGGTTTTGCCAATCGTATCCCGCAGTGCGAACGATCGCGCGTATCTCTTAGCTCTCGGCGCGACGGTATTTAAGGATTCCCAATTCAAGCTTGCGTGGCTTGAAGCGCCGCAGGAGTTGTTGTGGCTGTTAGGCGAAGAGGGTTTGCGAGACTACGAACAGCTTGCGAATTCGAATGACGAAACTTCATCGCAGTCTTTTCCATATGCCGGCACTTACGTGCTGCGGCATGACGATCTGTTTCTCTTGTTCAATGCAGACGGAACGCAGGACGGCAGACCTGCTTCACACCGGCACAACGACGCGCTGAGCATTGAGGTCTCGGCCTGTGGCCGCGCCTTCATAGTCGATCCGGGCTCGTACGTTTACACTGCCGACCTGAATGAGAGGCATCTCTTCCGCTCAACCTCCTATCATTCGACCGTGCAGATCGACGATGTCGAACAGAATACGATACGAGAAGACGCTCCCTTTGTTAGCGGAGCTGAGGCGGGCGTTCGCGTTTCGCTTTGGGAGAGCACACTTGAGCACGACCGGATTATCGCTGAACACTCGGGCTACCAGCGCCTGGCTGAACCAGTAAAACACCAACGCACAATTACCTTTTATCAGCCGGATCGCTGGTGGTTGGTTGAAGACGAAATTATCGGCAGAGGCGAACATAAAGTTGCTTCGCGATTCCATTTCGATGCCGGACTCGAGGTAACCCTGTTCGACAACAATAGTGTCATGGCGCGCGACACGATGAGTGGCGCATGTTTGATTGTATGTTCGCTTGATCTCGATCAGCCCGTGGAACTGGAAGCGCAGTTCACGTCGCGGCATTATGGTTCCAAGGCGGCATCGTTTTCAGCCTGCTGGATGACTAAGGTAAGCGCGCCCGTCAAGCTGCGCTGGGCGATCGCACCGGTATGCGCGGGTGAGGACGCGCAAGCTCGGCTAAGTGTTGTCCAAAGTCCAACGTCCAAAGTCCAAAGTCCGCTTGCCGGCTAGCAGCTTACAAGCGCGAGGTGGACTCAGCTTTCGGACGGTCGCATGGAAGCAAGGGAATGGAAACCTTATTTCCGCGGAAGACGTTGGACATTGGACATTGGACATTGGACTAACCCGATGTGTGGCATCTGCGGAATCTGGGAATACGGCACAACCGAAGGGCGCGTTGAATTGCCGCTCGTCGAGAGCATGCGCGACGAGATGCGACATCGCGGACCCGACGATGAAGGCTCATCGATCTTCGACGAAGGACGCGGCGGTCTTGGTTTTCGCCGCCTCTCAATCATCGATCTTTCGAAAGCCGGCAACCAGCCGATGCATGGTTGCACGGATCGTGTCTGGCTGGTCTTTAATGGCGAGATTTATAACCACGCCCATCTTCGTGAAGGACTCGAGCAGCGCGGTCACGTTTATGCTTCGCTTACCGACTCGGAGACCATCCTTCATCTCTACGAAGAGCGCGGCCTGGATTTCGTCAATCAGCTTGAAGGCGACTATGGTATCGCGCTGTGGGATGCCGAGCGCGAGGAGCTTGTACTCGCACGCGATCGCATCGGCGTCAAGCCGCTTTACTTTTATCACAAAGACGGCCGCTTCATTTTCGCTTCTGAAATCAAGGCAATCCTGCGACATCCCGCGGTGACGCGTGAGATTGACGAAGAGTCGCTCTATCATTACCTGACATTCCTCACTACGCCGGCGCCACGGACGCTCTTCCGCGACATCCAGAAATTACCTGCCGGGCACATGCTTGTCGTCAGGCGAGACGGGTCCATCGATCTCAAACAGTACTGGGACGCACTGCCGCCGGAAACCCTTCCCGAAAACATCTGCTCACGCAGTGAAGCAGAACACAGCGAAGAAATACTCCGCCTGCTGAGAGATTCAATTCGCAAACGCATGATGTCTGACGTGCCTTTCGGGGTGTTCCTTTCCGGAGGTGTGGATTCTTCAGCCAACGTTGCCCTGATGTCTGAGCTCATGTCGCAACCGGTGCGAACCTACACTGTGGGCTTCGAGGACAATGAAGAACTGAATGAACTCGAGAGTGCGCGGGTCATCGCCAAGCGCTTCGGCACTGATCACCACGAAGTGATCATCGGCCAGAAGGACATGGAAAAGTTTCTCCCTGACTTGGTTTTCCACCAGGATGAGCCGCTTGCCGATCCGGTTTGCGTGCCGCTCTACTACGTCTCAAAGCTGGCCCGTGAAACGGGCACGATCGTCGTGCAGGTTGGCGAAGGCGCTGATGAAATATTTGCCGGTTACGATTGGTTTAGAAAATATGTGCGCATTAACGATCTCTTTTGGCGTCAGGCACAAAAACTTCCGGCTTCACTGCGCCACTCATGGACGGCAATGGCGAAACCGTTGATGGAAGGTTCGTTCAACAAACGTACGGCGATCGAGCTTGTGCGCCGCCTTGGCGCCGGCGAATCGCTCTTCTGGGGCGGCGCGATAGTCTTCGACGAAGCTTTCAAACGCAGAGTTTTGTCCAGCGAAATGAGTGCGCGCGCCGATGGCTTGTCGTCATACGAGGCTGTAAGGAAACACCTCGAGCACATCGCCCAGGCCAGGCCCAACTCAGATTTTGCTGCACGCATGACCTACCTCGAGCTAAAGCTGCGTTTGCCGGAGTTGCTGCTGATGCGCGTGGACAAAATGACAATGGCAACGTCAGTTGAAGCGCGCGTGCCTTTCCTCGATCACCATCTGGTTGAATACGCGATGGGCCTTCCCGTTGATCTCAAGATCAAAGGCACGAGCGGGAAACACATTTTGAAGCGCGCGCTCGAAAAGGTTTTGCCGCCTGATTTGCTCTATCGTCCCAAGCGTGGCTTTGGTGCGCCCATCCGTGAATGGTTTCGCGGCGATAGCGGTGAAATGCTGGGCGGGCTCATAATGAACTCCTCAATTCGCCGCCGCCAACTGTTTGACTATGCGTTTATTGCTGGGCTCATTGACGAACACGGGCGAGGAGCGCGCGATTGGAGTTTCCATCTTTGGGCACTCCTCAATGTCAGCCTTTGGTACGAGCGCTGGTTCGAATAGCTTCCATTCTTTCAACCTGAGTGTTGTCCAACCAGCGGGGGCAAGCCCACCTTCCCAACCACGAGCTGATCACGGTTGAGTGTCAATCCTTGCTTGAAAGGCTTTCAACCCGAGATCGACCGAGCCAGTCAAAAAGCCTCTCAGGTCGGGAAGGTGGGCTCGCCCCCGCTGGTTGGCTGGCAGTCAAGTCTGAGCTTGAACTGGATCTGAGTAGGACAGACAAGAATGTCTGTCCTACTGGCTTTGAGCGAGGTAATACATTGAAAAGTGAACTCGGCTTTGTTGAAGACTGGGATGATGATTGAAGTTTGAATGGGCGCGGGGCGGTCTCCCGCCGGTTGCTTTGAAGATTGTTGGGAAGCGGGCAGATTTGCGGTTAAGTCAAAATCAGCCGTCGCCAGGGTGGGCGTCTCCAAAGAATGTCCTTTGGCTTTCCGGCGAAGGTGATCGATCCTCAGGCGGTCGGCGGTAGCGCTAACTACTCTCTTCGCCACACGGCCAGGGATTTGTGCGAGCCTGCCGGCTGTTTTCGTTGAGGTCGAATATAGTCCTCGCAAAAACAGTTTCGACGAGAGCGATAGATTGTCCTGAAGCTTTTTCTTTAGGCGGCGCAAAGGTGTTATCGCTCTTACTCTTTCGAGTTTGACTCGACATTATCCTCGGTAGTCCAGTTGAGCAGGGGACGTACGACGCCCGGCATGGGACCAATGTAGTCGCCGCGAGCCGAATCTGCCGAGGGGCTGTCAACAACCTGGAAGGCTACGGCGTTGCGCTCGTGAGCGTGCAGGACTGTGGCGGGAAAGTGAGACATAATTGAGACATGGCCCACCAAACTTCCTTCAGCGAGCAAGTTGCCGGGGATCCGGACGGTACTCGTATAGGTTCCGCGCGGACGTGGCTGACGACGCCAGTTGGCGCTCGTGTCATGTGTGCTGAAAAGCTCGGTGCCTTCATCGTTATAAAACTCTATTACAGGCACGAGCGCGTGGCCTTCATCCAAAACATCATAAGTCAGCTCGATACCGAAGGGTTTTTGGATATCGACAACCGCGACCGTGTCGCCGTCCTCCGCGCGCACGCGCACCCTCCTCAGGCGTACGACCGTGTCGCCAGGAGCGTCTCGTTGATTTGGCCATTCACGTAGCGCACCCGTTTTCAAACTCGAACTGAGGTAGCGCTTGACAACTTCGCGTGGCTCGCCGTCACAGCTAATGGTGCCGTTTTCAAGCAGCACCACCCGCTTGCACAATCTGGTGATAGCAGCCATGTCGTGCGAGACAAACAGAATCGTGCGACCCTGTTGACGAATCTCGTGCATCTTGTCGAGGCACTTCTGTTGAAAGGCAGCATCGCCCACCGCCAACACCTCGTCCATCATTAGGATCTCCGGCTCGAGATGCGCTGCAACAGAGAAAGCCAGCCGCACGTACATGCCTGAGGAATACCACTTGACGGATGTTTCAATAAACTTTTCCAACTCCGAGAAGGCTACGATCTCGTCAAACTTCCGCTCGATCTCGGCGCGTCGCATTCCCAAAATAGCGCCGCTGAGAAAAATGTTTTCACGTCCTGTGAGGTCCGGGTGAAATCCTGTACCGACTTCCAGTAGGCTACCAATGCGTCCAAAAAGTTCGACTTCGCCAGTCGTTGGTTTCGTCACGCGCGAAAGAATCTTCAGCAGGGTTGATTTGCCCGCGCCGTTGTGGCCAATGATCCCCACCAGCTCGCCCTGTCCGATCTCCAGATTAATGTCGCTGAGCGCCCAGAGCGTCTGATGACCATTGCCGCTTTTGAGCTTTCTGAACGGTGCAGTCACGACGCCGCCGAGCATTTCGCGGAAGGTCATGTATCCCGGATGCAGTCCGCCAATGCGGTAACGTTTGCTGACATGTTTGATTTTGATTGCGGGCTTCATATTTGCAAACTCAAACCACGTCGGCGAAAGTGTCCTCAAAGCGCCGGAAGATATAGACAGAGCAGACCAGCACCGCCAAAGTGATAACGGCTGAAATGGAGACGTGAACCCAATCGAAAGGGCGACCCGTTAGTGAAGCGCGGAAACCTTCAATGATCCCGGCGACCGGGTTGATAATGACTAGCCACTTCCACCTTTCCGGAACGATGTTCGTCGGGTAAATCACCGGCGACGCAAACATCCAGAGCTGAATCAGGAATGGAAGCGCGTGGCGCAGGTCGCGGTATTTGACCGTGACCGCCGCCGAGAGCAGGCCCACTCCCAGCGCGAGCAGCGCCATCATCAAGACGAAAAGTGGCAGCAACAGGATGTTTAAAGTCAACGCGACGCCATAGTAGAAACACAACACTATGAGCAGCAGAAAGGCTACGCCCAGATCAACAAGACCAGCGCCGACTGAAGCCGCCGGGATCAACATGCGCGGAAAATACACTTTCGTAATCAGGTTCGCATTGCTCACCAGGCTATGGGTGCTGTTTGTGACGGCGTTAGCGAAAAACAGCCAGAGCAGCAAACCCGATAGGGCGAAAAGCGGATAAGGCAGCGAGCCGGTGTCAAGTCGCACGAAGCGGTTGAAGACAAGCGTGAAGATTAACACCGTCGTCAGCGGTTGGATGATTACCCAGGCCACTCCCATCAGCGTCTGCTTGTAACGGACCTTGATGTCTCGAAGCGTGAGGAAGTAGAGCAGCTCACGATAGGGCCATAACTCGCTGAGGTTGAGCTGCACGCCGGACGCTTCTGACTTGATCAGCGTGTGCCTTTCGGGAGTCGCGGGAGTGGCGGGAGTGGGTCTTTCAGCGGATTCTCTGATGTCTAAGTTGACGTGCCGAACCGTTCGTGCCGATGTGGTTTGGGGAAGCTTGCGGCTTGTGCCTTTGCTGGTTTCAAAATCCATTCAAAATCTTTTTTCGCTAGCGCGGTCTGCCACAGGCGCGCATTTGTTCACTTGCAATCGAAACCTTAAGATGCTTATGTTGCTTCCCGTCAAGTTGGCCAGTCTAAAGACCCCCAAACAGTGTCGTCAAGGAAGGCCTCAGGATATGCAGCGAATTAGATTCCAGTTCAGTAGGTTGTGGCAATGAAAAGCATGCGAGCATACTTCAACGTCTTCAGACTAAGGGTCAATATGGCGCTGAAGCGAGAGGCTATCTCCAATTACCCGATTGAGGCCCCTGTCATGACACTCGTGCGTCACCGCTTTCCACAAGCCGCAAGCGCCGTGTATGAAAAACCGAGACTTTGGGTCGCCCAGTGGTGTATATTCCCGCGCAAGAACTGAGCCCAGCCAGGGGTCCGTGAGGTTTCCGCCGACTGCCCTCGATGATGTAGCCAGACGCAACCTGAGGAATCGAGGAGTCCTAGAGTCTTCCCAGCGTCGTCAGGTGAATATGATCTCGCTCTCATTTAGCCTGGTAGTTTAGCTGGTTCTGGTGTTGAGTCGGATTCCCAGTCTCATCTCTCTTGCCGGACGGCCCGAACCCGGGAGGAGTCTTTTATGCCGCCACCTTACCTTCCTTTCAAATATTGCCGAACGCTGCTCCCCACGGCGGTCGTCCTGTCGCTGGTCATCTTTTGGCTCGTCGGTAGTCGCGGGACCCGCGTTGGGTTCGCCCAGGGCAGTCCGCCTGCGCCCTTCCGAAACTTCGAAGCCCCGCAGATCCACCCGCTTGCGCTGACGCCTGACGGCACTCGACTGCTCGCAGTCAACACACCTAACGCTACGCTTTCAGTCTTCCAGTTGGTGTCGGGGTCGCCTGTGCTGACAGCGGAGATTCCAGTTGGGTTCGAACCGGTAAGCGTCGCCGCCCGCACCAACCGCGAGGCGTGGGTCGCCAACTGGATGTCGGATTCAGTGAGCATCGTTGACCTCTCTACCGGCAACGTAGTGCG
>Ga0184637_10002502_pt1 | contig 11827 bp, 12 predicted proteins | sample PLM3_127_b2_FD_133143 | JGI IMG/M metagenome (GOLD analysis project Ga0184637, IMG submission 133143) | Groundwater sediment microbial communities from an aquifer in East River, Colorado, USA - PLM3_127_b2 | ecosystem: Environmental > Terrestrial > Soil > Riparian zone | place: USA: East River...
CTTCCTCTAATAGATCTTCCTTCTCCCTTGCCAATTTAACCTCTCTAGAAATAACCTCTTTTATTCTACTTTCAAGAATATCCATTGATTTCATATTCTTAGTTAGACAAGTTTAATATTATCTTGAAATTTTTGCAAGGTCTGTCAATAATTAATTAAATAATGTTAGAGAACAATCTCTTAAGACACCTTGAAGATGTAGAAAGAAAATTTCAGGAAATCGAGGAAATACTCAGTAATCCCTCTCTGACCCCCTCTCAAATTTTTCGACACTCAAAACAAAGATCTGAACTTGCTGAAGTTATAGATACGTACAGAGAATATAAGAAAACCCTGAAAGAAATTGAAGAAAACAAATCCCTACTCTCAGATAAGGAACTAGCAGAGTTGGCTAAAGCGGAGATCATACCGCTGGAACACAAACAGGCGACACTGGATGAAAAATTACGCCTATTACTAATTCCCAAAGACCCGAATGATTATAAGAACGTTTTTTTAGAGATTCGAGCAGGTACCGGAGGGGGCGAGGCTGCCCTTTTCGCTTCGGATCTCCTAAGGATGTATCTTAGATTTTCTGAAAGAAAGGGATGGAAGACGGGGATATTGAGCCTTAATGAGACTGGTATCGGAGGAATCAAGGAGGTTATTACGGCAATAGAAGGGAGTAATGCCTTTAGCAAATTAAAATATGAAAGTGGCGTTCATAGAGTGCAACGTATCCCGACCACTGAAGCTGGTGGAAGAATACATACCTCCACTGCTACAGTCGCCGTTCTGTCCGAGCCTGAGGACGTAGAAGTCAAGATTGATGAAAAGGACTTAAGAATTGACACATACAGGGCATCTGGACCGGGTGGACAACATGTCAACAAGACCGACTCAGCAATAAGAATCACCCATATTCCAACAGGACTAGTGGTACAATGCCAGGAGGAAAGGTCCCAACATAAAAATCGTGCCAAAGGAATGAGAATGTTGAAAGCTAAACTCTATGAATTGGAGGAAACTAAACGTCAGACAGAATTATCAACCCTGCGGCGCACCCTCGTGGGGAGTGGCGAAAGAAGTGAAAAGATCAGAACCTATAATTTCCCTCAGGGTCGGGTTACAGATCACAGGATAAAACTAACCCTTCATAAACTAGAATCCATACTAGACGGGGACCTTGATGAATTGATAGATACCTTGACTACCTATTACCAATCTGAAATCCTAAAGCAAGCAGCCTCCTAAGTAGTTGAGCCCCACTAAAGAGTTGTTGTATTAATTAATGCTTACAATAAAATATAATCATGAGTTGGCAATGGGTCATACCATTAAGTTATTTTATATCCTCTGTTTTATATTGTGGTTACCTTTGGACAAAAAATCCAAAAGCCTCTGTAATTGGATTCTATGGGATCTGTCTAGGGCTTCTGTTTCAATCAATAAATTTAATTGTCCTGTATATGAGAGGGGAACCTATAGCCGGTGGTCTTGATAGATCATTATTTTTATTTTCATGGTTCATCACCATTGTTTACCTGATATTACAATCTAAATTCAATGCAGTTGCATTGGGAGCGTTTATTGCACCCCTCTCCCTTTTGATGACCCTCCCATCCTTGCTTCCACACAATGGCATAATACAAAGCAGCACTCCGCTCAAAAACCCTATGATAATCATCCATATCTTACTCGTGTTGTTTGGAGAAGCCTTATTCACAGTAGCGTTTTTCGCTGGTTTAGTCTATATATTTCAGGAAAATAGGTTAAAATCTAAGAATCTCGGTGGCTTAATTAAGAAGCTACCGTCACTTACAACACTAGACAGTATTAACCACATCTGTCTCCTCATCGGTTTTCCTCTGTTAACAATTGGTCTTATTTTAGGATTACTGTCAGCAAGGGTAGTTTGGGGAGAGCTTTGGGACTGGGGTCAGAAAGAAACATGGTCAATAGCAGTATGGATCCTCTATGCTGTCCTGATTCATGGCAGAGTAACGTCTGGTTGGAGGGGTAAAAAGGCTGCCATCGGTGCAGTTCTGGGATTTGTAATCATACTATTTTCATTTTTTGTTATTGGATACCTTGCGCCTGGCATGCATGACTTCCTAATAAAATAATCCTTAAATTAGCATAGTTAACCTAAAGAATAACTCTAGTAATAGATAGAGTGACACGCGTATTAAAATATGTTACGTTAACGACTTGTTATGACAATTTAAAAACAAATTCAATCGATTAAAAAATACCAATACCCTTTAACAATTGAATTTTACCAGGTAGATTAATCTCAAAAATTAAAGGAACTCTTAAAGTTATCCACAAGGAGAAGCGTGCTTGAGTGAAAAAAATAAGTGTTAAATATCCGTTTTACTTTTCATATTTTGAAAAACTATGCGAATCCTGGGAAAAATCTACATCTCAGGCATTACAGTTCTGGTTTAAAAACCCTTTATTCATTAATTGTATGGAAAAGGCGGTTGAGAAATCGCTAGAGTTTAAAAATTACACTCAGGATATAATGGAAAAAACCTTAAATTACAGATATTTCCCAGTTAAAGAAAATTTTAATAACCTCATGAACCAGTTTGACAAGAAGGATATGAACCTAGTTGAAAAGGATAGGAAACCTGAAAGGTTACAGACCCATAACAAGTCAAAAAGGTCTAAGAATATGGGGAATATAAAATCACGGAGGAAAAAACAGTGAACAAGGAAGAGCGTGAATACGGCGAATACTATAAACAGTTTTTCAAATTATGGGAAAAATCAACGATGGAAGTTTTTGATGTTTGGAAAAAGAACGCCTCTTTCAAAAACAAGGTTGGATCAGAAAATAAAGATGAATTCGATTCAGCATCTTACTATAAGAATTTTTATGATACATGGGAAAAGGTATCAACCGAAGCTCTTGAAAAGTGGGTAAATAGCCCACTCTTTGCCTCAAATATCGGGAAAATCATCGAAAAATCTTCCGAATTTAAGAAATACTTTGACCAGGCGATGGAAATAAGTTTAAAAAACATGAATTTGCCTTCAAAAAGGGATTTGGAAAGAGTACTGAGTTCCATAAATAACATTGAGGCCAAAATTAATGATCTATCCGATAAGGTTGATGAAATTTTAATCTCAAAGAAAAGCAACTCGAAGAAGTAATATCTCTATTATCAATATACCAAATTCCAAGAGATTTTTGAGTAGAGAAGCTATCTAAAATTGAATAACGATTTTTAAGTGGTAATATGCTAGCCCGAGAAAAAGCATTTTCGGAGGACCTAATAATTAATGACTACTGAGTACTTAAATTCTATGATTCATGAAGCTGAGAAAATCAAACAAAAATTGACTAAGGCATTGGATGTAACCCTTATAAATCCGCCTGAAGTCAAGGTCGGAGTTACTCCTCATGAGGTTGTATTTACGGAAAATAAACTGCGTCTCCTACACTATTATCCAACCTCAGATAAAACTCATCCTGTGCCGCTTATATTAATTTTCGCTCTTATTAACCGACCATATATACTGGATTTAAAGGAGGGAAGAAGCGTAGTTGAAGTCCTTATAAATAAGGGAATAGACCTGTACTTGATTGATTGGGGTTCACCAGGCGACGAAGACAATAAACTCGACCTGAATCATTACATCAACCGTTATATTCATAAGGTTGTTCAAAAGGTAAAAAAGATCTCGGGGTCAAAGCGGGTAAGCATTATGGGATATTGTATGGGTGGAACCATGTCAGCCATGTATACATCTCTCCATCAAAGCGAAGTTAAGAATTTAATCTTGATGACAGCAGGCATTGATTTTAAGGCAGGGGGAACGCTAAAGCTCTGGGGTGATAAGGGTAATTTTGATGTTGATAAATTTGTAGAAGCCTATGGTAACGTCCCACCTGAGTTCCTCCAAGCTGGTTTTTTATTCATGAAACCATTCCAGAACCTCGTATCGAAGTACGTGAACTTCTATGAAAATATTGATGATGAAAAGTTTGTCGACAATTTCCTGGCGATGGAAAAGTGGTTAAATGACAACATACCAGTCGCTGGTCAGGTTTTCAGAGAATTCGTAAAGTACTGTTATCAAGACAATCTGCTTGTTAAAAACAAGTTGAAGGTCAATGGCAAATTAGTTGACCTTAAAAAGATAAATTGCTCCGTGTTAAACCTTATAGCAGAGCACGACCATTTAGTCCCACCAGATTCTAGCAAGGTTTTCAATGACCTCATCTCCAGTAAGGATAAGGAAACGATTATCTATCCAACAGGACATATCGGACTTTCAGTAAGCAGTAAGTCCCTTAAAAACCTCTGGCCAAGGGTCGCCGAGTGGATAATTGCAAGGTCTAAATGAATAGTTTTTGATATTCCTTATTGGCGGTTCTTACTTATATAAGGTTTAAAAATATTTGAGGAAGTACGAGGATAGATTTTAATCACTATATAACTAGATATAGTGACCTCCATTCATTCTTAGGGTTATTCCTGTAATCCAGCTAGCCGCAGGTGAACACAGATAAACCACTGCAAGTGCAACCTCTTCAGGCGTTCCAAATCTATTAAGAGCGATCTGACTCTTTATTTGATTTCTAATATCCTCAGGCACAGTTCCCAACATATCCGTTTCGACAAATCCAGGGGCTATTGCATTAACCCGAATGTTGTTTCTAGCGAGTTCTCGAGCCATAGTCTTTGTGAATCCTATTATACCAGCCTTAGTAGCCGCATAGTTTGCCTGACCAACGTTACCCATCTCTCCGATTATCGAAGAGATAGAAATAATAACACCGCTATTTTGGGCAACCATAGGTTCGACAACTGCCTTTGTGCAATTAAATACGCTTGACAGATTCGTTTGTATCACTTCACTCCATTGCTCATGTGTCATCCTTCGTAGTGTCCTATCCCTGTTTACACCAGCATTATTAATTAGAATATCAACCCTTCCAAAGTGATTCATTACAGCCTTGCCAAGGTTCTGAGCCTGCTCAAATCTCCCAACGTCAGCTCGTACTGTAACACACTTTCTCCCCTTCTTTTCAACCTGCTTTTTCACTTCATCAGCCTGTTTATCACTTCGTGAGTAGTTCAATAAAATATCTGCTCCTGCTTCAGCTAACGCAATGACAACCGCCTTACCTATTCCACGGGATCCACCTGTTACAATCGCTACCTTATCTTTCAAGTCATATAATTGCTCAATCATAAAAGCACCTCCTAGAGATTCTAAAAGTTAGGGTAAAAAAAGGATATAGATTTTTAACTCCGATTTAATTATTTGTCAAATTATAATTTTTAATAGAATCCTACCCCTAATTGAGTTTTACTTGTAGGGTTTTATTGGATAAACCGTCGTTTTTTTTACAAACTTATCCCGGATAAGATGAAGATGTTATATTAATGGTTCATTATTGAAAAATAGAAGAGGTTACAATGTGTCAATTTGTTAAATTGCATGGGCTGGGAAATGACTACCTAGTCCTTGATTTAAAAAAGATTCCATTTGATCTGAACCCTGAAATCATTCAACTTATCTGTCATAGGAACTATGGCATTGGATCTGATGGGATTTTACTTCTAGTTCCCTCTACCAAGGCGGATTTCGGTTTGACGATTTTTAATCCTGATGGTACTTCAGCGGAAAAGAGCGGGAATGGTCTAAGGATTTTCGCAAAATTTCTGTACGAGCATGGCTATACATCAAAAGAAACATTTAATATAGAAACCCCCGGCGGTATAGTCACAGCGGAATTGGAAATAGAAGATGGAGAGGTCCCATTTGTTAAGGTCGAAATGGGTAGAGCCATTTTTAAGAGCTCCCTCATACCCGTCACAGGAGATGATAGGGAGGTAATAGACGAAGAGATGAGTATTAATGGAGAGATAGTAAGTTTTAATGCTGTATCGGTAGGCAATCCGCATTGCGTAGTGTTTTTTAAAGAGCTCGATGAAAATATTTTAAGAAAACTAGGCCCACTTATCGAAAATCATTCAATTTTTCCAAATCGAACCAACGTACAGTTTGCTAAAGTTGTTTCTAAAAACACAGTAGAAATCCGAATTTGGGAACGAGGAGCAGGATACACCCTTGCCTCAGGAAGTAGTTCATGTGCGGTTGCAGCGGTGTGTGTAAAAAAGGGCTTCACCGATAGAAATGTAACTGTATCTATGCCAGGCGGAGAGCTTCAGATTGAGGTAAGAGACGACTGGTCCATTAAGATGCGTGGTCCCGCAGAAGAGATATGTAATGGTGACTTCAGCAAGGATTTACTCTCACACATAGATAAAATATCCTTAAAAAAGCCATAGTATTATAAATAAAATCATGTCGAAGTTGCTCTTAATTTCTGAGACTGTGCTACCGATTTCATCTCCTCCGTTAACAGACGGTGCAGTTTACATTGAAAGCGGTGAGATTAAAGAAGTTGGACTATGTGAAAACCTAAAAAAGAAATACCCAGCGATTATGACGATCAATCTGGGAAAGGGAGTCTTGCTCCCAGGGTTTGTGAACGCCCATACACACCTTGAACTTGGATGGATAAGAAATAGAATCGAAAAGCCGAATAGCTTCATAGATTGGATCGAGCAAATCATAATAGCAAAGAGGGGAAATGTAACAAGAGAAGAATTAGAGTCATCGATCGAAGAAGGCATTAGGTCATTGATATCTAGTGGCGTCACCACGGTTGGAGAAATTTCATCTTATGGAGGTATTGATGAACCCTTTCTTAAGAGATCAGGTCTGAGGACTATTCTATTTTCAGAACTCTTTGACTGGCATAAAGACTTCTGGAACTCTCTAACCTTTGAGAGAGAAGAATTATTTGAGGTTAGGCCATTCCCTCATGCTCCATATTCCTGTTCACCTGAATTCCTTAAAAAGGTTTTAGAGTTTCATCATAGGAGCTCAGTTCCTCTAGGAATCCACCTTGCTGAGAGCATAGAGGAGACAAAATTTGTACGAGGGGTTAAAAACGGTTTTGAAAAAAGGATTTTCCCCATAATTGAAAAGGAAGCCTTCTCAAGGGAAAGAGCAGAAACACCTTTTCAGTACATGAAGAAATTAAAGTTTTTTTATAAGACAAAGGTCTCTGCTGTCCACATGGTTCACGTTAGCCCCAGTGAAATAGAAGAAATAAGAAAATTCAATATTGGGGTTGTTCTCTGTCCAAGGAGCAATTATTTTCTGAGAGTGGGCTCACCCAATTTGAAACACTATTATAATCTTAAAAGAATAGGAATAGGAACCGATGGTCTATCAAGCAACTTAAACATTGATTTTCTAGAAGAATTGAGATTCTTCTATCTACTTGCTTCCAAAACTCTTGGTAAGAACGCTTCCTTCTTTACAGTCTATGCGGCAACACTGGGAGGCGCAAAATCAATATTTCTTGAAGATAAGATAGGGAGCATTGAAAGCGGAAAAGACGCTGACTTGATCTTTATCAAAACCGATAGAACATCAACTGATCCCTATATATCCGTAATTTCTTCCTCTAGAGAAAGCCTTAAGATGCTAATGGTAAAGGGGAATATCCTTCACTTAAGTAAAGAGCTACTAGGTAGTTAATTTGACATCTAAGATAAGAAAACTCTTCGTTTATGGAACACTCCTTCGAGGGGAAAGGAGAAGCCATTTCCTGAATGACTGCATCTTACTCGACGCTCTTGACATCCCAGGAGAGCTTTTCTACACAGACAAGGGTTATCCAACTGCAAGTTTTAGTAGTAACTCTAATTATTCCGTTATGGGAGAGTTATACGAAATTCCGAGGGGCATGATAGAGCATAAACTTGCAGAGATCGATAATATCGAGGGTACAGATACTGGCTTATTCTTGAGGAAGAAAATCAAGCATCATAGACACAGATTCTATGCCTACGAGGCAGACAAGTCCTTGAGAAATTCTCTAAGAAGCAGATTCAGAATTAAATCGGGGAATTGGAGAAGCTTTGGATCTATCGCGAAACTGGATAGTGTTAAATATGCCATAGGATTTGAACATAGTCTTGATAAGCATAATAGAGAATTTCCATCTAAGAATTCCAGGTGTTATATACATTTAAGAGGAGAAATCCCAATTCTTGTCTGTGCTCCCCATTCGAGCGTTCATATTCGAATGGACAAATTAAAGAAAGAGGAGAGATACACTGCGCCACTCTCAGCCATCATGCACTCGATTACCGGCACCCATGCATTGTTTACACATCGGGCATCGAGAGTTGACCCGAATTTTTATGATAATAGCCCTTTTAAAATGGGGGTAGAAAATATTGTAAATAAATTCGGAGTCAAGTTTGTGATAGACATACATGGCACAGAGACGAGGAAGGGTGATGACGTGTATTTCGGTGTAGGGACTGAAAATGAATTTCTACTTGGGAAAAAGTGCTATCTTGAAAAGCTCCTCAAATCAGCCCAAAAGAATCGTATCAGACTTGGGGATCCCGATGTTTTTCCAGCATCACGGCAAATGACTGTAACGAAATTTATATCGAGAAAATTGGGAATTCCCGCAATCCAAATTGAGATCAATAAAAGGCTTAGAAACCCAGAAGACGCTCCGAGATCATTCCTAAGACTCGTTAGTTTCTTATCAGACTTTATAAGTTCTATTACCAGGTTTGAAACTTAATTACCTAAAATATCCAATCTAGGCTTAGCCTTTACAAGACCCCTCTCATAAGCCTTAGAGAAAAGTAATTGCAGCGACCTCCTTCCTTCCTCACCCATCTCCTTCGTATATTCATTAACATACATTAGAACAAATCTCTCTCCCAGTTCCTCCTTCATACCTCTTCCGAACTGCAGCGCATATTCTAATGCCTCATCCTTATGATTAAGGGCGTATTCGATGCTTTCTTGATGCAATCTTAAAACCTCTTTTTCTATTTCCTTATCAAATCCCCTTTTAAGAACGTTTATCCCAAGTGGAAGAGGAAGCGAAGTCTCCCCACTCCATAGAGCACCAAGATCCATAACACATTTGAGACCATAACTATCATAGGTAAGCTGTCCCTCATGAATAACTAGACCTGCGTCAGCCTCACCCTCTTTAACTACCTCCAGAATGCTGTCAAAATTAAATTCAATTGGGATGAAATCTTTTGCATAAATTGAGAGCAGCAGGTATGCAGTCGTGAGCTTTCCTGGAATCGCTATTCTTATACCTTTTATACTACTCAAGTCCTCTCGAGCAACAACAATTGGACCATATCCCTTTCCCATACTTGCGCCGCACGAGAGGATTCTGTAATTGTCCTGTATGAGCAGATACGCATGGGCAGAGACCGCTGTCACATCTAACTCACCCTTAATTGCCCTCTCATTCAGTGACTGTATCTCTTCTATTATATGAATGAATTCAATCTTATCTGACTTTACCCTTCCTTTTGCCAAAGCGTAAAACATAAATGCGTCGTCTGCATCGGGGCTATGCCCAAGCTTAAGAATTATTTTACCCAAGAGTGCCTTCTCCTTTTTTGACCACCAAATTTATTTATCATCTACCATAGCTGGGTAGGACACGAGTCTTGCTCGTCACACTTTAAATGCTCCATCAGTCCATGTATTAAAGCCCGTTCAGGGAACGGGCCCTACAATTTGAACAAAATGAAATTTCTAATCCCTTGAAAATAAATTTCGGCTTTCAGAATCTCTACTCACTATAAAAATTAATGCCTTTTACCAACTCATTAGCCTCAATCTTAGATAGGTAGTCTCTAAAAGTCATAATGCCCTCAAATTCCCTTTGACCAAGGTCATAATGAATACTCTCAGTCAAATACCTTAGACAGATGTCCTCACTTAAACCAATCTTTTCTGACTGTATTCTCGCAATCTTTTTTACGAGTTTAAGTCCCATCACCTTAGCCATCTCTAACGCCTGAAGATTCTTACCAAGGTTAACCCCATCCGAAACCCCATACACTGCATACACAAAAGGTAGCCCAGTCTCACACGTCCATAGATCCCCCAGATCTAATACCCTATATCCCACTGGTGGGGAATTGCTCATACTCAAGCCTGTATTGCCGATCAACATCCCTGAATCCACGCCATTCAAGAACTCTTTATCGGGAGTCCTGTAAATATAGGTGGGTGTGATTTTATTGAATATTTCTAAAATTACCTTTAGAAGTGCGGTAGAGCTCTTTGATCTAATATCAATCGCTACTGTATCAATTTCCTTGACCGGTTTTTTAGTCAGTAGGACTACGCTATCTACCCTTCCAACAGAGGAGATAGAGATATTGGGCACAACCTTGTATTTATCATTTTTTAGTAATTCAGCAACGGGAATTAGTCCAATGTCAACCTGCTTATCTTTGAGTAAAATTGAGAGTTTAGAAGGTGTTTCGTAAAGAATCTCATATTCATGCTTCACCAACCCTTCTTCCAATGGGTAAATCAACGGGCCTACATTTAAAAATGGAACAGCACCTAACTTCAGCAATCCTGATCTCCGAATCTATATGTCAAACTCTAAGTCGAATACCCCTCTCAATTAAGAACAACTTGGCTTCCTTGATCGTGTACTCTCCGTAATGAAATATAGAAGCTACTAGTACTGCATCAGCTTCACCCTGGGTTAGACCCTCGAAGAGGTGTAAAAGATTCCCAGCTCCCCCAGAGGCGATAACGGGAATTCCAACGGTTTTAGAGATGGTTTCAGTAAGCTCCAAATCGTACCCATCTTTAGTCCCATCCTTATCCATACTTGTAAGAAGTATTTCGCCGGCCCCGAACTGCTCCATCCTCCTAGCCCATTCAATGGCGTCTATTCCCGTTTGATTTCTACCCCCGTGCGTATAGACCTTCCAGCTTGAGTCCGAGGACTTTCTCGCATCTATAGCTATTACTATGCACTGACTCCCAAATTTATCAGAAGCCCTTTTCACAAAATCTGGATCAAAAACAGCAGCCGTGTTGATGGCTACCTTGTCAGCCCCTGCCAAGAGGAGGCTTCTCACATCATCTAATGTCCTAACACCACCCCCAACGGTAAGTGGCACAAACACCTGTCCAGCTGTTCGCTCTACAACATCAATCATTATATTTCGCTTTTCATGAGACGCAGTGATATCGAGAAATGTTATCTCGTCGGCGCCCTCATCGCTATAACGCTTAGCTATTTCAACAGGGTCACCGGCATCCCTGAGATGTAAAAACTTTACCCCCTTGACTACCCTACCGTCTTTCACGTCAAGGCAGGGAATGATTCTTTTTGCTAGCATTTCGTCGCTTTAAATTTTAGCCACTGAGGTCACTGAGAAAAAATATATATATTTTTGTTTTGCCTCTCTGTGTTCTCTGTGGCTAGAGTTATGTAAACCTTTGTATTGCTTCGCTCAGACTGATGTTACCATTGTATAGGGACTTACCAAGGATGACACCGACAAGACCTTTTTTAGATAGTGTCGACAGTTTTTCTAAATCCTGAATAGATGACACACCACCAGAAGCTATAACTGGAATCGGCGAAATCTCAACAAACTCCTGAACAGCAGCCAGATTTACCCCCAACATAGTTCCATCTCGATCGACATCGGTGTGGATAACTATTCTTATGCCCACAGATCTCAGTTGTGTTAGTATCGATTTAGGATCTAGATCGATCTCCTCTTTCCACCCCTTGACAGCAACCTTACCCTTTCTGCTATCTATACCTACAGCTATCTTTTCTGGAAACTGCCTGTTTGCCTCTGATAAAAATGACTGGTTTTTTAGCGCCACCGTACCAAGTATGACCCTCTTTACCCCCTTATCCAGATACCTTTTAATTGTATCAATCTCCCTTATTCCACCACCAACCTGAACTGGAGTAGAAACTGAATTA
>Ga0184637_10002504_pt1 | contig 11811 bp, 10 predicted proteins | sample PLM3_127_b2_FD_133143 | JGI IMG/M metagenome (GOLD analysis project Ga0184637, IMG submission 133143) | Groundwater sediment microbial communities from an aquifer in East River, Colorado, USA - PLM3_127_b2 | ecosystem: Environmental > Terrestrial > Soil > Riparian zone | place: USA: East River...
CACCGCCCATGAGGAGTACCTTGCGCTCAGACGCGGCCCTATCTCTCGACCGCCGAACACCAGAAGGAGGACCACCTTGGAGCTCTCCACCGTTAGCGACATCCCAGCACTCGACACCTGGCTCAAGGAACACAATCTCAACGGCCACTGGAATCACGAAGGCGAGCGGGAGGACTTCCAGGCCTCGCTGTGGAAATGGGATGACATCCACGGCGGGCTGATGAAGGCCGCGGAGCTCGTCCCGATGGACGCGACCGGCCGCCGGACGGTCCAGATGCGGGTGCCGAGCCTGCACAATCGGATGAGCAACACGATCCACATGTCCGTGCAATGCGTCATGCCGGGCGAGCTCGCGAAGGCGCATCGGCACACAGCCGCGGCGGTCCGCTTCATCATCAAGGGCGGCGAAGGCGCTTACACCGTGGTCGAGGGCGAGCCGATCAAGATGCGGACGGGCGACTTCCTCACCACGCCGAGCTGGACGTACCACGACCATTGCAACGAGGGCGACGAGCCGGTCATGTGGCTCGACGGCCTCGACTCACGGCTGGTGAGCATCGGCAAGTCCCTCGGGAATCCTTTCCCGGAGGATCGGCAGCCGATCAAGAACCCGGAGGGGTTCTCCGCGAGGACAATGGGGCACGCGCGCCCCCTGTGGATGACGAGCGAGCACGACACGCCGCCGTTCCGCTATCCGTGGGAAGAGACCCAGGCGACGCTCGAGACGCTGAAGGAGACCGAGGCCGAGGGCGATCCCTACAACGGATACCTGCTGACGTACACACACCCCGTAACTGGGGGGCCGACGCTACCAACCTTCGCCTGCGAGCTTCAGCTCCTGACGCCGAAACTCAGCACGAAGACCCATCGCCACATCAGCACGACGATCTACCAGGTCTTCAAGGGGAAGGGTACGACCGAGGTCGACGGCCAGGTCCTCGAGTGGTCGGAAGGCGACATCTTCGTCATCCCGCCGTGGGCGTGGCACAGCCACGAGAACCGCAGCGACGAAGACAGCATCCTGTACTCGATGAACGACTGGCCAGCGTTGAAGGCCCTCGGCCTGTATCGCGAGGAAGGAAAAGACTAGCGGCATGCCCGACCCGAAGCTGCGACTGGGGTTCGCCGACCACGACCTGAACACCGCCATCATCGATGGCACCGTGAAGGTCGACGGGTTCGACCTCGACGTCACGCACAGCACCAACGATGGCGAGATCCACGCGTTGCTGCGCGAGGGCAAGATCGATGCCTGCGAGTACTCCTTCGGGGGCTACATGGGAGATCGGTCGAGGGGCGTGCCGTACATCGCGATCCCGGCCTTCCCCAACCGCAAGTTCCGTCTCTCCTACATCTTCGTGAACAGCGCGGCAGGCATCGACGGTCCCAAGGATCTGGAGGGGAAGCGGGTCGGCATCCTCCTCTGGTCGAATACGGCTGGGATCTGGGCTCGGGGGGCGCTGCAGCACCACTACGGGGTCGATCTGACGCGCATTAAATGGCTCTCGCGGCAGGCGCCGCCATCGGCCCTCCCAGCGGGTATCTCGGTGGAGAAGCTGCCCGACGGCAGCAGCATGGACGAGATGCTCGTCTCCGGCAAGCTGGACGCGGTGATCCAGGCAGACGTTATGGCGTCGATCACGCGAAAAGACCCGCGGGTACGGCGCCTCTTTCCCGACTACAAGTCGGAGGAGCAGTCCTATTTCCGCGCGACCGGCATCTTCCCGATCAGCCACGTGGTCACGTTCCCTCAGTCGTTCGTGGACCAGCATCCTGACGCACCCGTCGCCGTGCTGAAAGCCTTCCGCCAGTCGCGCGACGAGGCGTTTCATCGGATCGAGGAGCAAGAGGTCCTCTCGATCTCCTGGGCGAGCGCGCTCCTGGACGAGCAACGGGCGCTGATGGGGCCGAACTACTGGGCCTACAACGTGGAGGACAACATCCGCCCGCTCGAGGCGATGATGGACTTCGCCCACGAGCAGGGCGTAACGCCAGAGCGCCTGCACGTCGACGACCTCTTCGTGCCCGAGGCCGCCGCTCTGCCGGGGTTCTGAAGTTGCGCGTCTGGATCCTCCTGGCGATCGCTGCTGTCATCGGTACGTCACTCGGCGCGTCGGCTGGGACCTCCGCGCTCGCCCAGCAGCCCCCCGAGATACGGGTCACGATCTTCCACGACACGCACCTGCACGGCAATCTCGAGGGGCCCGGCGGAATCACCCTGGCCCACTACCTCGGTCTCATTCGGCAGCTGCGCGCGGCGCTCCCACAACCAATGAATAGCCTTTTCGTCGGAGTTGGCGACGATGTGGGCCCATCATTGATTTCGACGGTCTTCCGCGGCCAACATACGGCAGAGGCGCTCTCGGCTGGCGGGCTCGACGTCAATACGTTCGGCAACCACGAGTTCGACTTCGGCCCCAACAACCTGCGCGAGGTCATCTCGCGGGCCGACTACCAGTACGTGACCGCCAACGTGCGCGACTCCCAAACCGGAGACGCTTTCGCGGCGGACATGGGCGTGCGCAAGTGGCTCATCAAATCGGTGGGCGGCGTACAGCTCGGCATCACCGGGCTCGCTCCAGCGGACACGGCGAACATTGCCCCCGTTGGCCCCAACGTCACGATTCTCGATCCGGTCGGCGCGATGCGTGAGGTGGTCCCCCAGATGCGGGCCGCCGGCGCCCAGGTGGTGGTGCTGCTCTCCCACCTGTGCTGGGACGACACCGAGCGGGTGGCGGCGCTGGTCGATGGCATCGACGTGGCCGTCGGCGACCACTGCTCGCGCGTGCTGGACCAGCCGCGGGTGATCAACGGCACGATCATCTCCCGCCGAGGCGATGAGCTGCGGCTGGTGGGACAGCTCGACCTCTCCATCTCCAATGGCCGCGTCACCCGCCACACGTACACCCAGCACACCGTCCGCGCGGACGGACCCAGCGACGAGACGATCGCGGGTCTCGTGAGCCGCTACAAGGACGAGCTCGACAGGGCCCTGGGTGAGGAGGTAGGCGAGACGACCTCCCCGTTGGATGCGACGCGCGACGTGGTGCGGGGTGAAGAGTCCGCGGCGGGCAACCTGATTGCCGATACTCTGCGTGCGTGGGGCGGGAGCGACGTCGCGATCCAGAACGGCGGTGGAATCCGTGGCGATCGGGTCTTTGGGCCAGGGATGCTCCTCAAGCGCGACGTCCAGGAGATGCTGCCCTTCGCGAACTATGCCGTGGTGCTCCGGGTCCCTGGAGCCGACCTGTGGGCGGCGCTGGAGAACGGCGTGAGCCGCGTTGAGCAGGGTGACGGCCGCTTCCCCCAGGTCAGCGGCCTGGCATTCACGTGGAACCCCGACGCACCGGCCGGTAGCCGGGTGCAAGAGGTGCTCGTCGGCGAGGAGACATTGGACCTGGACGCGACCTACACGGTCGCGACCAACGACTTCATGGCGGCCGGCGGCGACGGCTACGAGACGCTCCAGAGCTCCGAGGTCATCGTGCCAGCGTCGGCGGGGCCTCTCCTCAGCAGCCTCGTGATCGACTACATCCAGCAGCGAGGCGCGGTTACGGCAGAGGTCGAGGGACGGATTCGCACAACGGCCTGAACGGCGATATGCTCACCTGGCAATGAGGCTGCTGCTCCCTGTTCAGATAGCGCTCGTCCTGACGCTCGCGGTCGCCTGTTCGCCGAGCCCCAGCGCCCACCGCGGAGGCGGCGCGGAGCAAGCGACCGCGCGCGGCCCGAAGGTGGTCACCATTGCGATCCTCCGGGAGCCGAACAGCTTCCACCGCGACCTGACGCAGGGGACCGGCGCTACGGGCGGGAACACGCAGGTGCAGTCCATCCCGCAGAACTACCTCGCCGTCGAGACCGACCGGGGCGTGTTCGAGGCGCAGCTGGCGGCGGAGCAGATCTCCACGGACCGCGGCACGTGGAGGGTGAACGCCGACGGTTCGATGGACACGACCTGGAAGCTGCGGCCGAATGTCAAGTGGCATGACGGGACACCGTTCACGTCCGATGACCTGCTCTTCTCCTACAACGTGTACAAGGACCCCGAGGTGCCAACGGCATCGGGCCAGGCGCTCGGCCTGATGGCTTCCGCGACCGCGCCCGACCCTTTGACGTTCGTGATCCACTGGTCCTCCCCCTACGTCAAGGCGGACGAGGCGCAGGGGCTGATCCCGATGCCGCGCCACCTCCTCGAGGACACGTACCGCAACGACAAGCCGAACTTCGCGAATAACCCGCGGCTTGGGGCAGAGTTCATCGGGCTCGGACCGTATCGGCTGGTGAGCTGGGTGGGCGGCGTGCAGATGGATTTCACCCGCTTCGACGACTACTACATGGGCCGCCCGCCGCTGGACCGCGTCGTCGTGCGCTTCCTCGCGGACGCCAACACGATGGTGGCGAATATCCTCTCCGGCGCGGTGGACGTGCTGCTGCCCATCGGCGTCGACCTCGAGGCCGCGCTGGAGGTGAAGCGCCGCTGGGAGGGCTCGGGGAACTACGTGACGACGGACTCGAGCGGGCGACTCCGCTACGTGGAGATCCAGCACCGGCCTGACTACGAGCAGCCCAGAAACGGCTTCGGCAACACGACGGTGCGCCAGGCCTTTTATCATGCCACCGACCGCCGAACGCTAGCCGAAATCATGGCGGGCAGCGTCGAAGCGATGGCCGACAGCTGGTACCCGCCCGGCCACGTCCTGCGCCCGCAGCTGGAGACGCTCATCCCCCAGTTCCCCTACGACCCCGCGCGAGCGACGCAGCTGCTGACGCAGGTCGGGTGGATCCGCGGAGCGGACGGCTTGCTGACGAACCAGACGACGGGCGAACGCTTCGAGATCACCCTGAACGGGAGCCAGAGCACGCGCACCGAGCGCGAGCAGGGCATCATCGCCGACGGGTGGAAGACGACCGGGGCGCAGGTGCAGACGTTCATCATCCCTGCCGCGCTGAACAACGACCGAGAGTACCGATCGCTGCTGTTGGGCGCGCAGCTGATCGGCGTGGGGTATGACGCCTTCAACACGGATCGGCTTCACTCGAAGTTCATCACCTCGCCCGCGAATCGCTGGAACGGGACCAACCGCGGCGGCTACAACAATCCGAGGGTCGATGCCGTCCTCGACAAGATTGTGGTGACGATCAACCCGGCGGAGCGCCTCGATCTGCACACGGAGCTGCTGCGCGAGCAGCTGGGCGACGTCGCCGCGATGCCGCTCTACTGGGACGTCGACCCGGTGATGGCGGTGAAGGGCGTGAAGAACATCGGCCGCAACGCCGGCGTGAATACGTGGAACATGCACCAGTGGGACAAAGAGTAGCTAGCAGCAGGAGGAAAGCTTGGCAGTCGCAACGTTTCGCCAGCAGATGCTCGACGTCGTCGAGGAGCGGCACTGCAAGCGCCACCCGCTGACCGAGGCCTGGGTGCGCGGCGAGCTGAGCCGCGAGCAGATCGGGCGCTGGGGCGTGGAGCACTGGCACTACACCCATGACCTGCACCGGCTGATCGGGCGGATCTTGGCCAACTGTGACCAGCAAGAGGGCCGGAACGTGGAGCTCGATAATCTTGCCGATGAGCAGAACGACGCCGATCCGCACAACCGCCAGCTTCTCGATTTCATCAACGCCTGCGGCCTCGACGGCGAGTCGCTCATCGAACGGCCGCCGCTGCCAACGACCCAGGGAATGCGCGACTGGCTCCTGTTGTTGGCCGACCGGCGCAGCTGGCAGGAAGCGGCCGCTGGCTTCCACGTCGGCATGGAGGCCCAGCTCGCCCCGATCTGTGATCGGCTGGTACCGGTGCTACGCGACCACTTCGGCTTCGACGAACGCTCGATCCGCTTCTTCGTCACCCATCAGACGGCCGATGTCGAGCACGGCGGGCGCGCCCTCTCCGTGGTTGAGAAGTACACGCCCGACGAGCTACGGCCGAAGGTGATCGAGGCCATCCGCGAAGGCACCGAGAAGCGCTGGTTGTACTTCGACGGCGTCTATATCAAGTGGGTGCTGGGCTATAACATCGGGCAGCAGCCGGACTAGTCACACGGTGAGTCTCCGGGCGGGGCGTGCCAAGCAATCCTGTTAAATTCCTCCTCGCGCGACTCGGGCGCCATCCCTCTAAGCGAAAGGCACCGGCTGCTCACGCGGCGCCTCCGATCACATGGCAATCTCAGCTTCAGCATCGTCGGCTACCCGTCTCCGAGGCTCTGAGCTCATGGCACGGCTTCGGGCTGAATGCGACATTTGGGGCGATCTACCTCCACAAAGGCGGCCAACCGGAACTAACGCAATCGGTCGGCGACTGGCAAGGCAACTCGCGTCTGAGCGCCGCGCTCGAGTACGAAGGGCATCATCTCGGATTCGCGTATCTGGGCCCGCGAAACGATGGGGCGGACTACACCGAGCCCCAGACGGCGACCTTCAAAAGCATAGCGTCGCAGGTTGCTCGGACCATCTATTTCGTCAGAGGGGAGCCCGACGGGGGACCTCCGACCCAATCCGACGTGCCGCCGGAGCCGGAGCGCGTTGGTCGCGGCTCGCCTCCGGCTTAGGCTGCTTCCGAACGCGTCGCAGCGCTAACGCGCGGCGGCGAGAACCTTCGTTGGGGCGGCCTCGTGCTCCCAGTAGTGGGACCAGCCGATCGAGGCTGCGACGATGTCCTTCGTGGCGCCCACCCCGCCGAAGTTGTTCTGCGAAGGGTCCCGGACGATGCCGGGCGCCTCTTCTCCCGCCTGGACCGCTTTGATCGCTCGCAGCAAGGCTCTTCGAGCAGCAGCGATCCCCTTGTCCGTGTAGCCCATGTGCTCCTGCGTTCGGTCCTGGATCGGACCGGCGCCCTGGGTCACACAGCCGTCGTCGGCCAGGAAATCGCCGCCGAGCCCCGAGAAGAACCTCGTCTTCATCGACTCGCGCTCCTGCAAGAAGCGGTTCGCCCTGTTCCGGATCGGCATGTAACCCGTCTCGGCCGTGCGGCCCTGGCCGCGCTCCCGGGCGTTCACGGCCCGGGTCCGGCGGAAGGTGAGGTTGTACTTCCAGTGGTGCGTGTCGTCGATCGGCACGTGCCAGTTGATACCGTACCCGTCCGCGTCGCCTGTGATGGCGGAGAGGTTCGGGTAGATGAAGTTCGTGATCTTGATGAAGTTCTGGTCCGGGCTGATCGGCCGAATGGCGTAGATACGCACGCCGAACTCGGTCTCCTCAGTCTCGATGATGGGCGACTTCGACTGGCCGTAGTAGTCCATCTGCGTGTCGTGTTCGGCGTCGAGCCGCAGATGGAGGAACGAATGATGCGCGGGGTCGATGTTCCCCTCGTTCCCCTGGAGGTAGTTGCATTCCTGGAACGCCTTGCTGGCCACCACGTGGGGCTCTTGGGCCAGCAGGAACTTGTAGTTGGGCACCAGGGGCGGTGCGCCCGGCCCCATGTACATGAGGATCAGCCCGCCTATTTCCACGCATGGGTAAGCCGGATGCCGGATCCTCTCGTGGAAGGTGCTCCCCGCGGGCTCGCCCGGCTGCTCCAGGCACCGCCCGTGAACGTCGTAGAGCCACCCGTGGTAGATGCAGCGTAGGCCGCCATCCTCGATCCGCCCGTAACTCAGGTCGGCCCCGCGATGCGAGCAATGAATCCCGAGGAGTCCCGGTTGGCCGCGCTCGTCGCGGAAGAGCACCAGATCCTCGCCCATCAACCGCACGGGTACTGGCGCTCCACCGACCGGCAGCTCTTCCGCGAGCGCAGCCGGCTGCCAGTACCGGCGGATGAATTCGCCACCCGGGGTGCCAGGTCCGATGCGCGTTACGAGCTCGTTTTCTTCTTGACTCAGCATGGTGCTCCTCCTACCTCGTAAGGTCCCAGAGGTGGGCGTTCCACGCCGACGTTGCGCCGCCGACGTCGCTCGCCGTGACGTTCTGGAGTCGATTTCCGATCGGAACCGGCTCGGTGTTGTACCACATGCCCATGACGTTGAGTTGATCCGTCATGTGGTGGACGACCTGGCTCAAGACGTTGATGCGGTCGCGTTCGACGATGGTCGTCATGTACCGATCGATCAATGCATCGAACTCGGGATTCAAGTAGCGCGAGCGGTTGCCGCCGTTGAACCGGTTCTGCGGCAGCGGGGCCGCGGGGCTCGCGTAGCGATCGAGCGTCCACAGATCGTTCGGCAAGCGCCACACGCGCACGCCGGGATAGGTGGAGTTCAGCTCTCGGTCGAGGCGCTGTTGCTGTGTCAGGATCAACGGCGACGAGCTGATGCCCACACGCCGGAAAGCGTCGTTCACGGCGAGCGCCGCCGTTTCCTGCTCGTCGTCGCCACCCCCGCCATCGGTCCGCACCTCGAGGGTGAGGAGCTGGCCGGCGGCGTCTCTCCATTCGCCGTCGCTCCCGCGGACGTAGCCGAGGCCCTCCAGCAGCTGCGCCGTGCGGCGGGGGTCGTAGTCGTAGCGCACGATCGCGGGCTCGATGTCTTTGTGGGCAGGCTCCGTCGGGGCGACGAAGGTGTGCGCCACCGGGACCAACCCTTCCTGCAACGTCTCCACGAGCTGAGGGCGATCGATGGCGTGATAGAGCGCCCGACGGAACTGGACGTCGAGCATGACCGCGGGATTCGGATTGAGGAGCTGCGGCCATACGGCGATCCAGTTATTGAGGCCGACTGAGATCTTTCCATCCTTCCATTGGTCGCGCAGTGGCATAGCCTGCTTCAAGGAGAGATTCCGACCGAGGACGATCTCGACCTCTCCCGCGAGGAGGTTCACCGCCAGGGCGTTACTGTCGGGAATAAATCGAATCTCGATCTCGTCAATCCTTGGCCTGCCGAGCACGTAGCGGTCGTTGGCAACGGCCAGAGCGTGGCTGCCGGCGACCCACTGCCGGACCTTGAAGGCTCCGGCGCCCACGTAGTCTTCGTTCCAGTAGGTCAGGGTGGGCACGGTCTCCTTGTTCTGCTCGTAGGCTGCGCTCAAGACGTGCTCGGGTCGGGGGAAGCCGAACTGGCGGGTGAAGAGGCGATGGGCCTGGATGTAGAGCCTCTTCCAGGTCACCGTGATCGTTCGAGCGTCGCTCGCCACCGCGCCCTCGACTACGTCGAAGCCTGCGTTCGTGAAGAAGGGCAGCTCTCTGTCCTGGCCGAGCTTGATCGAGAAGAGCAGGTCGTTGGTCGTAAGGGGAGTTCCGTCGTGCCATTCGGCGCCCGGCCTGATCTGCCAGGTTGTTTCCATGCGACCGTCGGGGAGCAGCTTCCAGAGCCCGTTCTCGACGCTGGGGACCTGCTCCGCGAGCTGCGGCACGACGTTCCCTTTGTTGTCGAACACGCTCATGCCCGCGTTGAGGAGATCCTCGAGCCCATCACCGCCCTGGAGCGTTCCCGATCCGGCCGCGACCTGCTGCGAGCTGATCGTGGGCGGATTGCTCTGCACGGCGGCGACGATCCGCTTCGGCTGACCCGTCCGCTGGGCCTCGCCGCCAGAGCTGGCGGGTCCCGGACCGCCCTGGCCGGCACAACCTGTAATGAGCAAGGCAAGCGCCAGGGCTACTGCAGAGGATCGCTTGAAAACGCTCATTGCGTCACCTCCGTTGGGGGCCTCAGGTGAGCCGAGGCGAACAGGGTGACGCAAGCATATCTCGTTTCGTGGCGATACGGGGGCGGGGGGACCGAAGGGAGCTGTAGTGGCGATTAAACTTTGAGGCCGAAAGGTTTAGCCGGCCCGCGGCGTGAAACTGGATGTCAATCGGGCTGCTCCAAGGATTCGCTGCGACGAGCGGGCACCAGCGAGATGCTACCGCTCTGCTGGCAATTCTGTTGCACTAGCTGAAGGCCACCAGACCCGCTGGGCTACCAGCCCGTCAGTGCTGGTCAACAGCGCGCGTCGGGCGATAAGTAGAGGGTACCCCCGGCAGGACTCGAACCTGCGACACGCGGTTTAGGAAACCGCTGCTCTATCCTCTGAGCTACGGGGGCGAACGTCGTAGAGGCGTTCCATTTTACCAGCCCCTGCTCGCGAAGCTGTACAAGAATCGTTGCATGTCATCTACAATATGACTGCAACAATTGTGGAGGTCCTGTGCTGTGGCGTCGATAACTGTCGGTTTCTCGATCCCCAAAGAGGACGAGGCACGGCTTCAGCGTTTGGTGCGTCGCTTCGGCCAGGGCAACCGCAGCGCGTTTCTGCGTGCGGCAATGAAGCACATGGAGGTGCTCGATCGGGCCGAGCGGCTCGATGAGCTATCCCGGTACGGCCACGAACGACTCACTGCGAGGGGCCTTTCGGCTGACGAGATCCCCGAACTGGTGAAGCAGGTGCTGTCGAAGTCCAACCCGGCGTGAGAGCAGCGCCGGCGCAGCCGGTCACCTTCGACGTAAATGTCTTCGTGGCCGCCGTGGCCGGTGGACCGCACGCATTCTGGGCCTGGCCGAGCCCGCCACCGCTGGTAGGCAATCTGTCGGCGAATTGCCTTGGGATCGTCAACGACTCGCAAGAGTTCAGTCTGTGGCTGAGCCCGCATGTCATGACGAACGTCGTGAGGGTGCTTGCCGCATTGGACTGGTCACGCGACACGGCGCTCGAATACCTCCAAATCTTGAAGGAGATCGCCGACGCTTCGGGCGGGGGTGTTATCGAACCGGAGATCCACGTGGACGATTGTTCAGACCACGAAGACAACAGGATCCTCGAGCTCGCCCTCGCCAGCGGATCGAACCTCATCGTGTCGGATGATGGGGACCTCCTCACGATGTCGCCATGGCGGGGCATCCTGATTATTCGGCCATCCGAGTTCGCTGGCCGCGTGGATGCCATGCGCCGGGCGCGGCGACGTCAATGAGGACCTGAATCGTTTACGTCCCGACTCGCCCGCGCCTACCACGCCCCGATATCGTCCGTCCCCGGCCGGTTCGGGTAGCGCGCCACGATCTTCTGGACCTCGGGGTGGTCGAAGGCCGGCATGCGGCCATTCTCGTAAACGACCTGACCTCCGATGGTGACCGTCGCGCCGGGAAGCTCCGCTGAGACGTGCACGTTGAACGGGTAGCTGCTGCCGTGGCTGTCGCCCAGATGTAAATGTACGTTCGTCGCATTGTGGTGCTCGATGAACGCGCGGTAGGCGTCGTCGGGGCACTCGCGCTCGGTCACGCTCGCGTGTGGGTGGCAGCCGCCGTGAAAGCCGCGGACGGCGTAGGCGTTGTCGCCGAGGTGCTTCGAGAGCGACTTGTAGAAGTCGTGAAGGATCTCGGCTTCGGCGCCCCCACGGATGTCCTTCATCTTCCCCTGCTCGATCGCGATCCGGACTGGCGCGCTGAATCGGTGCGGCAGGCCGATGTGTCGGGCCCAGTGCGGGCCGGTCGAGTCGAAGACGAGCTCGCCCTCGGCGTCGGTCGAGGCCAGGCTCGGGAAGACGCCCTCCGGGTACTTCGTGTGGCGGATCGTCGTGTTTTCCGCGCCCCGCACGACGGTTCCTCGCACCTGCGTGCCGTTGGGATGGGTGATGGTCCAGGCCGCACCATCGTGGACAGCTTTGGCTGCCTGAATGCGAATCTCGGCGGCTAGCTCCCATGGTGTCAGGCAGAAGGCGCTCGCGAGCAACGGCGCGGTCGTTGCCAGGTTGAAGACGTACGGCACCCGGCGCTCGCGGAGCGCGTCGAACATGTGCGCCGCCTCCCCCTCTTGCCAGAGGTCGACGACCTGACCGATCACGACGTCCGCGCTGCTCAGGGCGCCCTTCACCACGGGCGGCAGATCCCAGGCCGGGACCGCGTCCGAAGTTCGGCTCCAGTACGCCTCGGGGTGGAGAGGCATGTCCGCCCAGACGATCGTCGGATG
>Ga0184637_10002505_pt1 | contig 11811 bp, 11 predicted proteins | sample PLM3_127_b2_FD_133143 | JGI IMG/M metagenome (GOLD analysis project Ga0184637, IMG submission 133143) | Groundwater sediment microbial communities from an aquifer in East River, Colorado, USA - PLM3_127_b2 | ecosystem: Environmental > Terrestrial > Soil > Riparian zone | place: USA: East River...
ACGATGCCGATGTTCATCATCACCGGCTCGAGGATCAGTGCCGCAATCTCGTTCCCGTGCTCCCGCAAGAGCTCCTCCACCGCCTTCGCGTCGTTGAAGGGGACGATGATCGTGTCGTGCCACATCGAACGGGGCACACCCTTGGAGGTCGGATGCGTCGTGTACGCCGAGCCTGCCGTGTCGGCCGACTCGCCTTTGACGTTGAACCGCATGTCGAGGACGTCGGACTCGGGGACCACCGAGAACAGCACCGCATCGTGGTGGCCGTGGTAGGAGCCCTCCATCTTCACGATGCGGTCCCGGCCCGTGGCCGCCCGCGCCACCCGCACGGCGTCCATGGTGGCCTCGGTGCCGGAGTTGACGAACCGGACCTGCTCGAGCTGGAACCGTTCGCAGACCGCCTCGGCCAGGGCCACGGTCGGTTCCGTCGTCACGGCGAAGTGGATCCCCTGGTCGGCCACCTTGCGGATGGCCTCCACGATCTTTGGGTGTGCGTGGCCAACCACGTTCACCCCGAAGCCGCCGTGGAAGTCCACGTACTCGGTCCCGTCCACGTCCCACACCTTCGAGCCTTTGCCCCGGGCCAGATAGATGGGGTAGGGGTCGTTGGCCTGGAAGTTCGAGGCCACCCCCTTGGGCAAGCTCCGCACTGCGCGCTGGTGGAGCTTCGCGGACGCCGGGGTGCGCTCCAGCAGCCGCCGCTCCTCGCGTTCGCCGATCTCCCCAGCCCTGGCCTTCAGCCGTTCGACATCCACACGTCCACCTCCTGAGCGGGCCAGCCTACCGAAACGCCCTCACGGGCGGAAGTTCACGAACTGAACCGGGATCCCAAAGTCATGGTCCCGCACCGTCCGCATGACCTCCTGGAGATCGTCCTTCTTCTTGCTGGAGACGCGGATCTGGTCGCCCTGGACCTGGCTCTGCACCTTGGCCCCCGCGCCCTTGACGAACCGAACGATCTCCTTCGCCTTCTCGTCCGTGATGCCCACGTTCACGTGGACGCTCTGCCTGTAGGTCCCCTTCGCTGCCGGCTGGACCGGTCCGACCTTCAGGGCCTTGAGCGGGACCTCGCGCCGGACCGCCTTCTCCTTCAGGACCTCGACGGCGGCCTTCAGCCGGTCCTCGGTGGAGGAGCGGACCTCGATGAGCGTGTCGTCCCGGTCGATGGTCGTACCCGTGTTCTTGAAGTCGAACCGCTGCTGGATCTCCCGGCGAGCCTGGTCCACGGCGTTGCCCACCTCGGGCATCGAGACCTGGGAGACGATGTCGAACGAGAAGTCCTTCGCCATGATGTGTCATCTTAGGGGGCCCGAGCGACACGCGCCGGACCAGTGAGGGGAGGCCGAAGGAGTGCCGGGGCGACACACGTATGACCTGCTGTACCGGATCGGCGGCGCTCGGTGGCGGCGCGGCTGGGACAAGGGGGTCGGGCCGGAGCTCGTTCACCTGGTGGAGTCGGGGCGGCTCACGCCGGCGACGCTGCCGCCCGGGCGAGCGATCGACCTCGGCTGCGGGAGCGGCGCGAACGTCCTGTTCCTTACGGAGCACGGCTTCGACGTGGTCGGGGTGGACTTCTCCCCGGTCGCCGTCGAGCAGGCCACACGCGCGGCGCGCCGGTACGGCGTGGCCGATCGGGCGAGGTTCGTGGTGGGCGACGTGACCGCACAGCGCATCCCTGGGGTAGACGGTCCATTCGACCTGGTCGTGGCGTACAACACGCTCCAGGATCTCCGTGGCCATGCCCGTACCGCCATGGCCGCAACGGTCCGGCGCTTGAGCAGGCCTGGGTCGGTGCTGGTCCTGTGGTGCTACTACGGTGCCCAGCGCGAGCTGCCGCTGATCAGCTATCGAGGACCATCGCGCCTTGCGCCATTCGTGGTCACCCCCGGCGAGGAGGTCGCGCTCTTCGGAACCGACTTCGATATCGAGCGCCTCGACGATCCGTCCCTCAGGAGTGGCACGGCCTGCTTCGTGTTGACTCACCAGCCCAATAAGGGACGCTAGAAGACACCGCCCGGGCCGAAGAAGGTGTCGGCGATGCGGATCACGCCGGGGCCAACGATGACCACGAACAGGGCCGGCATGATGCAGAGGAGCATGGGGAAAAGGAGCTTGACCGGCACTTTCATGGCCCGCTCCTCGGCGCGCTGCCGCCGCTCGATCCGAAGCTCCCTCGACTGGGATCGTAGGACGCCCGCGATGGCGACCCCGAACACGTCGGCCTGGATCATCGCGAGCACGAACCCCTTGAGCTCGTCCACATTCGTCCGCTCCGACAGGTGCCGGAAGGCATCGACCCGCGACACGCCGAGCTGCATCTCGTGCAGCATCCATCCGATCTCCTGCGAGAGGGGCCCGGTGGTGTGCCTTCGCACGTGCAGCAGGGCGGCGTCGAAGCCCAGACCCGCCTCGACGCTGATCGTGAGCAGGTCCATGGTGTCGGGCAGGGCCCGGCGGATGGCCTCCTGCCGGTGGACGACAGCCTGCCCGAGCGCCGAGCCGGGGACCAGGAAGAGCATCAGGACAAGGATGGGCACCCAGAACAGGCCAAGGAGGTTCGGGCCCATGACGACCCCGACCACGTATCCCAAACCGGCGCCGAGGGGCAGGCCGAGCCCCTCGAAGGCCAGCACTCGCTCCGCGGTCCAGCCCGGCGGGCTGCCCGCCAGCACCAGCTTGTTCGCGATGCGGTCACGGGCGCCGGAGGGAGCCAGATGGCCGGCCAGCGAGGCCAGGGCCGACACCATGGGGCCCATCACTCGCTCGACGAACGGGCGCTGCAGTGTCTGCTGACGGATGTTCACGCCGGCCTGCCGGAGCTGTGTCTCCAGCACCTGGACGGGTCTTCGCGACTGCGCCGAGACCCGAAGGGTAAAGGCTGCCGCGACGACTGCGGCGAACGTGCCGGCGACTGCCAGAGCGAGGTAGAGACTAGACATCGAGGCTCACCACCTTGTGCATCCACGCATATCCGATGAGCATCAGGAGCCCCGAGCCCACGAGCAGGATCCTGCCGATTGACGTCTGGAACAGAACGGCGAGATAGTCTCGCTTGACGACGAACAAGTACCCCGCGATCAAGAATGGCAGCAAGGTGAGAATGACCACTGAGAGCCGGCCCTCGGCGGAGAGCACCCGTACCTGACGCCGCAGGGTCTCGCGCTCCCTGATGGTACCGGCCACGGTTTCCAGGAGCTCCGCCAGGTTCCCACCCACTTGGCGTTGGATGTTGATGGCCATCACCGACCACCGGAAGTCCTCGCTTCCGGTGCGCTCCGCCAAGGCTTGCAGCGCCTCGTCGACCGGTCGTCCCAAGCGGATCTCGGTCACGGCACGGGTGAATTCGTGCGCCGACGGCTCTCCCACCTCCTTGGTAACCATGTCCAACGCCTGAAGGAAGCTGTGCCCGGCCCGCATCGAGCTCGCGATGACCATGAGGACGTCCGGCAGCTGCGCCTGGAGCTGACCGGCGCGGGCAGCGGACGCGCGCACGAGCAGGATCATGGGCACCAAGGCGCCCAGGACGACCAGGACCAGGGCCACCACGATGTTCCTGGACACGACCCCGCCGACAAGGCCACAGGCAAGGCTGGCGATTACCGTCCCAGCCAGGAACTCCCCGGGGCGCATCGCCAAGCCAGCTCGCTCCAGACGCACCTCCGTCCACGCTGCCAGGCCCGTGTACTCCGCAACGCGTGCAGCCGTCCCTACCACCGGCTGTGGGATCCACCACGTGAGCTGGCTGCCTTCCGGTTTGGGCCGCGCCCTGGAGCGGATCCGAGGCGGAGCCGCCATCGCGTGCGCGAGCTGCTTCTCCCGGCCGGCCCGCATCTGTACGCCGAAGAGGAGGGAGATCAGGCTGAGGGCCGCAAGGAAGGTGAGTCCCACGGTCGTCACGACTGCCAACGGACTGCTGAAGAAGCGCGCCAGTGCCGTCGGCGTGTTCGCCGTGCCGACGGTCGCGTGAGGCGGTGGGGCCAGGAACCCGGAGACGTCCGTTCCACCGGGAAGTTCGACCGTCACGATGGCCTGCGTTCCGAAGGGCGCTTTGGACCGATAGGTGATGAGGTACTGCTGTGCAAGCTGGCGAGCCAGGGTCCGGTAGGCCGCATCCAGGTCGCTCAGCGATGCGGTCACGTACGAGCCGTGTGTAAGCTGCGAAACCTGTTGGAGTATCGCCACGTCCGTCTTCCCCAACCCCACTGAGAAGATCGTTGCCCTCGCATCATGTGCGGCGGCCACCGCAGCTTGGACGTCGATGTTGGAGAAATTCGCCTTCCCTGTGGTGTTCCGGCCATCCGACAGCAAGATGATGTTCCTCTGGCCCGTTCCGCTGAACATTCCTGAGGCCATCGCGATCGCGTCGTACAGCGAGGTTCCGTACGCCGTGGACGGGGGGGAGGCGAGCGATCCCAGCACGACACCGTGATCCGAGGTGACGGGCTGCACGACCTGCGGTTGTGGGGCGAACGTGAGGATGCCGACCCGGATCCAAGGAGGGATCTTCGTCACGAACTCGCGCGCCGCGGCGTACGCGGTCTGCAGGGGCGCACCCTCCATGGTGTCCGAGGTATCGATGGCCAGCACGACGTCCACCCCTTGATCGGTCGACGGACCGAGTGGCCGGACCGAGGTCACGTTCACCGGGACATCGTTCTCGAGCACCCGGACCTCGCGGGCACTGAGTCCGGTGGACCCCTGCACGGACACCGTGACGGCGACGGACGGGAAGTCGCTGGAGTCGATGTCTCGGATCTGGACGTTCTGATCGGCCAGCGCCGGCCAGGCCCATGCGAAAGGAAGGGCCAGCCCAAACGCGACGATGAGCAACCGCCGACTCACCACGGCTCCTTCCCCGGTGCGGGCTGGAAGATATCGGCGCGGAGGGTGATGTTGCGGTCCGCCAGCCGGTTGAGGAAATTGGGGCGAAGCCCGGTGGCCCGAAGTTCGCCCAGGACGCGACCGTGTTCGTCGACGCCGGGCGAGAAGTCGAAGAGGAACAGGTCCTGCAAGGTGATCACGTCGCCCTCCATCCCGACGACCTCCGTCACATGGGTGACCCGCCGACTGCCGTCCTGCAGGCGGGCCAGGTGAACGATGAGCTGGATGGCCGAGGCGATCTGCTCGCGTACCGCTCGGATCGTGATGTCCATACCAGCCATGAGCGCCATCGTCTCCAGTCGGGACAGCACATCCCTCGGCGAGTTCGCGTGGATCGTCGAGATCGAGCCATCGTGGCCGGTGTTCATGGCCTGAAGCATGTCCAGGGCCTCCCCGCCTCGAACCTCGCCGACCACGATGCGGTCCGGTCGCATCCGGAGCGCGTTACGCACCAGATCGCGGATCGTGACCTCGCCCTTGCCTTCGATGTTCGGTGGCCGGTACTCGAGGGAGACGAAGTGGGGCTGCTGCAGGCGCAGCTCGGCAGCATCTTCGATGGTGATGATTCGCTCATTTTCGGGAAGGAACGACGAGAGCGCATTCAAGGTTGTCGTTTTTCCGGCGCCGGTTCCCCCCGAGACCAGCATGTTGATGCGGCCGTGAACGCATGCGTCGAGCATCTCGACCACCGGGAGCGTCAGCGTTCCGAACTGGACGAGATCATCGGCTGTGTATGGGTCGGTCGCGAACTTCCTGATGGTGAGGGCAGAGCCGTGGATTGCGAGAGGAGGGATGATCGCGTTCACACGCGAACCGTCGGGCAGACGCGCGTCCACGTACGGCGAGGATTCGTCAACACGGCGACCAACCTTGGCTACGATCTTGTCGATGGTTCGACGGAGCTGGTCCTCGTTCAGGAATCCCACGCCGGTCCAGTACAATTTGCCCGCGCGCTCCACGTAGATCGCGCCGGCCCCGTTCACCATGACCTCGGTGACCTCCTGGTCCCGGATGAACGGCTCGATCGGTCCCAGGCCGAGGATGTTGTCCCCGATCTGCTGGATGATGAGGGCCTTCTCCTGGGCCGAGAGCGGGACCTGTTCCTCCTCCAGGAGCTCGCGGAGGCGACCGTGAACGAGATCCTGAAGCTCGCCGTCCGACATGGTGGCGTCATAGAGCTTCGGACCCAGTGATTCGACGAGCCTGCCCTGGACCCGATTCCGAACCTCGGCGGTCCGATCCGGGCGCTCGATCTTCGAGAGTCGTTCGGCGAGCGACATCCCTTCTACCTCCTCCAGGCACGCTTCGCTCTGGCGCCGGCGAGCGTGAGGGGGGCCTGTCTCGTCTGCGCGAGGATCTTGTCCGCGAACTCAGTGATGCTCTTCGCCACCGGCGACTTGGGCTCGTCCAGCCACACGAGCCGGGAGCGGTTGATGGACCTGGGGACCAGAGCGCTGGAGGGAATCTTGACGTCCACCTTCGTTCCCAATACCCGCTCGATGTCGCCCGGCGTAAGCTCTACCTTGCTGTTGGCGCGGTTGAGCACGATACGGAACCGCTCTCTGGGGACGCCCAGGTTCTCCAAGGTCTGCATCCCGAGCGACATGTGCCGGACCCCGATCACGTCCAGCCCCGTCACCAAACAGATCATGTCCGAGAGGTCGAACGCGGCGAGGACGTGGTCGGAGAAGTCGGACGTGGCGTCGACGACCGTGTAGGCGAACGAGGATCGAAGGGCTCGCAGGACCATCCCCATGGCTTCGCTGCCGATGGGCCCGGCACCGGGGTCGGGCGGCGACCCGAACCCGATCACCCCTCCATCCAGGGGCGTCCCCAGCTCCGAGACGGCGCTTCCGTCCGACCCCTCCACCGCCACCAGGTCCCTCAGCGAACGTTTGGGGTCCGCTCCGAAATAGGCGAAGACGTCCCCCAGGCTCAGATCGAGGTCGAGAAGGGCGGTGCGCCTGCTCGAGCGGGCGGCGAGTGCTGCGGCCAGGTTGCAGGCGAAGAACGTCTTGCCCGTCCCACCCTTGGTCGAGAAGATCGAGACGACGTACCCGCGTCGCTCTCCTGGGGAGGATGCTCCGTTGCCACTCGCGGCGCGGAGGCCCGCGGACCAGTCAAGGGCTCGACGGAGGGCGTCGCGAAGGTCTTCAGCCCCACGGGAGGGGTCCACGACGTCGCGGACGCCGGCTCGGATCAAGGTGGGCAGCGAACCGTTTGACACGTGGTCGCCGACCACCACGACGGCCGTCGTCGGTGAGTTCCGAGCCACGAACTCCGCCAGACCGATGACATCGGGTTCCTTCACCTCCGGTGAGAGGACGAGCACGTCCACGGTCTCGTGACCCCGGCCGAGGACCTCCTCCGCGGCGGTGACGCTGGGGACCCAGCCGATCTCCTCCTGCCTCGTCTCCAGCGCGCGGGCCAGGATCCCCCGGAACGTCTGCGGCATGCCGACCGCGATGACCTGGTGCGTCACCTGAGCACCTGTGCGAACGAGACCGGCTTGAGCCCCCTACCACTGGCGTTCGGAGGCAGAAGGCCGAGCCAGACGGTGCCCTGTTCCATGGCGAAGACGAGCCTCTGGGCGTCCTCCGGAAGGAGCGCGAGGGTCACCGACACCTGTCCGGAGCCCTGCTGAACCTCTTGACTCCCGGACAGGATCGAGCCGTACACACTGAGCACCTGGACCTGCGGAACGAGGACCACGGTCTGGGTCGGCGAGACGGTGGTCTTCACTCCCGTAGCCGTCGCGCTGGACTCTGTGACGGTGACGCTCTTCGCCCTCACTTGGGCCACGGGAACGTTGTCGAAGCTCGCATAGATGGCGACTTCGTCGCCTTCGCCGAGGGCCCCGGCCACGGCCCGAGGCGGTTCGAGGGCAATGGTGAGGGCCTGGTGCCCCTCGGGGATGCCGAGGAGCCCGCCGGCGGCCTGCAGCGTTCCCTGGAGGCGAGCGGCTGCGATCTGCTCCCCGGCGAGGATGGGATAGGCGGTGCGTTGCCCGCGCAGCTGGAACACGTCGGTCACGGCCCCCTCGATCACGTCGTCGCCGGAGACCGCCTTCGCGTTGAAGACCCCGTCAGCGATCAACGGGTCGAGATCGGTACTGGCGGGGATGTCCTGATTGGACACGAGGACCGTGACGGTCCCGCCCCCCGTCTCGGCATGACGTTTGACGTTCGTCACAAACAGGAACACGGCACCGGCCGCCGCCACGGCGAGCGCCACCGTCACCACCAGGGCCACGCTTCCTCGCTTCATTCCTCGCTCCTTCCTCGTGTTGTCTTCAGCCGCTCAAGGTCACCGCGATGATGTTGCCGAAGGTGGCTCCCCCACCCGGAGAGAGGCCGCTCGTCTGGTACCCCTCCCATCGGGAGACCAGGCACCTGGAGTTGGAGTCGGGCGTCGGGTAGGCGGCGCACAACGGCTCACTGCTTGGAGAGCTGCAGCGCCACCTACCTCCACCGGCTCCATCGCAGAGGTCGATCAGCTTCAACCAGGCGAAGCCAACGATGTAGTACTTGTCCGGCCTCGAGCACCCGGGCGACGGGCAGACGTTCCCGTCGCTGTCGAGCTGCTGGCTTGGATCGCTCACCGGGAACGCATAGGTGTCTCCGAGGACCCGGCGGATGTCATTGTCGAGGGCTCCGCCGAAGAATCCCGAATCTCGACACACGTACGTGGGGGGAGGGTCGTTCAGCAGGAGGGACCCCGGGAACCCGAATTCGAGCCAGCTGCCGTACGAGGATTGGCCGGCGTTGCTGCAGTGCTGCGCGGGCGTCACGTTCCACTGAGTGAGATTCATCAGGCCCCACGCGGAGTTGCCCAGGTTCTCGGCGCTGTTGTCCCACCAGAACGTGCACGTGGCCACGCCCTTGTCGGCTTCGGTCATCCCGTCGGGGATGTTGCAGTCGCTCAGGCGGTCCATGCTGAGCATGAGGGGCGATGCCCGGGCAGCGCCACTCGCCAAGCCCCAGGCGGCCGTCGAGGTGGTCGAGACCGTCTTCGGGGAGCTCACCCCGACCACCTGCGAGAAGAAGAGGTCCTGCTCGCTCTTGTAGTGCACGGTCACCTTGCCGCCGTCTCGCGTGCAGCTCGGCGTGTACACGGGGTCCACCGCGCGTTGCGCGCTGGACACGTTCCTTCGGGCAAGGTCGTCGGCCTGGGCGTCGGCCGCGAACTGGCCGTCGCCCTTGGCGCAGGAAAGTGCCGCAGCCAGGGCAGCAGCGTCGTTCGCGTTTCGCACGGCTCGGTACTTCGTGTACAGGAGGCCGCCGTCCACGGAAAGCGAAAGCATGCCAAGAAGGACCACGAGCAGGAGCGCCACCATGACTGCAGTCGCGCCCCGCTCCTCCCTGAACCGGGTCATCACCCTTCGCACCGGAACACCCCCTTGATCGTCACCGTCTTGCTGAGGTCGGGAATGAGTGGGATGTTGATGGGGATGCTCTGAGGCCAGGCAACCGTGACGGCCAGCCCGGGGTTCTGCGCGCAGTCGATGTCCGCCGTAGGGGTTCCCGGCCCGATCGGGTAGCCGGCGGCAGCGTCCTGGACCCTGGTGGCGATCAGCGCGGGGGTGCAGGACAAGGCGTCGGGCTGGCAATGGACGGCGGCGAACCGAGCACCCTCCCGCGCCGCCGAGATGTAGGTCTCCAGCCTGGCGAAGGCGATGCCAAAGGCGATGACCCCGAAGATGATCACGACGAGGATGGGGAGCAGGATCGCGAACTCCACGGCCGCAGCGCCTCGTTCCACGTTTTCGGACGCCGTCCGACGCCGGGCCTTCTCTGTTCTCGTCATGACCTGATCCTCGCTCCACTCGTTCGAAACTCGTGCGGACCGTCACCGGCCGCTCGCCCCTTCGAGCGAGCGGCCGGTGAGGCCGCTCAGCGATCTAGCAGGGCGCGCCGAGACTGACGCAGTCGGCCGTGTCCTGCAGCCGGTTGTTGATCGCGAGCCCAAGGGCGGTCGCGCCGGCGATGATCACGATGGCGATCAGCGTGACGAGGAGCGCATATTCCGCGGCGACGCCGCCGCGCTCGCTGCCTGCCATCTCCACCAGACGCTCGTGGAGCCGGACCCGGAAGTCCCCCCACGTCACCTGGACCTTCGCGTACGAACGAAGGAGCATTCGGTTGTCACCTCCCTCCCCACCTCGAGGGCGCGTGGCCCGACGGCCTGCTCTGCAGGCGCTTGCCGATCCGCGTTGTGACGTCCGAACCACGCGTCCGCTTTCCCACGTGGTCGACGCTAGGCGCAGGCTGTGCGGAGGTTCCATCGGGACTTCCTTCCAGGAGCGCCTACGCACTACTACGTACGCGGCCGGGCTCAGCTGGTCCGACAGCTACCGAAGCGCCGCCACGTTCGGGAGCGGGAGATCCCCCGGGAAGCCGTTCAGGTTGGGGATCAGGCCGGCCTGCACGGCCACGGTGACCGCCGCCATGCGACCGGTCGCGCCCAACTTGCGGTAGATGTTGTTGAGATGAGTGGTTACCGTACGCTCGGCGACGCCGAGCCGCCGGCCGATCTCGCGTGCGGTGAGCCCCTCAGCGGCCACGGCGAGGATCTGCACCTCCCGGGTCGTGAGAAGTGATGTGGTGCTCCGGTGCCGCTCGAACCCTTCGACGATCGTGCCAAGCGCGCCTCGGGGGAGTCCCTCGAGGACGATCTCACCATGGGCGGCCCTGCGAATGGCCTCGACGAACCGATCGGGCGGAGAGTCCTTGTGGATGAACCCGTCGGCCCCGACGAACAGCGCCTGAGAGATGGCCACCCGATCCAGATCGGTCCCCGTCACGAGGACGATGATCTGGGGGAACTCTTCCCGGATGGCACGGACGAGCCACAGGGAGTCGCGCTCTCCGGAGAGCTCCAACCCGGTCAGCGCAACCAGCTTCCCTCTGGAGCGAAGCCGCCTGATCCCTTCGAGGCCCTCGGTGGCGTCTCCGCTCTCCACGACCACTTGCAGCCCGGGCGCGGAGGAGATGAGCATGTCGAGCCCGGCCCGGACGACACTGAACGGTTCCACGAGCACGACGCCGACCCTGCTCGGGGAATTCGAGGAAGCTGATTGGGCCCGCATCCTACCCCCTGAGGACGCTCTGTCCTGAGTCCCTATCGTTCGCCGTAGGACGTTTGGATGGAACCCTAGGGTGCAATGGCCTACGGATGCAATAGGTCGTCCGTCGGATGGTTTACGTAGGGAGAGTTACGTATGGCCTTGCCCGGCAACGGCCTGCAGAGATCGAAGGCTGGCCGGAACGCCGGGCGCCGGCTGAACGATACGCTGCCCTCATGGGCAAGGGCGGAGCTGTCCGCTGGGAGGCTGGGCTGTATCTCGCTGGTGCAGCCGTCGCCGGCGCCGCGGCCCTGTCCGACCGCATCCCACTCCAGCGCGAGTGGGGGCGGATCGCCTTCGCGCCCTATGCGGCCGGCGCGGTCTTGGCCCTGCTTCTCTCCCTGACGTGGAGAAGGCTCAGGGCCCCGCACCGGACCCGTGCACGGCTCGTGCTCGCGGTCGCCGTCCTGGCCGGCGCGGCGCTGCTCCCGATGGCTCTGGAAGTGTGGTGGCGGGCCCGCGACGGCTTCCAGGGCCACGTCCAGTCCGAGGTCCTGGTGATCGAGGGCTCGGCCCAGGCGCTGGTCTCTGGTCTCGATCCCTACGCCGCGTCGTTCGCCTCCGGCCCGCTCGGAACGTGGCCGGCCGGGACGGCCGGCCACGTTCCCTACCTGCCCGGGATGTTCCTGTTCGGCCTGCCACGCGCCCTGGCCGGTCCCGGACCCTTCACCGACGCGCGGCTCGCCTTTGCCCTCGCCTCCTTGGCGGTTGCGTTTGCAGCCCTCTGGCTGGCCAAACCGCCTCCCGGGCGAGGGCTCACGGCGATGCTCGTGGTGCTGGCCCTGCCAACGGGAGCGAGGTATATG
>Ga0184637_10002506_pt1 | contig 11808 bp, 11 predicted proteins | sample PLM3_127_b2_FD_133143 | JGI IMG/M metagenome (GOLD analysis project Ga0184637, IMG submission 133143) | Groundwater sediment microbial communities from an aquifer in East River, Colorado, USA - PLM3_127_b2 | ecosystem: Environmental > Terrestrial > Soil > Riparian zone | place: USA: East River...
CACACCTGGTCGAGCTCGTAGAGGGTCTGCAGGTCGATGCGGCTGTCGGCCAGGCCTTCGCCGTAGACGCTGTTGCTCAGCACGTCGGCGATGGCCCAGGCGATCGAGCGGGTCTCGGTGACGGCGCTCCACCCGGTATCGGGGTTCCAGGTGCGCAGCTTGCGGTTCCAGATGGTGGCGATCTTGCGTTGCGTGAGGCCGCTCAGCTGCTCGCTGGCGCGCATCTTGATCTCGAGGTAGGTGGCGGTGCTGGCCAGCGTGGCCGCCTGCGACAGGTAGCCGCGCATGCCGCCCCACTGGATGTCATCGATCAGGAAGTTGTTGGTCTCGTCCTGTGCCGACGTGCGCACCACGCGCACCTCGTAGCGCGCCGGCGTGACGGTGTAGCGGTAGCTCTGGCGCTGCGGCGTGCGGGTGCCGCGGGTGTAGCTCTCGCTGCCCACGGTGGTCCACGCGCCCACCGACGCGCCGAACTCGTTGACCTCGCGCGCGTCGACGTGCCATGTGACGGTGGCATCGCCGATGCTGCCGCTGCTGTCGGCCAGGCCGAGGCCGCGCGGCCAGACCATGTCGATGCCGATCTCGTCGACGGTGAGCGTGGGGCCGCAGACGGTGTAGGGACCGACAATGTGGCCGGCCTTCATGTCGGCGCCAGCGACCTCGGGCGCGGTGACCACGTTGGCCAGGACGGTCGTCAGCGATCCGCCCGGGTTGATGACGTTGGTCACGCCGTTCGGCGGCTGGGTGTCGGCAAAGTGGTCGATCTTGGTGTCGTCGATCTCGATCCGCTTGACGCTGTATTCCCCCTGGCCGATGCACAGCACGGCGAAGTAGTACTGGTCTTGCTTGGTCGGGTCGCCCTCGTCTTGCACGTACTCGGCATAGGGCTGCGCGACGAAGTCGGGGAAGCTGCGCATGTAGCCGTAGCCAACCGGAATCGGCCCGTCCAGGCGAGCCTGGTTGCCCGACAGGGCGGTGTTATAGGTCGGGCTCGCGGCCGGACCGCCATCCCCGCCCTGGTTGCCGCGGCCGTCCGGGATCAGGTTGTTGAGTAGCGCATTGATGACCAGGTTGCCGACGACGCGCACGCCGATCTGCCACGCCAAGCTGGCCCCGGCGGTGAAATATGTGAGCACGACCGTGGCGACGATGCTGAGCACGGCCTTCAGCGAGCCGCCCCCGCCCCCGCCCATCACCTCGTGGTTCACGAGGACCACGTCGCCGGCGCACACCGGCCGGCCCCAGGACTCGCGCAGCTGCCAGCAACCGTTGACGTTCACGGTGATCGGGATACCGGCGTTGGCGAGGATCAGCGGCATCACGACGTCGCGCACGGTGAGCGCGGCGCCCAGGTCGATGCGCGAGGCGCAGTGCTCGCTCAACGGCTCGAACGGATTGCGCACATGCACGAGCACCGCGGCATCGGGTCGCCAGGCGCGGTGCACGGCGCGCAGCTCGGTGTGCAGGCCGGCGCTCATGCGTCGCGCCTCCAGAGTTCGAAGCGGCCGAAGCCGAGGTGCGCGGCCTGCTGCAAGCCACCGACGATGACCTCGCCGCAGTCGATGCCCTGCTCGTCCGGCCCGCCGACGCAATGCAGCAGCTGCAGGTGGCCGTCGACATCGATCATCACACCGACGTGCGGGCCGCGCAGGCTCGACATCATCACGATGTCCCACTCGCGTGGCCGCGTCTTCAGGCCCCTGCCAGCGGAGCGCCAGCCGTGCGCGAGCGCGGCGTCGATGATGGCGTGCGCGTCGTGCATGATCTCGGGCATCAGCGCGGGCACGTCGATGCCGCGCTGGCTGCGCCAGACGTGGCGCACCAGGCCGCGACAGTCGAACGCATCGGGGCCGTCGGCGCCAAGCTGCCAGGGTTTGCCGATGAGCGGCGCGGCCCAGTGGGTCAAAGTTGCGTGGCCGGCGTTCATCGTGCGCTCAGCCCCGGAAAGCGTTCCGCGTCGTAGTTGTCGGCCGGGAAGCGGCTGTTGGCCAGCGAGCCGAACGAGGCGCGCGCGGTGACGCGGTCGACATCGGCCACCGCGCCCTGCAGCTCGAGCACGAGCGGCGGGTCGATGTGCGGCGCGCTGGTGTCGGTGCTCAGGTATTCGCGAATGGTGACGGTGGTGACGTTGAGCGAGCCCTGCGTCTGCTTGAGCTGGCGCATGACCTCGCAGCTCACGTTGTCGATCGCCAGCTGCACCTCGGGCGGCTCGCCGCCGTCGCGCTCGCTCGGGCGCGTGAATTCGAACGGCAGGCCGATGAAGGTGACCTCTTCGCCGGGGTTCAGCGGCGCGTCGTCTTCGAGCGTGGCCTGCAGGTCCTGGAAGTCGCGCACGAGGCGGATGCCGGTCGGGTTGCCGTCGGCGTCGGTGAAGTCGTCGTTGTTGAGCTCGACGGTGGTGTGGATGACGGCCGTGGTCTCGGCGTGGACGTAGGCCTCTTTGAGCGCGTCGGAGTGGCTGACGCCGTTGAGCGGGGGGTCGGTGAAGGCGGGCATGGTGGGTTCTTCTCTGCAGGGCAGGCCGCGTCAGCGGACGAGCGTCCCCTTCGCCACGCCATCGGCTCCGGAGTAGTTGCGCTCCGCCCACCAGATGACGTCTGTTTCAACCGGGTCGATGGCCAGGCCCTGGGTCGCTTTGGAGGTGGCTCTGGCGTTGCGGTACACCGGGTCGAAGCCGGTGCCGTTCCAGTGGTAGACGTCAACGAAGTCCTCGTTGTAGATCTCGTGGATGTTCAGATAGAGGTAGTCACCGTCCCAGGCCATGCCGTCGTAGCCCTGGCCGGAGCCGTAGCCGCCGCTGGAGCCCGTGATCGAGAAGTCGAGGCTGTAGGTGGCGACGAAGGTCCAGCTGGAGTCGTACTTGGCCACGTATTTGGACGCGTGGAAAATGACCCACCAATGCCCGGCGTGGAACGCGCAGCCTTCCGAGAAGGCATCCTGCGTCAGCGTGTGGTGCGTGACATAGGCGAGCGTCGTGGGGTTGTACTCGACGATGTATGACGTGCCGACTCCGCCGACGAACTTGGCGGCCGACACGTAGAGAACGCCGTCCTTGTAGAACATGCCATTGATCTGCTGCTTGTCCGTCGGCGTGTCGCCGGCCACCGCCCGCGAAGTGATCAGCGTGCCGCTCTTGTCGTACTTGCGAAGTTCGGAACTGTTCGAGTACCAGATGGATGTGCCGTCCGTCGCGACGCCTTGCGCGTCCGTTGAAGGGCTCGTGACCGTCCACCGGCTCGTGAATCCGAAGGAAGAAGCCGCCGGCGGAGCCGCCGCAGTTTCAGCACATGAGGCATCCTCGATCTTGCAGATGAAGAGAGTTGTTCCGCCCGCCGGCGCGGTCTCGTCGAAGCACTTGGCGCCGAGCTCGAACGAGGCGCCGGCGTAGCCGCTGAGGGCGAGGCTGCGGTACGCGAACGGCAGGTTGCCGCCTTGAACGTTGGAGTTGTTGATGGTGCCGACCTGCACGCCATCGATGAAGATCACGGCGCCGTTTTCCGCGAAGAAGTACAGGACGATGTCGTCCAGCCCCGGGGGAACATCGACGGTTCGCCTGGCCCACAGGATCGTCTTGATGGGCCAGTTCGAATTCGGGTTAGGGAACTGCGGGAACACGCCCGCTTCCCCTCCGCCGAACGGGGCCTGGCCTGTGCCCCAGCCCGACGCCGGCGGCGTCAGGTTGGTCGTGCCAGGGTTGGCGTGGTGAGCGATCGACTGAAACTCCCAGCCGACGGCGGCGTCTTCCAACACCACGACGCAGGCCTGCGGGGTGACACCGCGCCCACGCTGCTCGAGCTGCTCGCTCACGCGCCAGATGCCGTTGGTGCCGCCGCGGCCGAGATATTCCCACTTCGGAATGGCGTAGAAGCGGCAGTGCCGGGTGACGAAGCCGCCACGGCCCGGCAAGGTGACCGCGAACCAGCGCGTCCACTTGGCGAGGGTCACCTCGCCCCATGCGACGAACGCGGCCAGCTCCGCGCGATCGAAGACCCAGCCGAGCGGCAGCGTGGCGTGGAAGTCGGTCGAGCGACCACGGACCTGCTCCGGGCCTTGCGTGAGCGAACTCAGCGCTCGGCGCTCGGTCGGGTGCAGTTCGAACGAACTGGGTGCCGGCAGCGACGCGGGGTAGACGATAGCGCCCATGGTCTAGTACGCCGGGAGCCGGCCGGCCGGATAGATCCGGCTGCCGGTATCGATAAAGCCGCTGTTCAACGACGGGTAGCGCCAATAGCCCTTGGTGATGCGCAGGTTGTCGAAATAACCGGCAAGATTCGGTGACGATCCGGCGGCCGAGGCCGCCCCGAATGCAATGTCTTCGTCGAGCGTACGCATCGTCGATGACGCCGAGCCCGAGCACGCCTGCACGTCGTCGACGTACACGCCGAAGGAATTGCCATTGCGCCCGAACACGACCTTGTGCCAGGTGTCGTTGGTGAACAAGCCATTCGTGCTCGTCACATCGATCTCGTATGAACTGGTGCCGCTGGCGTAGACCATGCGGATGTTGTTGCCCGCCGCCAGCAGCACGCCGAAAGGCGCAAACGGCGTTGTCGTGTTTCTTCGAACGACGAGCCAGCCTGAATTGACAACGGTCGGCAGCACGTCCAGCTCGATCGTGAAGTCGTCCGCGCCGAAATCGAAATCGGTCGACGAGGCCACCTTGATCGCATCGCCAGCACCGTCGGTCGTGATGCACGAGCCGCCGCCGCGCTCCAGATCGAGCCGCGCCGCGTACGCGGTGTTGCCAACGGCGGTGACGGTCTGCTTTCGGGGCGATCGGTCGACGAACGCCGTGCCGAGGTTCGAGCCCTGGCAGTCGAGCAGCAGCACCGTCCCCGCGGAATTCCAGTACGGGTCCGGACGCTTGCGCCGATTCAGCATGGCCGGGGCGAGGTGGTGCAGCATCGTCAGTCGCGGATGACGTGCGCCCGCACGGTGAAGTCTTCGGCGCTGGTCGGGATGTAGGCGTTCTTGGCGCGCATGACCCCGTACAGCGATGTGGAGCCGGCGGCGCATTGGTAGCTGACGGCCAGGCCGGGGAGCTCGATGGAGCCGTTGCCGCTGCCGGTGCGCCACGATCCGCCGTTGAACGACAGGATGCAGACCTTGGTCTTCAGCTCCGCGTCGGTCGGCGTCCACGCGGCGTTGTCGTTGAGGCCGCTCGCCGGTGCGGTGTCGAAGAGCCACAGCTCGCCGTCGAACTTCAGCGATTGCGCGGTGCTGATGATGAGGTCTAGCCCCTGCAACATGCCGCCCTCGCCGGGGTTGCGCGCCATGTTGGCGAAGGTCCACACGGTGCCGGCACTGGTGCTCTCGCTGACGGCGTCGTCGACCGCATAGGTCGTCGTGTCGGCCGGCCGCGTCTTGGTGACGGTGACGGTGAAGTTGTCGCTGCGCAGCAGCGGCAACGGGTTGCTGGGGTTGCTGCTGAAGTCGCTCATGCTTTGTCCGCCCAGTTGGCTTGGAAGTCGGGGGCGGTGGTGGTAACAGCGGCAGTCATGACGGCGACCAGCTTGTCGGTGGTCGCGTCGAGGACCTGCAGCACCGAGTACAGCCAGGCCTTGCCGGGTTGCACGGTCTGCTTGTCGAGGAAATAGAGGGTGCCGTTGGCGCTGTACTTGAGCGTGATCTCCTGCGCCACGGTGTCGCGGTTGTAAAAGGTCACGTTGCGCACTTCGCGCTGCGTGCTGCTGGCAGGCGCGACCACGATGTCCACTTGCGTGACGCCGTTGAGCGTGCCGGGCAAGTTGCCTGGGGTGAATGACATGTCAGAGTCCCATCCATTCGGCGGCCAGCGCGTCGTCGGTGTCCGAAACGCTGGCCAGGGTGTAGTTCAGGCCCGACCAAACGCGGGCCAGGTCGGCGTCGGTCGTGCCACCCGCGATGACGGTGAGGTCGGCGTCGGCATCGAGGTCGATCGTTGCTTCGGCGGCGAGCTCGGCGCCGATGCCGACTTCCGCGTCGGCCGTCATGTCGATCGTGGCCTCGGCGGCGAGCGCCTGTGGAATCGGCGTGAGGTTGGCATCCGCGGTGATGTCGATCGAGGCCTCGGCGCCCAGGCCCTTGAGCACGGTGATGTCGGCGTCGGCATCGAGCGCGATGCCCGCCTCAGCCTCGAGCCCGCCCGGCGCGGGGCGGGTTTCGTAGGGGCCGGCGAGCAGGCGCATGCGCATCGCGACCAGGTAGCGCCCGCCGTTCTTGAACACGACCTTGGGCGGGCCGACGCGCACCTCCCACCACTCGATGCCGGAGATGTAGCTCGGCCCGGCGATGCGGGCGTGAAAACTGCGCGCGCCGGCGAGCAGGTCGTGTTCGTAGAAGTCGTGCCAGGCGTCGTACTCGGCCTGCTTGAGCCAAGTCGACGCGTTGGCGAACTGCGGCGCGAGGGTGAACTGGCGGCGCATGCGGGCCACGCCGACTTCCATCTCGACGCGATCGGCGACGGGCTGCGGCTCGCGGTTGTGGCCGTCGGCGAGGAAGTACGGCAGCGCGACCGGGTAGCTGATGCCGGTGGTCATGCGCGGCCTCGTGTCGGCGCGCCAGCGGCCGCATTCAGACCGAACCGTTTGGCAAAGTCATTCGTCAAGCCGTGCCCGCCGCCGAGGTCTTCGCGCACCGCCTCGCGCGCGATCTCCTTCATCTGCACGATGAGATCGACACCGCCCTGGTTGTTTCGCTTCTGCTTCACATCGGCCGTCTGGCCCGGCAAGGTGTTGACCTGAACATTGACGACCGGTGCAGAGGCTGGCGCCGCTGCCTGCTGCTTGGCGAAGTTCGCTACGCCGAGCACACCGCCCGGGCCGCGCTGGAGCGGCATGACCGCCTCGTCGCCGGCCTCGCCCATAGCGCCGAACTTGCTGCCCTTGGCGAACTTGAAGAGGGTGGGCTGGCTGACGATGCTGTTGGTGAAGGCGGCGCCCTGTGCAAATGCGTGCACGCCTTCGCGACCGAAGGCCCCGCCCTTGGCCCAGAACGAACCGATCGCCTCGGCGCTGAGACCTTCGAGACCGGTTCCGGTGGTGACGGTGCCACCGCCGCCGCTGAACAGGCTGCCGAACCAAGAGCCAATGCCGCCGGCCCCGCTGGTCGACATCGAAGAGAGCACCAGTTGAATGATCTGAAGCAGCGCGGCACTTGCCTGACTGCTGGCACCGCCAAGACGTGCGATCGCGTTGCCGGCCACGGGCAGAAACAACGCGAACTTCTCGGCGTTGGTCCGGGCATCGACCAGGCTGGTGCTGAGTTGATCCGCGCCGTTGGAGAGCTCTGCGCCAGCGCTTGCCGCGCGGTCGGCTCGCGCGAAGGCGCCGGTCGTTCCAAGGTCTGCACCACCCGACCCGATGGCCGATGTGCCAGACGCTCCCAGCGACGACGACGCGCCATAGGCTGCCTGCGCCAATCGCCCCAGCGCTTCCGCGGTGGGGTCGATCCCTGCGACTCTCAGGTTGGAGAAACTGGCGGCGACGCCGGCGGCACCGGTTGCGTCGTTGGCCGCGGTCGCGGGATTCTTGATGCCGATCAGGCCGCCAACGTAGTCGCCGGCCTGCTTGATCAGTGGCGCGATGTTCTGGCGGAACTCCAGCCGCGCGAGCTCGGTGATGGCGATGTCGGCCAGGCTCTGCAGGTTGAGCTTGCCGGTCTTGACGAAGTTGACCCAGATGTCTTCGCTGCTGCGCTGAAGGTCGTTCTGGAATTCCTCGTAGATCTCGCGCATCAGGCGCGTCTGGTCTTTCCAGGCGTCAAGGTTGCGCTGGAACTCGGGCTTGAGCTGCTCGTTGAGCAGCGCCTCGCGGCGCACGCGCCAGGTGGCGAGGTCGTCTTCGACCTTCTTGCGGTCTTCGGCGTTGAGGGACGCAAGGTCGAGCGTCTTGCGCAGCCGCTCTTCCTCGAGCGCGATCTGCGCCTGGCCGCGCGCGCGATCGTCCTGGATGAGCTCGATGCCCATGGCGCGGTTGGTCTCGACGAGGTCGCGCGCCGCGGCGAGCTGCGCCGCATGCTGCTGCGCGTAGTACTGCTGCTCGATCGCGGCTTGCTGCGCGAGCTCGCCCTGGCGGAACGCGGCTTGCGGAGACTCGATGCGCACGCGCTCCGGCGCAGGGTCCTTGAAGTTGCGGTGCTCTTCTTCGCGCTTGAACAGCTCAGCGTTTACGCCGATGAGACGAGTCCGCAGCTCGATCAGCTTCGCGTCCTTGCTCAGTTGCTCTTCAGGCGTCCCGGCCTTTCGTTTCGTCTCGAGGGCGATCTCCTGATTGACGATCTGGCGCTTTGATTCGATCGCCTCGAGGTCGAATCGGTAGTTCTCATCGCGGAATGCCTCACCGCTGATCAAGAACTCGTTGAATTGTTGGAGCGTCGCGGCACGCCAATGCTCGCGGGCATCGTCCGCGACCGCCTGCCGCAGCGCGTAGGAGGCCTTATCCTTGTTCAGCAGAGCCGATTGGTAGCCCGCGCCCTCCTTGAGGATTTCGTCTTGTGTCTTCGCGTTGGCGGCAGCCTGGCCCTCGGACAGCTTTTGCAGCTGCCTGGCGTCGGATTGAGCGGCAGCCAGGTTTTCGCGCAGTGCGTCGACGCGCCCCTGCCGCGCCTCCTTCGAGGCGGTGCCACGCGGCCTGTTGAGTGCAGCTTCTGCCTCCTTCAGCGAGGCAGTCAGCGAGGCAACGCGATCTTCCGGCGTCTGGTCTCGCCCCAGGTTCTTCAGCGCGTCCCAGAATTTCGAGACGGCCTTCGCTGTGGATTCGTACGCGCTTTCCAGGAAGCCGAGGTTGCGCGTCTGGCCGGCGAACTTGTCGGCGAGCGCCTGGCTGTTGAACGCCACCGCTTCCTGCACCCTGCCCTGCGCCTCCAGCGCGCGGATGTGCCGATACTCGGCCGCGGTGAGGTAGTTGTACTGGCGGTTGTGCTCGGCGGCCCACGCGGCGACGCCGCGCGACATCGTGGAGAAATCCTTGACGATGTCTTCGGTGCTCTGGCCGGTGACGCGCTGCAGGTTGACGATGGCGCGCGCTGCCGGCTCGATGGCGCCGGGGCCGAACGCGCCGGTGGCGACCAGTCCTTGCAGCGCCTCGCGCACGCTGCCGATCGGGCGCGCGTTGAGCTCGGCGATGCTGTGGGCGAGCTGGTCGATGCTGCCGGCGCTCTGGCCGGCGTAGTTGTTGGTGACGAGCAGCGAGTCGTTGAGCTTGACGCTTTCGTTATGGCCTTGGAGCGCCGCATAGGCGAGCGTCCCCACCGCTGCCGCCACGCCACCGACCGCCAGGCGCACCGGAGTGAGCAGCGTGCCGAGCTTGCTGAACATCTGGCCAACGCTGCCAAAGCTCTGCACGACCTGGCCACCCTGCTGCAGCAGGATGGTCATCGGCGAAGCGCCGCTGCCGAGCGAGGCGACGACGTCGCTGGCGGTGTACTTGAGAGAGAGCAGCTCCTGGCGGGTGAGCTTGGTGGCCGCACCGGTGGCGCCGATGCCCTTCTCGGCCTGCGCCAGGCGGGCAATGAAGGGCTGGGCCTGCGCGGTGAGGCCGCGCTGCGCTGCCTCCATGGCGAGCAGCTCGCTGCGGGTCTTGCCGATGCCGTTGGCCTGCTGCTCGAGGCCCTGCAGGAACTGCTGCTGGCTCTGGTACTGGGCGCGCTGCTGGCTCTGGCCGGCGTTGCGGATCTCGGCCAGCGATCGCTCCCACTGGGCGGTGCGCTTCAGCGCAGCGGTGGCGCTGTCTTGCGAGCGTTCGAAGTTGCCGCTGGCGGCCGCGGTGCTGCCGAGCTGGCCAGCCAGGTCGCCGAGCGTCTTCTCGACGGCGGCGAGCGCCGCCTCGGCGCGGCCGGACGCCTGCTCGAGCGAGCTGGTGTCGGCGCGCAGGCGGTAGACGATTTCGCGGTCAGCCATGGCGTTTCACGTTCAACGTTGCTGGTTGAGGACGTCGGCCGCAGCGGCTTCGAGCCGGCGCAGCTGCGGCATGAGGCGCTTCATCGGCTGGCGGTGCGGACCGCGCTTGTGTGCACGCAGCACCGGCTCGAGCGCGCCATAGTCGAGACCCTGGTAGAGCAGCCCTGCCATGCCGCCGACGATTCGCCACTGGCTGCCCATGCCGAGGAACACCTGCAGGGCGTGCCAGTGGTCGGGCCAGACTTCGAAGCGCTCCACCTGGCGCCGGGCTTCGAGCAGTTGCGCGCATCGCTCGAGGACCTGCGTGGATGCGCCGAAGGCCTGCAGGGCCTTCAGTGGGCTGTCGTCGAGGTCGGGGCCGCCACGAGCCCAGAGACGAGCGGCCTCGAGAAGTTTTTTTCCCAGGCCTCGGCGCGGCTATCGATGTAGGCCTTCATCACGGCGCTGGCGACGAGCGGGTCGGCGAGCAGCTGCTTGAGGTTGTCTTGAGAGAAGGCGAGATCGCTGCCGTCGGCCGCCTGCAGCTTGCGAAAGCCGGTGATGATCGTCGGGGCGACATCGCGATCGCGCAGCCGCTTCTCGGCGGCCTGGACGATGAACGCGTCGTAGGCGTCTTCGTCGAGCCACTTGAAGCGGACATCGAAGCTGGCTTCTTCGAGCGCGCCGCTGTCGCCGGCGGGCTGCCACAGCTTGACGGTGCGCCAGTAGGTCTGGGCCTGGCCGAGTTTGTACACGCGAGGGCTCCTTACTTCGAGACGATGACGAGCTCGTCGTTGCCGGCGGTCGTGGGGATGAGATTGCCGTCGTAGCCGATGAGGCGGCGGCCGTTGAGCTCTTCCTTCTTGGGATTGATGAACTGCACGGTGGGCATGTGGGCGAACACGATGCCGCCGGCACCCGAGCCGTGCAGCAGGCTGACGGCGCGCAGGGTGTTGGCGAGCACGTCGGCCATGAAGGTGACTTCCTGCGCGGCGGTGAGGTCGAGCTTGGTCTTCAGGGTGGCTTTGCGGTCGTTCACGTCGACCGACTCGCCGCCGAGCAGCGGCGTGAAGTCGACCTTGTTGCCGAGGTCGAGGGTGAGGCCGGTGCTCGGGTAGGCGGTGCCGCCGGTGAGCGCGCCGGCGGCGTAGGCGGCGCCGAAGGTGACGTCCCCGGTGTTGCTGTCGGTGATGACCTTGGGGGTCTGCCAGGCGGTGAGCGTGACGGCGGGCACGGCGACGGCGGTGAGCGCGGTGTAGATGCCCCAGAACTCGAAGCTGAACTTGGGGATGCCGCCGATCTCCATCGACAGCTTGACCGCCCCACGCGAGCCGGTGAATTTGTGGAAGACACCGCTGTCGTACCAGTAGATGGTGCAGCTGGCCTGGCTGTCGGTGAGCGGGGTGTAGGCGACGTAGCCGGCCTGCACGTCTTCGGCGAACGCGCAGGCGCGCAGGGCCTTGCCCCAGGCCGCCGCGGTGCCGGCGGCACCACTGCCGGCAAACTCGACATCGAAGCCGCACTTCTGGTAGTGCGTACCGACGAGGTTCTCGCTGTTGCCGAAGTAGGGGCGGATGTTGTCGCGGTCGACGTTCTGCGCGACGAAGTCGGGATAGCTCAGGTTGCTGACGAGCAGCGCGTCGGCGCCGGCGGTGGGCACGGGGTCGGTGCCGTAGACGGTTTCGAGCTCGAGCAGCACGGCGGTGTTGCGGATGTAGCGGGTCATGGCTGGGTCTCCGGGGTGGCAGTCAGGCCGCGTTCAGGCTTGCGCCGGTGGTGCGGTGCAGGACGGTGTAGACGGCGACGACGCAGCCGAGCCGCTCGGCGTGGTCTTCGGCGTCCCAGTTGAGATCGGGGTTCTGGCGCACGTCCATCGCCTTGCCGCCGAGCGACGGGTCGGCCATGAGGCGGTCGTGCGCGGCGCTGAGCAGCTCGGACGCGGGCTCGTCGCC
>Ga0184637_10002507_pt1 | contig 11807 bp, 7 predicted proteins | sample PLM3_127_b2_FD_133143 | JGI IMG/M metagenome (GOLD analysis project Ga0184637, IMG submission 133143) | Groundwater sediment microbial communities from an aquifer in East River, Colorado, USA - PLM3_127_b2 | ecosystem: Environmental > Terrestrial > Soil > Riparian zone | place: USA: East River...
AACACGCGGATATCAGGTTGATTCACCGTCGGTTGAAGCTGCTCGTGTCCTGACCAGATGGGTGTCGGAGGTCGAATGAAATAAGGAGCGTGCTGGGGCTTGACAGTTCAATACATATCAGGAGAGTAGAGAACCTCAGGCGCGTCCTGCAAGCGAAAGGGACTCCCGGCGCGGCGCGTCCTTGGTAGTCTGTTCGCTTGCAGATTGAGTGTCATCGTGATACCATTTTGCTACCGTGGAGGTCAAAGATATGCCGGCAAAAGGTCGTCAGATCAGCGTTCGCATTTTACGGGAAACCGACGCATGGCTGGAGCGCCGCGCGGGCGGCCGCTCGAACAAGGCGGACTTCCTTCGCGGTCTGATCGAGCGAGAGATGAGTCGGGAGCGTGAGGAAAGCCTTCTCGAAGTGTTCAACAAGGCGGCGGCCGACGTCACCGAATCGGACCGCGCCGAGCGGGAAGAGTTGCTCGGGGCGTTCGCCGCCAATGAAGAGGAAGGGACACAGGCGAAGGCCAAGCGTAAGCGCGGGGGAGCAAAATGAACGCGCCGAAACCAGTGCGCGGCGAGATCTGGATGGTCGACCTGGATCCCAAGAAAGGTCGCGAGCAAAAGGGGGTGCGCCCCTGTCTCATCGTCTCCACCGACGCATTGAACCGTTCGGACTTCGGCACGGTGATTCTCTGCCCGATCACGACGACGCAGCGCGATAGTTTCAAGTGGAGGGTGGGAATCCAACCGAAGGATCTGCGCGTCGCGGACGTGACGTGGCAGCCAAAACCGCACTGGGTTGCCACGGACCAGATCGTAACCGTGGACACTGCGCAAAGGGCGATTCGACACCTGGCGACGGTAAACAACGCGGAGAAGCTTCACCGAATCGACGAGTCGCTACGCCTCTTGCTGAACCTCTAACTAAACTAACGTCGGCGCGACGTGGGCTTCTCTTCTTCGACTCTACCCTCGGTAGTCGACGACGTCCATCAATCCCAAGAGCGGCGTTCTTCGTCGAGGTGAGTGGCAGGGTCGATGGCCTTCCACAATTCTTTCCCGAGCCCGCGGAGCTCGAGAATGGAGACGGTCTCGCACGGCTTGGTCGCTTCGTCGAGAATGTGAAGAACCTCCTGAGATAGCGATCGTCTTTCCAGCCGCGGCGCGCGCCTTCAGTCTCGAGGAAAGCTCCTCGGGAACGGTTTCGACATTCAGAGTCGCCAAGAGTCCCCAACGCGCCTCAAATGATGAAGGCGTCAGCAGGCTATTGGATATAGCCGAGGGTCTTCAACTGCTCCAGAGCCGAGGGGTCCAGTTCCTCCAGACCCTCTTCGCCTGAGGATTCGCTGTCTCTCAGCGGGTCTTTGGCCATCCAGGCTTTTAGTAGAGGCTGGAGCTTCGCGGCCTCGCCCGCGAAATCCGCGAAGAGGTTCCTGGTCTCGCCTGGATCGTCGACAAGGTCGTAGAGCTCGTAGAGGTCCCCGTCGTCGCGTGGGATCTGGATGAGCTTCCAGCGGTCGGTCCGCACCATGCGCCATTTTCCCCGTATTCCTGGAAGGTAGATTTTGTCCTGTTCCGGGAACTGCGTCCTCCCCGGAGCGCTTTCGGCGAAAGCCGTGAGGTAGGGAAGCGATCCTCCCCGGAGAAGGGGCGCGAGGCTCCGCGCCTCGATGCCCGCGAGCGGCTCGACACCGGCCAGGTCGAGAAGCGTCGGAGCGACGTCCATGAGCCTCACCTGCTGCGCGATCGAACCCCCTGGTTCGACTCCCGGCCCGCGGATCACCAGGGGTACCCGCAGCACCTCGTCGTAGAGAGTGAAGTCGTGGGTGAACGACAGGCCGTGCTCGCCGAAGGCCTCTCCGTGATCGCCGGCGACCGCGACGACGGTGGTCTCGTCGAGACCGAGATCGGCGAGCGTCTTCAGAATGCGCCCCAGGTTGTCGTCGGTGTAGAGGATCGCGCCGTCGTACAGGTCGACGATTTGCGAGACTTCGTACCGAGAGTAGAAACCCTTATTGAAAAAGATGCTTCCCCGCGAGCGCCGCCAGAACGCGAGGTCGAGGAGGATTCGGTTCTCGGGATAGTGGCGCAGCACGAGATCGTAGTACGGCCCGCCGGAGAGGTCGGCGTAGGGGGTCGGAACGTAGTCCTCGCGGTCGGCGGCGGCCGCCGCCATCGCGCGGAGGTGTTTCACCTGTGGATCCTCATCGTACGCATCGTGGTAGAGGACCGAGTAGGGGTAGCTCGGCGTGTAGGGCAGATGCGGGTCGAGGAAGTGGAGCCAGAGAAAGAAAGGACGCGCGGGGTCGCGTTCGGTGAGCCAGTCGGAGGCGGCAAGAGAAAGACTCCGGGCGTCGAGCCCTGCCGAGAACTTGTTGTTGTGGTACTCGCCGAAGCCCTGGTCCAGGCCCGACTTGCTGCGAAGCCACGTATGACGGGTCATCGCCGCGGTCTGATAGCCCGCGTTCTGGAAACGCTCGGCCAGCGTCTCGATCGAATCCGCCAGCACCGCGGGATGGTTGCGGACTCCGTGGCCGGGGGGCGTCGTGCCTGTCATCAGCGATGCGATCGAGGGCAGCGTGAAGGGCGCCTGGGCAACGGCGTTCTCGAACGAAGCCCCCTGCCGCGCGAGGCGGTCGAGGTTCGGCGTCGTGTTCCGGCGGTATCCGTAGCTTCCCACGTGATCCGCGCGAAGGGTCTCGATGGTAATGAGGAGGACGCTGGGCTTTGGCGGGGCGACTTCGGGGGGCGTCCTGCAGGCAACGGAGACGAGAAGCCAGCCGACGCAAAGGCGGAGAAACACTTTAGGAACGCCGGGTGCCGCGGGCGCCCGGGGCCGGGACCGGCTGCGAAGCCATCGCCTGTTCCCGAGGGATGCGGGTGGAAACGACGCTCCCATCCTGGAGCGAGACCAGGACCCGGTCGCCTTTCTTGATTGTGCCGGCGATGAGCTGGTGCGCCAGGACGTTTTCGATCTGGGATTCGACCTGGCGCCGGAGCGGCCTCGCGCCGTACACCGGATCGTAGCCGTCGTCGGCGAGTTTTTCCTTCACCGCGTCGGTCACCTGGATCGCGAGATCCTGCTCCGCGAGGCGCTTGCCGAGATCCGCGAGGACCAGATCCACGATGGCCCGGATGTGATGCTTCTCGAGCTGATGGAACACGATGAGGTCGTCGATGCGGTTCACGAACTCGGGCTTGAAGACTTTCTTCACCGCTCGCATCACCCGGTCCTTGATCTCCTCGTACTTCCGTGTGGAGACCGGGGTCGCGAAGCCGATGCTCCCGTACTCCCTCGTAATGTCCTCGCTTCCGATGTTCGAGGTCGCGATGATGATGGTGTTGACGAAGGACACCGTGCGGCCCTGGGCGTCGGTGAGCCTCCCGTCTTCCAGAATCTGGAGCATCATGTGATAGACGTCGGGATGGGCTTTCTCGATCTCGTCGAGGAGGAGGACGCTGTAGGGATTGCGGCGCACCTTCTCGGTAAGCTGTCCTCCCTCTCCGTATCCGACGTAGCCGGGCGGCGATCCGATCATCTTCGAGACCGAGTGCCGCTCCATGTACTCGCTCATGTCGAGGCGGATGAGGCGCTCCTCGTCGTCGAGCAGGAACTCGGCGAGCGCCTTGGCGAGCTCGGTCTTCCCGACACCCGTCGGCCCCAGAAAGATGAAGGCGCCGACGGGGCGCTTCCGGCCTTTGAGCCCGGCGCGGTTCCTCCGGATGGCGTCGGAGACGGCGTGCACCGCGTTCTCCTGACCCACGATTCGCCGATGGATGTTCTCCTCCATCCGGTTGAGCTTCTGGGCCTCGGACTCCAGCATCCGGGTTACGGGGATGCCGGCCCAGCCCTGGACCACGCGGGCGATGTCCTCGGTTCCGACGGCCGAGTCCTCGGGCCGCCGGCTCTCGCGCCACTCCTGCATCATCGTCTTGAGGTCGGACTCGAGCCTCATCAGGTCCTGCTGGCAGAGGGCCGCGCGCTCGTAGTCCTGGGCCTGATACGCTTCCCGTTGCTGGGAGAGGAGCTTGTCGCGGTCGCGCTTCACCCGGCGGATCTCCGGCGGCGCGTAGACGAGCTCGAGGTGCTTGCGCGCTCCCGCCTCGTCCAGGAGGTCCAGCGCCTTGTCGGGAAGGAAGCGGTCGGCGATGTAGCGGTCCGCGAGCTTCGCCGCGGCATCGACGGCGTCGTCGCTGAAGACCACGTTGTGGTGAAGCTCGTAGTTGCGCTGGAGCCCCTTGAGGATCCGAAGCGTCTCCGGCACCGACGGCTCTTTGATCAAGATGCTCTGGAACCGGCGCTCGAGGGCCTTGTCCTTTTCGATGTGCTTCTTGTACTCCTCGAGGGTGGAGGCGCCGATGCAGCGAAGCTGCCCACGAGCGAGCGCCCCCTTGAGCATGTTCGAGGCGTCGAGGCCGCCTTCGACGTTTCCCGCGCCCACGACGGTATGGATGTCGTCGATGAAGAGGATGACCTGGCCGCCCGCCGCGAGCACCTCTTCCTTGATGGTCTTCAAGCGCTCCTCGAACTCGCCGCGGAACTTCGAGCCCGACACCACTTCGCTCATCTCGAGCATGAGGATCCGTTTCCCCATCAGCGTATCGGGGACCTCGGCGCTCGCGATTCGCTGGGCGAGGCCCTCCACGATCACCGTCTTTCCGACCCCCGGCTCGCCGATGAGCACCGGGTTGTTCTTCTTGCGGCGGAGCAGGATCTGGATGAGCCTCCGAATCTCTTCCTCGCGGCCCACCACCGGGTCGAGGGCACCTTTCCTGGCCATCTCCGTCAGATCGGTCGTGTACTTCGTGAGGGTCTCGAACTTGGTGTCGCCGCGCTTGTCGTCGACGGTGCGGGTTCCCCGCTGCCGCAGGTACGAGTCCTTGGTCCGCTCGTAGCGGAAGCCGAGGTCCCGGAGAATCCGACCGGAGAGTCCCGCGGGCTCCCGATGCAGAGCCAGGAACATAGCGCCGACGCCGACGAAGCGGTCGCCCATCTGGTCCGCTTCCTCCTTGGCCATGCGCAGGACTTCCGCGGTCTGGGGCGAGACCAGGATCTGGAGCGAGCCTTCGCGCCGGAGCTTGAGCTTGTTCCGCTGCGCCGCGAGGATCAGGTCGACGATCGATTTCTTGGTCTGTGCCGGCGCCAGGCCCAGGTCTTCGACGAGGCGGAGGGTTTCAGAGCCGTCTTGCTCGAAGAGACCCAGAAGGACGAACTCCGGAGTGAGCTCGTTCTGGCGGAGGTTCACGAGCTCCATCGAGCCGATGTTGACCGCCTCGATGACGCGCTCGGTGCAGTGGCGAAAAAGAACGTTGTTCATGCGGATCCCTGCATCGTCAAGGAGTGCATGGGGTGCTCCAGGGGAAGAATAGCACATGAAGTCTCGGCTCCGCGCCGAAACCCGGTGTATAATCCCGAGTCCCCAACCGTGAGAATCCTCACCGTCACGACCTCTTTTCCCAAGTTCGAAGGCGATACGACGGCGCCGTTCATCGAATCGATCACCCGCGAGCTCGCTTCCCGTGGACACCAGCTGACGGTGGTGCTCCCGGCGCGCTCCGACCTGAAACCGGCGCCCATCGAAAAAGTCCGATTCCGTCCTTATCGCTACGCGCCCTCGGTCTCGCTCGAAGTTTTCGGCTATGCCGAGGCGCTGCGGGCGGACGTCGTCCTCCGCGGCGCGGCGTACGCCATGCTCCCGCTCGCCGTCCTCTCCGGGCTGCGCTCGCTCCGGAAGGAGCTCCGAGGGCAAGACTACGATGTAGTGCACGCCCACTGGGTCGTCCCGAGCGGGGCGATGGCCGCGCTCGCGCTCGAGACCCGGTGGGCGAGCGGGCCTCCACTCGTCGTAAGCCTTCACGGATCCGACGTTTTCCTTTCGGAGAAAAACGGGGTCGCGCGCCTCGGCGCGAGGACGGCGTTTCGGACCGCGGCCAAGGTCACCGCCTGCAGCCGCGACCTGTCCGAGAGAAGCCTTCGTCTCGGAGCTCGCTCGGCTCCCGAGGTCATCCCCTATGGAGTCGCGAGCGATGTGTTCCGGCCGGATCCGGCGGGTGCTGGCGATCTGCGCGGCGAGCTCTCGATCTCACGGGACGCCTTCGTTCTCTTCGCCGCCGGGCGCCTGGTACACAAGAAGGGCTTCGAGTACCTGCTGGAGGCGGCGGGTGAGCTCTCCCGGCGGGGAAAGGGGGTCGAGCTCGTGATCGCCGGGAAGGGCGATCTCGAAGAGGAGCTCCGGGACCGGGCTAAAGGCGCCGGCGTCTCTCTGCGGCTCGTGGGAAATATCGCTCGAGGTGCTCTGCCCCGTTACTTCGCCATGGCCGACGCCGTGGTGGTGCCTTCGGTGAAAGACGCCGCGGGCAACGTGGATGGGCTTCCGAACGTTCTTCTCGAGGCGATGGCGTCCGCGAAAGCGATCGTGGCCACGGACGTCGCCGGGATTCCGGATGCCCTTCGCGCGGGGCAGGAGGGTCTGCTCGTGCCCGAGAAGGACGCGGCTTCGATTGCTGGGGCCATCGAGGAGCTCATGCGCTCGGAAGAGCTCCGCACCCGGCTCGGTCGAGCGGCCCGAAAGCGCGTCGAGGAGGATCTGAGCTGGAAGAACGCGGGAGAGAAATTTGAATCTGTTCTTCGCTCCGTCGCGGAAGCTCGCCGCCCATAGGCTCGCCCATGGCGGACCGCGGATCTACGATCCGAGGGAGAGAGCTCTCCTCGCGGGGGCCGATGCGCTTCTCCGCGGCGTCACCTGGCTCACCGGCTTGAGGCCGGCACGTGAGCTTCCCGACATCCGAAGCGCCCGGAGCGTTCTCGCTCTGAGGCTCGACCGCCTTGGTGACCTCATCACCACGCTTCCCGCGCTCGAGCTCCTCAGGAAAGCGCTTCCCGCCGCCCGGATCGAGCTCGCCGTCGGGAGCTGGAACGAGCCCGTCGCAAGAAGGCTTCCGTTCATCGACCGCGTACGGGTCGTCGACGCTCCCTGGTCGGCCTGGGGGAAAAAAGCGAGCTTCGGAGCCGCCCGCGCCGCTCTCGGTCGGGACCCCTTCGACCTCGCGCTCGATTTCCAGGGAGATGTGCGGGTCCTCCTCTTGATGGCGCTTTCCGGGGCGAAGCTTCGGGCCGGCTACGGGGACACCGGCGGAGACTACCTTCTCACTCACCGGGCGCGTTGGGACGAGAAACGAAGCTGGTACGACCAGAACGGGGATCTGGTGCGCGCGCTCTATCCCGAAGTCGGGGTCGAGCTCAAAGGCGGCCCGATCCGGCCGTACAACTTCGTCACCGAGGAGGATCGGCGCGAAGCCGCGCCTCTTCTAGATGCCTCGAAACGACCGATCGTCGGGATCCATCCGAGCGCGGGCCGCACGCTCAAGGAATGGGAGCCCGAGAAGTTCGCGGCCCTCGCCGACCAACTTTCGCAGTTCGCGACCGTCGTCCTCACTGGCTCGGAGTCCGACCGCTCGCTCGTGGAGCGGATCTTCGAGATGACGGCCATCCGCCCGAAGAAATTTCTCGGGCTTTCCCTTCCCGTGTTCACGGCGGTCATCGAACGACTCGACGCAATTGTGACCGGGGACACCGGTCCCATGCATCTTTCCCACGCGGTCGGGACCCCGAACGTCGCCATCTTCGGCCCTTCGGATCCCGTCCGCTACGGACCGGACGAATCCCTCGGCTTGCGCCTCGTGGTGCGAACCTCCGTCTACTGCTCGCCTTGCAACATGATCCGAAGGCCGCCCGCCGAGTGCGCGAGCCTTCCGACCCCCGAGTGCCTCTCGACGGTCACCTTGGACCCGGTTGTTCGGGCGGTGCGGGAAGCGCTCCGAGCGACCTGAGCCAGCGAATCTCGTCCTCCCGAAAGAAACCGAAAGCCCAGAGGGCGACGGGGAAGATCGCGCAGGCAGCCGCCTTGAGGGAAACGGCGGCCCAGAGGTTCGGGGGCGCGAGCGTCGAGAGCGTGAACGCCATCGCCGCGGCGAGGACGATCTTCGAGAGACGCCGCCCCTCGAAAGGGATCGGGTACTGCCGGTTGCCGAGCCAGTACCCGAGCCCCGCCATCAAAACGTAGCCGGCGACGGTGGACCAGGCGGCTCCGAGAATTCCGAACCGGGGAATCCAGACGAGGTTCAGGAGCACGTTCAACGCCGCGGCCGCCACGGTAATCATCGGGAAGTACCGGGTCTTCTTGCTGATTCCGATCCCGATCGACGTCAGGGCGAAGACGCCCTGCATGACGTAGGCGAGGACCACGATGGGGATGACCGAATCGGCCGCATGGAATTTCGCCTCGGCCATGAGGTGCAGGAGCTCACGGCCGAAGATGGCGTTCAAGAGGCCGAAGCCGCAGAGCACCGCGAAGGCATAGGTGGCGATGCGCGCGAGGATCCGGGGGGCATCGGGCTTCTCGAGCTGGGCGTAGACGAAAGGGCCCCACGCGAGCTCGAACGCGGACAGAAAGAACTTCACGCCCGTCCCCATGACGTAGCCGATGTGGTAAAGCCCGCTCGCCGCGAGCGTCGAGAAGATCTCGATGAGCTTGCGGTCCGAGAGGTTCAGGACTTGATGCGCGAGCCCATGAGGGACTTTGGGAAGACCGAACGTCGCGGACCGGGAAAGCATAGGCCAGGAGAACCCGGAGGCCAGGTTCCGGAGTAGCGTCGGAAGGAGCGCCATCACGAAAAGAAGGGATGCGGCGGCATCGGCCAGGAGAACCCCCGAGACTCCGAACCCGCTCACGATCAGCCCGAGCTTCAGTCCGACGTTCAGGAAGCTACGAAAGAGGGTCATGACGCTGAACGCCTTCGGACGTCCCTGAATCCGGAAGAGGTTCATGGGGACGAAGGCGAAGGTGTTCAAGAACGTGTCGAAGGCGACCAGGAGGATCCAGGTCGTGACCTGGGATTCGCCGATTTCGTCGCCGAGGAGGAGCCGTCCGAGCGGCGCGGCGAAGAGGGCGCAGGCAGCGAAGAGCACGGTGCTGACGGAGAGAGCGGTCACGATGAGCGTCGTAGCGAGGATCTTGCGATCGCGCTCGGACGTCAGCTCGTAGTAGATGCGGAAAAACCCAGAGTCGAGCCCCATCCGGAAGAAGATCTTCGTGAGGACGCCGAAGAGGAGCAGGATCCCGAGAGCCCCGTAGTCCTCTCGAGAGAGGTACGCCGTGAAGATCGGGAGAAGGAGGAAGTTGACGAGGTAGGGAACAACGTCCGCGGCGCCGTAGATGGCGGAATGATGAGCGAGTCGCGAAAGTTCGCCCCGGATCACACAGGCATCTTACCGAATCCGGGTCGCTGAAATCGTATTTGCCCTCAGTGCCAATCGTTGATACGCTTCTTCTGCCACCCTCCTCTCGATACCCCTGAGGAAGTCAACTAACGGCGCCGGGCCCTCGGGCCCGGCGGTGGCACTCCTAAGTCAGTAAGCTATAAATATAGCTAACTCAGAACTTTAGGAGAATACGCCGACATGAGCTCTTCCCGTACCGTCGAGAGAAGCACTTTCGTTTTTTCTACTCCTACAGCCTCGGAAAGCGTCTCCCCCTCGTACTCGATGCCGACGTAGCCCCGGTAGCCGGCATCGAGCACGATCCGCATCATCTTCAGGAAATCGGTCGAGGTCTCCACGCCGTTCCCATCGAAGTTATGGGATTTCGCGCTGACCGCGCGGGCAAAGGGCATCAGCTCGGCGACGCCTTGATAGCGGTCGTACCACTCGTCGGGTGTTTCCCGAAGGCGAAAGTTCCCGAAGTCGGGAAGAGTTCCGATCCGCGGATGAGCGACGCGCTTCATCACAGCCGAAAGCCAGCCCCCGTTCGAGGACAGGCCTCCGTGGTTCTCGACCAGGACCCCGATTCCATGAGGGTCGGCGAGCTCACAGAGGCTCCGCAGCCCGTCGGCGGCGAGTTTTTCCTGCTCCTCGTACGGAAGGTCGGGATTGCTCCGGGCGTTGACGCGCACCGAGTGGCAGCCGAGGGTCTTCGCGGCCTCGACCCACTTGCGGTGGTTCTCGACCGTGCGGGCTCTCCCACTCGCCGCGGGGTCACCGAGATCGCCCTCGCTGTCGCACATGATGAGAAGGCTCCGCACCCCCTCACCCTCGGTCCGGGCGTTCATCTCCCGCAGGTAGCCCGCATGGCGGGCTTTGTCCATGAAGAACTGGTTCACGTACTCGACGGCGTCGAGGCCGTGGTCCTTCCGCGCCCGGGTGATGAAGTCGAGGTGGGTCATGGCGCCCGAGAAGAGAGCCCGATGAAACGACCACTCCGCGAGCGAGATGCGGAAGAGGGGCTCCGCGGAAACGCCAAGGGAGGCTAGGCCTGAAATCCCTGAAATCGAGCTTACGATGAAATTTCGCCGGTCCATTCCGGGATTGTATAATTTCCAGCTTGCGAGGTGAGAGCGCGATCCCGGCCCTGGTGCTCGTCTCCGATCCTCATCTTCGGCCGGCGGAACTCGATCGCGTCCGCGCGCTCGCCGCGGAGGGGGCGACGGTCGTCGCCTGGCAGCACAGCCCGATCGTCCAGGATCGCTTCCCCAGTCCAGACGTCGCCTCAGCCCTGAGAGCTCATTCGATCGCCGCGACCACCCTCACGGAAGCGCTCGCCGCCGACTTCGAGATCGACGAAGCGGTCATCGCCTGGATGAAGGAGTTCGGCCGGAAGGCGTTTCGCGAGCGGTTTCGCTGGGGCCCGCTCGTCCTCTGGTGGTGGGCCGAGCTCTACCTCTATCACGAGACCCCGCTGCGGCTCATCGTGCGGGACATCGAGGCCCTGAGCCGTCTGGTCGAGCGAGTGCGCCCGAAACGCGTGGTTCTGGTTCGGCCGGTGCGGGCCCTCGAGGCGGCGGCCAGGACCCTCGTGGGGGAAGTCGAAATCCTGGGGGAGCGGGTCGAAGGCCCGCCTTTCTGGTGGAGGACCACCGGGCTCTATCTCCTCGACCTCTTGAAGATGTGGGGGACCGGAATCAAAGCCATCTTTCGCAGGCAACCGACCCCGAGGAGCGGAAGCCCCCGGGTTCTCTTCCTCACCCATGCCTCGATGTGGCGGGCGGAGAGGGAGATGTACTTCGACGACATCCTGCCCGCGGTCGCGTCCCGGGCGGCCACGATCGTCGTCGCCTTCGGGCCCCCGGTGCCTTTTCGAAAGCGAGGCATCACCACATGGCTTCAGGACCTCTTCGAGATCGGCGCGAGCGATCGTCCCTACGTTTTCATTCGCCGCTATTTTTCCCCGGGCCTCTGCCTCCGGCTCACGCGAGAGTTCTTCCGCGCGAGCGCGCTCTTCCGAGAGTTCCGGCGAACCCCGGGGTTGGCCTTCGGCAAGGACTGCCCGCTCTCTCACCTTGGGATCCCACTCGGGCCCGAGGCCATGGCGTCGTTCCGAGACGCGTTCTACCGGCAATTCCCCTGGACGATGCGCTCGTTTCTCGAAGTCGAAGCCGTGCTTTTTCGCGAGAAGCCGGACGTTCTCGTCCTCTACGCCGAGTCGAGCGGCCTCGGCCGGGCCGCCATCGCCGCGGCGCGTGCCCACGGTGTTCCATCCGTCGCGGTACAGCACGGGATCATGTACCCCCAGTATTTTTCCCACGACCACGCTAAAGACGAGCTCGAGCGGGATCCCGTGCCTATCCCCAGCCGCACCGCCGTCTTCGGAGAGCTGGCCAAGGAGCTTCTCGTGAAGCGTGGAAGCTACCCTGAGGAGCGCATCGTGGTGACGGGAAGCCCCAAGTTCGACGCGCTGGTTGACGCCGCCTCCGGCTACGATCCGAGCGCGACCCGGAGAGCGCTCGACGTTCCCGAAGGCGCGCGGTTGCTCGTTCTCGCCACG
>Ga0184637_10002508_pt1 | contig 11801 bp, 16 predicted proteins | sample PLM3_127_b2_FD_133143 | JGI IMG/M metagenome (GOLD analysis project Ga0184637, IMG submission 133143) | Groundwater sediment microbial communities from an aquifer in East River, Colorado, USA - PLM3_127_b2 | ecosystem: Environmental > Terrestrial > Soil > Riparian zone | place: USA: East River...
CTTAATTTAGACTATCAAAATGCTCTTAAGCCAGATTGCGAGATAGGATTGAGAAGCTCGGAAGGACTTTTTTTGCCCAGCCCTGAGATGCAGGAGATCTATAAACTGGTCTTCAAAATCTCAAAAACGAACTTCCCGGTTTTACTGTTGGGACAAACGGGAAGTGGTAAAGATGTTTTGGCAAGAATGATTCATGAGAATTCTGAAGTGAACTCCAGCAGGTATGTGGCAATCAATTGTTCTGCAATTCCGTCGGAGCATTTAGAGTCTGAATTATTCGGAGTCGCAGGCAAGGCATTTACGGATGTCGCACAAAGACAAGGCAAGTTTGAGTTGGCTCACGATGGAACCATCTTCTTTGATGAAATAGCTGAAATGCCATTAAACCTTCAAGCCAAATTGTTAAGAGTGATTGAAACTCAGGAAGTTGAGCAAGTTGGTGGAGGCGGTGCGACAAAAAAGGTTTCATTCAGACTAATTTCGGCTACTAATAAAAATATCAAACAGCTTGTATCAGATGGTAGATTCCGAGAGGATTTATACCATAGGATAAATGACCTTTTAATTAGAATACCAGACCTTTCTGAAAGACCTAAAGATATTGAACTATTAGCTTATCATTATTTCAGCTTTTTCCAAAATAAACTGAATGTAAAATCTGTTCCTTTCCCAGACATATTAATGGGTGCTTTCTTGAAATACCACTGGCCAGGCGGAATTCGGGAATTGTCCAAGATTGTTCACAACTTAGTTGCTTTTTCAGATGGATCATTGAATTCAGTGGATGCATTCCCAGAATGCGTTAGAGACGCACTGTTAGAGATTTCACAAAATGAAAACGTAGTGAACCTTCCCGGTAGAACTATGAATAAAGAGCAGCTACTTTCAACACTAAGAAAAAGCAATTTTAATATAAGAGAAGCTGCGCGATTAATTCAGGTACCGGAGTCCACACTAAGATATCAAATGAAAAAGCTCAACATCGAGCCGCTTCCTAAAAAACTCCGGGCATAATGCGCAAATCTGCAAATTCTTGAAGACTTAATAGTGTTAGTTTGCGCACTCTAAGCTCTTAATTTCCAATCACTTACCAAATAGTCTGATTTCTTGCTTGTTTCTTTGCGCAACTTTTCTGCGCAGCTTAGTCGCTGGAATTTCATATCCCGTTGATTCACATAGCAATATCAAAAGCACCAATGTGCCAGAACTCCGGCATCGAAATTGAACTAACTGTGCACCTGAAAGGAGGTGTACAGCGATGCTTCAAAGACGCCAAGTGGGGGCTAGTGGGATTATTTACCTAATTGTTCTGGCGACATTGACCAGCTTCTTCCTTATGCCGTCACAAGGCGAGGCAGATGGGGCAGGAGGATGGCCGATTGTACAGAATGATTCTTCCGGGGACAGTACCGTAAGCTCAACTACTTCTCAAGATAGCGAAGTTCAAACAGAGGAGTTAAGTACTAGTCTTCTTGAATTGTTTTGGGAAGCTGTAAAACTAATGTTTTGAGTCTCTGCGTGGACGAGGGGGATTGTTAAACCGGCAGCGGTTGTGGAGGATAGTGACAGCAGAGACCCTCATTTCTATGGCCGCTGCCTGGTTAAAAGCTTGGTTAGCTTTTCTAAGGAAGGAAGAGCACTAAAATAACGGTAATTGAAGTGGTTAAAGCCAATAGCCTTTCTTGTGTGAAACCGAGGCAGAGCTTTAAGCGATATTGCCAATAAATGTGCCAACTCAAACTTCTTTTGATAAGTGGTTGACGTTGCCGCCGAACATAAGTATTGAGTGGAGAAAAATGGACAAAAAAGATGCAGAACTGATTTCATTTTGCCTTCACAACAATCCATTGAATCAAAGTCCTTATTTCAGGAAGAGGTTGATGGCTGTGAAGGCCTTGCTAGAAAATGAATTTGTAAACCTCCGGGGAACTGAAAACTATTTGGTATTTCAGTTTGAGACTTCTTTTAAGGGGCTGGCGAACGAATACTTGGAATACATAGAAAAGTTTATGCTGGCGCTGTTCAGCAAAAACAAAATTCGACTGCTTGAAAAAGGGAACTTCAAGAAATCAAATCCGCTCATTCCTGTTGGGATCAGGTTTAAAGATAATAGCGCCACCTTGATTGTCTTTAATGATAATCCCGAGGATGTCCTCGGCATTGAACTGGAAAGGCTTCAGGGAATCAGTATGACGAATTGTCAATTCCATGATTCACCCGGGAAGGTTTTGGAGAATCAGAATTTAAGTATCAGGTTTTAATGACTTCAGGGGACCCAACCAAAATGTACAAAGAGAGCAATCTGGGGATCGAATGAAAATCTCTGACGTAATTGTCGGTGCTGCGTTGGTTGCGACCTGGGGAGGAGGCATTTGGATTGGCAGAATAGCAGCTTTGAGAAATCAAAACGTTTTAGCCCTATTGAATGCATTTGTTCCACCAATTGCAGTGATATATGGACTTTTTGATTTGAAGGGTTGCTGGCGACCACTGCTAATAACAGTTGTCGGAGCAGCGATCTTACTCTCGATGCTTAATTGAGGCAATGACCAAGGACGCGTTTAGTTAATAACTGGAACTTCGAACCAAGTGTATTTACACAGAAAGTATTCAAAAAAGCGAGTAAAATTACGGTGAAGAAGAATTGGATAGAAGGAATAGTGTCATATGGAAATTCAGCTTATTAGTATCTCTTAGAGACGGATCAAGTAGTCCGATATAGCAAAGGAAATGGAGATCAATTCAGAAGATAAAAGGAAGCTCAATCGGCAACGACCGACTACTGTCATTGTTGTCTATGATAGAACCAATCAACAGGAGGTTGGCCTATTAATTGATTTGACAGCTCAAGGATTAAGGATAAGAGGCAAGGTGCAACTGGATTCGGGTTACTTTTATCAACTTAGGTTGCAATTTGAATCACAAGTTAATTCGCGAAATGATTTTAACTTTGGGGCCACTTGTGTATGGAGTGACATAATTCCGGGTACGGACGAATGCGACTCCGGATTTATAATTGACGACTTATCCCCGACAGAATTTAAACTATTTGAGGACCTGCTCAAGAGCCTTTTTTTGAGAACGTGGAAAACCTCAAGATATAATTATTGAAGGTGGGGAAGTGATTGAGTATCAGCGTATCTTATTGCCGAGTAGAGAGTTGTATCGGGATTCTCTTAGTAGCAGGTTGCATTATTTTGTATTGTTTTGGGCGGATTATAGACACCATTTGGACAGCTTGAAAAAAAGTAATTGGGATTGGGAACTTCCATGAAACGAAAAGTCTCAAAGAAGTTGGTTTCTTTAGTTCGTTCATTCTCTAAATCCAGAATCCGGATACTTTGGGAGTTCCTGCCACGTTGGCGGCGGAGGCGGGCATATGAGCGAAACGTGTTTCCCTGGCATATTGGTCTTATTCGAGAGACGTTGGAAATCAAAGGCAAGAAACTCCCGCATCCAGCACTAAAATCAGCAGTGTTTGTCGTTCACGGAATCGGTAGGCAGGAGTTTACAGAGACCGCTGCCCTGCTTCGATCAGGTTTTGACGATGCTCTTTCGCGAATTGAAAAGTGGCAGATATGGCATGACAAGAGAACGATTTCTGATGACGACTATGTGCCACCACCTTACACTTATGAAGGGTACTGGGCCAATTACCCAGATATTGCGGCAACGTTCAAATCTGATTGGGATTTGTTCGAGCATGATGAAGAGGCACAGGACTTTTTTGAAAATCTCTGGAAACGTCGAGTAAAATCAACTGGACGAACGTATCGCTGGTTTCTATGGCAACAGCTGCGACTTCTCAATCCCCTTGTCATATTCGAAGTGGGTCTGTTAGCTTGGCTAATGTATTGGCCCTTTCAAATTACGAGTTTTGTGACACTCACGCTCGCGATGCTTATTCGTCGCGAAATAGTTTCAGATTTTCTCGCAGATGTAAGACTTTATGTTGACCCACAAGGTGTCACTGAACGTGCTATCGTTCAGCAAATTGACTATCGTGTCGGCAAGCGGTTTCTGAGAATGCTTGGCCTCAATTGGGAATTTCGTCCTCTGCCAATTGAATCAAAAATTCCAGATGAACAGAGGCTCTCGTTTCGAGATAAGCCCCTGGAATTCGACCGTATTGTATGGGTCGGACACAGTTTGGGCACTGTTATAAGTTATAATGTACTTTCAGACCTCTTCCAGCGAGCAAAGGAAATAGAATCAAGACAAGGCAGCGCAATCGATCGAGAACAACTAGATGGAGTGAGAAAGTTTAGGAGCACCCTAAGACGCTTTGTGACGCTTGGCAGCCCTCTTGATAAGGTTGCGTATTTGTTTCGGCAGAAGGCGATCACACCTTGGCCAGATGGAGAGCGACGAAAGTTACTCGATGCGGGAGCTGATGGGTCAAAAGATTGGTGGGTAAACTACTATCATCAATTAGACCCAGTCTCCGGGTCGCTTGAGAGTGAATTCATATGTGGAAATATACCTCCAATCAATGAGCATATTGGTATTTTTCATCTGCCGGGGTGGGCTCACATGGCATATTGGTCAGACCCTAAACCATTGCGGTTTATCCTTTCTCGAACTTATGGAAAAGAAATTCTCGAGGACAAGACTCCGCGCAGAATTCCAGTCTTCGTCTTATCAGCATTGGCGCTCTTCCTAACCTTTTTGCAGTTAATAATACCGATAGCCATGGTTATCACTATACTCGATTATTTGGGTGTAGTAAGCTGGAGAGAAGTATGGAACTTAATTGTAAGTTACGTGGTTTCCTAATTGGAAGGATTCTAACGGGTTCAATGCAATCAAAGTTGATAGCAAACCAGTTTTGGACGTGTCGGAAGGGAATGCCAGATATCGATTCAAAAGACCTCAAAGTGTAATTAACAGGACCGAATATAGATCGTGTGACAGGACGGACTTGAACCTTTAACTCTATCTTGACAAATCATCTGTTTCATTTTCTTGTTTTATCACACACATTCAAGCTAGGTGATTTTTTACTTAACGCTATTTTTCTTGCCATTATAAGATTTTCCCTGCGGCGCAGGTGAGATAGCCTCGAGGTTCCGCTCGACTCAATCAAAATCATATAAATCAGAAAAATCAGAGACGCTATGAAAAATCACTCAAACCAAAATGAAAGGAGGTGCAAGAAAATGGAACAAGAATTCAAGGGTACTAAGCCTGATTTCAAAGGAAGGCTCGAAGTTGTTACCTGGGTCAACACTGACAACGATGGCAAGGCCTATCTGTCAATAGTGCTAGGAAACCGCATCACTCTGCTCAAAAACGAACAGAAGCTTGATGACCAGTTCAAGTGAGCTGGTTGGGTTAGTAAGAATTAATTCATTATTTATTTGTTGTTTTTCTTAAATTTGTTTTTTCAATACAAAGCTAAAAATGGTATGGGACGGCGAAAGCAACTCATTGACGCCAATCCACCGATTTGCTAGATCCTTATCAGCGCTAAGGTAGTTCTTAAAGAACCATAAAAATCTTCTTGACTTTAGGATATTAAATAACTAAAGTCCTATTAGCAGGGCTTAGTTCACAAAAGTTTCAAATATCCGTCCACGACGTATGTTTGCGTTGGACAGAGATGTCAATGGCGCACTAGGCATTTGAAAGGGCGAATGATATGCATTTCAGATGGTTACATTCAACTTATGCCAAAATCTTGATTGGTGGCGTGGTTGCTTTCGTAGGAATTGCGTCAGGTGTCTATGTAGGCTTTGCATTCTCGGGTAATGGATCAAAGGACCAAAAATTTTCACCTTCGAGCAGAAACAGCTCGGCAGACTTTGCATTAAAGATTGTACCGGGAGAGGCTTTCCCAATTGAATCATATCACGACAATACCGGAGCGACTCACAATTTCGATGTGCTTCTTGGTGGCAAGAATACAATATTGATTTTTACGCTTTGGGGCTGTGGGCCATGTAACGATCTTTTGCAAGATACACGCGAAAAAATGATTTCTCATTTAATTCCTGGAACTCAAGTGGTAATTGTTACGGATGGCAACCAGCCAGATATTCCACCTGAATACACTCACCTCGTTAAGGGGTTGACAATTATTTCAGTAGACATGGCACATTGGGATACTTTTTATGGTTTGTCCATCTGGCCAACTATAATTGGGATCGACAGTAGCGGCATTATCCGTCATATTCAGATCACATATGCAAGAGAAATAGATCACGAATTAGCGGAGTATTTTTTTTCCAAGTAGGTTTAGAAAACAAAGTCTTTGCATAGTTGGCACGTGGAGGGTTCGATTGTTATTAAGTTTAGTTTTCGATAACGAGCTAAAACTGCCGAAAAATTTCGGCCAAAACTGTGTGAGGTGAACTGCCCTCACAGGGAAATAACATTTTAACACATGGAGGTGTGCATGAAGGCACTAAAGTTGTTTGCAGGAGTTTTTGCAGTCTGCTTTGTGGCAGGACTGGCGGTTGTACTGGTTACTCCAACTTCGTCTTTGGCGATTGACTGTGGGCAGTGTTACGTAGTAGATTGCGGCCCACAAGGTACTTGTCCGCCTGGTCAATTAGGAACCTACAGATACTATGAGCATTATCTGGGCATATGCGAAGGGCCGTTTGATTGCAAAGCCGTTCAGATTGGATGCCAGGCTGGCTGCTGGTAATATTGTAATACTTGAATTTGTGGGCAATGGAGTTGCCGAGTTGTTTTTTGCCGAAACGGTGTGAGGAGTAACTTCGTCCTCATATTGGACATAACATTTTAACACATGGAGGTGTGCATGAAGGCACTAAAGTTTTTTGTGGCTGCATTCACGGTCTGCTTTGCAATGGGTTTGGTTATTGCAGCCGTTTCTCCGACGCCGTCTTTAGCGGAAGAGGATCCTTGCAACCGGAATTGTTACTTTGATTTCGAGTGCGCCGGCCCTGGCACTTGTCCGCCTGGTCAAACATCAATCAGAAGATGCTATCAGCCTGCCGGGTTGTTTGATTGCGAGGGGCCGTTTAATTGCGGTTGCTACCAGATTGGTTGCACATACAACTGCTAGTAATATCGTACTTGGATTTGAGGGCGGTGAAGTTGCCTACAGTTTGACAAGTTTTCGAAGTGTAGAGTAAAGGGGTTTACCGCCCACTTTCCAATACTGCCGAGATAGTTTTTGCCAAAACTTTGTGAGGAAAAACTGCATCCTTACATTGAAGATAACAATTTAAGACAAGGAGGTGTGCATGAAGGCACTAAAGTTGTTTACAACGGTTTTTGCAGTCTGTTTTATCGCAGGATTAGCGGTTGTGCTAGTTGCTCCAACTCCGTCTTTGGCAGATGAAGATCCTTGTAACAGGGACTGCTATCGGATTGATTGCGGCCCCGGCAGTTGTCCACCTCCGCCTGTTGGCGGATATCCTATCGTTAAATGCTATCAGTATAATCCTCCGACATGGGAATGTGAGGGTCCTTACGCTTGTGGATGCCATCAGATAGGATGCGGTTCCTGCCCATCGTAATCTGACACTTGGATTTGTGGGCGGTGAAGTTCCCTTCCGTTTGACAAGTACTTGATGTGTAAATCGACCGCCGCCCGCAAACCGAATTCGCATTCTGTAATAAATTCACAATCGTAACGAAAGGATTAATCATTTTTTTGAAAGAGTAATACTTCGGGCGCGGATTGACTTTATATTTTAATCGGCACGGTGCACTGTCACTTTCCTTAGAGAATTTGACTTACCTTGTCCAGAAAAGTCTGACTCAAGGAAACATTAGCTTGTAATTTAAATTCACTATTTAACTAATAAATATGAGTTGTAAATTGCAATCTTGGAACTAAAGAAATTATAACGATTGTTTCTATAGTTCAGCTTAAACAAGAAGGGATTACAAATGGTTAGAAACCGCTCGAAACAAAGGGCCAATATTGAACAATTTCTGATTGAAGCTGCAGAAGTTCAGTTGGCCGCATTCGACGCAAGCATTGATTTTTGGACCAAGTGGCTCGCTGAGTCCTTGAAGATTAGTAGCGTTTTGAGTAAAGGACTTAAGGATGTGAAAAGCGATCCAGATAATTCCGGAAAGATTTTCGTGAAAATGGCAGACGACAGTAAAACTCATTTCAGGTCCATGATGAGTTTGCCTAGGGAATTTGCCGAGAGTTTTATCAAACACATGGACAGAAACAGCAAAAATGGTAAAGCGGCGAAGCGAAAATCCAAAACTAATCGGGAAAAAAGTAGAAACGCACGCATAAAGAATTGACAATTGCCATCAAACTGAATTCTAAAATATCAATTCCAGGCGTTGCCGACGGCTAATTTAGTACCGGCTGCTCTTTTGGCATTGAAGATCATAAACTCTTGTAACGATAAACTGTCCGATTCTTGAAAAGTGAGATATTTAATTGCCAACATCAGAAGTTTTTGAGAGTTCGGTTGTCTACGCGAAAGAACTGGATCTGACGTTAGAGTTAATTCGTGAGTGGATTGATTCCAGCGACCAGGTAATGAGACAATATCTTCGTTGGCAATTTCTTGGACGGTCCAAATACTATCGTCCCTTCACAATTTTTGCCTGTCATCGTGCGGTGTCTTCCAAACGAATAGATGAAGAATTGATTAGAATCGCAGCAGTTATAGAGTTGTTTCACAATATGTCGCTTATTGTAGATGATATTTTAGATCGTTCCCGAACAAGGAGGAACCGACAATCACTCCATTGTCGGTTTGGATTTCTCCCGGCACTAATGACCGCTGGTTTCATTACCGCTTCGGGCTTCAGGCTGATAAGCGACAGTCCGTTTGCAATAAGGTGCCTTTCGGAACTGGTTGAGCGTCTGGGCATTGCGGAATGCGTTCAATGGCGGCTCAGGCGACAACCACTTGGTGTTGAGGACTGGCGTAGTATCGCGGGAGAAGATACCGGCTCGATGTTTGAAATCTGTGCATGCTTAGGGGCCCGTAGTGAGAGCTTTCGCAGATTCGGCAATCTTCTAGGCATTCTTTATCACGGATGTGATGATGTATGTGATCTCCAGCATAATGAGGCGCTTGACGGTGGCGGTGAAGAAGACGTGCGTGACGGTATCCTCACTTTACCAGTCGCAATTGCAATTCGCGACCCGGCAGTGGCAGTAAGATTTCGTACTGGTTCAAATAAGGACAAAATGCTTATAACGAGCAATCTGCGAGCGGCATTGCCAGATGCCAGTGCATATTTAGACTCCATAGCCGCAGAAGCAAGATCAGAAGCATCGAAGATTTCTTTAAATACTAAACCGCTTATAGAGCTTGTCAATTACACCAGATCATTGACTTCAATTTAGATTCAAATTCAAGTTTTTGAAAAAATTACACATGCCAGATGACCAGTTCAAACGAATCTTTCCCGTTTTTATGTTATGAACGGTTAACTTTATCCATTAGAGCCGAATAAATAAGAGGGCGCTACACTGGTTGGGTAGAGGGGGCTAGAAAACTACCCAGGGACAGCAGAGAGTCACCCTCAATAGATATATATGAATAAATGGAGTTTTTGTAAAGCCTGAGATCTTGTTTTTGCCAGATGTCGAAGAAGTGGAATTGGTAGACGCGCTGTGTTCAGGGCGCATTCTCAAAAATTCTGGAAGTGATTGAATAACAACGTATTTGATTGCAGGGTAGGAAGTTATTCCAAAATTCTCTTTGCACCAGTTTGGATTAATTTGTATTGTTTTGGGCGGTTTATAGACACTATTTGGACACCACCAGTGGTTTGTATTCGAAACACAATCCTAATTATCATGGCGATGAAAGATTTAATACATTCGTCGAAAGAGTATCGATTTTAGTGAATACCCACGACAAAACAAGATTTAACGAACTAATACAGTATTTGAAAAACAACAAATGGTTAAGTTGGTTGTTGGCTTTTGGGGCAATTGTCATTGCATTGGCGACATTTACGAATGCTCTTGAAAGCATTGTAAAATCGATAGATGAACTTATTGACCCTCCGGATCTTAAGATTGTCGATGTTATCCTCGAAGATGGTCGTAGCTCCCTTAGTCGCGAGGGGGAATGGCGATTACCTACTCTAGATGTCAAATTGAGAAATACTGGGCCAGTTTCCGTATTAAAACGTGCTGACTTCCACGTAAAAAAAGTGTGGATCTTCATGCGAAGAAAGTATGCTGACGCATTAGAGATTTCAAAAGATTACGATGTCAATCTGACGATTTATGATGCCCCTTACAGAATGTCTATCCCACTTTCTCAAGAGATTGGCGAGGGCAAAACTGATAGGTTTGTGTTGACCATTAGCAATGATGCGCCTTATCAGTTAGCTTTTGCATCATTCGTTTTTTGGTTTGACTTGGAGCTAATCTACGACGAGAATAATAAATCACTTGAGCTACATGACATAATTTTACTCGCTTTCCCGCCTTCTTCCATTGTTTCTTATAATGAATCTGGTGACCCTAGACCGTATTACATTCAGAATTGGCGAGCAGGACGTGACATTCAAAAGCACATTGATGGAGCAACGACAACGGAATCTCTTCAAAAATTGATAAATAATTCCACCTCAAAAGAAGCAGGAAAGGAAGCGACAGATAGCGCAATCGCGGCTATAGGTCGAGATGATTTTGAAAGTTCAATGTATTTTGTTCAGTTACTTGGAATGCTCGGTAAAGACGGTCGGTGTGCTTTGCCTCGCTTAAAAAAACTCGCAAAGGAAACACAAGGCGAGCTTCATGATCAAATTATCTTAACAATTCAAGATATCGAAGAAGATAAAGGAATAAGTGTCAATATTATCCCTATTAGAGATGGCTTCTGAGTGCATTGCAATTTGACTGAAAGTTGACGTGGGCATTTATCAGCTTATTGCCTATGGAAAAATCCTTGGCCCAAGGAAGAACTAGCCCCCATTTCATTCCGCAAAGTTTTTTGATCTGTCCGTTGGTTACCACAGCGGCGATCTGCGTTGGTGCGATATTGTATCTTGGTGAATCTTTAAATGAAGATGTCGGATCATCTAGAAGCCCGTACTTCATGATGAGTTCCTTTTGTTCTTGAGCCAGCGCGAATCTTCCGCACATGAAAAGTTATCCTATAAGGACGCAAAAGAGTGGCGGCATGGTAGACACAAGTTGCCTAAAAGCCTCGGTGCTCTTCGTCAATTTTCTCTCTTTCAATTGAATAATCAAGGGATTTAATCTCGTCATCAATCCAGTGCAGAACATTCTTATTTTTTTCCTTTGATCTCAATTCTTCAAGCGCATTTCTCTTATTCTGGAAATGAACACTTCCAGGACCCACAAATCCTTCAGTTCCGAAATTAGCGTGAAACTCATTGCGGACAGATTTAGAGTCGCCATACCTTGTTAACAACTCAATAGCTAGGCTAGGTTGAGAATTGTTGTAGGCGAGTCTTGGGGGGACAAAGTACGCAATAAATCTTGTGCGCATTTCTGGATTGTCATCTATCCATTTCCAGATAGTTTCCCTGTCAAAAAATAGTAGCGCTCCGTCTTTGGCAGGATAAAACTCCCCTCCCCGAAGCCACAAACCAATACTGAAAGCTCTTTCGCTGGCAGGTGGGCCTAATTCCTTGGCCACCATTTGCCACACTTCATCCGAATAAAGTTTTGCCATTTTATTGATAACATTCTGCGAACTCGAATGGTGACTTCCCACAATAGTGTTGTCTGTACCGAAATTAGAAACGTATTGTTCAGCTATTTTTAATGAGAACTCGGGATATTGGTCAATAAACTGCAGACTGATCATTTCCCAAATGTGATCTGCTAAGGGCTGAAAAGAGACTTTACTTCCTTC
>Ga0184637_10002509_pt1 | contig 11792 bp, 13 predicted proteins | sample PLM3_127_b2_FD_133143 | JGI IMG/M metagenome (GOLD analysis project Ga0184637, IMG submission 133143) | Groundwater sediment microbial communities from an aquifer in East River, Colorado, USA - PLM3_127_b2 | ecosystem: Environmental > Terrestrial > Soil > Riparian zone | place: USA: East River...
AGTCCACGTTGTATTCGACCATCAGCAGGGCACCATTGAGTTTCAACCACGAGCGCACGTGTCGTAACGCTTTTTCCTGGGCCCTCACATAGTGCAGCGAATTCGCCATTACAATACCGTCCAGAGGAGGCAGGGAAAGTGTGCCTGTAAAATCTGCACGGACGGCGTGCAGGTTTTGTGAAGTCCCAAATTTCTCACGATGTAATTTTTCCAATTGATCGAGACTTCTGCGGTCTTTATCCACCGCGTAAATATCCGCATGCGGACCCACCAGTTCGCGCAGGGCAAGCGTGAACGCGCCTGAACCCGCGCCGAAGTCTGCCCAGATGCCGCCAAAAGGCAGGTCCGCTGGTTTGAGGAGGTTGACGTGGTCGCTGTGATTCATGTTTCAACCTGCAGGTCGTCGAGGCCAAGCAATATTCGATCCTGTGCAGACAATGCAGCCGCGTTTTCTGCATCCAGATGCTGGCGGCGGTTTTCAGGGCGAGGCACATCCGCGCGCAGATAATGGACGAGAAGCGCCCGGCGATGGCTGTTTGTCAGGTTGGGGCGGCCAGCATGCCAGCAATGACCGTTGAAGACGAACACGTCCCCAGGCTTACCTTCGATGATGATTTCGTCAGGATGAGAGGCATTCAAGTCAGTGAGGACCTGCTTTGGGCTTTTACCGAGCAAGTGTGAGCCGGGCACGACCGCTGTACCCCCATTCTCAACGGTAAATTCGTCCAGCATCCAAATCGCTGTAGCGGCGCTGTAGCCAATTTCATCACGAACACGTCCTTTGTCAGAGTCCATATGGAAAGGCATCTGCGTACCTGTGTGTGGAAGCACATCGCGAGCATTGACCATGCTGGCGCGCATATCTGGCCCCATTACGGCTTCAACTACTTCCAGCACCCGCGGCTGGGCATAGACCTCGCGGAAAATCCTACCTTTGTTGGCGAGATTGGCAAGGCGCCGCACACCAGGTTCTATATAGTTTTCCTCACCAGCTTTGTCGCCTTCCTCTGCCCAAAGTTCTTCCAAACGTGCGAGCAAGGCTTCGATTTGCGAAGGTAAGAGCAGGTTCTTGAAAATCAGGTAGCCTTGCTCGTCTAGTTGTTTGCATTGCTCATCGTTCATCGTCGCCTCCAGGGATTTCACACAATGCTCCATGATTGGATAAATGGTATCATAATTGCGGTACAGCAATTCCATGATTTCAAATCCTCCAGCTACGAGAGAAACTGTCCGCGCTGAACTCGAATCCACGCGCGCTACGTTCCACGCCTTGCTGGGCTCGCTCACCGAGGAAGATTTGCGCGGGCGCAGTCATAACCCGGGCTGGACGAACGGTGAAATTCTGGCGCACATGACGTTTGGCTTCATCGTCATCAACGTACTTCTGCCAATGGCGAGTGTTTGGGGACGTTTGCCCAAAGGCTCATCCAAATGGTTTGCCTGGTTGTTGAATTCAGTTACTGGTCCGTTCAATTGGTTCAACGCACTCGGTGCCCGATTCCAAAGCAGAGTCTTTAACTACGAACGTATCGGTAGAGTTTATGATTGGGTGCATTTCTCCCTGTTGAAACAAATTGATTCGATCAAAGACGATGAGTGGCAGCACGGCATGTATTACCCCACCAAATGGGATGCCAACTTCGATGAGTTCATGACGCTGGAAAAACTCTTTCATTATCCTGTTATTCATTTCAACTTTCACTTGAAGCAGATTGCGCGCTGAAATTGCGTATGTCACATGAAACCTAATTCATCATAAGTGTCTCATGCTGAATAATTTTCCTCCTATTCCTTCCGCACAACACCCTCGCGCCACGCATAGACCGCCGCTTGTGTTCGATCCACCAAATGTAATTTACTCAGGATATTACTTACATGACCCTTGATGGTCTTTTCGCTCAATACCAGTTTCGCCGCCATCTCCGCATTGGACATTCCGTCAGCAATTAACTTCAACACTTCCAGCTCACGTTCACTCAGCTCAGTGAACGGGTTGACTTTCTCAGCGTGCGATCCCTGCAATTCCCTGATCACGCGAGCCGCTACACGCGGATGTAAGATCGCTTCGCCTACCGCTGCCTTTCGCACAGCAGATGCCAACTCTTCCGCGCTCACATCTTTCAAGATATACGACAAGGCACCTGCCTTCAACGCCGGGAAGATGTGTTCATCTTCATGATATGAAGTCAGCACGACGATCTGCGAACGCGGACTGACCTGCCTGACACGCCGCGTCGTTTCCACACCATCCATGTCGGGCATGATGAGATCCATCAAGATGACATCAGGGATATGTTGCGCCGCCAACTTGACGGCCTCATCGCCCGAGCCCGCTTCGCCTACGACCGAGATGCCCGATTGCGTTTCCAGGAAAGCGCGCACACCCTGACGCACCATCGCGTGATCATCCACTAGCAAGACTGAAATTAAATCTGACACTATAACATCCTCACGTTCGCGGTGACGCGCGTCCCTTGTGACTGGACGCTTCGCGGTGAGACTTCCAATGTTCCATTCACAGCCGCGAGCCTTTCCTTCATCGAATCCAAGCCTATACCTTTGGTGATTCGTCCTGCGTCATATCCAATGCCATTATCTTCGATCATCAATTTGACAGTGCCATTTTCAGGTTTCAACGTGACCATCACTTTATCCGCCTTGCTGTGACGCGCCACATTCGCCAGCGCTTCTTGAAGAACCCTGAACAAAGCCTGCTCGGCATTCAAACTCACAGAAACATCGCTGATATTCATTTCAGCCTCGATGTTGTTCTGGCGCGTCCATTCATTGACATGTTCTTTGATGGCGTCGATCAACGACTTGCGTTCCAGACTTGGAGGGCGCAATTGATGGATGAGAGTTGTTAACTCAGCGCCAGCCTGTTGCGCGAGTCGCTCCGCTTCCGCGACAGAGGTGTATGCCTTGTCAGATTCAGTGAGGGACGTGCGCGCCGCGCTCAACTGCATTGAGATGGCGAAGACTTGTTGCTTCACCGAGTCATGCAGGTCACGCGCGAGGCGGTTCCTTTCCTCCACCACCGCCAGTTCCTGGAGTTTCTGTTGCGTAGCTTGTAACTCCTCCAGCAATCGCTGGTTGCGGTCGCGCGCTAGTTCTGCCTGCCGCAGGACGTAACCAAAGAATCCGCTAACGACAAAAGTGACCGAATAAAAGAAAAAAGCATAGAGACCCTCGGCGCCGCGCGTAGCAAGTGTAATCGCGCCTACAACGCCATAACAAAGCGCGATCCACGGTGCGGCGACCCTTAAAGGTGAAACAACGGCGATGTGGATGCACAACATCAGGAATATAAAATTGAACGCGTCGATGTTTTTCGATCCCAGCAGGAATAACAGACCGAGCGTCGTCACCTGTGCGCCAAAATAAAGGGACGGGTTTTGTTCATATCGCCCTGTCCGAAAAACGAAGCGATAGAGTAAAACAAAGACGATCACCAGTCCCAGCGCGATGAGTTGAGACCGTAAACTGGGCAAGCCGCTGATCCCCAACAGCGACATGGCGGCGACGCTCACATAGGTTGCCACATCCAGAACCTGCGGAATTCGGATGCGGTTGACCATATCTTTCACCATATTTTCATTGTACTCCGATTATTGCAAAGCCTGCACCATGCGAACTGATTCCAGCACTTCCAAGATTCCATCCACACAAACCTGCGCGTCGTTTTGGCGATAGACCAACGACATGTGGGTCGCGCCATTGACGATCTGGTAACTTCCATTCGTGGAGAGAGCCGCCATTTCAATATTCGCCTGAGACCATATTTTGCGGATGGCGTCGTCAGGTTCGGTTGCAACCAGAACCAGGAGCGGTATATCTCCCAGCGATGTCACCTCACGCTCTTCTCGGAGAACGGTCGGCATTGAATGGCTCTGGGCAATTAAGCTCTGAAAGTAACGGGGCGAGGAGGAAAAGGAAGTGCTTGCGATGCGGGCTTCTTCAGGCAAGTCGAAGGTTGGCAATCCGATCAGTGGTTTTGTTAAGCGCACCAAGCCAAACGGCGACAGCCAGCGCGCAGCGCGGAGCATGTTATTCTCCGACTCAAAACCCAATTGCAGTTCTGCCGGATAGCGCGGATCATCAGCAAGGATGCCCGCGTCCATCAACACCATGCCTGCCACTTCGTCTGGATATTTCGCAGCGTAAACGCGACCGACGCGCGCGCCGTAGGAATGCCCAACCAGAACATAGGGTCCGTGTTCATTCGCACCCTGCAGAAGACCATGCAATTCATTGGCCTGCTGCTCCAGCGTGCGCGGCGCGGGGTTGTAATCGCTCCAGCCAAAGCCCGCGCGGTCATAGGCGCAGACTCGGGTATGCTCCGCCAATTTTGGCTGGATCAAAGCCCAGTCCACGGATGATCCGTCACCGACGTGATCGAGAATGATTGTTGGGCTTCCTTCGCCCATGCAGTAGATGTGCATCTTATATCCATTGACATTGACCAACACACCAGGCGGTGGATATTTGCGCTGGTCCGATTCAGTGGCGGCGGTTTGATAGATCATACCCATTATTGCAAGTACGAAGATGACAATGGAAAGTCGGATGAGACTGCGTTTGAGAAAATCCAGTATTTGATTCGCGCGTGTCTGTGTGTTCATTTTTATATTCCTTAATATGTGGGGCGCTATTGGATGACAGCGCCAGCAGTTAAAGTACGTGCATTTACCGTTTGTCCACAGGATTGCTACGTTTATCTCATTAATAAGTAAACTTTTTGAACTGTTTCTGAGCCGGATTCAGAACTTTAAGTTTGCCTAATTATGCGGCACTATGTAGTTTGCTCCCCATGGTTTAAGGGTTGGGAGGTTGGAGCGCTTCGCGACGGTCCATGCCAATATCACCAAAGCGAGGAAGCCGATGCGGGACAGCATTATGATTTCCGTTTCCGCATTGAGGCTGCTCACTATCTGGATGTGAAAGAAAAGGAATGTGATGTTATCGATCAGATGGGCGAACCACGCCGTCCAGAGGCTGCCAGTCCGGTAGTACAGGTAGCCGAAGACGAGTCCGCCGACGGTGGTTGCGACCAGCAGGAATGCAGCTTCAGCGACCGCCTCCCCTGACGTCGCTTGACCGTTTACCCAGCTACTGAGCGGCCACACGAGGTGGGCGAGGCCGAACAGGAATGCCTGCAGCGCGTTTGCTTTCCAAAAGCTAAACCGCTGCATGAAGTGCGGGAGCATCATCCCACGGAAGATGCTCTCCTCCATGAACGCGTTTACGATCTGCCCGAAGAGGTAGAACAAGGTGAAGAAAAGGCCACCCATTGCTCCAGTCTCGTTATCGATAGCCGCAAATACAAGTCGAGGGGTTTTACCCGCGGTGCTTAGAAGGTAGAACTGGACACCGTAGAGGGCCACAAACAGGATTACCAGGCTGAGCCCCCCAATGAGAAAGGCCTTGTCGAAGTTCCTGGCGTGAAGACCGATCGAACTGACTGGTTTTTGGAGCGCCCAAAGATACCCGAGTACCAGGAGGAATCCAAGTACCCTCGAGACAATGGTCTTATCCGGCAGTACGTCAAGCCTTAGCACGAAGACCTCTATAGACCGTAAGGCAACTACGATAAGGAAGAGGGCGAGCGAAGCCATGATTGGTCGTGGAAGAGAGAGTGCGTTGTACCGTTCAGCCCGGGACACGGAAGACGAAGTAGTTTTCATCTGATTCTCCTTTCAAGAAACTGAGGTTCATCTATCTAATATTGCTACGCAGATTACACACGAGCCGAAACTGATTGGGAAATTTGATCTGGCAGGGCTGATGATTGCTCTTGCACTTGCATTGGTTCAGTTCGCGAGAGCCGTTCGGGTCCGGTCGCGATGACGATGATGATCGCCGCAGCCATCTCCAGCAAAATGAAGATGACGTACGCGCCCATGTTGCCGCTGGATACCGTGTTTGCCATCGGCATGAATACGCCTGTGGCGTTCGACGCGGCATGGAACAAAGTAACCAGCAGCAGGCTTCCCTTTGTGCCGTTATATAGCCAGGTATAAAGTACGGATACTATTGTTGTATGTGCCATAAACCAGGCAAAGGAAACGGTGTCCCAGTGGGTCAGGTATTTCGGGAGGTGCCAGAATCCCCAGATTACGCCGAGGATCAGCGCGGAGGTCAGCGCGCCGTATTTCGCCTGCAAGCGTGGCAGGACGTAACCGCGCCAGCCGATCTCCTCCCCGTTGGCAATGAAGTCAACCATAAAGAAGGGCAGGATGAAAAGCGGCAGGTAGGCTGACTTTCCGAAAATCTTGTACGCCATGACTGTGCTGAAATCAGGCGGGACGCCGGTCAACGCGGCATTGAGATAAACGCCTCCAACGATCAAGGCGGGGGCCAGAAGGAACGGTGCCAGATACCACTTCCAGCCGACGCGCCAGATCAGGAATCGTTTCAGCAGTGTGATCACGGCGTCCTTGCCGAGAGTCAGCCCGGTCATGATGACCGAAGCGAAGACAAATCCCCAGCCGAGAAAGAGGTACACCAGGAATGGGAATTTGATTGGCAGCACCTCCGAATTCGCCAGGTCAATAGGCCAGGTCAGCGCGAACATCAGAAAAATCCCGATGACGAGCGAATGGCGTTTGAGAAATTCAGTTGTTCGATTCATGTGAAACTCCTTTTGCATTTGATTGCCCATAGGATACGCGATTGCCTTGTTTAGGGGATGAGTCCAGAGACGGTATTCAGATGCGACCAGAGGCGGTTTAGTTTGAGCGTATAATTCAGCGAAGCGAAAGGATTACAGTTATGATGAACAACCGTCAACTGGCAGATACATTCACTCTTATCGGCAATCTATGTGAGATTAAGGGTGAAGTCATTTATGTCGTTCTTGCCTACCGCAAAGCCTCCGAAAGTTTAATGGCGCTCCCGCGCGAAGCCAGCGAATATTGGAAGGAGGGAAAACTGCGCGAGATTCCCGGTGTTGGCAAAGCCATCGCTGAAAAGATCGATGAATTGCTCACTACAGGCAAATTGGGATTCCTAGAGAAATTGAAGGAAGAGATACCACCCAGTTTAGCGGAATTGTTGCCCGTGCCAAGCCTGGGGCCAAAGAAGATTGCGATGATCTGGAAGACGTTAGGAATCACGTCTCTCGCGGAACTGGAGGCTGCCGCCAAAGAAGGGAAGCTGCGCGACCTCCCAGGCATGGGCGCAAAATCGGAGACAGCGATTCTGGAAGGCATCGCATCACTGGGGAGGAGATCAGCCAGGATTCCGTTGGGGCGCGCGTATCCGCTAGCGCTGGAGATTATCGGACAACTCAAAAAGGTGAAGGGGGTCGTCGATGCACAGCCAGCTGGAAGCCTGAGAAGGATGCGTCCGACAATCGGTGATATCGACATCCTCGTCGCGGCAAAAGATTCCAAGCCGGTGATGGAAGCAGTTGTCAGTCTGCCGCGCGTCCTGCGTGTTCTTGGCAAAGGTGCAACAAAGGCGAGCGTCGAATTTACAGATGGCGTGCGCGCACAAGTGTGGGTGCATCCGCCTCAGGAATTTGGAACGGCTTTTCTCTACGCGACCGGCTCAAAAGATCATAACGTTCGTTTGCGTGAAATGGCGCTGGCAAAAAATCTATCGTTATCAGATCATTCATTTCTGAAGCTAAAAGGAGAAGGGGAAATATTTTGTGCAACGGAAGAGGAAGTTTATAAAACGCTTGGCTTGCCATGGATTCCACCCGAATTGCGCGAGGATCGTGGTGAAATTCAAGCCGCGAAAGCCAATAAACTTCCGAAGTTGATCGAAGTCAAAGACATCAAAGCCGATCTGCAAACACATTCCACATGGAGTGATGGAAAGTTATCCATGCTCGAAATGGCACGCGCCGCGGCCAAGCGCGGCATCAAAGTGATTGCCTTCACCGATCATTCGGTAAGCCTTGGTGTCACGCAGGGCTTGAGCATGGAAGATCACAAGAAGCAGGCTACTGAAATCAAAAAGATTCAAAAGCAGCTCGGCGATAGTATTTTGGTTTTGCACGCGAGCGAAGTGGAGATCAAAGCCGATGGCACGCTCGATTATCCTGATGAATTCCTCGCTACACTGGACCTAGTTGTTGCATCGCTTCATACATCCTTGCGACAACCGCGCGAGAAGGTAACACAACGCGTCATCAACGCCATTCGCAACCCACATGTGGACATCATCGGTCATCCGACAGGACGCTTGATTCCCGATCGTGAAGGCGCGGACCTAGATATGGATGCGGTGCTCAAAGCCGCGGCAGAGACGGGCGTCGCGCTGGAGATCAACGCCAGTCCATATCGTTTAGATCTTGAAGATGTATATGCCCGTCGCGCAAAAGAGTTGGGCATCCCCATCAGCATCAACACCGACTCACATTCGGAGGAAGATTTCGATATGCTGCCTTATGGCGTCGCTACCGCGCGCCGCGCATGGGTGACGAAGGATGATGTGATCAATTGCTGGCCAACGAAGAAACTGTTGGGGTGGTTGAAGAAACGCGGTTAAAGAACGTGACAGTCATCTGGCAGATGACTGTCACGTTTGTTGAAGAAGAGAGGAGCATAATATGGATAATAATCAGTCTCCCGAACAAAGAATACGTTTGATCTTCATGTCAGTAGGTGCAATAAACGCCCTGCTTGGCGCGGCGATTATGTTGGTTTATTTTGGGCTATTGCCTATTAATATCTCATATTTGGGTATCCCGAACTGGATTATTGGGATTCTCGGCATAACCTGGTTCCTCTCAGGTGTAGGCGTAGTTGCCTTTGCCGCGATGCGTGTCAATAAATAGTAAAGAGAGTCAAGAATGAACCCTCAACAAAATAGACGTATGATCTTCATTATCGTCGGCATTGTGGATGCCATTCTAAGCGGAGTCCTCCTTTTGCTTTACTTTGGATTGCTGCCAATCGATATTTCTGAGTGGGGTATCCCGCGCTGGGTCATTGGCGTGATTGGTGGGGTTTGGTTTCTTTCCGCGGTTGGATTCCTAGCGTACCAATTGACCAGAACAAATATTTCTGAATAGCATGTCCGCAAAATGCAAATGCTGTAGTTGAGGGCGATACTCTTACTTTTCTCTTGACAAAACCTCCAATAGTGATATTATTCACAAATTGCACCTGAATAGTCCGAATTATTGGAGGCGGTATGTCTGGCAGAGTCTTATTGATCAACCCGGCGCGTCACTTCATTGCCAACAAAGATGGAGTAGGCTACCTCACCCCTCTTGGCCTGGTCTGTATTGGAGGTCCTTTGCTGGATGCAGGATACACCGTCAAATTAATTGATCACGATGCTTATGGCTGGTCCTTTAAAAAATTGGTGAATGAGGTTGGGAAATTTCAGGCAGAGTATGTATTACTTGGGCATTCGGGGTCAACCGCCGCACACAAGACGGCCCTCAAAACAATTCACGAAATCAAAACAACATTTCCAAACATCAAAATTATTTATGGCGGTGTGTATCCGTCCTACGCAGATCAAGGCATCCTGCGCGAGTGCAGTGAAATAGATTTCATTGTGCGCGGCGAGGGCGAGCAAACCATTGTCGAATTGATTCAAGCCCTTGAAAACAATACAAACCTTGAAGCAGTCGAAGGTATCACCTGGCGAAACGGAAGCCAGATCATTGCCAATCGCTCACGCGCGCCGATTCAAAATCTAGATGCATATCGTCCCGGCTGGGAACTGGTTGACTGGTCGCTATATCAAATGTTTGGCTTCAAGCGCGCCGCGGGTCTGCAATTCAGCCGCGGCTGTCCGCTCACGTGCAGTTATTGCGGTCAATGGATGTTCTGGAAAAAATGGCGGCACCGCAGTCCCGAAAACATCCTGGAACAATTAAGAATCCTAAAGACGGAATACGACGTGGATTACGTCTGGTTCGCGGATGAAAACTTTTCAGCGGACAAAGACACGCTCATACGCCTCCTGGAGTTGATCATTGCAGCCAAACTGAATCTCAGCCTCAACATCAACATGACCGCCGCGGACGTCGTGCGCGACGCCGACATCATCCCACTCTACAAAGCCGCGGGGGTTGACTACATGGTGATGGGCGTCGAATCCCTCAAGGATGAGGTAATAGTCAACATCCGCAAGAACAATCCCTTCGCGATTTCAAAGGAAGCGGTGAGTTTGTTGCGCCAGAACAACATCCTCAGCCTGACGAACATTATCTACGGGCTGGAGCAGGAGAGTTGGGGAACGATCCGGGAGAAATTCAAAAATCTGCTTGAGCTTGATTCCGATATCCTCAACGCCTGCTATATCATGCCGCACTTCTGGACGTCGCAGGGGAAAGCAGTCAAGCCAGATGACGTCATTCAAAGCGATTTGAATAAGTGGTCATACCGCAATCAAATCGTTGCCACACCGCATCTCAAACCGTTCGAGTTGTTTCTTGGCGTCAAAATAACGGAGGCATTGTTCCACTTGCGCCCAAAGGCATTACGACGTATATTCTTTGGGGAAGACAAACGTTATATCAAGATCATGCGCTCCTCCATGTGGGCCGGGATTCGGGTGATCATTGCAGAAATTTTTGAATTCCTTTTCAAGACAAAGTTTATTCCACGGGGCAGCCTGGAAAAAATGCCAGGGCTGGAAACACATTTGCCGGTCTTGAAGTAAACTATGGCAATAACCGCCTTCAAATCCCTTCTCTTTTTCATCCTGGCTCCTGGCATGGTAGCAGGATTCGTTCCACTTGCCCTGTTGCGAACTGGGCCACAAATACAAACGGGCTTTTTATCTTACCTCGCGTTCCTGCTCTGGGTTATGGGTATCGCAACACTCATTTGGTGCTTCTGGGATTTTCTGATTAAAGGTAAAGGCACGCCTGCACCAATTGACCCGCCGAGGGAATTGGTCGTTTCGGGTTTATACAATTACGTCCGAAATCCAATGTATGTCGGTGTGTTTCTTGTGATCATTGGTCATTTCCTGTGGTTTGGATATTGGTATATGCTAGCTTATGCGGCCCTTGTCTTTATGGCTTTCAATACTTTCGTTCTTTTGTACGAGGAACCAACGTTGAAGAAAAACTTCGGCGCAGCGTATGAAGACTATCTCAGGAAAGTCCCACGCTGGATTCCGCGCTTCAAATGAACACAATCAAAACTCTGCTTTATATGGGAAGCCTACATGGCTTCTTTACTTTTTATCTACCCTATCAAATTTCCCTGACAGATAATCCTATATTTGAACTTGGCATCTTTCGCTATCTTGCTTTCCCGCCTTGGTTCGTTGGAACGCTCATTATCATCTGGTGTTCAATTGATATTATCCGCAAGGGACGCGGTACACCCGCACATCTTGACCCGCCGAAAATATTGATCGTCAATGGCCTGTATCGTCACATCCGCAACCCGATCTATCTCGGCGCGCTACTTGTCCAGTTGGGATATATCGTGTGGTTCACATCAGGAATAATGATCATCTATTTTCTTTTCTTTGTTCTAGCGTTTCATATCCTGATCGTGTTCATTGAAGAGCCTATTCTTGGAAACACATTCGGCGCGGCTTACGATGAATATCGCAAAAGTGTGCCGCGTTGGATTCCGCGTATCGATCAGGCGAAATAAGAAAAGTTGATGTGACTTTATTAATCAGCTTTCAATTCCAAATAAGTCAGTGTAAGATGAAGTTGTGAAATCCTATTGAGTTTCTGACGGGAGGCAGGATGGCCAACGCTTTAATTCCAGCAGACGAAGTCCGCTTTTTTAGCGGAAGTTCAAACCCCACATTGGCGGCAAACATAGCAAATGAATTGGGGGTGCCTTTGGATGATA
>Ga0184637_10002510_pt1 | contig 11791 bp, 8 predicted proteins | sample PLM3_127_b2_FD_133143 | JGI IMG/M metagenome (GOLD analysis project Ga0184637, IMG submission 133143) | Groundwater sediment microbial communities from an aquifer in East River, Colorado, USA - PLM3_127_b2 | ecosystem: Environmental > Terrestrial > Soil > Riparian zone | place: USA: East River...
GGATTTGCCCAACTCGGTCACCCCGCGCACCATTGCCCTGGCGCAGCAAATTGTGGAAAACGCCGGGGCCGAGAATCCCTACGACCAGGCCCAGGCCATCACCAACTGGCTGCGCACCAATATCGTCTATGATCAATTGATTGAGGGCGCGCCCGCCGACGTCGAGCCGGTGGACTGGCTGTTGTTCACGGCGCGCAAGGGTTATTGCAATTACTACGCGACCGCCGAGGTGGTGCTGCTCCGCTCGCTGGGCATCCCGGCCCGGTTGGCGGTGGGCATGTCGCAGGGCACGTTCGACCCGGAGACCATAACCTATCACGTCCAGGAGAAGAACGCGCACGCCTGGCCCGAAGTGTTCTTCCCCAATTACGGCTGGGTGGAGTTTGAACCGACCGCCTCCGAGCCGCCCCTGCTCCGTCCTGAGCGCAGCGTGCCGTTCTCCGATTTGGAAGCGTTGCAGCCGGATACGGACGAGAACCGGAACGCGGCGCCCCCGGAGCGCGAGCGGCCCACCGAGGATGAGGAGGGGGCAATTGACCCGACCGCGGTCTTTATCCGGGTGTGGCTGGACCGCCTGCGCGCGATTGGCCTGACGACCCTGGCTGTGCTGGCCGTGGCGACGGTGGTAACCGTGGCGGGCGCGGCGACCCTGCTGCGGCTGGGGCTGATTGGTTGGGAGAACCTGGGCGAGGCCGGGCGGCGGGTGCTGCGCTGGCGCAAACTGCCCATCCCTACCCTCATCGAGATGGCGTACCTCAACCTGGAACGCGCGGCGCGCTGGCTGGGGCTGTCGCTGGCCTCCGCCCTCACTCCGTACGAGCGGGCGGCGACCCTGAACCGGGCGTTGCCCGAAGAAGCGCGCCCGGGCGTGGATACCATCACCGAGCAATACGTGGCCGAGAAATATAGCCCGCCGCCCGCGCGGGCCAATGCCCCGGCAGCCCGGGCCGCATGGGAGCGCATCCGCTTCCCGGTGTGGCGCAAGGCGATCCACGATTGGCTTCAGCGCCTGAGCGAGGGGGAGTGGACTAAAGCCGCGCGCGCCAGCCAGGCCAAAGAGTTGGACAAAAATTGAGTACTTTTCGGGCTTGAATCCTGGGCCAGTGGGAGTAAACTTGAAATTGGTTTACTCCCACTTTATTTTTCCGGGCAAAGTATGGAAATCAAACGCGTCGTTCTGGTGCTGGCCGACATCAGCGGCTACACCCGCTTCATGAAGATGCACACCGTGAGCCTGCTCCACGCCGAGGTCATCATTACAGAGCTGCTGGAGGCCGTGCTTGACCGCACCCAATACCCGCTCACGTTGAGCAAGTTAGAGGGCGACGCGGCGTTCCTCTACCTGCCGCTGGAGGCGGGCGGCGATACCCGCACCGCCGCTCAGGATGTATTGCGGCAGGTAGCGGCTTTCATTGACGCCTTCAAAGCGCGAGAGCGAGAACTGATTGCCTGCAATGTCTGTAGCTGTGAAGCCTGCCTCACCATCGGCCAATTGAAGCTCAAAGTCTTCTTGCACGTCGGCCAGACCGTCATCAAAAAAATCCGGCAGTTCGAGGATCTGGGCGGCGAAGATGCCATCGTGATTCACCGCCTGCTGAAGAACTCGATCCCGGCCAAAGAGTACATCGCCATGACGGAGGCGTTTTACGAACTGAGCGGCGGCCTGGCGGGGCAGACTCCCGAAGCGCGCATCGAAGAATGCGAGGGCATCGGCCCGGTGGCCATCCGAGTCTATTACCCGACTGGCGAGGAGCCTCCCCTGCCGCCCCAGCCCTCGCCGTTCTCGCCAAAGTCAGCGGAATACAAAGCCCTGAGCGAACGTTTCGAGGCTCATATGCGCCATCGTGTCCAGGGCCGCGAGCCTCCGCCCAACTTCGCCCATTTGCCCAATGCTCGGCTCACTCCCTTCGACCGGTGGAGGATCGAGTGGGAGATCATGGTATTTATGGTGACCGACCTCCCCAAAGCCCTATACCATCATCTGACTCGCAAGCGTTAGAAGATCAGCCTGGCCGATGAGCGACCCTCTCTGTCTGTTGGTCAGGCCGCGCTCGGTCCAGATTGAGTTGAATAGATGGAGTCCAAAACCCAACACGGCTACCTCGTCCTCGCCGACATCTCCGGCTTCACGGCGTATTTGGCCGGGGTGGAACTGGACCATGCCCACGAAATATTGAGCGACCTGCTCGAAATCATCGTGGGCAAGTTCAGAAGTCTGCTCACCCTCTCCAAGCTGGAGGGCGATGCGGTCTTCGCCTACGCGCCTGAAAGCAAAATTTCGCGCGGCGAGACTCTGCTCGATTTGCTGGAAAGCACCTACGTTGCCTTTCGCGACCGCCAAACGGCCATCCACCGCCGCACGACCTGCGAGTGCCAGGCCTGCCGCTCCATCCCTCGCCTCGATCTCAAATTTATGACCCATCACGGCGATTACCGCCTGCAAGAGGTGGCGGGCATCACCGAATTGCTCGGCTCGGATGTGAACCTGGCGCACCGGCTGCTGAAGAACCACATTGCCGAAGCGACGGGCTGGCATGCCTACGCGCTTTTCACCGAGCAAAGCCTGGGGCATATGGGCATTCGTCCCGAGGGAGCGTACGCACAAACTGAGACCTACGAGCACTTGGGCGACGTGCAAACTTACAGTTTGAACCTGCACGACCGCTACACCGCTATCACCGAAGCGCGGCGGGTATTTGTATCTGCGGAAGACGCCGATTTGGTTCTCGCGTATAATTTCGCCGCGCCTCCACCCGTCGTGTGGGACTGGCTCAACGACCCGCAGAAGCGCACCCGCTGGATGCGCCACCGCGTTTGGAGCGCGGAGGCCCGCCCTAGCGGGCGCACTGGCGCTGGCTCGCGTAACCACTGCGCGCATGGCAAGAACACTATTATCGAAACCATCGTGGATTGGCGGCCTTTCGATTACGCTACCGGCGAGCAAATTGTGAACGGCTCTCGCATGTTGGAGACCGTTCAACTGGAGCCAACGCCCGACGGCAACGGCACCCGGATGCGCGACCACATCAAAATTGAGTGGGGTTTGCCCGACTGGCTCAAGCGTCCATTGGTCAAACTCATCATCACCCAGACGGCGCAATACAAGTCGGATGAAATTCACGCGGGCCTGGCGCGGTTGATTGAGGCATCCACGAAGTCACACGAAGAAATACCAAAAGAATCCTCATGACCTTTGTGTCGCGCAGCGTTCGCGGATTTATTAAGAGAAAGTTATGACGTCTCAAACCCAGCACGGTTACCTCGTCCTCGCGGACATCTCCGGCTACACCTCGTATCTCTCGAAGGTGGAACTCGACCACGCCCACGAGATCCTCACGGATTTGCTGGAGGCCATCGTGGGCCGGTTCAAGGCCGCGCTCACCATTTCCAAATTAGAGGGCGACGCGGTCTTTGCCTACGTGCCCGAGGCCAAAATGGAGCGGGGCGAGACCCTGCTGGAGTTGGTGGAGTCCACCTACGCCGCGTTCCGCGACCGGCGCGAAGCGGCTCACCGCCGCACTACCTGCGAGTGCAACGCCTGCCGCGCTATCCCCGCGTTAGACCTGAAATTTTTCGTCCATCACGGCGATTACATCGTCCAGGAAGTCTCCGGCATCCGTGAGTTGGTGGGGTCGGATGTGAACCTGGCGCACCGGCTGATGAAGAACCACCTCACCGAGGCCACCGGCTGGAAGGCGTATGCGCTCTTCACCGAACAAGGGCTGGCGCACATGGGCGTAAAACCCGAAGGGATACACTCCCAACCCGAAAGTTATGAGCACCTGGGTGAGGTGATGACCCACAGCCTCAACCTGCAACCGCGCTACGAAGCGTTGGTGGATTCGCGCCGCGCCTTCATCACCCCCGAAGAGTCGGATATGGTCATCGTCCAAGACCTGCCTGCGCCCCCACATATCGTCTGGGATTGGATCAACGACTCGCGCAAGCGAGTGCTGTGGGATGAACTGGACGAAGTGCGGCCCGTTCTGCGGCCCGGTGGCCGAACCGGGGCCGGGGCGCGCAACCACTGCATTCACGGCAAGACCGTAGCGGTGGAAGATGTGTTAGACTGGAGGCCCTTCGACTATTTCACCGTTCGTATTTTCCGACAGGGCGTATACGTCAGCCGCACCTGCCACTTTGTGCCCCTGCCCGACGGCGGCACACGCCTCTCCACGAATTTCGTGGTGAAGTTGCCCTTTCCCGATTGGCTCACGCGCCGCATCGCCCAGCCCTTTCTCAAACTCGTCGGCATCCCGCGCACGCGCGAACATATGGCAAAGTTGGTGGAAGAGGAAGCGGCGCGGGAGAAACTTGCTGGTGAGCCCCTAACGTTGGTTTGAGTCAGGAAACCCCAATGAGCACCTCCATGCAGCATGGCTACCTCGTCCTGGCCGACATCTCCGGCTACACGTCCTACCTTGCGGGCGTGGAGCTGGATCACGCGCACGAGATTCTCACCGACCTGCTGGAAACCATCGTCGGCAACTTCAAGACCCTGCTGACCATTGCCAAGTTGGAGGGCGATGCGGTGTTTGCCTATACGCCCGAAGTGAAACTGACGCGTGGCGAAACCCTGCTGGAATTGATTGAAGCGACGTATATGGCCTTCTGTGATCGGCGCGACTCCTCCCATCGCCGCACCACCTGCTCCTGCGCCGCCTGCCAGAACATGCCTAACCTCGACTTGAAATTTTTCGTCCATCACGGCGATTACATCATCCAGCAAATTTCCGGCATCCGTGAACTCGTTGGCTCGGATGTGAACCTCGCCCATCGCCTGATGAAGAACCATATCACCGAGGCCACTAGCTGGAAAGCCTATGCCCTGTTCACCGAGCGCGGCCTGGAACATCTTGGTGTGCGCCCCACTCATCTGCACGAGCAAGTTGAAACCTATGAGCATCTGGGCGACGTGCCCACCCACAGCCTCGACCTGCACGCGCGCCGTGAGGAACTGCTCAACGCCCGCCGCGAAGTGATTGAGCCGAAAGACGCCGACTACATTGTGACCTGCGAATACCCGGCCCCGCCGCCCGTGGTGTGGGAATGGCTCACCGAACCACGCCGGCGCGAGCTGTGGGCTCACGGTGTTAAGTTTAGCGTGGTCGCCCGCCCGCGCGGGCGCACGGGCGCCGGGGCGGTGAATCATTGCGACCACGGCAAGAGCACTACCGTCGAAACCTTCCTCGACTGGCGGCCCTTCGACTATTTCACCGCTCACTCGGCGGACCCGAGCGTGGTCATGATTGAGACGGTTTATCTCGAACCGCTAGGCGATGGTTCGCGCACCCGCGCACGCGACGTGATTAAGTTTCTAAAATTCCCCTTTCCCCTGCCTCGCCCACTGGCCGTGCCGCTGATGCGGTTTATGATGAAGAACGTGATGAAGTACGAAGACATGTTCAACGGCATCGGCCAGTTCATCGCCGATGAACAGAAACGGGTTGCGTTGCCCGAACTCGTCGAAGTGGTTTCATAAGCCTATGACCTCCCTCACCCAGCACGGTTACCTCGTCCTGGCCGACATCTCCGGTTACACCTCCTATCTCGCGGGCGTGGAGCTCGATCACGCTCACGAGATTTTGACGGACTTGCTCGAGACCATCGTCAGCCGCTTCAAGACACTCTTGACCCTCTCGAAACTGGAGGGTGACGCGGTCTTCGCCTATGTGCCCGAGTCCAGGATGCAGCGCGGTGAGACCTTGCTGGAACTCATCGAGGACACCTACGTCGCCTTCCGCGACCGGTTGGAGGCCGTCCGTCGCCGCACCACCTGCGAGTGCAAAGCCTGCCAGGCCATCCCGACTCTGGACCTGAAATTCCTGGCTCATCACGGCGATTTCATCGTTCAGGATGTGGCCGGCATCAAGGAACTGGTCGGTTCCGACGTGAATTTGATCCATCGCCTGCTCAAGAATCGCGTGAGCGAAGCCACTGGCTGGAGGGCCTACGCGCTGTTCACAGAAGCCAGTTTGGCGCACGGTGGGTTGCAACTCGAAAATGGGCATCCTCAAACCGAGGCCTACGAGCACCTGGGCGAGGTCAAAACGTACAGTCTGAACTTACAAACGCGCTATACGGAAATCATCGAAGCGCGGCGCATGTTCATTGCGGCAGAACAGGCCGATGCTGTCTTTGCCCAGGATTACGCGGTGCCGCCCCCGGTCTTCTGGGAATGGTGGAACGATCCCAAGAAGCGTACCCTGCTGGGCGGCGGCGAGAGCAAGTGGACAGCGGTCCTCCGGCCCGGAGGCCGAACCGGGGTGGGGGCGCGCAACCACTGCGCGCATGGCAAAGGCGTAAGCGTCGAGACGATCCTGGATTGGCGTCCTTTTGAATACGTGACCAGCCAGATGGTGGATGGCAATATGGTCATGTACCGGACGCTCCAGCTGGAGCCGACGCTGGATGGACTCGGAACACGCACCCTTCACCATATTCAGGTGCGGGCGCCCCTGCCGCACTGGCTTCGCCGTCTAGTGTGCCAGTTTATGATGGGTAAGATGTTCAAGTACGAGGCTTTCCTGGTCGAGTCGGCCCAAATTATCGCGCGGGAGTCCGCGGCCGAGACATCGCCAGCCTGAGGTCATATCCACCCACGCCACATGGATTGATCGCCCAAAGTATTCACGGCTCACTAAAACTTTATGGATACCAAGACCCAACACGGCTACCTGGTCCTCGCCGACATCTCCGGCTACACCTCTTACCTGGCGAAGGTGGAGCTGGAGCACGCGCATGAAATCCTGACCGACCTGCTGGAGACCATCGTCGAACGCTTTCGGGCAGTGCTGACGATCTCCAAGCTGGAAGGCGACGCGGTCTTCGCCTATGCGCCCGAGTCCAAGGTCACGCGCGGCGAGATGCTGTTGGAACTCTTCGAGGCCACGTATGCGGCGTTCCGCGACCAGGTGGAGGCCTGCCGCCGCCGCACCACCTGCGAGTGCAATGCCTGCCGCGCCATCCCCAGCCTGGATTTGAAATTCATGGCGCATCATGGCGATTACATCGTCCAGACCGTCTCCGACATCAAAGAGTTGGTCGGGTCCGACGTGAACCTGATTCATCGCCTGCTCAAGAACCATGTGGCCGAGGCGACCGGCTGGAAGGCTTACGTGCTCTTCACCGAACGCGGGTTGGATCACCTGGGGACGCGGCCCGAAGGCTTGCACGAACAGCCTGAGAGCTACGAGCACCTGGGCGAGGTCAAAACTTACAGCTTGGACATGCATCCACGCTATCAGGAGTTGATGGCCGCGCGGCAGGTCTTCATCGCCCCGGCAGAAGCTTACGTCACGATCACACAGGATTACCCCGCGCCCCCGCCCGTGGTGTGGGACTGGCTTAACGACCCGCGCAAACGCGCGCAATACACTTTTCAAGAGGGCTTGCGCTTTGAGCCGATACTTCGCCCCGGCGGGCGCACGGGCGTAGGCGCGCGCACCCACTGCGTGCATGGCAAAGACGTCGCGATGCAGGAAACCATCCTCGACTGGAAACCTTTCGACTACCTGACGGTGGAGCAGAAGTACATGGGCATTGCGTTGAGGATCACGTGCCAACTGACCCCCACACCCGATGGCGCCGGAACCCGCATGAACATCTATATGAATGGGCGGATGCCCACGCCCGGCTTCCTCAACCGCCCGGCTTTCGTGTGGATGCATACCAGGTTTTTCCCGATGGTGAAAATGTACGAGAAGATGGCCCGCCGCATCCGGGAGGCGTTAGAGAGCGAGCCGGCAGAGGAAACTGCACTCGCACCGACGACCCCCTGAAAGAATCGAGGGCTACCCATGTCTGTCCTGAACCAAATCGCCCTCTTCCAAAGCCGGCGCGACGAAGCGCCCAACCAGGCATTAGCCAAGGAACTGGCCAAACGCAAAGACAAGAAGGGGATTCGCGAAATCGCCGACAATTTATGGAACAAGAACAAGGACATTCAGAGCGACTGCCTGAAAGTTCTGTACGAGGTGGGGGCCCTCAACCCGGAACTCATCGCGGACTATGTCGGTGACTTCTTGAAACTGCTCAAGAGCAAGAACAACCGGCTGGTGTGGGGGAGCATGACGGCGCTGGCCGCCCTCGCCGAGATACGGGCCGACGAAATCTACAAGCACTTTGCCGACATCACGGAGGCAATGGAAAAGGGGTCTGTCATCACCGTAGATAACGGGGTCAAGGCCCTGGCCCTCGTCGCCTCTAAGAAAGACACGTATCGCCGAAAGATTTTCCCCTACTTATTGAAACACCTGGAGACGTGTCGCCCTAAAGATGTGCCCCAACACGCCGAGAAAACCCTGCCCGCCGTGAACAGAAGCAACCAGGTTGAGTTTATGGCGGTGTTGAACAAACGCATGACGGATATGACAGGCTCGCAAGTCACGAGGGTCCGCAAAGTCATCCGGGAAGCCGAGAAGCGGTGAAGTCCTTTCATGCGTATCCTTTTCTTTCTTTGAATCTACCAAGTTACACGAAGGACTTTGTGAAACGCTTTGTGTTCCTTCGTGGATCACCCCATGAATCGAATCGCTGACCTGCTCAAGATTCGTCCCGGCGAAGGCCGGATGGTGGCCCTCGTCATCGGGGTGATGTTGTTCACCATGGCCGGCAGCAGCCTGGGCGGCACCGGCATCGAGGCGCTTTTCTTTTCCCGCTTCGGCGTCGAGTTCCTGCCCTACATGTACATGGCCCTTGGCCTGGTTTCGTTCGTCACCTCGCTGGCGATCACGGCCTTGCTAGGCCGTTTGCCCCGCGAGGCGTTGTATGTGACTCTGCCCCTCGTGCTAGCCCTGATTTTGGTGGGCGCACGAGCCGCGCTAACCCTGCACCTTAACTGGTTTTACCCGACCCTGTGGCTGGGCAAAGAGGTGATGAACTCGCTCATCGGTCTGTTCAGTTGGGGGCTGGCGAGCGCGATTTGCGACACGCGACAGGCCAAACGGCTCTTTCCGCTCTTCGGCGCCGGGCGCATTTTGGGCTCGGTGCTGGGCGGCTTGGGCACAGGCCTCCTGGTGAACTGGATCGGTACTGAGAACCTGCTGCTGGCTTGGGCAGTGGCCATGGCGATGGCTTTCATATTGGGCCGCGTGCTCATTCGGCCCGGCGCTTCCGCCACGGCTGCGCCTACCCCTCGGCGTTCGCGTCAGCGCCGCGCTCTCAGCCTCATCACCGAAATGCAGCAGGGTTATCAATTCGTCCGCCGCTCCTCGCTCATGCGCTGGGTCTCGATGGCGGCCGTGTTGTTCTCCGTCTTGTACTTCTCGCTGGCCCTGCCATTTTCTAAAGCGGCCACGACTCAATTCCCGAACGAAGATGCACTGGCCGGGTTCCTGGGCTTGTTCAACGGCCTGAGCACTGCCGCCGCGTTCCTGGCCTCGCTCTTCCTCGCCAACCGCTTGTATGCGCGTTTCGGCATCATGCGCGCCATCCTGGCGTTTCCCGTCATTTACCTCGCCGGGTTTGCCACGCTGGCCGCCTTCGCCGCCTTCCCTGTTATCGTGGTCTTCCGCTTCGTGCAAACGATCTGGCTCTCCGGCATCGCCGACTCGGCCTATCAAGCGATGTTCAATGCTGTGCCCTTAGAGCGGCGCGACCAGGTGCGGGCCTTCATCGGCGGCGTGCCGGAGCAAGCGGGGACGTTCATCGCGGGGGCCGTGCTCGTCGTCGGCGAGCAAGCTTTGCCCTCGCAGCAGTTGTACCTCATCGGCCTGGTTGCGGCCGCCCTCGCCACAATCGTCATCTGGCGCTCCACCCGCGCTTACACTCATGCGCTGGTAGAGGCGCTGCGCGCGGGCCGCCCACAATTGTTCTTTAGCGAGGAGGAACCCTTCGGGGGTTTTCAGCGCGATGCGTCGGCGGTCAAGGTGGCGGTTGAGAGTATAGGGAACGCCGATCCCCTGATCCGCCGCATCTCTGCTGAAATTTTGGGCAACATTCCCGCGCCTCAGGCGACAAAGGCCTTGGTTAACGCTTTGCGGGACTCCGACACCCAGGTGCGGGCCGCCTCCCTACGCGGGCTGGCCCGCGCCAAAGCGACTCCGGCTCTGCTGGAAGTCTCCACCTGTTTGCGTGACTCCGAGCCCGAAGTACGCGCGCAGGCCGTGGAGGCTCTGCGGCAGCTCGCGGGCTATCCGGGCGGCCTCACGGCTCATGTCCGTCCCTTGCTCGACGATACTGACTCGTTCGTCCGCGCCCGTGCCGCCGCCGCCGTCTTGTGCCTTGGTCCCGACCCACAGGCCCGCGATATGCTGCGAGAGATGGCGGTCATAGGTGAGACCAACGAGCGGGTGAACGCCCTGACCGCGCTCGGCGAGTGGGGCGACGCCGAGGCGTTTGCGCTGATTGAGACGGAGTTGGACGACCGCTATGCGCCGGCCGCGGTCCGCCGAGCGGCCGCGACGGCGCTGGTGCGCTGCGGCCTTGACGCGCTTAATCCGCTGGCCGCTGCCCTGAGCGACGAAGATCGTTCGGTGCGCGAAACGGTGGCCGCCGCGCTGGGCCGCCTGGGCCCGCCCGCCCTGGAGCGAACGGCGGCTGCTCTCTTCGTTCCGGCTTCAGAAACCGGCGCACTTCTTGCCCTGGAACGGTTGCCTGCGCACCAGGCTGCCGAACCCCTGCGGCGCTATGCCCGTGAGCGTGTGGCCGGCGCCCAGCATTATGGCGGCTTATGGCGCAAAGCCGAGCCTCACGACAAAGATGAGCGCGTGCATTTGTTGGTCGAGTCCCTGCGTGACGAGGCCCGGCGGCACGGCCTGAACGCTCTGCGCGCAATGAGCCTGCTCGGCGAGCGCGACTCTTTAACGGTGGCGCTAGACAACCTTCAGAGCGCCGACCCCAATCAACGCGCCAACGCGCTGGAAACCCTGGAGGCCGCACGTGAGGCGGCCCTCATCCGCCCGCTGCTGAAATTGTGGGAGCCAGGCGTAGCGCAGGCCGCCCCAACTGACGGCGTGTTGACCGATCATCTGTTGGAGATCCTGCATGAGCCTGTGGCGTGGCTGCGGGCTTGTGCTGTGCTGGCCGCCTCGGCTGCTCCACTCCCGCCGAATCTGCAGGCAGCCCTGACCGAACTTGCCCGCTCTGACCCTGACCCGACCGCGCGCGACACCGCGGCGCATGTGACCGGAGGCAAACCGATGGATACCCTGCAAACCCTCTCGCTCATGGAGCGCATTTTGTTCCTGCGCCGCGTGCCGCTCTTCGCCGAGCTCTCCACCACCGACCTCAAGCAAGTGGCGAACATCGCCAGCGAACAACAATTCCCCGATGGCGAGGCCATCTTCATGCAAGGTGAGCCGGGCGAGGAGATGTACATTATCGTCTCCGGCGAGGTGCGGGTGTTGGTGAGCAAAGAGGGCAAAGCCGAGAGCGAGGTGGCGCGGCGCAAAACAGGCGAGGTGGTGGGCGAGATGGCCGTCATCAGCCGGGAGCCGCGCATGGCCTCGCTCGTCGCGGCCGGCGAGGTGCGCACCCTGTGCATTGACCGCAAGAGCTTCGAGGGGCTGCTGAGCGAGCGCCCGGAGACTAGCCTGCACGTGATGCGGGTGTTGTGCGCGCGGCTGAAAGAAGCGACCCGCGCCTGATTTTCTTCTTTTCACCCTCCCCAATAGGGAAACGCGTTTGTGGGTGGCGCACCGTTCTATTTTCGCCCCTTTGCGGTTAAAATCCCCGTACCATGGATGCCAAATCGATTCAGACTCTCGAACTCCCCAAAATCCTGGAGCGCCTGAGCAAGTACACCTCGTTCTCGGCGGGCACAGCTCTGGCCCTGGCCCTCACACCCACC
>Ga0184637_10002513_pt1 | contig 11786 bp, 16 predicted proteins | sample PLM3_127_b2_FD_133143 | JGI IMG/M metagenome (GOLD analysis project Ga0184637, IMG submission 133143) | Groundwater sediment microbial communities from an aquifer in East River, Colorado, USA - PLM3_127_b2 | ecosystem: Environmental > Terrestrial > Soil > Riparian zone | place: USA: East River...
ATTTGTCCAGGAACTTATCCAGGTCCACATCTAGTTTGCGACCGAGTCCGTTGCAATTCGGGCACATGCCCTGTGGGTCATTGAAACCGAATACGTTGGTGGGTCCCACGTGGGGCTGCCCGATGCGCGAAAACATCATGCGCAGGATCGTGTTGATATCGGTGATCGTCCCAACGGTCGAGTGCGAACCGCCGCCCATCCGCTTCTGATCCACCACAATGGACATGCTCAGGTTTTCGATGGCGTCTGCGTCGGGCTGGGAATACTTCGGCAGAAAATTCCGCACGAACATGCTGAAGTTCTCGTTGAGCAGGCGCTGTGACTCGGTGGCAATCGTATCGAACACAATGGACGATTTGCCCGAACCCGAAACGCCTGTAAAGATGGTGATCTTGCGTTTGGGGATGCGCAATGAAACATTCTTCAAGTTGTTTTCTCTTGCGCCGCGAATCTCGATATATTCCTGGGGCATATGTTCTCCTCAAATTTTATTTGCTGTTCAGTTTTACCAATTGTTTCAGAATCTGCTGAAACTCCGCTTTTTTGGCTTTGATATCCTGCATGTCTGAAAAATAAGTCATGCGCCTGTCTACATAATCACCTTCCAGCATTTGACTCTTGATCTTGGGAATCATAGGATTATGGAACACAAGATGGATACGTTTGGTGTCCCGCAAATTAAAGGTCACCAAATACTCACCTTTGTAATTGAAGGATGGTGCCTTCCATTTGACTTCTTCGTTGATATCTTTACTCACACCCTTGATAATGGATCGCACCGCCTCCACCTCCGCCTTGAGCGGGTGACTCAGTTCCCGAAGGAATTCATCCACCTTGTCCGTGCGGCTGACGGGTGAGCCCATCTTCCTAAACTTCTCTCCTGCTTTGGCTTGCTTGAATGACCATCCGCTCGCCTTCAATGCCTCATGGAGAATCCCTAACGCCTTCGGACCCATGCCATGTAATTGGGCAAGTTCTGCTTCTGTAACTTTGGTCAATTGCTTGAGTCTTAAATAGCCGGCATGTTCCAATGCATTTCGAGCCGGGTTACCTATCTTTCGTGGAAAATCCGATGTGGGTGGTTGGGAATTCCTGGTCGTCATTTTTAAGCCATTTCTGCCTCAGGCAGCACATCGCTTTCGGTGTTCATATATCTATCCGAGAGCAACTTGTAATACTTTGTGTTCATCGCGATCAATGTGATGATCAACCCGATGATCCCGGTCAGTGTGAATACGAGAGCAGGACCGCGATCAGCACCGGTGCCAAACCAGCCGCCAATAAGACCTACTCCGGCCCCAGTTGTCAGGAAGGGGATGAAAATAGGCTGGGTGATCGGACCTGTGAAAAATATCAGCGCGAACCAAACTGTCATATTTGTGAGGTTGGCAATGATCGCATTGGCGAGCAGTTGGTAAAAGTTTTCACATTAGTTACCGGGAGTTTCCTGGTTCATTTTCTTTTTTTCAGCGAACGACAGTCCCTGGGCGGCAAGCGCCTGACGAAGTTTAGTGAGCGCATTGGGTCCGACACCATGTAATTGCTTGATCTCGTTTTCGCTGAACCTGGTCAACTGTTCGATGCGTTGGATACCAGCGCCAGCGAGGGCGCGCTCTGCCGGGCTGCCTCATTTCGGAAGGTCACTTTCCTGTTGAGTATATTGTTTGTTATTCATTGTGATAGGTCTCATTTCTTTGAAAGGAAGTTTTGGATCAAATCTGTTACGAGCCATGCATGACGCGGGCAACAACTGGTTCACTGATCCCTTTAAGTTCCAGGCTGCGCGCCTCCAATTGACTGCCATCCACACCTGCGGCTTTGAGAGCCTGCTCGCTAACGATGATCTCTCCTACTCCTGCCTTCGACGCCAGGCGAGCAGTCATATTGACCTCCTCCCCTTTCGCCGATATGTCGGTCAGGCCCTCGGCTGTTCCCATCGCGCCAAAGTACGCGACACCAGAATGCACGCCAATGCCGACCGGGATCTTTTGGAGCTCCATCACCCGCAACAGGCTTTTCGCGACATCTATAGTGCGCTGCACATAATCAGGGCCGGCAAACCCGGCGCCCCAAAAAGCTGCCACTTCATCACCGGCCAGCTTTTCCACCAACCCATCCTGTTCAATGATGACTTTCGTTGCCGCGGCATAAAACCGATTAATGACTTGGCTAAACTCTGTGGGAGTCAATTTCTCTGAGAGCGCGGTGGAACCGCGTATATCTATAAACAGCATAGACATGGGAACCTCAGCTCCCCCAGGGAATTCGCGCGAAGCCACTTCGCACATATTACAAAAACGAGGATTCAAAGCAGAGCGTTGTTTGCTGAACAATACTCGAGCAATCATTCCCCCGATTCCCTGAAAGGGGGTATTACAAAATTTGCAGCGAGGGTCATGCGGAAGCATTCGCATGATTCGGCGCAGGCGCTTATCCACAGCAAACGCGTTGGTTGTGAACCAGAACCACCACACTTTGCCAACATCCACAGATTTGTCATCAGTCATTTTTACGGCATCCTATCCTGCTGAGGCTATAACCAAAAGTATCTCATCATATTATGGAAAACTCAAAGCGATTAAATTTCTCTTATTTGGTGTGCTCAACGCCCTGAAAATTTTCTAAACATCATTCCGTTTTCCTTTTGGCAAACGATAATCCCCTGGCGCGCAGAGCCTGATGCAATTGTTTTAGCGCGTTGGGTCCGATGCCATGTAACTGTTTGAGCTGTTCCTCGCTGAACTTTGTCAACTGTTCAAGCCGCTGGATACCAGCCCCAGCCAGTGCCCGCTGTGCGGGGCTAGCCAATTTCGGAAGGTCACTTTCTGGTTGATCGTTCTGCTTAATTTTCATATGGACTCCCGCGAGCTTTAGTTTCATCACGCCAGCGATGGTTCTGCCAAATCCTCCTGCTCTTGAGCCTCATTTTCGTATCGTTTCGACAAGGCGCGATAGGCATTGGAGCGCATTGCCAACAGGGTGACTGCGAGGCCGATCAGTCCGGCGACCGTGAACAACAGCGCGAGGCCTCGATCCGTCCCTGTCCCAAACCATGGACCAATCAGATCCACACCGGTTCCTGTTGTCATGAACGGGATAAAGAGCAGCTGCGCGATGGGTCCGATCAGGAATGCCGTAATGGGTGAAGCTGCCTGTTCGACGCTTTGCGCAAAACCGAACACGCGCCCCTGGCGTTCCGGCTCAACCACTTTCTGCAAAATGGTTTGCTCCGCGGCTTCGACCGCTGGAATCAAACATAGCCATACAAACATACCTATTGCTAAGAGCACAATGGACGCCTGAAGGGTAAAGACAGAACAGATGCTCCACATGGCAATATTTCCCAGGAAGAGCGTTCGCAAAGGATTCTTGCCCAACCCTTTCCTCGCGACCACCATTCCACCAACAATAAACCCAAGGCTCAAGACACCCCACAAAAATCCCCATACCTGGACGGAAACAAGTAATAGTCCATAAGCATCCATTAAGGACATAAAAATGCCGCCCAGGAAGTTATTAAAGGTATGGAAAAAGATCAGTCCGAAAAGTCCAGGCACCAGTCGAATGGCCCGGATCGTTCCACGAACATCGACACCTTCATGATCGTGTTCGTGCTCTGGTTCACCGTCGTGGGCGTGTCGCACTCTTTTCTGCAAATCAGGGATGGCGAGCGTCGCAAGATGAGCAATGACTAACAAGCTCATCACGATCGCAATCGCGAGCACCCAAAACATGCCGAGATAGCCCACAGCCAGACCGCTGAATATGGAAGCACCCAGGAATGCCACTCCATTGGCAGTGCCAACGAGGCCATTGGCCTTATCTCTCTCATCTTCGGCCACCAGAATGGTCACAAGTGTCGAGAGCGCAATCGCTCGTAGATTGCCGCCAATCGCACCCACGAGCGCCAGAACGATGAACACCCAAAGTTGAACGCTCGATGCATCCCGAAATACTTCATACGGTGTCGTGACAAAAATGAAGCCAGCAATCGCATACAAGACAAGGGAAGCAAAGCTCGAAAGCAGCATGACTCTTTTCTTGGGATAGCGATCGACCAGGGACCCGAGGAAAAATCCCGAGAAAGCAATCGTCAACGTGAAGATACCTGCCATGACCGAAGTCGCAATGACAGATTTGGTTTCCAGATATACCCAGAAAGTGACAGCAAACCAGACGAAGTTATTGGTAACGAAAGCAATAAGGGAGTTTGCTAGAATTAGGTGAAAAGTTTTCATGATTAGATTTGACTCTCCATTCGTTTTGTTTTTAGATGGTTGTTATTTCGCTCAATCCATATTGCATAAAAGCTCTTGGGCCCGGGTCAGCTGACTCTTGTGTAGGTCAGGTCAAAATCATGTTCCCAGTTCAGGCCGTCACCCGACTTTTCCCAGCGGGCCGTAATCACATTGTTATCATCGCTGAACATGCCGTTAAAGCGTTGTGAAAAGCCAGGGAACTCTCTCCATATCGTCCAAATATCCCCACTGAGAGTCATCTGGTATATCCTTGAAACGCCGCGCGAGTCGAAGTAAACCATGCAATAGGTCTCAGCTGCATCGTCCGCGCCAATCACTGAGATCCCTCGAGGAAACTCAGTATTTGGGACTTCCGAATGTTGAAGCAGGAAGGCCCCATCTTCCAACCAACGGAATGAGGTCTATCCCCGTGCGACAGCAGACGGATCCGGATGAAACGACATGGATGTAATTTCTGTCTTCCACTCCCCTACAAATACACCAAGTCGTTCGAGCGCAGGATTAGATGGCTGGTGTGAAACTTGGGGGCTATTGTTCTGGGTCATAATGACATCTCCTTTTATTACTTTACAACACGGTATCGCAAATGCGTTATCCCAGGCAACTCTATCACATCCGTGGTTTCCAGTTCAATGTTTTCGGCGTTTATATGCTCAAACAATCGAAGTCCATCACCCAGCAAAACAGGCGCGATGTCGATCTGTAATTCGTCGACCAGGCCTTTGTTGAGGCACTGCTGAAAGATATCTGCGCCACCTATCACCGTGACGTCTTTTTCAGCGGCGGCTATCTTTGCTTTTTCAATGGCACTTTCGATACCATCCGTGATGAAATTGAACTTGAAATTTTCATTCTCGCCTTTGGCTACTTTTACGGGCACATGATGAGTAAGCACAAATATCGGCGCCTGGAATTCGTAGCCTGTGAAATCTCCATTTGCCATGTCGTAGGCATGCCTGCCCATCACCACTGCTCCGGTTGTTCGTATTGATTCCTGAAGCACTTCGGTTTTGCGTAATGCTTCGAGGTCAGGATACAAGCGCCCCACGTCACCGTTGCGATCGTTGACAAAACCATCCAGTGACATCGTCATCCCTAAAATGACTTTTCCCATTTCAAATCTCCTTGTAATTTAGTTAGCGCTTCTTACCCTTGACCCGCGTCATGGTCGACTCGTATCCGCCGCCATCAGGATAATGCCAGGCACCAGCATTGATGTTGCCGTCATCGCTCCACTTCCCTTCGTAATAGGCTGGCGATCCCTTTTCTCCGCCCCAGATCATGAGGATCTCATCATTCACTTCGTAGGTGTAGTCGAAGGTGTTGCCCATGGTGTCGTAGATACGCGATCTTATATCCTTGCTGGGCTCCTCTCCAAAGGGCTGTAAATGCCCAATGACCTCCATGCCCTTGATCTTGTGCCCACCCTGGACAAAATCAAAATGCTGGATGAGGAAAAAGCCGCCCTCCATCCACTCGAAGGTGACCTTTCCTTTTATTTCCGGACCAGAGACTTTCCACGTGCCGACCAATTTTTCCAGGCTTTTGAGATCGGGGTTGGGTTGCGGTGGCTGTTGTTGATCTTGAGAGTAGGCGTTATCGTCTGACATGTTCGTTCTCCTTTAATTTAGGTTTCCAATTTCTTCTTTTACTTCTTCACGCGCGTCATGATGGCGTCGTATGAATTTTCGGGGCTTTTCTGCTCGCCTTGCTTGGGCCTCCAACCGCCCGAGAGAGTCTGGCCGTCCTCGCTGATCGTGCCCGTATACTTTGAAGTTTTATCTGAGTGTGTGACTGTATTGCCCTGAATATCCCAACTGTATGGAAGAACTTTCCCGTCTAAATTGGAATAGACATTGGATGGGAAAGTCTGGCTCTCTGGATCGTAGCCAATGATCTCCAGGCTCTGGATCAGGACACCCTTAAAGTTGATTTCGCCGGTCGATTTCAGAAAAAATCCACCAGGTAGCCGCTCAAAAGTATTCCAACCAGATATGTTGTCTTCGTCCGAGTCCAGCGTGCGACCTTTTAGATCCCACGTGCCGATCAACACATCCAAGGCTTTGAGCGCAGGATCCGGTTGAGGGGTCTGATCTTCAACTTGAACATTACTATTATCTGTCATGATTATCTCTCCTTCTCTCTTATAGTCTGTAAAGAACTCCCTAGTTTTTAAGAGCCTCACTCACTTTCCAAATAGGTCAAGGCGCCAGTCGTTAACAGTAAGGATATTTCCAGGCGGATACTCAAACTGGCATTCTTCGATCAACGAGAAACCGAGCTTGCGACAGATCGCGTTCGAAGCTGGGTTGGAAACAGATGGGAATGCATGCATGAACCGGTGTCTATTTTCCAGTCTTGCCTTGCTGATCACCGCTTCACCAGCTTTGGTCGCGATGCCCAAGCCTTGATACGCCGGCAGGACGGACCAACCCATTTCATACATCAACTGATCGCGCCAGTTCTTCTGCCAATAACCAACACTTCCCACTGCTTCGGATTTAGGCCCCCAAACGACTTTGAACATATGGTCAGTTTCCGGAAGATTCAAGTAACGCTGATGACGCTGAGCGATCTGTTCCAGGCTCTCCGGCCCGCCGAGATGCATCGTCATAGCTGGGTCACCCAGCAGTTTTTCGAGGAGTAGCAGGTCATCTTCCGACCAGGGATGAAGCGCCACGTCACTCACCGGACCTGTTGCCTGTTCCCTTTTAGTCACTTCTTTCATCCTTCATGGGTGGGATGTTCTGGTTGAGCCGAAAGAGATTGGTCGGGTCGTAACGACTCTTGATGGCCGCGAGCCGGTCCCAGGTCCCACCCGGATACGCTGCGCGAACACCAGCCTCGCTCTCCACACCGAGGAAATTGACATACGCGCCTGTGTCACTCTGACGTAGCGCGGCTGCAAACTCGGTCACCCAGGTTTCGTGAGTGGGCTTTTCGTCAGGGTTCTCATACAACGCCGCCACGTTCACCATGATCTTGGAAGCGCGGTGCGCGAAAGCAGTGGCATCCGCAGGCGCGCGCGCCATGGCTCCACCTAATACGCGCAGTTGTGCCACAGCCATCGAACCGGTTGAGGAACGCAGGTAGCTAAGTATGGTCTCGGCCACTGAAGAATCAATGTCATCCACAAACATTGTGCGCCCCACCGCTACAGGATGATAACCACCCTCTTCGGGAGGATAAACTTCCGGGTAAGTCATCGGCTTGACCATATCCGCGAACGGTTTGGCAAGCGCCCGAAACGGCGCGATGACGCGCTCTGCGTCCGAGGCTTCCCCGGCATAAACCAACATGGACATTACGACCGGCTTGCCATAATACTCTTCCGGCAGCATCGGCATAGGCGGCGCGGTCATCACATTCGCGATGGTGGATAGCTCATCTGGCGCAGACTCTGCCGCGGCAATGAACCCGGCGATCACCTCTGCTGTGGCGGGGAGGATTAGCATGCCACCTACAACGGAACCCACTTCCTGCAGCTTGAACTGGAAGCGTGTAACAACTCCGAAATTTCCACCTCCGCCGCGGATCGCCCAGAAGAGATCCGGATGATTGTCGGCATCCACATGGAGCAGTTGTCCATCTGCTGTCACAACCTCCGCAGCCAGCAGGCTGTCTATCGTCAGGCCATATTTGCGCACGAGATAGCCGACGCCGCCGCCCAGTGTGATGCCACCGATCCCAACCGAGCCGGTATCGCCGAACCCGACCGCGAGTCCATATACGCCCACGGCACTTGTAAATTCGCCAGCAGTCAAACCCGTTTCGACCCAGGCAGTGCGTCCCTCAACATCAATTTGCAGGTCGCGCATGTTCGAAAGATCCAGCACAATGCCTCCTTCAGAGACACAATAACCGGAAGTGCTGTGGCCTCCACTGCGGATGGCAAGCTCCAGCCCGCTCTCGCGCGCAAGTGAAATGACCTGTGCTACTTCGTCCGCATCCACAACGCGGATGATGACCGCTGGATGCCGATCAATGCCACCATAGAAGACAGTGCGCGCTTCATCATATGCGGCGTCATCCGGCGCGATCACCTGACCTTTGAAGGCCGCGCGTAACTGCGGGATCGAGAGGTTGGTCTCAAGCGATGTTTGATGATTTTTAATCGTCATGATATTTCTCCAAATTTATTTGAGGATTTATTTAGGGTTTCATTTAGAACAATCCAAACTGGTTTGGCGATTCCTCCGGTACTGGCTGCCCCAGGTCCCAAAGTTCCATGATGCGACCGTTCTCAAAGCGGAAGATGTGGACGACAGCCGCGCCGGGATCACCAGGTTTCTGTTGCACATGGGAATGGACAGCCACGAGTTCTCCATCGGCGATCACACGCTTCACCTCCAGGACCTTATCCGGATTCTGCAACGCGTTCGCCTCCATCCCTGCCTGGAGAGACTCCGCCGACCCTTCGAAAAACGGATTGTGATGCCTGAACCCCGCGCCGACAAATTTCGAGTAAGCCTCTTGAACCTTCCCACTGGCTGCCATTTTGAGGAACGAGACAGCGGCATTTTTGTTACTATCTGCCATTGTAGTTTCTCCTTTACTTCTAAAGCCTCAGCTTTGTTATCTGATTGAATTTAAAATTCAGTGGGTGAGCAAAAGGACAATCCTTGCCCACCCACCGATAAAAATTTGTCTCAATTTTAGAACACATGTTCTATTCCGTCAAGAGAGGAATTGCTTAATTTTGGTATGCCACTACCCAAACTTCTTCATACTCAAGTAATGATCTCGCTGTTTTTTATCGAGGTGTTCGATGGCGTAGCGCAAAGTAATACGCGGCATGCTGACGGCATGTTTGTCCAAAAAGCTCAACAGTCTCTGAGGATCTTTATCGCCAGCGTAGCGCAATGCCCAGCCAGTTCCTTTATGGATCAGGTCCTGGTCATCGTTCAGCAAAATTTCGGCAATTTTGAAGGCGTCGTCCACTTCCCCCTTTCCGATCAAATAGAGTGTGCTCACGATGGCTGTGCGGCGTTCCCATGTATCTTTGGAACCTGCCAGCTTATACAAAATTTTGCGCGGCTTATCGAGATCAAACAAATAGCTGCCAACCACATAGGGAGCTGCTCTATCCACCAAATCCCAGCTATTGATCCGATCGTGGCGGCGCAGATAAAGATCGTATAGTTCCTGTCTGCGTGCTGGTGAGGTCTTTTTGTTCCTTGCTTGAAAATCCATAATACTTACGCCACCCACGCGTACTTCGTGGATCGGGCTTTCAAGCAACTTCTCAATTTCACCGGGCGGCATCTCGATGAATTCCTTGGCAAGCGCGAAGACCTGTCCCATACGCACACCGATAAATGTATCGGTTTTGTCAGATTCATCGAACGTGAAATAACGATGGTATTTCTTAAGTTCCACTTGCGATTGGTAGGTCTTTAACTTCTCAATGAACTGCTTTGCGCTTATATAAGCTGATCCATCGGCTGCTTTTTTCTTTGTCATGGCTTGCCTTTGTTTACTGGGTTTTCGCTTTCTTTTTCCATCAACGCCAGCAGTTTGGTCGTCGTATTCCAATTGCGTATGGTCATATTTTGATACACAGGAAGTTTGATGATTTTAGTTAAGTGGCTCTGGGATGCCTTACTTATGAGTCGGGAGAAGTAAAGGACAGATGCTCCTGCGTACGCATTATCGACGCCTTCTTTTATGCTGACATTCTTCATCGCTTCCCCAGAGGTAAGCGGCTCTTTCAAAAAGATAACATCGTATCTATGTTTATCAAGCTCTTTGCCAAATCCCTTTGGCGCCTCCACAACAACTTTTTTTAGCTCCTTACGTGCGACGACTACCAGACGCGACTTGTAGCTAAATCTTTCGGACAGCACCTGCTCTACTTTTCTTGTCAGTTTGGTTTTATCTTTTTCAGCCGATCTAAACAAAACATTGCCGCTTTGAATATAGGTTACAACCTCGGTAAAACCCATGTTTTCAAAACACGCTTTCAGGTCTGCCATTTTGATAATATTATTCCCGCCAACGTTAATTCCGCGTAACAATGCCAGGTATTGAGTATCTGCCATGGTTTCTATCCTGTATAAGAACTTGTCTTACAAAGACCCGGCCGCCTGCTTCATCATCAAGCCGATGTCATTGGTGATTTACTATTCTTGATCTCGACCAGCCTGCCACCCAACCACGCGAAAGGGAGTGTAACCAGTACCAGTAAAACTGGATACCAATTGGCTGATCTGTCCCAATTTGCTATCGCGCCAAGTGTAGCGAATACAGTCCCAATTATTCCAAGTATGATGGCATGCCGCATGGGTGCACCTGGTGCCAACTTTGCAGCCAGATAAAACCCTGCCACCGAATAAATGCTCCGATAGACAAGCGCCAGCATAAGCATCCACCCGGTGTAGGCCTCGGGTTCATTCGCTGGGGGGAAAAAACCGAGTTTTTCCAATATAAAATCCGTCCCAACACTTAAGACGAAAACCGTGATAAAACCTGCAAGGACTGCCCCGATACTTTTTAATGTGTTCTTATTCATGATCTCTTATCTCCTTTCAAAAGAGTTTTCGTTAAATTTTCTGAAGGTAACCGGAAACACCACATTATCCGTTGCAATTCCGGTCACCTTCTTTACCGTTAATTACGACGCACGCGAAGCATTTCTAATCCTTTGCAAAACTTGCAGCCATCTTATCCAGGCTCTGGTTCAAGCCAATTTCGGCATTCCGGCCCATCTCTGTGTCTGCCGTGGGCAGGCCGTATTCTATAACTGTCATTTCTGTTCTGCCATTACCCAGATCTTTGAGCGTGACTACGGTGCGTGTATCACGTGGAAACTCGGGAGGCAGACCCAGTTGGGCGGGGTCGATCAGATTGCCGGCCTTGTCTGCCAGGTTTTGGATGAATTCGATCCGTTCCATGGGCACGATCCTTTGATAGAGCCACGTACTATACATATCCTGACCGCCGAATTCCTGTGGCGCACGCATGCAGACAACGGATGTGCCGCCCACCCGAAAATCCATTTGGGCGCTGGGTGAGGTAAAGTGATCTGGTCCCCACCAGCGCATCACATGCGCGGGATCTGTCCAGGCTTTCCAGACCAGCTCAAGCGGTGCATCAAAGACGCGCGTAACGACGAGGTCTCGTTTTTTGGGAGCCGCATTATTTTCCGTCATAGGCCTTCTTCAAGTCTGCGATGAGGATCTTGTTCATCTTAAGCATCGCTTGCACAACCCTTTGCGCTTTCTCAGGATCCTTGTCGCCCATCAACTTGCCTAAAGCCGAGGGGATGATTTGCCATGACACACCAAATTTATCTTTAAGCCAGCCACACCTTGATTCTTGCCCACCGTCCGCGGTAAGTTTTTCCCACAGCTCGTCTACTTCGGCTTGCGTCTCGCAGTTCACGTACAACGAGATGCCTTCTTCGAACTTAAAAGACGGGCCGCCATTCAGCGCATTAAATTGTTGCCCGGCGAGTTGGAACGAAACACCCATGACCGCATCCCCAGCACGCATCACATTATCGATCTTTGAATTTTCAAAGAGTGA
>Ga0184637_10002515_pt1 | contig 11776 bp, 11 predicted proteins | sample PLM3_127_b2_FD_133143 | JGI IMG/M metagenome (GOLD analysis project Ga0184637, IMG submission 133143) | Groundwater sediment microbial communities from an aquifer in East River, Colorado, USA - PLM3_127_b2 | ecosystem: Environmental > Terrestrial > Soil > Riparian zone | place: USA: East River...
AACATCGGGGCCATCGACATAAGGGTCACAACGGAGCGACGCTTTATGACCCAGTCCGAGCCGCTGCCAGTCGACGACGTGACTCCGGAGCTCAAGCGGATCATCCCGCGTGGCACGACTATGGAACGCATCCCGGTCGCGAACAGCTTCGCCGAAGGTCCGGTGTGGAATGCGCGAGACCGGTATCTCCTGTGGACCGACGCCTTTGAGGACCGCATCATGCGGTGGGCGCCCGGCGAGCAGGTGACGACCTTCATGCAGCCGACCGGCCAGGCTCTCGCCCTCACGTACGACCGCAATGGCAGGCTCGTCGCAACGGGCTGGAGCTCGCGGACCATGTGGCGGCTCGAACCCGACGGCAGCAAGACCGTGCTCGCCTCGCATTATCAGGGCAAGAAGATCAATACCCCGAACGACGTCGTCGTGAGGTCGGACGGCTCGATCTACTGGACGGACCCCACGAGCGCCCTCTCCATCGCGATCTTCTCGCCCGACGACCTGCAGCAATACCTCGATTTCGAGTCCGTGTTCCGTCTCTCACCGGATGGCACGGACCTGAAACGCGTGGCCGATGGCTTCGGTCGCCCAACGGTCTAGCGTTCTCGCCCGATGAGTCGATCCTGTACGTCAACGACATCGCAAGGCGTCAGATCAACGCCTTCGACGTTGGGCGGGACGGCACGCTCGGCAATCGGCGCCTCTTTTACGAGGCCAGTGGCGAAGAGCGCGGCGCGCCCGACGGCATGAAGGTCGACCAGGAGGGGAACGTCTACTGCACCGGGCCGGGCGGCATCCACGTGATCGACAGGACCGGGAAGAAGCTGGGGCGGATCCGCCTGATGCTCACGACGAACATGTGCTTCGGCGAGGACGACTGGAAGACCTTCTTCGTGACCACGCGCTCCACGGTGTATCGCTTCAGGCTGAACGTGCCGGGCGTCCCGGTCTAAAGGGGTCAGCAATGGCAAGGGAGTTCGAGCTCGTCGCCGGGCCCTACGGCGAGATGACCGATGGCCCGATCTGGGACGGATCGGGGTTGGTCTTCTCCAGCATCGGGGAGAGCTGCATCCGACGCTACGACCCATCGACGCGCGAAGCGACCGTGTTCCGCCCCCACTGGATGCGAATCAGAGGCCTGGCGTTCGACGCCGACGGCACACTGTCCGGCTGCCAGAGCGGATCGCGGCGCATCGTGCGATTTAATGCCGATGGGTCAGCCGACGAACTGCGCGTTCGGGGACGCGGACCTCGCATCACTTTACGTAACGACCGTTGAAGGGCACCTGTTCCGAGCAGCAAACATCGGGGCAGGGGTTAGCGATCGCCCTCGACGGTGAGGGGCGCGATGCCCCTTACTGGACTACCTTCTCGGCGCGCAGCGCCTCAACGTCGTGAGCGCTGAGGCCCAGGATCTCTTGCAACACCCGGTCCGTATGCTGGCCCACCGTCGGTGACACGTCATCAATGCTAGCGGGCGTCTCCGACATGCGGATCCAGGGCGCAATGAGGGTTTGCACGCCGGCCGTGGGGTGCTCGCGCTCGATGAAGGCCTGGCGCTCCCTGATGTGCGGGTCTTCCAGCACCTCGCCGAGGGCGAGCACCGGTGCTCCGAAGAACCCGAGGTCGCGCAGGCCCTCCCAAAGCTCCTGCCGCGTCTTCCCGCGCGCCCAGGACCGCAAGATGTCGTTCAGCTCCCGCTCGTGCCTGCGGCGAGCGTCGACCGTGGCGAAACGTGGGTCGTCGCGCAGGTCCTCGCTCTCCATAAAGGCGGTGAGCTGCGCCCAGGTGCGGTCGCTCATCTCGGGCGCACGTAGGGTGAAATAGCCGTCGGCCACCTGAGGCGGCGCGGAGCCGCCGACGAGATTGCCGGTGAAGTGCTGGTGCAGCTTGCTCACCATGAAGCCGATGAGCGCTTCCTGCATCGCCACCTCGACTTTCTGGCCCGTACCAGTCCGCTCCCGCGCCACCAAAGCGCCGAGGATCCCCACCGCCAGACTAATCCCACCAGCTTCGTCCCCGATGCCCTGCGTCTTCGTCCCCCAGACGCCGCTGGACTCCCAGGCGGCATAGGTCCAGCCCGCCATGCCGCTGTTTACACCCGCATTGGATCCGTACGGGGCGTAGGGGCCGGTTTCCCCGTATCCCCGGCTGCAGGCGTAGATGATGCGGGGATTGATCTGCCGTGCTACCTCGTAATCGAGGCCGAAGCGCTCCATCGTCCCCTTTGCGTAGTTCTCCACCATCACGTCGGAGACCGCGATCAGACGGCGCGCGAGCTCGATGCCGCGCTCGGTCTTCAGGTCGAGGACGATGCTTTGCTTGTTGGTGTTGACCATCCGGAACTCGTAGCTGTCGGTGCTCGCATCCTCGGGCATCCACGACCGCCGGAAGCGGTCCCCGCCTGGCGGTTCGACCTTGATGATCTCGGCGCCAAGGTGGCCGAGCAGCATCGTGCAGTACGGCCCGTTGAGCTGATGCGTGAAATCGAGAATGCGGAACCCGTCGAGCGCTCCGGCCATGTCAGCGCACCACGTCTTCGGCGCGGAGGTCCGTGACCTCGTCGGGTTTCAGGCCGAGCACGCCCTGCAGAATCTCGTCCGTGTGCTGGCCCAGCTTTGGGGCAACATCGTGGATTTCCGTGGGTGTGCCTGACATGTGGATCCAGGGCGCGAGCAAAGTGGCTGGCCCGTACGTGGGGCAGTCCCGCTGGATGAAGGTGCCACGCTCTTTTACGTGCGGGTCCTCCATGACCTCGTCGAGGGAGAGCACCGGCGCACCGAAATACCCGAGGTCGCGCAACCCCACCCACAGCTCGTTGCGCGTCTTATCGCCCGCCCACTCGCGCACGATCCTGTTCAGCTCGTTGCCGTTCTTGCTGCGCGCCTCCGCGGTGGCGAAACGGGGGTCGTCGCGCAGGTCCTCCTCCCGCCCCATCACGGCACAGAGCTTCTCCCAGGTCTTGTCGTTCATCTCCGGCGCCCGGAGCGTGAAGTAGCCGTCGGCGACCTCCGTGGGCGGCCCACCGACCTTGTTGCCGGTGAAATGCTCGTGCAAGGAGCTCGTCATGAACCCGAGGACCGCCTCTTGCATCGCGACCTCGATCTTCTGACCTTCGCCGGTCTGCCCACGCGAGTAGAGCGCGCTCAGGATGCCGACCGCCATGCTCACCCCGCCCGCCTCGTCGCCGATGCCCAGCGCCTTCGTGCCGTACGCGCCGTTCATTTTCCAGGCGGCGTCTGTCCAACCCGCCATCCCGTTGTTCACGCCCGCGTTCGAGCCGTAGGGGGCGTAGGGACCAGTCTCGCCGTAACCCCGCGAGCAGGAATAGATGAGCCGCGGGTTGATCTGCCGTACGGACTCATAGTCGAGCCCGAACCGCTCCATCGTCCCCTTCTGGTAGTTCTCGACGAGCACGTCGGACACCGCGATCAGCCGGCGCGCCAGCTCGACACCCCGCTCGGTCCGCAGATCGATGGCGATGCTCTTCTTGTTGGCACCAACGACCAGGAACTCGAAGCCGTCGCGGGGGTCGTCGCGCGGCATCCACGAGCGACGGAAGTTGTCGCCGCTCGGCGGCTCGATCTTGATGATCTCGGCGCCGAGGTGGCCGAGCAGCATCGTGCAGAAGGGCCCGTTCAACGCATGCGTGAAATCGACGACCCGCACCCCGTCTAATGCGCCTGGCATCAGCACTTACCTCCGCTCTATGCCGGCCGGAACTTCGGCAATGTGAATTCCGGCGTCACGTCCTCGAAGACGACGCGGACCGGCATACCGACCTTCACCTCTTCCCACGGAACGTCTATGACGTTGCTCGTCAGCTGCACGTGCTCGTCGGTCCCGTCGATCGTGATGTTCGCGATCGTGTAAGGAGCGTCGCCAGCGAACGCGGGTACCGAGACGTAGTGGACAACCACGAAAGAGACGACCTTGGCGGTCTCCGGCAGCTTCACCCACTCGTTGTTCCAGGAGTAGCACGAGGGACACACGCCCTGCGGAGGCCAGCGAAACCGGCCGCACGCCGAGCATTGCTGCGCGCGCAGCTCGTGCTCCCTGCAGGCATCCCAGAACGGCCGAGTATCCTGGTCAGGCGCTGGCAACGGCTTCGCGTACTCGACTGCCGTGTCCACCATGTCTATCCCCTCCGCAGCAGCATGGAGCTGCCCCCCGATTCTCCGCACACGAGCCCGATCTCCGGGTTGCGTACCTGGCGGCAGACCGACCGATCGTACGTGTGCGGGCCCTCGCACAGGTCGTCAACCACGCCTTGCGGCCGCAGCTGCTGCACCGCCTCTATCACGTGGTTCTGCCCGTGGATGTGCGCCTCGGACAGCAGACCGCCGTGAGTATTCACCGGGCAGGAGCCGTCGAGCTTGTTGTGGCCCTCTCGCACCCAGTCCGCCACGCCCCCCTTCTCTACCAGGCCGTAGTCCTCGATGTGCGTGAGGCACATCAGCGTGAAGGGGTCGTAGATCTCGGCGAAATCGACGTCCTTTGGGGTCACGCCGGCTCCCCCATAGAGGAGCGGCGCTGCATTGGCGGCGTTCGTCTCCCACAGGCCGCGGGTCGGCCCTGATCCTCCGACGCCAGACATGATGTGGACCGGGGTTTGTTTGAGGTCGCGCGCCCGCTCGGCGGTGGTGATCACCATCGCCACGGCGCCGTCCGTCTCCTGGCAGCAGTCCAGCAATCGGAACGGATAGACGATCCAGCGGGAGTTCTGGTGGTCCTCGATGGTGATAGGCCCCTTGGGGCGCATCATGGCCTTCGTGTTCAGCAGCGCGTGCTCCCGCTCGGTAACCGCGAGGTGGGCGAAATCCAGCGACGTCGTGCCGTATTTGGCCATGTGCGCCGTGGCGACGTGGCCGAAGGTCGCGGCCGCGTGGTGGTTTCCAAACGGTATCCGGAACTGGTCGTCGCCGCTGACGTCGTCCGCCCGGCGAGCGCGGGTCCCGCGCCCCTCGCTGTAGCGGTTCATCGCCCGGTACAGAGCGCGTAGTTGACGACGCCGGCGAAGACGAGCGACGCCGCGGTCATCACCGCCGAGCAGTTCCAGCTGCCGCCGCCGTTGTTGAACACCTCGAAGTTGCACTTCTCCAGCCCGAGCCCGTGGACCATCTCGCGCGGCGCAGCCGTGTCGGCGTGCTTGTGGAAGTGCGTGAACACGCCGTCGATCTGTTTCGGCGAGAGCCCCGCGTCGTCGATCGCCTTCAGGCTCGCCTCGAGGGCGAGGTTCAGCGCCGTCGTCCCGGACTGGCGGCTGAAGGCGGTCCAGCCGATCCCGACGATGGCCGTTTTGTCTTTGATCGCTTGTTCAGGCATGGCCCCCATCCTTTCGCCTCTCCCTTTGGGAGAGGCCGGCGAAGCGCGAGCCGGGTGAGGGTGCGCCTAGCCACGCCCCCCTCCCTAACCCTCCCCCGCAAGGGGGGAGGGGATCAGTTTTTCACGCCAAGCCCTGTCCCTCACTCCGCAATCAGTTCACCGTCCACGTGTAAGAGCTCATCGCGAGTCGGCCGCGGTTCTTGGGCGGCACGCGGTTGATCCCGGTGACGTTCGAGCGCACCGCCGCCACCTCGGCGTCGTAGTACAGCGGGAGGTACGGCAGGTCGCGGAGCGCGGCAATCTGCATCTCGCGGAACGGGACGATCTTTGCGTCGAAGGGGAACGCGCCCTCTATCGCCTTATCGAACCGTTCGACCTCCTCGGTGCAATAGCCGGACGGATTGGACGAGTGGTATGACCAGGTGTTGGTCCGCCAGGGAGCCCGCTCACACGAGTAGCGGCTGGTGGCCCCGCCCACGGGCGACGACACCATCGAGTGGTTGCGGACGCCTGGGAACTTGGCCATCCACTCGTTGTCGCTCGCCCGCGCCCGCGGCACGAAGTTGAGCTGGGTATCGACGCCGACGCGCTTCCAGTAGTCGCCGACGGCCGCTGCCGTGGACTCCGCTTCGCTGCCGATCGCCCGGTACTCCAGCTCGAACCGCTCGCCAGCAGCGTTCACGAGGATGCCGTCCGCCCCCCGCTGCCATCCGGCGTCGGCCAGCAGCTGCTGAGCGCGGTTCGGATCGTAGGGATATCGCGGCGCCCCCTCGGCGACCTTCGCGTAGTCTGGGTCCTGGGGCGGCACCCACGCCTCGGCGACGGTGGTGAAGCCACCGAACTTCTGCTCGACCAGCGTTGGGCGATCTATAGCGTGGATCAGCGCCTGGCGCACCCGCACATCGCCCAGCGCGGCGGGCCGCTGGAACTCGTGATGGTACTGGATAGCCAGGAGCGCGATCTGATAGGGGTTGAAGATCACCTTCCCCTCGTTCGTGCCGCTCCACCGCTCGCCGAGGAGGATGCCCTCGGCCATAGTCAACCCGCCCTCAGCTGCGTTCCCGTGGAGCGTGGTGTGCACGTCGCCGGCGAGCAGCGCGGCGATCAGCACCCTCGTATCCCCATAGAAGCGCAGCATGACGTTCTTCATCCGCGGTCGTCCCAGGATGTAATCGTCGTGGGCCACGAGCTCCATGTGGCTGCCGGGCTCGAGTTTCGCCAGCTTGTACGGGCCCAACCCCACGAAATCGTTGGTCCAGAAGGGGTGGTTGATGAAGCGCTGCTTGTCGCTGTTGTACGTCTCTTCGAGGATGTGCCGAGGGAGCGGATACATGATGCGCATGTCGATGGTGTCCGCCTCGGCCTCCCACAAGTTCCAGGTCGTCCTGACCGTGTAATCGTCTAGCGCCTCCATGTTCCGGACCCGCTCGAATCGATCGCGGGAGGCAAACGGGATCTCACGATCGGTCGCGACTCTCCAGAAGAAGATCATGTCGTGGACGGTGAACTCGACACCGTCGTGCCACTTCACGCCGCGTTTGATCCGATAGATCGTCTCGGACGTGCCGTCGTCAAACAGCCTCCAGGTCCCGTTGTCGAGCCTCGGGGCTTCAGCGGCGAGGGCGGGAAACCAGCGCCCCTGTTCGTCCTGCAGGAACAGGTTCCCGTGGATGAGGTCTTCCACGTACTTGTTCTGCATGTTGTTCAGCTGGGAAAAGCCGCGCACTTCGGAGGCGATCCCGATGATCAGCGTTTTATCTGTGATCTGCTCGCCGCCCTGGGCGCCGAGCGCGGGCTGGGCGCCAACGTCGAAGTTGCCTCCGCCTGCCCCAGCCGAGAGGGCATCCTGGCGCACGAAGGCCGAGCCGTCGCCAGGTCGTGCCGGTGCACAGGCCGCGACAGTCAGCAGGAACAGGCCCACGGTCACAGCTCTCAAAGCCCGGTCTCTCACGAGGTCACCCCCTTTCCCTAATCCTCCCCCTCAGGGGGGAGGGGATAAGCTCCGCACTCCGCATTCGGCGATCCGTATTCGTCACTGGAAGGTCCAGGTGTGCGCGTGCATGCCGATCCTGCCTCTATTCTTCGGCGGCACGCGGTTGATGCCCCCCACGGTGGAGCGCACGGCCACCGCTTCAGATTCGAAGTACAACGGCAGATATGGCAGGTCCTTGAGCGCGATACGCATCATGTCGCGGAACGGTTCTATACGGGCGTTGAAGGGGAAGGCGCGCTCGAACGCCTCGAAGGATCGCTCCATTTCCTCCGTGCAGTAGCCGGGCGGGTTGCTCGCCTGAGTTACCCAGTTGTTGCGCTCCGAGGCCACACGGGTGCACGTGTAGCGGCTGCTCGCGCCCCCGACGGCCACCGAGACCATATTGTGGTCGCGGACGCCGGGGAACTTGGCCATCCACGCCTGATCGGTAGCCCGCGCCCGAGCGACGAAGTTCAGCTGGGTTTCGATTCCCACGCGCTTCCAGTAGTCGGCGATGACCGTGGCGGTGGTCTCGGCGTCGCTGCCCACCGCCCGGTACTCGAGCTCGAACTTGCCGCCGCTCGGATTGGTCAGCACCCCGTCCGCCCCCCGCTGCCAGCCGGCATCCGCCAGCAGTTGCTGGGCGCGGTTCGGGTCATACGGATAGCGCACGAGGCCGTCGGCCATCGTGGCGTGATCGGGGTCCTCCGTGGGTACCCACGCTTCCGCCACGGACGTGAACCCGGCAAACCGCTGGTCGACGAGCGTCTGGCGGTCGATGGCGTGGAGCAGCGCCTGCCGCACGCGCACGTCGCCCATCGCCGCGGGCCGGTGATACGCCGGGTTCCACTGGATCGCCACCAGCGCGATGCGATAGGGGTTGAAGAGAACCTTCCCCTCGCGCGTCTCGCTCCAGCGCGTGCCGAGGAGGATGCCATCGGACATCGTAAGCGCTCCCTCGGACGTGCTGCCGTGGAGCGTGACGTGGGCGTCGCCGCTCAGCAGCGCAGCGATGAGCACGTTGGTGTCCTGATAAAAGCGGATCACAGCGTGCTTGATGCGCGGGCGGCCGAGGATGTAGTCGTCGTGCGCGAGCAGCTCGATGTGGCTGCCGTGCACGAAGCGAGACACCTTGTAGGGGCCGAGCCCGACGAACTCGACGTTCCAGAACGGGTGGTTGATGAACTGCTGCTTGTCAACGTTGTACGACGCCTCGAGGATGTGGCGCGGGAGCGGCCACATCAAGCGCAGGTCGATGGTGTCGCCCTCGGCCTCCCAGATCGTCCACGTCGCTCGCAGCGTGTGGTCGTCCAGGACCTCCATGCTCTTGATGGTCTCGACCCGATCGTGCGACCAGGGGATCTCCTTATCGCGAGCGATCTTCCACCAGAACACGAGGTCGTGGACGGTGAACTCGACGCCGTCATGCCACTTCACGCCGGGGCGAATCTTGTAGATCGCCTCCGACGTGCCGTCGTCGTTCAGTTTCCAGGTGCCGTTGTCCAACCGCGGAGCTTCGGCGGCGAGCGCCGGGAACCAGCGACCCTGTTCGTCCTGAATGAACAGGTTTCCTTCGACGAGATCCTCGACGTACTTGTTCTGCATGTTGTTGAGGTTGGAGAAGCCACGGACCTCATTGGCGATGCCGATGACCAGCGTCTTATCGGTGATTTGCTCGCCCGACTGGCTCTGCAGCGCCGTCAGCCCGCCGGTCTCGAAGTTTCCGCCCCCGGCGCTCGCCGGCTGCGCCCCCTGGCGAACGAACGCCGAGTCAGAGCCCGGCCGCGCCGGCGCACACGCCACCGCGATCAACGAGATCGCCGCGACAAGCGCAGCGAAGCGGCCGATGGCAACCTCACGCCGTGCTAGCATCCAAACCTCCTGTTGCGAGGTGTCAATCCGAGCGCAGCGAGGAATCCGTGGTCCTCGGGTGCGTATTCCTCGTCGCTGACGCCGACCCGCATCGCCTGCTCAGACATGGTGGCCTCCGCTGGGGCGCCCGACTGTGGGCTCCATCCTAGGTGCCCCGCCGGTCGGCGTCAATTGGGAGATTGGAAGGCGGGATGCAGATCCAGACCTTCAGGCGAGCTTGGCGAACTTCCGAGTGCGTGGGGTGGAAGCCCCTCGACTCCGGAACGCGCGGGCAACGTCATTTCGGGCCCAGCGGTCATGGGCAGCCACCTGAATCACTTCATCTTCACGCTGCCGATCTTCTGGGAGGGCGAGATCGTCGCCTTCGCCTCCTCGATGGCCCATTGGCAGGACGTCGGCGGCGTGCTGCGAGGCGCGACTCAGGACATCTACTCTGAAGGCATCCAACTGCCGATCGTCAAGATCTTTAAGCGGGGCGAGCAGGACCGCGAGCTGACCGACGTTATCCGGATGAACGTCCGCTTCCCCGACCTGGCGATGGGCGACTTTCGCGCCCAGGTGGCGTCGATCAAAACGGGCGAGCGCCGCTTCCTGGAGCTGCTGCGCCGCTACGGCAAGGACGCGGTGCGCGAGAGCATCACGCGGATCTACGAGCAGAGCGAGCGGCTCGCGCGAGCGGGCGTCGCGACGATTCCCGACGGCGTCTATGAGGCCGAGTCCTTCATGGACGACGACGGGATCACTCACGGCAAGCGGATCCCCATTCGGGTTCGAGTGACGGTCGACGGCGAGGATATGACGATCGACCTCAGCGAGGTCAGTCGGCAGGTCGGCGGGTACTACAACTCCGGCGAGACGGCCGGGCGGTCAGCCGCCGAGGTGGCATTCAAGTGCGTCACCAGCCCGCTGTGGATGCCGATCAACCACGGGTCGTTTCGTCCACTCCAGATCGTGCTGCCGCCAGGGAGGGTGATCAGCGCGACCCGGCCCGCCGCGATGAGGATGTGGATGACGATCCCCATGACGGTCGTCGACACGATCTTCAAGGCGCTGGCCGAGGCCATCCCGGAGCGGAGCATCGCGGGCCACCACGCGGACCTCATGAGCTCCCACACTTACGGCGTCGACCACCGGACGGGGCGCTTCTTCTTCGGGTTCGTCGGGCCGTTAGGCGGCGGATGGGGCGCGAAGCACAACGAGGACGGCATCAGCGGGACGATCTGCTTGAACGATGGGGACACCCACAACTCGCCCGTCGAGGCCAGCGAGGCGAAGTCGCCGATCGTGAACGAGGAGTTCTCGCTGGTGAACGACTCGGGCGGCGCGGGCAAGTATCGCGGCGGGCTCGGGCTGCGCCGCGCCATTCGCATGCTGACCCCCGCCAGCTTCACGACCCGCATCGAACGGACGCCGTGGGCGCCCTGGGGTCTGGCGGGCGGCAACGATGCCATTCCCAACAAGGTCTATGTACGCCGCGCGGACGGCACCTTCGAGCAACCTCCGAATGGCAAGATCGACCTGATGCAGCTCGCGGCCAGCGACACGTACGTCCTCGAGAGCGGCGGTGGTGGGGGCTTCGGAGACCCATTGGATCGGCCGGTGGATGCCGTTGCGCGGGACGTGCGGCTCGGCTACGTCTCGACGGAAGCCGCGCGAAGCGACTACGGTGTGGCGCTCGATCACGAGCTGAATCTTGACCAGACGGAGACGGCTCGGCTGCGAGCACATCGGATACGGCAGCCCGACGGAAACGCCGAGGAATAGGTACACTGGTCGCGGTAGAACGTTGACTCCAGGCGCGGGCATGCGTCTTGAGAGCACAACACGACGGGGTGGGACGTAGATGCTAACCGCTGAAGAAAATGAGATGCTGACAAAGGTCGGGCCGGGGACGCCGATGGGCGACCTCATGCGCCGCTACTGGCAGCCGATCGCCGCGAGTGTCCAGTTGAAGGACGAGCCGGTGCGGCCGATTCGCCTGCTCGGCGAGGACCTGACGCTGTACCGAGACTTGAGCGGCCAGCTCGGCCTGATTGCCCAGCGGTGCGCGCATCGCCGCATCGACCTGCACTTCGGCATCCCGTGCGACACGGGCCTGCGTTGTCCTTACCACGGGTGGCGATACGACGAGACCGGCCAGTGCATCGAGCAGCCCTACGACGAAGAAGAGGGCAACCTCACCTTCAAAGACACGGTGAAGATCACTGCGTACCCGGTCATCGAACGCAAGGGGATGGTCTTCGCCTACCTTGGCCCGCAGCCAGCGCCGCTCTTCCCGAGCTGGGACCTTTTCATGTGGGACGACGTGTACTACGACATCGGCAGCTGCGTCATCCCCTGCAACTACCTGCAGATCATGGAGAACTCACTCGACCCGGTGCACGTCGAGTGGCTGCACACCCACTTCTCGAACTACGTCCTGAAGCGCCTCGGCCACGAGGAGCTGCAGCGGCGCGGCTGGTCCACGAACGGCCGCCCCGCGCGGCACACGAAGATCGGGTTCGACGTCTTCGACTACGGCATCGTCAAGAAGCGCGTGATGGAGAACACGGACGAGAACCACCCGTACTGGACGGTGGGGCATCCCATCGTGTTCCCGAACATCCTGAA
>Ga0184637_10002516_pt1 | contig 11774 bp, 10 predicted proteins | sample PLM3_127_b2_FD_133143 | JGI IMG/M metagenome (GOLD analysis project Ga0184637, IMG submission 133143) | Groundwater sediment microbial communities from an aquifer in East River, Colorado, USA - PLM3_127_b2 | ecosystem: Environmental > Terrestrial > Soil > Riparian zone | place: USA: East River...
ACGGTGACACGAAGTCCGATGTCGGCCAATCCGGCGCCGCCGCGCGGTCGAGCGACAGCACCGCCACGACGGCACGCAGCGACTCGGTCAGCGCCAGGAAATCGTAGCCGCCCTCTGTCACCATCGCCATTCTTCCCTCGCAGCACTCCTCCGCCACCCGCCGCAACTCCATGGTCATCGCCGCGAACCCTCCAGCCGTGAGCCGCATGCCGCCGAGCGGATCGCGTTCGTGCGCGTCGAACCCCGCCGACACGAGCAGGAGATCGGGCTTGAACTGACGCAAGGCCGGCGCGATGACATCCGAGAACACGAGCTGGTAGTCCGCGTCGACGGCGCCCACCACGAGGGGCACGTTGACGGTGAAGCCTTCTCCCACCCCGCGTCCGACTTCGTCGACCGCGCCAGTGCCCGGGTAGTAAGGGAATTGATGGGTTGAGATGTACAGCACATCGGGACTGCTCTCGAACATATGCTGCGTGCCGTTCCCATGATGAACGTCGTAGTCGACGATGGCCACGCGAGCCGCGCCCACCGTACGAGCGTGCGCGGCGGCGACGGCGATGTTGTTGTAGATGCAGAACCCCATGGCCTGGGCCCGCTCGGCGTGATGGCCCGGCGGACGTACCAGCGCGAGGGCCTGCTGGTGATGGCCCCCCATGGCCCGCTCAACGGCATCGACCGCCGCTCCCGCCGCGAGCCTCGCGATCTCGTCGGTTTCAGGCGAGGTATAGGTGTCCAGATCGAGCACGCTCGCGCGGCCGGCGGTTCCGGCAATGCGCTCGAGATAAGCCGCGTCGTGCACACGGGCGAGCTGCTCGTGGGTCGCCAGCGGCGGAGCCGCGACCTCGCCGCCCTGTCGCCGCCATTCACTGGCGATCACGTCCATCACGTCGGCACGCTCCGGGCATTCCGGATGCCCGGGCGGTGTCTGGTGCTCGGCAAATCGCCCGGACGAGATCAGGATGAGCGCCATTATTCAGTGTCCAGCAGAACGCGTGCGCGCCCTTCCAGCGCCCGGAGCCGGGCTTCCAGCAGCCCCCGAGCGGATTCGATCCCGTCAGCGTCCGTATCTCGCGGCACGTCGAGCGGTTCTCCCATGGCGAGCGCCACATGGGCGTACGGCTTTGGAATCTGGGTTCGATCCCAGCTCTTGAGGCTCCAGTGACGATCCGACTCGATGTGAAACGGCAGCACGGGGTTGCCGGTGACCTTCGCGAGCCACACGGCACCCGCCTGAGCGATCCGCGCAGGACCGCGCGGGCCGTCGACGGTGAATGCCGCCGGCCGGCCGGCCGCCATCTCGCGCGTCAACTGCAGAAGAGCCCTGCGCGCGCCGCGCGAGGTAGACCCTCTCGCGGTCCCATACCCGAAGCGCTCGATGATGCCCGCAATCCATTCGCCGTCGAAGTTTTCGCTTGTGATGACCACGATCGCGCGGTGCCGGAAGAAGGACGTGGCTGGCAGGATGCGGCCGTGCCAGAAGGCAAAGATCGGCGCGCGGCCGGCTCGCGCAATCGCTTCGAGGTGCTCGAGGCCGTCCGTGCGCCAGCGAAACGTTGCGGTCAGCGCTGCGACCAGCCGGTATCCGACGATCGATATGGCCGCCGCCTCGAGCCGTTTGAGCTTCGACGTCCGCCAGCCCGACACTTCGCTGGTCACGGTTTCGTCAGGTGGCCGTTGACGTACGTCATGAGGTCGACAAATTGAAGCTCGGCGCCGGGAGCGCTGGTCTGTGCCCCCTTGAGCATGATCGAACAGAACGGGCACGCGGTCACGACCGTGCCGGCTCCCGTCTCGCGAAGCTGCTGGAAGCGGACGTCGCTGATGCGGCTGCCCGGCCCTTCCTCCTTGTCCGCAAACAGCAGACCGCCGCCGGCGCCACAGCAGTACGGGTTCTCGCGATTGCGCACCGGCTCCTTGATCTCGCCCCCAAATCTCGTCAGCAGCGCGCGGGGCTCGTCGACGTGGCCGCCATAACGTCCGAGATAGCACGGATCATGGAACGTCACCGAATCCCGTCCCGTCCCATTGCCGCGGAGGTCCCGCGTGATCTCCTCGACGAACACCGCCGAATGCACGATGTCGACCCCATAGCCCAACCGCCGGTAGTCGTCGCCGATGGTTTTCACGCAGTGCGGACACGAGGTGAGAATCTGTTTCGGACCGGCGCTCTTGAGGTCCGCGATATTCGCGTTGGCCAGCTCCTGGAATATGTACTCGTTGCCGGTCCGCTTTGCCGGATCGCCCGTGCAGCGCTCTTTCGAGAGCACGCCGTAGCGCACGTTGCGCGCGGTGAGAATCTCGAACAGCGAACGCAGCGACTTTTGAAAGTCGGCCTCGAAGGCGCCGGCGCATCCGAGCCAGACGAGGACGTCGTGTTTCGCCGGATCGAAGGTGGCGAGCCCCGCGGACCTGACAAACCTCTCCCGCTGCTCGTAGCTCAGGCCCCAGATGTTTCCGCGCCGCTCCAGGTGGTTATACACCCCGCCGAGATACTCCGGCGCGTCGCCGTTCGAGACCAGACCGCGGCGCGCCCCGATGATGAGCGGCAGGTGCTCGATGCCGACGGGACACTGGTTCTCGCAGGCGCCGCACGTCGTGCACTGCCACAGCACCGTTTCCGTATAGATCTCGCCCAGCTTGGTGTCGCGCAGGCCGGCCAGGAGCGCATGCCGGGTCTGCAGAATCAGCGTCTTCGGGTTCAGCTCCTTGCCGGCGCCCCACGCGGGACAATTCACCTGGCAGCGTCCGCACTCCACGCATGTGAACGCGTCGAGCACAGTTTTGCTGCCGAGGTCTTTCACGACCTCCAGCCCCACTTGCGCCTTCTCGAAATCGAGGTTCGGCACGTTCCCGAGCTCGGGCGACTTCAGGAACACGGCGATCGGCGAGAGCACCAGGTGGAAGTGCTTCGAGGCCGGTATCAGCGCGAGAAACGCGAGGATGACGAGCATGTGGACCCACCAGTTGGCGCGGCCGGCCGGCGACGATTCGTCCAGGCGCGGGCCAAGCAGGAACGTCACCATCAACGTCGCGATGAACAGCCCGATCACGATCGATTCAACCGATACCTTGTCGCCGAGCCCGGCGGGCCGGATGACCGCCCGACGGATCAAGAGGTGGACAATGCCGGCGAGGACGCCGACGGCAAAGGGCGTCAGAACCATCCGGTACGCCTGAAACCACCGGGTGGCGGTGAGATCGACGATGCCGAGGCCCCTGAAGAACTCGGTCACCGTAAAGCCGCCGAACGCCACGAACCCCCAGAATACGAGCGCGTGCGCCAGACCGGCGAGGGGCCGTTCGCCGATGGTCTTGCGCTGAAGGACAACGTCGATCAGGAAGCGGCCCGCACGAACGCCGAGACGGTCGATCGAGAACGTGTTGGGGGCGGCTGCAATCAGGCGGACGCGGGTCGTGACCTGCGCCACGAATGCGCCTGTGAAGACCAGTACCAGCACCCAGAGGATCAACGTTTCCATTGGCCGACACGCACTAACACGGAGGACGCGAATACTGACGGAGTACGACTGCCACGAAAACACGAAAATACGAAACCCACAATGGTCTTTTTCGTGCTTTCCTGGTTTCGTGGCCGACTGATCCCCGGGTCTCCTGTGGCCTCAGTGGCAGTGAACTCTGTTCACGACTCTTTTAACGCCTTCACGAGCGCCGGCACGATGTCGAACAGGTCGCCCACGATGCCGTAGTCCGCGACCTCGAACATCGGCGCGTCGGGATCCTTGTTGATCGCGACGATCGTGTGCGCGCCCTTCATGCCGACCAGGTGCTGGATGGCGCCGGAAATTCCGAGCGCGAGGTACAGCTTCGGCGCAACCGTCTGTCCGGAGCTGCCCACCTGCCGCTCCATCGGCAACCAGCCGGAGTCGCAGATCGGACGGGAGGCCGCCAGCTCGGCGCCCAGCGCCTCGGCCAGTGTCTGGGCGACCGCGATGTTCGCCTGCTCCTTGATGCCTCGCCCGACGCTGACGATTCGTTCAGCCTTTGACAGATCGACGGCCTGTTTGGCCTGCTGAAACGGCGCCTCAGGTTTCTGGCGGATGGCCCCTGCGTCGACGGAGGTCGGCAACGCGCGTCTGGGGGCTGGCGCTCCGCCGCGCGCGGCCTGATCGGCCCGAAACGCGCCGATCTGCACCGTGATGAAGTGGGGCGTCGGACCCTGCGGCACGACATCCGCCGTCAGCTTGCCCTGGAACATCGGACGGACGAATGCCGTCTGTCCTTCGGACGTCTTGAACGCGATCACATCCGTGATGATCGATCGATCCATCCGCGCGGCGAGCTTCGGCGCGAAATCGCGCGTCTGGTACGTATGCGGGAGAACGACCAACGACGGCGACAGTTGATGGATCGCGGCCTGCAAGGCCGCGGTATAACCGTCCGGGGTGTACGGCTCGAGGGCCGGGCTCTCGATCGTGACGAGGTCGGTGACCGCGGCGGCCGCGAGCTCGGAAGCCGCCGATGCGAGGCTGGCGCCCACGATCGCGATCGTGATCGGTTGACCGGAGGCCAGCTGCTGCGCCGCCACAATGGCTTCCCACGACGCGCGATTGAGCGTCCCGCCGCGTTGTTCCGCGATAACCAGAATCATAATTATCGTCATCAACCACGAAGACACATCACACAATGCCAAATGCCAAATGTTGATTGCTAAACAAAATTAGAAATTAGCATTCAGCACTTGGCAATGTTTGTGCTTCGTCACTTCGTGGTTTAGATTACCCTCGCCTCTTCGCGCAATCTGCGCACCAGCTCCCGGGCGGCTTCTGCCGGCGAGCCAGATATGATCTGCGTCCTCTTCGTTTTCTCCGGCACGTACAGGCTGACGATCTTCTGGCGCGCCGCGGAACCGGGAGGGGCGGCCGCCTTGCGGATCTCTTTCTTTTTCGCCCCCATGATGCCCTTGAGCGTCGCGTACCGCAGCTGATTGATCCCGCTTTGAATCGTCAGCACTGCGGGCATTGGCATCGTGACCCACTGGAACCAGCCGCCCTCGAGCTCGCGTTTGACCCGCAGCCCGGCGGCGGCGCCCGCCTCCACCTCCATGATGATGGTCGCGTGCGGCAGGCCGAGCCGCTCGGCCAGGACGACACCGGTCTGGGCGAAGCCCTGGTCATCGGACTGAAGACCGGTGAGCACGAGGTCGAACGCTTCGTCCTTCATCGCACCCGCCAGCGTCTCCGCGATCACGAACGCATCTGCGGCGCCGAGCCCCTCGTCCTCGATATGGATCGCACGGTCGGCTCCGCGCGCCAGCGCCTCGCGAATCACCTGAGAGACGCGCGCGGGCCCCGCCGAGCAGACCACCACTTCGCCACCCTGCGTCTCCTTGAGGCGCAGGCTCTCCTCGAGCGCGTACGCGTCGGGCTCGTTCATCTCGTAGGTGGCATCCTGCTCGCGAATCCATGTCCGGGATTCGTTCAGCCGCGGCTGCCAGTCGCGGGTGGGCACCTGCTTGATGCAAACAGCGATTTTCATGATCATAGAATTGCAGGATTGCAGGATTGCAAAATTGCAGGAAGGGAAAGGATCTAATTTTGAAACTTACTTTCTGCAATCCTGCAATTCTGCAATCCTGCAATTTTGCAATGTGGAGCTATCCCTCGTATCGCTTGAACAGCAGGGCCGCGTTGGTGCCGCCGAAGCCGAACGAGTTCGAGAGGGCATACTCGACCGGCAGCGCGCGCCTCTTGTTGGCCACGTAATCGAGGTCGCACTCCGGGTCCGGCTTGTCGAGATTGATCGTCGGCGGCACGACCTGATGGTAGACGGCCAGCGTCGTGATGCCCGCCTCGAGACCTCCGGCGGCGCCAAGCAGATGGCCTGTCATCGACTTCGTCGACGACACCGCGAGCTGCTTCGCGTGGTCGCCGAAGCACCGTTTGATGGCGAGCGTCTCGATCTTGTCGCCATGCTCGGTCGATGTGCCGTGCGCGTTGATGTAAGCGACGCACGAGGGTTCGATGCCCGCGCTCTTGAGGGCCGCGCGCATCACACGGTACGCGCCGTCGCCGTCCTCGGACGGCGCGGTGATGTGGTAAGCGTCGGCCGACATGCCGTAGCCGACCAGCTCGGCGTACACCCGCGCGCCGCGCTGCCTGGCACCCTCGAGCTCCTCGAGGATGATGACCCCGGCGCCCTCCCCCACAATGAATCCGTCGCGGTCCTTGTCGAACGGCCGGCTCGCGCGTTCCGGCTCGTCGTTCCGCGTCGAGAGCGCCCGAAGCGCGCCGAAGCCGCCGATCCCCATCGGCGTGATGGCCGCCTCCGACCCGCCTGCGATCATCACGTCGGCGTCGCCGCGGCGGATGACCTCGAACGCGTCGCCGATCGCGTGGGCCGACGCGGAGCAGGCCGTGCAGGTCGCCGAATTCGGCCCCTGGGCGCCGAACCGGATCGACACCTGGCCGGCCGCGAGATTGATGATCGCGGAAGGAATGAAAAACGGTGAGATCTTGCGCGGACCGCCTTCGAGCAGCGCCTTGTGCTCGCGCTCGATCGTCGTGAAGCCGCCGATGCCCGAGGCGATGAACACGCCGACGCGCGCGCGCGCATCGGGCGCAATCGTCAGGCGGGCGTCATCCATGGCGAACTGCGCGGCGGCAATCGCGTACTGGATGAAGACGTCCATCTTCTTGACGTCTTTCTTGTCGATGAACTGTAGCGGATCGAAGTCCTTGACCTCGCTCGCGATGCGGGTTGCAAAGCGCGAGGAGTCGAACTTGGTAATCGTGCCGACGCCGCTCGTGCCGGCGGTGAGCGCCGTCCAGTTGGCCTCGGTCCCAATGCCGAGCGAGGACACCAGGCCGATCCCAGTGACAACGACTCGCCGATTGCTCGCCATGCCGCTCTGTTCCGCCCCCAGGGAAACCGAGACGCTACTTCTTGCCCTTGCCGTGCGACTCGATGTACTCCACGGCTTCCTTGACGCGCGTGATCTTCTCGGCGTCTTCGTCGGGGATCTCGATCCCGAACTCCTCCTCGAACGCCATGACCAGCTCAACCGTGTCGAGCGAGTCCGCGCCCAGATCGTCGACGAAGGACGCATCCGGCGTCACCTCTTCTTCGTCCACTCCGAGCTGCTCCACGATGATGCTCTTGACCTTGTCGGCTACCGCCATTCACGCCTCCTCATCGATAGGTCCGACTGAAGCCGGACACTACGTACCTCACCCGCCACGCCGCCACATACGTAGTGTCCGCCTGCAGGCGGACCGTCCGTTACTTCACCTGCCCTGCTACGCATCCCACGTCGTGAATGTCCGCCTTCAGGCGGACCGTCGAACTACATGTACATCCCGCCGTTCACGGTCAGCACGTGCCCTGTAATATACGCCGCCTCATCCGATGCAAGATAGCACGCCGCTGCGGCGACCTCGTCCACGGTACCGAGCCGGCCGAGCGGAATCTCCGCCGCCCAGTTCACGTGGGTCTTGTCGCTGATCGCGCGGGTCATGTCGGTATCGATCATGCCCGGCGCGATCACATTCACCGTAATGCCGCGCGATGCGACTTCGCGCGCCAGGGCCTTGGCAAATCCAATCAGCCCCGCCTTCGACGCGGCGTAATTGGTCTGCCCCGCGTTCCCCATCTGGCCGACGACCGAACTGACGGCAATGATCCGGCCGCCGCGCTGCTTCAGCATCGGCCGCATGGCCGCCTGCGCCAGCGTGAACATCGCGGTGAGATTGGTGGCGATCACCGCGTCCCACTCCTCGCGCTTCATCCGCATCAGGAGCTGATCCCGCGTGATGCCGGCGTTGCTGACGACCACGTCGAGACGCCCGTGCCCCCTCACGATCGTTCCGGGCAGCTGCGCGAGGGCCACGCTGTCGGTCACGTCGACATCGACCGCCTCGGCCCGCCCGCCCTGCTCGGCGATCGCTGCCGCCGTTGCGGCGGCGTTCCCGCCCCGGCCCGCGGCGACGACGGTCGCTCCCTGCGCGGCGAGCTTGAGAGCAATCGCACGCCCGATTCCTCGCGAGGCGCCCGTCACGAGCGCCACACGATCCGTCAGATCAAACATCATGAAAGGAGCGCCTCGACGGCCCCAAGATCGTCCGGGCTGCCAAAGCTCGCGACCGAAGCCTCGCGATGGATCTTCTTGACCAATCCGCTGAGAACGACGCCCGGACCCACCTCAACATACGTTGTGACGCCTTCCGACGCAAGGCGGCGAACCACTGCGTCCCAACGAACGGGTGATGTGACTTGCCTGACAAGCGCCTCGATCGCGCCGTCAATTCCGGACGCCACGCGCTTCGGTGCGGCATCCACGTTCGCCACGATAGGAACGCGCGGATCCCGAACGGCGAGCGCGCGCAGCTCGGGCGCGAGCCGGTCTTCCGCCGGCTTCATCAGGGCGCAGTGGAACGGCGCGCTCACCGCCAGCGGTACGACCCGCTTCGCGCCAAGCGCCCGGGCGCGCTCGCTTGCGCGCGACACGGCGTCGCGCGCACCCGCAATCACAACCTGACCGCCGCCGTTCAGGTTCGCGGGGCTGACGACCTCGCCGTCGGCCGCTTCCTCGCACGCCTGCGCCACCTTGTCGGCGTCGAGGCCGAGCACCGCAGCCATGGCGCCGGTGCCGACCGGCACGGCGTCCTGCATGTAGTGGCCGCGGCGACTCACGATGCGCACCGCGTCGGCGAAATCGAACGTGCCCGCGGCGACGTTGGCGGAGTACTCACCGAGGCTGTGGCCGGCGACAAAGGCCGGTTCGATGCCCCTGGACGCGAGGAGCCGCTGCGCGGCGATGCTGACGGTCAGAACAGCCGGCTGGGTATTCGCGGTCAGCATCAGCTGATCTTCGGGGCCTTCGAAACAGAGACGGCTCAACGGCTGTCCGAGCGCCGCGTCCGCTTCGGCGAATATCTGGCGGCACATCGGAAAGGCCTCGGCAAGCGCCTTTCCCATGCCGACTTTCTGCGAGCCTTGTCCGGGAAAAATGAACGCAATCAATGGCGTGCTAGGGGTTCTAGAGGTTCTAGGGGTGCTAGAGGTTCTAGGGGTGCTAGAGGTGCTGGGGTTCTAATGGAACCTTAGACCCTTGGAACCTCTGGAACCTATTCCTCTTCGACCGCCCGCGCCTGTCGTCCGCGGTAATACCCGCAATTCGCGCACACGCGGTGCGGCTGCTTGGGCTCGTGGCAGTGTGGGCATTCGCCGAGGCCCACCGGCTTCAGCGTGTCGTGCGTCCGGCGCTTGGCCGTCCGCGTTTTCGAGTGTCGTCGCTTTGGATTTGGCATCTGCCTTCTCTCACGCTGATAGCGGAAAGCTGAAGGCTACAGCTGTCAGCTTCCAGCTATTAGCTGTCAGCCTTCCGCTTTCAGCTTTTTCAGCACAGCGAACCTCGGATCCTCCCACCCTCGCGTGCAGGTGCACGTCGCGCGATTGAGATTCGTGCCGCACGTCGGGCAAAGGCCCTTGCATCCCTCGCTACACAACGGCTTCATCGGCAGCGCCAGGTAGAACTGTTCCGCCATGAGCTGGCCAAGATCGATCGTCTCGTTCTCGTAAAACGCCGTCGTGAGATCGTCCTCCTCGACCTCCCGCTCGCCCTCGCCCGTATTCAGCGCATGCGGGTGGTAGCGGAGATCAAAGGAGGCATCAATCGGCAACGCGAAGGGTTCCAGACACCGGCTGCACATCAGCTCCAGCGTCGTCTGCACCCCGCCCACCAAACGAAACTGGTCTTTATCCTTGTAGATGTCGAACGCGAGCTTGATTGGCGCGACGACCCCAAAACTTTCGCCCTTGTCCGGAAACGCCTCGGGCTCGTAGACGAACTCGAAGCGCTCCTGCGCCGTCCGGATCCTCGCGAGATTCAGCGACAGCATGAACTCATCAATATACCACACGTGAATTTTATGAGTGGGTAATCGGTGGACGTAGTCATCGGGCCGCGCCCAGGATTCCTCGATCACCCCATCACTCGATCTTCCTCATCCAATTATCCGATTCCCTCGTCTCTGGACCAGGGCTTCGGGATGAAGAGCTGCTCGAACAGCCGGATGGCGTACCGATCGGTCATGCCCGCGATGAAGTCGCGCACGGCTGTGTCGATGCCCTCGGTTTCGATCGTCGTGCGATCGAGGAACTCGTCGGGGCGATCCCGAACCTTCTCCCAGAGACCGGAAAGAATACCGGAGGCCTTCTGGAAATCCGCCGTCGCCGTCGTGTTCTCGTAGACGGCCTCGAACAGGAAACCTCTGAGGCGAAGGACGGCGTCGAGGATGCCGGGGCTCATCCGGATCTCGGACAGATGGCCCGCCAGCGTATGGGTGACAACGTCCTTGACCATCGTGCCGATACGGATCGACGAGGAAGAGCCGAGGGCGCTGACCAGGTCGCGTGGAAGATCGTCGGCCTTCAAGAGCCCGGCGCGAACCGCATCGTCGATGTCGTGATTGACATACGCGATCAGATCCGCGACGCGCATGATTTGCCCTTCGATCGTGCTCGCGCGAACCCCGGCCGCCATGCCGACCGGCGCGCCGGACTTCCCCTTCGAGTGCTTCGCGATGCCGTCGCGGACTTCCCAGGTCAGATTGAGGCCCGCGCGGTCGTTTTCGAGCACGTCGATGATGCGCAGGCTCTGCTCGTAGTGGTTGAAGCCGCCGGGCATCAGCGTGTCGATGACTCGTTCGCCGGCGTGCCCGAACGGCGTGTGTCCCAGGTCGTGGCCGAGGGCAATTGCCTCGGTGAGATCTTCGTTCAGCCGCAGGACCTTGGCGATGGTCCGAGCGATCTGCGACACCTCCAGCGTATGTGTCAGCCGCGTCCGATAGTGATCGCCTGTCGGCGCGAAGAAGACCTGGGTCTTGTGTTTGAGACGGCGAAACGCCTTGCAGTGGATGATCCGGTCGCGATCGCGCTGAAACGCCGGCCGGACGTCGTCTTCACGTTCCGGACGCAGACGTCCGCGTGAATCGGCGCTTTTGGCGGCCTGCGGGGCGAGCAGCTCCCGCTCGCGTGCTTCGAGTTGCTCGCGAATCGTCACGATGATTGATCACGCACGATCAACGCGGCGCGCGCAGAGACTCGATTAGGTTCTGCGGTCTCTGCGGCCTCTGCGTTGTACGTCCGTCTACGAAATAATCTCATGAAGGAAGCTGGTGCCGTGCGAGAGCCTGGGCACATTGAACGCGTGTGCCAGCGTCTGGCCGAGGTCCGCAAATGTCTCCCTCGTGCCGAGATCGACAGGGCTCACGCCCCGACCGGTGACAAGCAGCGGCACATACTCGCGTGAGTGATCCGTGCTGGCCGTCGTCGGATCGTTGCCGTGATCCGCCGTGACGATCAGCAGGTCCCCATCCCGCAGCCGCGGCAACACCTCCGCAAGCCTGGCGTCGAAGTGCTCCAGGTTGCGCGCGTATCCTTCCACGTCATTACGGTGACCGTACTGAGTGTCGAAGTCCACCAGGTTCGTGAGAATCAGACCCTCACTGGTTTCCGGCAGCTGCCGCATCAACTCGTCCATGCCCTCATCGTCACTGGCCGTATGAATCGCGCGGGTGATGCCGCGGCCCGCGAACAAATCCTCGACCTTGCCAATTGCGACGACGGGTCTGGAGGACGCCTTCAGGCGATCCAGCAGCGTCTCTCCCGGCGGTGGGAGCACATAGTCGCGCCGGCTGGCGGTTCGGCGGAACTGCCCGGGCGTGCCAACGAAGGGCCGGGCGATCACGCGGCCGACGCCGAGGCCCTCCGCCACCAGCGAATATGCGATTTCGCAGGCGCGATACAGCTCT
>Ga0184637_10002517_pt1 | contig 11774 bp, 7 predicted proteins | sample PLM3_127_b2_FD_133143 | JGI IMG/M metagenome (GOLD analysis project Ga0184637, IMG submission 133143) | Groundwater sediment microbial communities from an aquifer in East River, Colorado, USA - PLM3_127_b2 | ecosystem: Environmental > Terrestrial > Soil > Riparian zone | place: USA: East River...
AACGCGCGCTGAGGTCGGAATCGGGGCGTCGACAGACCCGACCGGAGGTTGGCCCTGCGGTCCCATCTGCGCGTAGCGAAGGAACATCTGGCCCCACTCGGTCGTCTCGCACCAGCGCTCGAAGACGCGACGATCGATGAGCGGCCACCTGTAGAAATCGTGGTAGACGTCGCTGGCGAGGATGAACCCGTTCACCAGCGGCGTGTGGAAGAACAGCTTCTGAAAGCGTTTCAGCGGGCCGAACCAAATCAGATCGCCGCCGGCGACGCGTACCAGGTTCTTGCCGACCCGGAAGTGCCAGTTCTCTCGGGCGGCGTCGACGTCCCCGACGATTGCGATGTCGCGCGGATCGCCGACCCCCAGGCCGTCCTCATGCGCGAGGCGGATGTAGTCGAGCGACATCGGATCGAAGCCCATCATCTTCGCCGATACGGCATCGATCGCGACCTGATCGGCGGAGGCGAGCATCACGTTCTTCACCACGGGATACATCGTCCGCGGCCCGGGTCCGTTGCCGGCAGTCGTGCCGTCCATGATGGCGAAGAGGCCCGGGTGAATCTCCTTCTGAATCGCCAGAAGGTCCACGAGGGTTTCGTGAATCCAGGAATGCGTGTAATGCCGCCGCGTGTTGAGCAGGCCGCCGAACGCGTTCTTCATCGCGCCCGTCGTGGTCGTGTAGATGTGGCACTTCGTCGTCGGCAAGTGGACGATATTCTTGCCGACGAAATAGTCGGGAATGTGGATGCCTTCCGGAAAAATGCTGTTGAGCACGCGCATCCGCGCCTTCGGCTCGTAGCGCACCCACTGCATGTCGCCGTCCTTGAAGTTGTACCGGACGGGGACGCCGTAGCGCTTGAAGATCGGGACGTAGTGGTTCAGATCTTCACCCTTGAACGTGTTGGTGACCACTGTCTTGTTCTGGACGCAGACCTGATCGGTGAACCCCCGACTTGCGAGCGCCTGAATCGTTCCCTCGAGCTGCCACGGCGTCGTGTTCGCCGCGGGAAACGGAAAGTGCCAGGAGATGTTGTCCTTGAGGATCGTCGTCTGCCCGGCCTCGAGAGCCTGTGAGACGCCCGCGAGCTCAACAAGACGGTCGATGTCGGAAAAGATGGTGTCCGGCGTCACCCGAAGAACAGCGACTCTGGACCTCATGCGCGTGCGGTCTCATTTCCCACTGGCCACCTGCGTGTTGAGCACAACCGGATCGGAGGCGTACTGCTGGACAATCGAGAGGATACCGGTATACAGGAATCCAATCTGGAACAGGACCAGAAAGGGCACCGTGCCGTAGATCTGATTCGCGAGCGCGTAGAACACGGTCGCCGTGAAATAGAGGCCGAGAGCCAGCTCGATGAGCGGCTGAACGGCGACCGACTGGCGGTACTTCTTTCCGACCCACTCGTCTAACGCGCCTTCAATCCGGTATTTCGGGGTTCGCGCGAACTCCGTGGGCTTGTTGAACAGCGCCGAGAATACCGCCCTCGTATTGTTGATACAGAGCCCGATGCCAGTCGACATCAGGAACGGCAGATACCACGCGCGCGCACGCCAGTCGTGATGAATCTCGCGCTGGCAGACCATGTAGAAGTTGCAGACGGAGAACGTGGCCGCGAAGAACAGCGGCACGTCGATGAGCAGCATCTCATACCAGCCCATGTTGTAGCGGATGACCATGGACGGGAACATCAACGCCGAGAGCACGCACATCAGCGGGTAGTTGAAATTGGCCGTCAGATGAAAGAACGCCTCCACCTTTACCCCAATCGGGATGTTGGCGCGCAGAATCTGCGGCAGCAGCTTGCGGCATGTCTGAACGGACCCCTCGGCCCAGCGGTGCTGCTGCGACTTGAAGGCGTTCATCTCGACCGGGACTTCGGCCGGCGCGACCACATCGGAGACGAACACGAACCGCCAGCCGCGCAGCTGGGCTCGATAGCTGAGGTCCAGATCCTCCGTCAGCGTGTCGTGCTGCCAGCCCCCCGCATCATCGATCGCCGTCCGCCGCCAGATCCCGGCGGTGCCGTTGAAGTTGAAAAAGCGGCCGCCGCGGTTGCGGCCGCCGTGCTCCAGCACAAAGTGCCCGTCGAGCAGAATGGACTGAATCTTGGTGAGGAGGGAATAGTCCTGGTTGATGTGGCCCCATCGCGCCTGCACCATCCCGATGGCCGGCTCGGAGAAATACGGCATCAGCCGCGTCAGGAAATCGGGCGGCGGGATGAAGTCGGCGTCGAACAGGGCGATGTACTCCCCGCGCGCGACCTTGAGACCGGCTTCGAGCGCCCCCGCTTTGTAACCCGTCCGGTCGGCGCGGTGAAGGTATTTGATGTCGACGCCTTGGGACGCGAACAGCCGGACCGCTCGTTCGGCAATTCCGCGTGTCTCGTCAACCGAGTCGTCGAGGACCTGGATCTCGAGAAGCGCCGGCGGATACTCGATTCGGCATACCGATTCGATCAACCGGTCCGCCACGTACATCTCGTTGTACAGCGGCAGCTGAATGGTGACAATCGGCACCGGCGACAGGGCCGGACCCGGCTTCGGCGCCCGATCTCGGTTCCTCATGTACAAATACACGAGGTAATAGCGGTGCCAACCGTAAACTGCGAGGATAATCAGGACGAAAAAGTAAGCGACGAGCGTAAGAGTTTCAGCAAAAGTCATTACGTAGCGTCAGACACGGCCATCGAGGGAAAGCCTCGACGGTACAATCGTTTATGTTACTGACCGGTCTCTGAAAGGTCAACAAAACCGGCCCCGCCTCACGATGAACCCATCACAGCTGCGCACGCTCCTCGCGGAACTGACCAGCGGCCGCGTCGAGGCCGGCGAGGCCGAACGCCTTCTGCTCGACGCGCTCCGGGCCGCGCCGTACGAGGACCTCGGCTTCGCGCGGATCGATCACCACCGGACAATCCGGCAGGGCTTTCCCGAAGTCGTCCTCGGCCTAGGCAAAACGCCTGCCCAGGCCGCCGCCATCGCAGGCGAAATCGTCCGGCGCGGCTCCACCCTGCTGATCACGCGCGCCAGTCAGGAGATGTTCGATGGAGTACGCGCCGTCGTGCCGCAGGCGGCGTATTATTCCGATGCGGCCATCATCGCGTTCCGTCAGCAGGATGTCGCGCCCGGGAAGGGCCGCATTCTCGTGGTGGCCGCCGGTACATCGGATTTGCCGGTTGCCGAGGAAGCGGCGCGCACAGCCGAGCTGATGGGCAACGACGTTGACCGCTTGTATGACGTCGGCGTCGCGGGCATCCATCGGCTGCTGGGCGAGCACACTCGCCTCGACGCGGCGCGCGTCATCGTTGTCGTCGCCGGGATGGAAGGCGCGCTGCCAAGCGTCGTGGCGGGTCTCGTCGCAGTTCCGGTCCTCGCGGTGCCGACATCGGTCGGATACGGCGCCAGCTTCGGCGGGATTGCAGCGCTTCTCGGAATGCTCAACAGCTGCGCGGCGGGAGTGTCCGTCGTGAACATCGACAACGGCTTCGGCGCGGGGAATATCGCCAGCTTGATCAACCATTTGTAGAGAATCGAGACTGGAGACTTCAGGCTCGAGGCTGGAGGCAAGGCGCCCTGTTTTCTCACCCAAGCTTCTCGTCCGCGTCCCTCCCGGCGTTAGAATGAGAGGTTCCCAGCCTCTCCGCTTTGGCGGTCAGTCGTCCGATCCTCTATATGCACCCAGGAGTTCTGCGGACCCTCGAATTTGATCGCATCGTCGAGGCGGTCCGCGGTTTCGCGCTGACGCCGACCGGCGAGGAACGCCTCGCCCGGCTCGCGCCCTCGACCGATCCGCAGAAGGTCGCCCTGCAGCTTGCGGCAACCAGCGAGGCGACGACCTACATTGCCAGAAATGGCGGGCTCGCGCTGCGGGCCACGAGCGACCTGCCGCAGATTCTGAACATTCTCGCGGTCGAGGGCCGATCGCTCGAGGCGACGCGCCTCCTGTCGCTGGCGGCGTTTCTCGACTCGGTCGAAGAGACGCGGACCGCCATTCGCCGGGTCGCCGGCTCGTTCCCGCTGCTCGACCAGGTGAGCAGCGGCGCCGCCTCGTTCACGGGTGAGATTGCGCAGACGCGGGAGAAGATCGATCAGGCGGGCGATGTGGTCGATCACGCCAGCGCCGAGCTGAGGACAATCCGCGATCGCCTCCGGAAGCAGCGGACGCGGCTGCGCGGCACGCTCGAATCGTACCTGCGCGGCAAGGAAACGGCGAAATACCTGCAGGATCTCGTTGTCACCGAGCGTAACGGCCGCTACGTGCTCGTCGTGAAGATGGAGCATCGGAGCAGCATTCCAGGCATCGCCCACGGCGCGTCGACGAGCGGCGCGAGCCTCTTCCTCGAGCCGTTGAGTACAGTCGACATCAATAACGACATCGTCGTGCTGGAGGAACAGGAAGCCGAAGAGGTCCGCCGCATCCTGCTGGCGCTCACCGACGCATTTCGCGGGCGACCGATGGATCTGCAGCGCACGATCGAGGCGGCCACCGAGCTCGACGTTCGACAGGCGCGCGCCCGGTACTCGCAATCGATCGACGGCGTCGAGCCAGGGCTGTCCACCGACGGTGCGTTCGAGCTGCAGGCGGCGCGGCATCCGCTGCTGAAGCAGCCCGTACCGGTCACCATCAAGATTCTGCCGCCAGCCAACTGTCTGCTGATCACGGGGCCGAACACGGGCGGCAAGACGGTCGCGCTCAAGACCGCTGGCCTGCTCGCGTTGATGGCGCAAGCCGGACTGCGGATTCCGGCCTCTGACGGATCCCGCCTGCCGGTGTTCCGATCGATTTTCGCCGACATCGGCGACGAACAATCGATCGAAGCGAGCTTGAGCACCTTCTCGGCGCGGATCGCCAACCTCGCGTCGATGGACCGCGAGCTGGAAGCGCCCTCGCTCGTGCTGCTTGACGAAGTCGGGTCCGGCACCGATCCGATTGCGGGCGGCGCGCTCGGCGTTGCGGTCGTCGATCATCTCCGCCGCCGCAAGGCGACCGTGATTGCCACCAGTCATTACGACGCGCTGAAGACGTACGCATCAACCACCGCGGGCGTCGCCAGCGCAGCGTTCGGCTTCGACGCCAACACGTTCGCGCCGACGTACCAGCTCGTATATGGCTCGCCCGGAAGAAGCCTCGCGCTCGAGATCGCGGCGCGACTGGGGCTCAACCCGGCCGTCATCGCCGCGGCGCGGCAGAACCTGAGCGCGCGGGAAGCGCAGCTCGCGGAGCATCTGGCGAAGATCGACCGCGACATGCGCGCCCTCGAGCACGAACAGCGGCTGGCGGCGCGCGAACGCGAAACGCTGGAAGCAGCCGAGGGACGGATGCGTCAGCGTGAAGACGCGCTGAAGCAGCGCGAAGAAACGTTCAGACGCCGGCTGAACGAGGAGCTGGAAACAGAGGTCCGCCGGGCGCGACGCGAGATCGACGACGTGATCGCCGGGCTGAAGACCAAAACGACCACCATCGCGCGCGCCGCGCAGTCGTCGCTGACCGTCAGCACCGGCGAGACCGGCGCGGCCCGCCGCGATGCGCGGGCGGCGCTCGATTCGGTGGTGGAGCGCTTCCTGGCGCCGGTGAGCGAGGCGCCCGAGCCTGCGCCGACGCCGGGGCGCACGCCGGCCGTCGGTGACCGCGTCGTCGTCTCAGGCCTTGGCCTCGAGGCGACTGTGACGGCGATACACGACGGCTCGGCGGATCTGGATGTGCGGGGCAAACGAATGCGCGCGAGCGTCCACGATTTGCGCGTGGTTGGCGCCGCGCCGGCGGGCTCAGCGCGGATCAACGTCCACGTGGAGCTGCAGCCGCGAGAGGGAATGCCGACGGACCTCAACGTCATCGGCTGCACCGTCGACGAGGCGATCGCGCGAGCCCAGCGGTTTCTGGATGAGTCGCTGCTGACGGACCTGCGTGTCGTGCGGCTCATCCACGGGTACGGCACCGGTCAGTTGAAACGCGCGCTCACGGGGTTCCTGCAGCAACATCCTCTCGTCGCGCGGTTCGCGGCGGCCCCCCCCGAGCAAGGCGGCGGCGGGGTAACGGTAGTGGAGTTGAAAGAGTGATGAATGCCAATTGCCAAATGCAAAATGCAATTGGCTGTTAACCTAGCAATCAACATTTAGCATTTCGCATTTCGGGCGAGCATGTTGTTCCCCCAACAGTTCATCGACGACCTTCGCCTACAGGCCAATATCGTGCGGGTCGTGCAGGACTACGTGCCGCTGAAGCGCGCCGGCACGACGTACAAGGGCCTATGCCCGTTTCACTCCGAGAAGACGCCCTCGTTCCACGTCAACCCGGAAAAAGGTTTCTTTCACTGTTTCGGCTGCGGCGTCGGCGGTGACGTCTTCAAATTCCTCGAGCTGCACGAGAAGGTCGGGTTTCCGGACGCGGTGCGGATGATCGCGCAGAAGGTGGGCGTGTCGATGCCCGAAGAGACCGAAGGCCCGTCCGACGATGCGCGGAATGATGCCAAGCTCCGCGAAGCTCTTCTGAAGGTGCACGAAGTTGCCGCCGCGTACTATCGCGAGCAGTTGGAAGGTTCAGCCGGGACCCGTGCGCGCAAGCAGCTGAACGACCGGGGTGTCAACGCCCAAACCATCGAACAGCTCGGCCTTGGGTTGACCCCATCCGCGCGCGACGGCGTGAAGACGATCTTGCTGGACCAGGGCTTCACCCAGGGACTGCTCATTCAAAGCGGACTGATCGTTCAACGCGACAACGGCGAGATCATCGATCGTTTCAGAAACCGGCTGATAGTGCCGATTTGCCGCGACACCGGCTCGATCATCGCCTTCGGCGGCCGCGCCATGGACGCCGACCAGATGCCGAAGTATCTGAATTCACCGGAAACCGTGATCTACTCGAAGGGACGCACGCTTTATGGACTGAACCTGACGAAGGCGGCCATTCGAAAGCTCGGCTACGCCGTCCTCGTGGAAGGATATTTCGATTTCGCCCAGGTGTTCCAGACCCAGGCGGCTCCGGTCGTCGCGTCCTGCGGGACCGCGTTGACGCCACCGCAGGCACAGCTCCTTCGGCGTTTTACCACCAAGATCGTCCTGAGCTATGACCCCGACGCGGCCGGGGAAGGCGCCGCCACCCGATCCTGCGAGCTGCTGGTGGCGGAAGGCTTCGACGTCAACGTCGTGGTGCTGAATCCGGGCGAAGATCCCGATACCTTCATTCGGAGGCAGGGCCCCGACCGGTATCGTGAAAGATTGCGCAGCTCTCGACCGTATTTAGAGTACCTGCTCGATCAGGCTGCGGCCGGTCTCGATTTTGGACACACGGACAGCCGCCGCCAGTTTCTGAGCCGGATGCTGGCCGTCGCGGCCCGCATCCCCGACGCGGCTGCCCGCGACCAGTTCGCCGACCGGATCGCTCACAAAGCCCGTATAACCGAAGAGGTCGTCCGGGCGGAAATCCGTAAGGCGGCGGTCGGGCGGAAGACCTCGCTGACGGAGCGAGAGTTGCCGAGCTTCGGTCAGCTGAAAGATGCCGAAAAAGCGCTCATTTGGTGGCTCGTTCACGGCCCTAGCGAGGCCTTTGGCGAGCTGAAGCTGATGGAGGACGAGGACTTCGAGCACATATCGAGCCGGTCAATCCTGGCAGTGGCGCGCACGCTGCACTCAGATCACCCAGAGCTCCTACCGTCGACATTGATTCAGCGTCTAAGTAATATGGAGGCTCAGCTCGTCACGAAGATCGCCTCAGAGACAAAGCCTCCAGCATTCAAGGTGGGCGACTGCATCCGAGCGCTTAAACGGGTCCGCTGGGAGCGCGCTCAGTCGGCCCTTCGGCGCGAAATTGATCGCCTGCAGCAATTGGGGCAAGACGGCGGTCAAATGAATACGCTGCTCGGCCAGATACGCATGCTGGCGCACCGGATCGAAGAACTGCGATAGGAACGTGTTGTTGGAGTGTATGCATGTCGATTGAAGAAAAATACGACGAAGTGCGGCAGCTGATCAGTATCGGCAAGGAAAAGGGCTACCTGCTGTACGACGAAGTCAACGAGCTGCTCCCTGCGGAAATCACCTCGGCCGACGAGCTCGACGATCTCTTCAATACCTTCGGCAGCGCGGGTATCGAGGTGATCGACTCGGACCAGAAGTACTTGCGCGACGAAAAGGTCATCGACCGGACGGCCGAGGGCGCCGAAGAGCTCGAGCTCGACCTGACGCCGGGCGCGCTCGACAAAACGAACGACCCCGTTCGCATGTATCTCCGGGAGATGGGCACCGTGCCGCTGCTCACTCGCGAGGGCGAGGTCGAGATCGCGCGCCGAATCGAGCGCGGCAAGCTCGCGGTCATCAAGTCCATCTCGCGCACCCCGCTTGTCGCCAAGAAGGTCATCCAGCTGGGGGATTACCTGCGCACCGGCGACCGCACGATTCGGGAGCTCGTCATCTTCAATGACGAGGAGATTACCGACGAGCGGATCGCCGAGCGCTCGCGACAGGTGCAGAAACAGATCGAGGCGGTCCGCAAGGCGCGCGAGGCCTCCGAGAAGCTGGAAGAAAAGCTCGACGCCACGCCGAAGGGCGCGACGACGCGGCACAAGCGGAAATACCGGCGCAGCCTGTGGGCGGCTATGCGCGCGGGCGTCGAGTTGTCCCAGCGCATCCGCGAGATCAAGTTCACCGAGGCCATCAAACGCCGCCTGATCGACGACATGAAACAGGCGGTCGAGGACGTCAAGTCGGTGCAGCGCGAGATCGAAGCGCTCGACCGGCTCCTCAAGCCGAAGAACAAGAAGCAGAAGCTCAAAGAAGACGATCGGAAAAGCATCCTGCGCCAGACCAAGGATCAGAAGCTCAAGCTGAAAGCGATGACCGACACGCTCGAGCAGGAACCCGCTCAACTGAAGCAGACGCTCGAAACGATCATCCGCGGCGAGTGGCAAGCCGAGCAGGCCAAGAAGGAATTGGTCGAGGCGAACCTCCGCCTCGTCGTGTCGATCGCGAAAAAGTACACGAATCGCGGGCTGCAGTTTCTCGATCTCATTCAGGAAGGCAACATCGGCCTCATGAAGGCGGTCGACAAGTTCGAGTACCGCCGCGGTTACAAATTCTCGACCTACGCGACGTGGTGGATCCGCCAGGCGATCACGCGCGCGATTGCCGACCAGGCGCGGACGATCCGCATCCCGGTCCACATGATCGAGACGATCAACAAGCTGATCCGCACCTCGCGCGCCCTCGTGCAGGAGCTTGGCCGAGAGCCGACCTCGGAGGAAATCGCGAAACGGATGGACATCCCGGTCAGCAAGGTGCGGAAGGTGCTGAAGATCGCGCAGGAACCCATCTCGCTCGAAACACCCATCGGCGAGGAGGAAGACTCGCATCTGGGCGATTTCATCGAAGATCGCCAGGTCGTGTCCCCGGCCGAAGCGGTGATCAATCTGAACCTGAAGGAGCAGACCGAGTCGGTTCTGAAGACCTTGACCCCGCGCGAGGAGAAGGTCATCAAAATGCGGTTTGGCGTCGGCGACGGCAGCGAGCACACACTCGAGGAGGTCGGTCAGAGCTTTGCAGTGACGCGCGAGCGCATCCGACAGATCGAGGCCAAGGCGCTGCGCAAGCTGCGTCACCCCTCGCGCAGCCGGAAGCTGCGGGCGTTCCTCGAGGGACGCACGACGTAGAGGAAATGCAAAATGCTGAATGTGGATTGCTGATTGCCAGCGCAGCGTTTTCTCCGGACTTCAGCATTCGACATTTCACATTCAGCACTTCGGCGTAGACTGTCATGGGCCCATAGCTCAACGGTCAGAGCCGCCGGCTCATAACCGGCCTGTTCCAGGTTCGAATCCTGGTGGGCCCACCAACCTCCGCTCGCTTGCGCTCCCGCAGTGCGCGGCTGCGGTTGACAAGCCAAGCGGAGGTTGTCCACCGAAGCGCGCAGCGCGAAGGTGGATGGATGGCAAGCCAGACTTCGCGGGAATGCACATTGCGAATGCCTGATTGCAGATTGAACTCAGATGGCGGATTGGACGTGCCAACCCGCAAAGCCCCGGTGCGCGAGCGCCGGGGCTTTTTTTGTTTGTGATGAATCCCGATCTCGAGCGCCTGATCGCCCTTCAGCAGCTCGACTCCGCCGCCAGCGAGGCGCAGCGCCGCCTCGCGGAAGAGCCTGAGCGCCAGAAGACCTTCGAGGCCCGCCTCGATGCTGCCCGCCAGCGCGGCGCCGCCGCGAAGGAGCGCCTCGGCGAGAACCAGAACGTCCGGCGTAGCATCGAAAAGGACGTCGCGGTGCACCAGGGCCGCCTGTCCAAGTTCCGCGATCAGCTGATGGCGGTGAAGACGAACGTCGAATATCAGGCGATGCAGAAGGAAATCGAGTTCGCGCAGGCGGAGGTCAAGAAGCTTGAAGACCGAATTCTCGAGCGTATGCTCGAGGCCGACGACCTCACTACGGAGCTCAAGAAGGCGGAGGCTGAGTTCGCCTCCGAACAGAAGGCGGTGGACGCCGACCGGAAGGCACAGGCCATCGAACTCGACGCGCTGAGAACTTCATTCGACCGGATCACGCGGGAGCGGGCAGCGCTCGTGGCGTCGCTCGATCGGCAGGTGTTGGCCCTCTTCGAGATGGTGTCGAAGCGGCGAAACGGCGTCGCGGTCGCCGAGGCGCGCGGGGGGATCTGCACGATATGCCACGTGCGGCTTCGGCCCCAGGTGTTCAACACCGTGCGCCGCAACGAACAGATCATCCAGTGCGACCACTGCAATCGCATTCTCTATTTCACACCCGTCGCGCCTGCGATCGCCGACAGTCTTTCCGAGCCCACCTGATGGAAGTCGTCGCGTACATCGACGGCGGGGCGCGAGGCAATCCTGGGCCGGCCGGCTATGGCGTCCGCATCGAACAGCCGGACGGTACGCTGGTCGAAGAATTCTGGGAGTCGATTGGCGTCGCGACCAATAACGTTGCCGAATACCGGGGCCTGCTCGCCGCCCTCGAGTGGGCCAGGGCTCACGACCGCCGCCACGTCCGCGTGCGGTCAGACTCTCAGTTGCTCGTGCAGCAGATGCTCGGCAACTACAAGGTGAAGCATCCGGGTCTGCTGCCGCTCCACGCCAAGGCACGGCTGCTCGCCCACGAGATCGGGCGCGTCATATTCGAGCACGTACCGCGTGAGTCGAACACGCACGCCGATCGGCTGGCGAACGCGGCTATGGATGAAGCCGCCAGCTTCTGATGGCGCCCGCGATGCGGCCGGCCGGCGAACCATCGCGCCGGTAAGAGCACAGGATGTCGGGATGGCTCGCGGTGCAGAGGCCGGCGAGGAGTATCTGCGCGCCCGGCACGCCGGCCTCCGCCAGTTGGTCGCGAGCGGCCGTCCAGCCATCGAAGAACCACCGGTCCGCGCGCCGCGGCCCGCTGACGACTGACATCGACGGGTTGGCCGCCGAACGAATGGGATCCGTCAGAAACCATCGTGCCAGCTGCCCGCTGCTCGCCCCCGCCCCTTCGAACCGGTCTCTGACATCGTCGCCAACCTCATAGCAGCAGGCGCCGATGGCCGGGCCGATCGCTGCCACGAGGTCGGCGGAACGACTCCCGAATTCCCGGGTGAGCGACGCGACCGCCGCTGCCGGTACACCGGCCGCAAGGCCACGCCATCCGGCATGCGCGCCGCCCACGGCGCCTGTGCTGGGGTCGGCGAGGAGCAGCGGAATGCAGTCGGCCGCCTGGACGGCCAGGGCGAGCGTGTGATCGCGGGACACGATGATGTCGGCCTCCGGGCGGCGGCCACGGACATCTTCCGCGATCACGA